>Ga0316189_10000365_pt1 | contig 44660 bp, 37 predicted proteins | sample LowCovwburrow_MG_FD_204930 | JGI IMG/M metagenome (GOLD analysis project Ga0316189, IMG submission 204930) | Coastal sediment microbial communities from Maine, United States - Lowes Cove worm burrow | ecosystem: Environmental > Aquatic > Marine > Coastal > Sediment | place: USA: Maine... | reverse complement strand
GAGGGGTCCATCTTCATGGCCTTTTCGGCCATGCGATAGCCCCCCTTGGACTCGTAGTAGGCGAGTTCTTTGGCCTCCGGAACGTCGAAGTGCTCGCTGATGATCTTTACGTCAAACCAGCCCATCGTCAGCTTCCCAGCTCCGTTGGCACGCGGCCCTCTTCGAGCGCGTTGAGGAGTTCTTCGGTGCGCCCGGCATCGAGGTTCTCGAAGTACAGCGGGATGTCCGGCTTGCAGCGCTCGGCCAGCTGCGCGACGGGCCCGTAGCCACAGGCCGCCACACACTCGACCTCGGACAATGTGATGTTGTCGTCTTCGGTCGTGCCGTGGTTGCCGACGCCAAGCCGTCGCTTGCACTGCGCGAGCACGTCGTAGGCACCCAGAATCTGGCAACCAATATTTGTGCACACCTGCAGGTGGAACCGACCCACCGGCTTCTTGTTGTACATCGTGTAGAACGTGGCGACGCCCAGCACGTGGGCTGCGGGCAGGTTCAGCGCTTTGGCGACGAGGTCACAAACCTCGTCGTCGACCACGCCGAACTGCTCTTGCGCGGCGGTGAGCACGGGGATGCACATCGCCTTGTCGGCGTGCTCAGCGGGGAAACGCGGCCGGAGCTCTTCGATCCGTGCCTCGATCTCGGGGGATAGTTGTTTCGAGGGCACCGTCGGTCGCGGACCCTAGGATGCGGTCGCACCGCCGTCAACCATGTGGGTGTCCGAGATCGCCGGCCTGCCCGCGCCTCCGGCCGCGTTCTGGCGATTGCGCGGGTCCCGCCAATCAGGGCTCGGACGGGAGATCCAGTACCATGCAAACGGCGTCCGGAAGGCCCACGTGGACAGAGAAGTTCGTCGTCTCTCGAACGGCGGGATCGACCGCGTCCGACGCCACTGGGCGAAACCCAAGCTTGGCGCCGAAGAAGTCGGCCGCGGCGCTCGTCACCAGGTAAATCCGGTGCACACCCAGGGTCCGGGCACGTCGCAGCACGCAGTCGCCGAGCACCCAGCCCAGCCCCTCGCCCCGCCGCTCGGGCGTGACGGCGAGGCCAAACAGGAACGCACAGTCCCCGGTCGCCTGGAGGCTCACCGTGCCGGCCAGCTGGCCTGGCTCGTCGCCACGCATGACCAGAGTCTCGACGTTGTCGGCCGCAACGACGGTCGGGATGTCGTAGCCCGACAGCAGGCGATTGACGGCCAGCAAGTCCTCCGCGGACCCGAAGCAGACCGCATCCCCGAGGCCGCGCAGCAGCTCGGCTCCCAAGCCGCCGAAGTCACCCGAGGACAGCAGCAGCACCGTGTCGCCGGGGACAGCCCTGTCGACCACCGATCCACCGAGCGCTTCGATGGTTTCGAACGCACGGGCGTCGACGCCGCGGCCCCGGATCGTCTCGGCCAAGGCCGCCGTGTCCAAACGCGTCTCGGGCGGCACCTTCTCGGGCCGGTATAGGGGTGCGACGTAGACGGCGGAGGCGGCGTCAAAGCTCGCGGCGAAGCCTTCACCAAACGCGCGACGGTGCGATGAGCTGCTCCGAGGCTCGAGGCACACGTGCAGCGAGTGTTCGGGGTAGCGCCGTCGGACCGATGTCGTCGTGAGAGACGCGGCCGTAGGGTGGTGCGCGAAGTCGAAGATCACACGCACGCCCTGGGCCATCCCGAGCAGCTCCTGGCGTTTCTTGACGCCGCGAAACTGGCGAAGCGCGACCTTGATCGCAGCCACGGACACGCCCTGCCGCCGGGCCAACGCCGTCGCCGCCAGGGCGTTGGCGAGGTTGTAGCGGCCGTACAGCTGCATGCTCACCTCGCCCTGGCTCTCGCCATTTTCGAACAACTCGAAGCGGGTCCGGCGGGCGCCCGCCCCGCTGACACGACGGGCGCAGAACTCGGCCAAGTCGGACGCACCACCGCTGTCGGGCAGCACCTGGTAGCGCACGACGTTGCACTTGGCGCGGGCGGCAACGCCAAGCGCTTCGGAGTTATCCATGTTGACGATCAAGTCGCCGCCAACATCGATCGACTCGACAAACCGGCCGAACACATCGCGGATGACATCCATGTCCGCGAAGATGTCGGCGTGGTCGAACTCGACCCCGGTGAGGATCGCCCGGCGCGGGCCGTAGTGCATGAACTTGGCGCCCTTGTCGAAGAACGCCGTGTCGTACTCGTCGCCCTCGAGCACAACCGCCTCGCCGCGACCGAATGCTGCGCCCGTACCCAGGTTGAGCGGGACCCCGCCGACCACGAAGCTCGGCTCCGTGCCCGCGCTGCGGAGGATCCAGGCCAGCAATGAGGTCGTGGTCGTTTTTCCGTGCGTCCCGGCGACGACCAAGGACTGGCGGCCAGGGAGGATCAGCTTCTCGAGAATGCTGGGGAAGCTCTCCAGGGGGATCCCACGCTCTTGCGCGGCCACGACCTCGACATGGTCACGCCGACACACGTTCCCTACGACGACGCAGTCCGGCGCCCAGTCGAGGTTGGAGGCAGCGTACTGGCTCGACACCTGGATATCGGCGGCGGCCAGCTGATCGGACATGGGTGGGTAGGTGCCCGTGTCAGCACCTCGCACCTCGTGCCCCGCGTGACGGAGAAGCTGGGCCACTCCGCCCATGCCCGTGCCGCCGATCCCGATGAAGTGAACCTTCACGCCTCGCTACTTCCGATGCCCAGTCCGCCCGTGGGTGTGCCAAACGCGCCCTGGCGGGCGGGCTAGACAAACACCACGCCGCCGCGGGGGTCAACCGCCAAGGAGCCGCGGTTTCTCGGGGTCGCACTCACGTCGGCTCGGGCGGTTCCGAGCGCGTTTTCGCACAGTTCAGATGTCCAGGTGGGGACGCTTTTCAATTGTTCAAAGGGGCGGTATCGCACATCTAGAACTCGAAGCCCGGCGCGCGCGCAACCGCTCAGAACATCGTTGCGATCCCGTCGACCGATGTTCCGTGGGATCACGAAACGCGGCGCACGTAGCGCGGCAAAAGTGCGAACTCGCCCGCTATTGCGTCTGAATCATTGTTCCGTCGGCTACGCAAAGGTGTTATGACGGTTGGCGTGATGGGGGAAACTGTTGAGGCTTCGGGGCCGGAAAGACGTCAGCTGCCCAGAACGTTGGTTTCGGTTCCCCTCAGTGTGTTCTCCGGCGAGCGAGTCGTACTCAACGCACGCACCGTCGATCTCTCGCCCGGCGGCGCGCTCCTCCATGGGAGCTCGCCCGTGCAGGTCGGCGAGCAGGTCCGCGTCGAGGTCGCGCGCGGCGCCTCGCGCAACCCCTTGTCTCTGGCTGCTGAGATTGTGCGGATCGCCACACCGACGGCACACCGCCGACAACATGGCGTAGCGCTGCGGTTCACCGAAGTCAGCGATATCGACGTCACGATCCTGTTGTCGATCATCGAGCAAGCGTCCCGCGGCTAATCCGCCGACACCGGCCTTTGCCGTTGCACTCGGTCGGCTGCGAACGCGCTGCGGCGGCTTACGACGAGGGGCGGCGTGCACGAAGGTTGCGCGCGTGCGCCCAAACGCAGAGCACAGCCGCGGGCGTGATCCCACGGATGCGGGCGGCTTGCGCGACGCTGACCGGACGCACGGCGGCCAGCCGCTGAGCCGCCTCGTGGGAAAGGCCCGGGAGGCCTTCATACTTGAGGTCGGTCGGCAGGGGCATGTCGCCCGTCTCGCCCCGAATGCGAGAGAGATCGCGTGCGATCCGGCGTGCGTACCCCTCGTAGAGAACCTGCGCCCCCGCGCGGTCGAGCAACCATTGCGGTGCGTCGATGGGCGCTCGGGTCTCGTCGGGGCCCTTGTGCTTGCGCATTTCAACCGCGATGCGCTCGGTCTGCTCGCCCCGCGCGAGCGCGGCGTCGCGACGGGCCGGGCTCAGCAGGCCAGCCGCGGATGCTGTCTCCACGAGGCGTACGTCTGCGTTGTCCTCGCGCAGGACAATCCGGTACTCCGCCCGCGACGTAAACATCCGGTACGGCTCGTCGCAGCCCTGCGTCACGAGGTCGTCGATCAACACGCCCGTGTAGCCCTGCTCGCGGGATACCTCCAGAGGCTCGCGCTCCAGCAACCACAAGGCAGCGTTCGCGCCAGCGACCAAGCCCTGCACGCCAGCCTCCTCGTAGCCCGACGTCCCATTGACCTGCCCCGCAAAGAACAGGCCCTCGTGGTCCTTGCTCGCCAGCGAGTGCGTCAGCGCCCGTGCATCGACAGCGTCGTACTCGACCGCATACCCAGGGCGGAGCATCTTCGCGTCTTCGAGGCCTGGGATCGTCGCAACCATCTCGGCCTGCACGTCGGCGGGCAAGGCGGTCGAAATGCCGTTGGGGTACACGCTATCGGTGTCGAGCCCCTCGGGCTCCAAGAACACCTGATGGCGGGGGCGGTCGCCAAAGCGGACGATCTTGTCCTCGACCGCGGGGCAATACCGCGGACCTCGCCCCTCGATCTGCCCCGAGTACATCGGAGACAGGTGCAGGTGCTTGCGAATGACGTCGTGAGTGCGCTCGTTGGTCCACGTCAGCCAGCAGTCGACGTGCTGCAACCGCGGCGCGCCGAGGTCCTCGTCGGACGGCGTGAACCGAGGGATCGGCTCCTCCGAGGGCTGGACCTCGAGTCCGACGGGGTTCACCGTGCGGCCGTCGAGGCGGGGCGGTGTGCCCGTCTTGAGCCGCTTGAGCGAAAAGCCAAGCGCGGCGAGATGCTGCGCCAACCCGGTGGCGGCGGCCTCGCCCGCCCGCCCGCCCGGGGTCCGCGTTGACCCGGTGTGCAGGATGCCGCCCAAGAACGTCCCCGTCGTGACGACAACAGCGTCGGCGGTCACGCGGGCGCCATCGGCCAGGGTGACACCGACACATCGGCCGTCCTCTATGCACAACCCGACCGCAAGTCCCTCGACCACCTCGATCCCGCTCGCGGTGGTCAGTGCGGTGCGGGCGTAGTCGCCGTACCGCTGCTTGTCGACCTGCAGGCGCGTCGCCCGAACAGCGGGCCCCTTGCTCCGGTTGAGAACCCGCCCGTGAATCGCCACCGCGTCGGCGGCACGACCCATGAACCCGCCGAGCGCGTCGATCTCTTTGACGAGGTGCCCCTTGGCGACGCCGCCCACGCTCGGGTTGCACGGCGTTTGCCCGATGGTGTCGACGCGGCCCGTCACAACGCGCACGTCGACGCCCACGCGGCGCGCGGCGAAGGCAGCCTCAAGGCCGGCGTGGCCGGCTCCGATAATGAGGACAGTGGGCACGGAGCCGCAGTGTATAGCCCACGATCCCGGCTGCGGCACGTGTGCTTTTTGTCGCGGTGCCCCGAACTCCCCCGCGGGGCGAACCCGAGCCTCGCTACTGGGGCCGCACCTGGCGCGCCCAATCCTCCAGGCTTGTCGTCGTCGACAGCAGCGCTTCGCCCTGCCCTCCCACCTCGGCTATCTGCTCGGCCAACAACGCTTTGGCGCGCCGGATCCGCGTGCGCACCGTCCCCACGGGAAGATCGAAAACGGCTGCGATTTCACCCGCGGTGAGCGGCTCCCAAAAATACAACTCCAAGATCGACTGGTGCTCTGCGGGGATCCGCCGCAGCCCCTCGAGGAGCAAGCGTTGCTCCGCCTTTGCGGCCGCCATCGAGGCAGGGCCGGCTCCCAGGTCGCGCAGCGAGGTCACGGCGAAATCGACTTGGGCGTCCCGGCGTCGCCCCCGGTAGTGCGTCCGCAGCACATTGAACGCGATTCCGAACGCGTAACTCCGAAACGAGCCTTCCCCCCGAAACCGGTCCTTGGCCTCGAGCATGCCAACGAAGGTTGTCTGGACGAGATCGTCGATCGCCCCGTCGACCTTGTTGCGAAAGAAGCGTGCGACGGCCCGATAGTGCCGGTCAAAGAGACGCTCGCCGGCCGCCGCATCCCCGTCTTGCCAGGCTCGCAGCAGGTCTGCATCCGACTCCACCGACCGACAGTACAAGCTTCGAGCGGCGCGCGGGCTACCGCCCGAGTGCATTCCTGCACCGCTGGGCGGCTTCGCTGTCCACGCCGCCCTCCGCCGCACGCGTGTCGCACCAAGCGTAGACCTTCTGCGCTGCCTGGCGGGGCGGCTCGATGACCGCATCGAGTGCGTCGCAGTAGGCCGCACGCTTTTCGGCGTCGTCGACCAGCGTCGCGGGGATCGGCGCCAACGCGAACGGCTCGGATCCCGCCTCGAACACCAGACCGGTGCGGAACGCGGCCAGCACATCGAGCTCGGCGCTGTGCCCCTTGGCGCGCTTGTAGCCCTTCAACAGGCGCTGCGCATCCCGGGTGACCCGGGTCAGAAACATGCGCACTGCCGCGCTGGACAGGGCGGCGGTCTCGTCTTGGAAGTCGAGGTCAGGGGGGACCGCGAGTGCCAGCAGCGGCTCCAGTTCGGCATCGGCGATGCGAACGTGGGCAAGCCGCGTGGCGCCAGCCCAGGCGTCGCGTTCGGCCTCACGCTCAGGCGGGGTCGCGTGGGCCAGCTCGGCGACGATCTGCAGGTGCGCCAGCGCATCGGCGGACAACGCGGGATCGCGAGGTCGCTGCGCGATGGGCCCGCGGCGCGTCCCGTCGCAGTGGGGGTACGCGTCCGCGGTGGGTTTTGCTTGCAGGTCGATACAGAGCCCCGCGGTCGGACGGTCACACGACGCACGCCACAGGCTCTCGCCCAGCGTCGACTCGGCGATTGCCCGCCGCGCATCGCCCCCCGTGTCCGCGAACGACTCCAAGTACGCCTTTGCATGTTCTACGCGAGCAGCCTCGTCGGGCGCCTCGAGGAGCGTGGCCATGGCCTCGGCCGCCCGGTCGTCGGCCGGGTCCTTCACCCCTGCCGATGCCGCCGCGGTGGCCTGCACGCGCGGCGGTGACGGTTGGGCCGTGGACGTAGCGTCGGACTCGCGCAGGGCAACGGTGCCGCCCGCGACGACAGCAAGCGCGGCGGCCGAAAAGACCCACCGCCGAGCCCCACGCCGCGCGGGGCGGCTCGAGGTGCCCGCTGCCAAAGCCTCGATGAAGGGCAGCATGGATGCGGGGCGCCGCTCGCGGTCGCGCGACAGGCCTGCGTGCACGAGCTTGGGCAGGGCCCCTTCCCCCTCCAGCGCCCGCACTTGCTCGTCGAGAACCGACTTGGCCAGCTCCGCGGTGTTGGTGCCGGCAAACGGCCGCGTATTGGCCAAGCACTCATACAGCGTGACGGAAAACGCGAACACATCGGTGCGTGCATCCACGGCTTCTCCCAAGAACTGCTCGGCCGCCATGTACGCTGGGGTGCCGACGAGCTGGCCCGTGCGGGTCAGGTCGGTCGCCGCCTCGGCGCCTCCGTTTGCGTCGTTCGGGGTCTCGACGAGCGCCACCGGCTCGGCCGGCTGCGACGGTTTGGCCAGGCCGAAGTCCACCACCCGCACCCGACCATCTTGACCGATGATCACGTTGTCTGGCTTGAAGTCTCGATGCACGAGCCCCGCCTGATGCGCGGCGTGGAGTCCGCGTGCCGCCTGCCCCAGCACTTCGCGAACCTCCTCGCGCGTGCGGGGCTGGCCCAACCAAGCGCGCAACGTGTTGCCCGCGATGAACTCCATCGCCACGAACACACGCTCCCCATGGGTGCCAACCTCGTGCACGGTGACCACGTTGGGATGCGACAGCTTCGCCAGCGCCCGCGCCTCCCGGAGCATCCGCTCGCGTCCCCCCGGACGGCCCGCGCGCAGCAACTTGATCGCGATCTTGCGGTCGAGCTCGCCGTCGACCGCCGCGTACACGTTGCCCATCGCTCCACGACCGATCCCTTCGAGTACGTCGTAGCGTCCGATCTTCACCGGTGGCACCGAGGCCGCCGCGAACATCTGTCGCTTGAGCTTGCGTCGGAGCAGCTGGTCTTCGACGCCATAGGACTCCTCCTCGGGGGGGAGCGTGCCCAGCGCGTCGTTGACGAGGCCGGTCGGCCCGTCGGCGGGGTCGGTGGGGACCATGGCGCAGTGAGAGGATCCCGTGCTTGGCGACGGTTGCAAATGGGGGATCGTGGCGGGTCGGCGTTGCATCTTGGGGGGCGGTAGCGCGACGGCCGGAAACGATTGCCTGGTTCTTGGGGAAGTTCGCGGGACACGCGCAGACAGCCCCACGTCCGCAGCCACTGCGCTAGGATGCGAAAATGAGCGGGCCGACGGGGTTTGTTTCGATCGTGGGCGCCGGACCGGGCTCCCCGGACCTCATCACGTTGGCCGCGCGCGATCGCCTGGAGCGGGCCGACGTCGTGATCGCGGACTACCTGGCCAACCCTGCGTTGCTGCTGTGGTGTCGGCCCGACGCGATCATCCTTCAGCGTCGACGCGGGCCGCGAAGCGAGCAGCCGCTGCCCGAAGGACTGCTGCCGTTGCGCCAGTCCGCGGTGAACGAGGCCATTGTGGCGCACGCCCGGCAGGGCCGCTCCGTCGTCCGGCTCAAGGGCGGCGACCCGTGCATGTTCGGGCGCGGGGCCGAAGAGGCCGCCGTGCTCGCGGAGGCTGGCATCGCCTACGAGCTGATCCCCGGCGTCAGCTCGCCCATCGCAGCGCCACAAGCAGCGGGCATCCCGGTCACCCACCGCGACTTCACCCCGGCCGTCACGTTTGTCTCCGGGTTCGAGGCATACGACAAGGCTGGCCTCCACGTCGCTTGGGAGCACCTGGCTCGCTCCGCCGGAACCATCGTCGTGATGATGAGCGTGGGCAATGCACGGGACAACGCCGCCAAGCTCGTCGCCGCGGGGCGGTCCTCCGACACGCCTGCGGCCATGGTCCGCTGGGGCACACGCGGGATTCAGCGCACCGTGGTGGGCACGCTGGCCGACATCGGCGACAAGATCGAGCAGGCCGGAATCCGAGCGCCCGCCGTACTCGTCGTGGGCGAGGTGGTGTCACTCCGGCAGCAGCTCGCGTGGATCGAGACTCGGCCCCTGTTTGGCCGTCGCATCGCCGTCACGCGCTCGATCCGTCAGGGCGCCCCACTGCGACGGTTACTGGGAGAGCACGGCGCCGATGTTGTGCCCATCCCGTGCCTTGCGGTCGAGCCGCCCGCGGACATCACGGGCCTCCACGACGCGCTTGGCCGCGTGGCCACCGACTTCGACGGAATGATCTTGACCAGCCCCAACGGTGTGCACGCGACGTTCGACGCGCTTGCGGGTGCCGGGCTCGACGTGCGGACCTTTGCCGGCAAGACGATCGCGGTGATTGGAGAGGCGACGGCGCGCGCGTGTAAAGCTCGCGGCGTGGTCCCCGACGTCGTGCCCACCGCACCGCGAAGCGAGGGATTGGTTGCCGCCCTGAGTGGACGCCTCAACCAGCGTTGGCTGCTTCCGCGCGCCGACGAGGCACGCGACGTCCTGCCCAAGGCGGTCGTCGCCGCCGGGGGCAGCTGCGAACTGGTCGTGGCCTACCGCGCCGTACGCCCCACCGTGCCGTACCTGCTCGTGCAGTCGGTGCTCCCGGCGAACGAGGGCGGCGAGGGGCTGGACGTCGTGTGTTTCGCCAGCGGCAAGACGGCACGTCACTGGCTCGAGACGCTGACGGAGACACTCGGCGCCGATGCCACCCAGACCGTGCTCGCGGCGGCCAAGGTCGTGAGCCTCGGGCCCGTGACCACCGCGGCCCTCGAATCGATGTCGATCGTGGTCGACGCAACTGCGGCCGAGCCTACCGATGCGGCGATGGTCGCGGCTGTCCGCGCGGTTTGTGCCGACGGATCCCGCGCGCCGACGTAGCCGCTACTGAAGGTAGCGCTTGAGATCCGCAACCGCGGTGGCGCTGTTCAGTTTGTAGGTCTTGAGGTCCTCGTGGCAGCCCTTGCACTTGAACGTCTCGCCAAGCTCGACCGCCTTCTTCTTGGCCTTCTTCATCACGGCCTTGGCCGCCGTCTGTCCCCCTGCGGCGCAAGCCTTGCCCACCGCCGCGACCTTGAACGATGTCGAGACACAGGGCTTGGGATCATCGGCCGCGGCGGCGCCGGTCGCGAGACCGACGGCAAACAGCGAAAACACGGACAAGACGAGGGCGGGTGTGCGGTGCATGCGGGCTCTGGGGTTGGGTATGCGGCAGGCCCACAACGGTTACCTCCGAGCCAACCGCAGCGCCCCACCCGGGCTAGGAATCGCCGCCAAGCCCCACAAGGTAGGCCGCCAGCGCCTGAATCTGCTCCTCGGAGAGCTTGGCTTTGAACTTGGGCATCTCCGCCTCATCGCCAAATAGGTCCGCGGCGCTCGGATCCGCGATGACACGCGCGATCCAGGCCTGGGACCCACGCCCCGCGAGGTTGGGGCCCTCGCCCTCCACGCCAGCCTCGACCTCGTGACACCCGGCGCAGTCGAGTTCATCGACGACGAGCTTCTCGCCGACCTTGGCCAACGCCGCGTCAGCGGGCGCGCCTGACAGCTGCACCAGATACTCGGCGATCGCTTGCATTTGATCGTCGGGCACGTCGGCCACCGGATACGGGTCCATCGTTTCGTGCTTGGTGCCCCCGAAGAAGCGCGGCTCCTGCGGATTGCGGACCAGTGCCGCCAGCCATGCGCGCGAACCATAGTCGGTCAAATCAGGCGCTTCTTCGCCGCCCCGCCCCGCGATGGCGTGGCACGTCGCACAGTGCTCCTTGAACAGCGCCTTGACCTTGAACTCCGGGTCGTTCTCCCAAACGGCGGGGCCGCCGGCCGTCGGGACTCCTTCTTTGGCCAGCGCCCGAGTCTTCTCCGCATCTTCCTTGGCGACCTTCATCGACTCTTGCAGCGACTCGTTGCTGGCATCGTCCGAGATCGACAATGCGGTCAGCGCAACGATGGCGGCCATCATCAAGCCCAGCCCCGCGAGCACGAGCACGCGCCCCACCCGGCCAAGCTTGGCATCGATGAACGGGGCGACCACCATGAACCCGACGGCCGCGCCTGGGATCACCATGGTCGCGACGGGCTCGAGCGGGCCCTCGAAGAACATGCGCAGCTTGAACAGCGGCAGGAAGTACCACTCGGGGCGCGCCTGAAATGCGGAGCTGGGGTCGGCGGGCGCGAAGAGCTCGGAGCCATGGGTCATCATGGTCATCGTCACGATGACGCCCGCCGCGACGGCCATGCCGATCATGTTGATAAACGCTTGCGACGGGAAGAACGGCTGCGTCGCGCTGGCGACCCGTGCCTCCCCGCGCTGCGCACGGCGCCCGAGCACGACAATCCCCGTCAGCAGGGCCAGCGCGGCCCCCGGCAGCACGAACACGTGGATCACGTACAGGCGGGTCAGAAGAAAGTTGCCGCCTTGGCTTCCGCCCTGCACCAGCGTTCGGATGATGCCTCCGCCCGGGGTCTGCTCTGCGATGCCAAGCTCGACCTGAATGGCCCAGTAACCCTGCTCATCCCAGGGCAGTACGTTGCCCGTGATCCCCAGGCCCATGACGACTGCGAGCAGCAACAAAACGCAAAGCCACACCGCCTCGCGGGGGCGCTTGTACATGCCCGTGATCGCCAGTTGTGCGAGGTAGGCCACCAGCGCCACGACCATCACCGAGGTCGCGTGGTAGTGGATCCCGCGTAGGAACCAACCCGCTGCGACTTGGTCGTTGAGATACACGGTACTCGCCCACGCATCCGTGGCCGACGGGCTGTAGTACAGCGCCAGCATCATGCCGATCACGACCTGCTGAATGAACAGGTAGACCAGCAACGCGGGCAGGACGCCTTGCACGGCCGGCCCCGCGGGGACGGGGTGGTCGGCAAATCGCTTCCACAGCCCGACGAGGGCGGTGCGGTCTTCGATGAATGCCAGCAGGTTGTTCATGGACTAAACCGGCTCCTTGACGTCGGTGCCCTGCTTGAAGCGCTGGTAGCGGACGCGCACGAGGTTGTCCGCAGAGACCAATTCGAGTCGGTCCATCCGACGCGGCGACGGCCCCTCCGTTTCTTTGCCGTCGAGATCGAAATACGAGTCATGGCAGGGGCACACAAACCGCTCGCCGGCCTCGTCGTAGTCGATGGCGCACCCCAGGTGCGGGCAGATCGTCGACATCGCGATGAGTTCTTCGCCGCGCTGCACAACCCACGCCGATCCGATCTTCACGTTCGTCGCCTTGTTCCACGCGTCGATCTTGTCGGCGTACAGGTCGACCTTGAGCGGCTTGTCCGAGAACTGCGCGACGGCACCCACGTCGATCAGCACGTCGCCGCCCGTCGTCGTGTCGTTGGACAGCGGGTACGCGATCAGTTGCACGACCGGCGCTGCCGTGGCGCCCGCGACTGCGGTGCCCAGCAAGCCCACCCCCGCCATCATGAACCGGCGTCGCGACGCATCGGGTTGGGCACCTTTCGGTTCGTCGGACTCTTGGCTCGTATCGTCACTCATGACTGCTCCCCTGCCCCCACGTGCCGACCCAGTTGTCGGGACGACGACGTGGCTCTAGCATACGCTGGGAGAGCCGAGGAGTTACCCCATGCCGATCAGTCCGGATTCGCAACGCCCCGCCCTGCTGCGGCCTGAGCCAGGGACTGCGACCCTCAAGCCCGCGCGGTGGGGGGGCAGCCGCCTGGCGCAGCTCCGCGGGGTCGCGCAAACCGACCCGCCCATCGGCGAATCGTGGGAGTTCTCGACCCTGCCCGGCTCCCCGTCACGCGCGCTGGGCCGAGCGTTGTCGGACGTTTTGGGGCGACCGCTGCCATTCTTGGCCAAGCTCATCGACACCGCCGCCGCGCTGTCGATCCAAGTGCATCCGCCGGACGCCCCGGGGCAGCTCGGTAAGGAGGAGGCGTGGGTCGTCTTGGATGCCGTGCCCGGGGCCACGCTGCTGGCGGGCGTGCGGCCTGGCGTGGACGACGATGGCCTCGATGCGGGCATGCGTCGCGCAATCGCGGACCCAACAAACGACGCGACGCTGCTCGGCCTGCTGGAGTCCATCCCCGTGCGCCGCGGTAGCGTCGTGGTCGTGCCCGCGGGCACCGTCCATGCAATCGGCCCCGGGATCCTGCTGGCGGAGATCCAACAACCCGTGGACTGCACGTACCGGTTGTTCGACTACGGCAGCGGCCGCCCGATCCATCCGGATGCGGCCCGCGCCGCGTGGAGGGTCGACGCCCGCCCCGAGATCTGGCACGTGGGCGATCCCTTGAGGCCGCTGGCGGGCAAGCACGTCGGCTTGGCGCTTTGGGGCGAAGGAGCTCAAGACATCGCGGTCGGGACTGTGCCGCGCTTGCTTGTTGCCGTGGGCGGCGATGTTGTTGTGCGAGTCAACGATGGCAGCGGGGCCGATCCCTGCGAGGTCGCAATGAAGCACGGAGACCTGGTGCTGCATGTGCATGGCTCGCTCCATGCCAGCGTCGCCCCCGGAGCCATGCTCGTGACCGGGACGGTCTGAGCCGAACAGCGCGGGTTTGCCAGAGCGCCACCGAGCGATCGCGCCCAGCAACTGCGACACCCATGTCATGGTCCTCGCCTCCGCTTGTGCGGCGCGCCGCGCTCGTCTGGGGCACAAATGCTGCGGAACAACGAACGCAGCACGGTGCCGAGGTTTGGCTCCATCGCATTCCACGGTAGTCCATGATTGTTTCGCGAGCGCAGCGGTCCGATACGGGGGCATCGGCCGCCGATCGTAAGGCCTGCTCCTACAGCCTGCGCCTCCCCAGCACCGGGAAACCATGGGAGAACTGTCCCGCGCCTGGTGCCCGTGGTGCCACGAACCGCAAACGTTGGATCAACAAATAGGAACACCCATGAACAGAAGACGCAGACTGGCAACGGTCGTGGGCTCAGCCACGCTGGCCGCACTTGCCCTTAATCTCCAAACGCCGACCGCGGATGCGTCGGATCATACTGATGGCGCGGTGGCCAGCGACGGTGCCGCAGACATCGGTGACCTCTACGCGTGGAACGACGGCGAGGGCAACACCGTCCTCGTGCTGACGTACGCGGGTCTTCTGATGCCGGGCGATGACCCTGTGTACGACCCCGAGGTTCTGTACACCTTCCACATCGACAACACCGCGGACATGGCCAACGCGGGCGATTGGCAAGACAACAAGAACGACAACGAGTCCGACATCCAGATCCATGCCCGTTTCGGCATGAACGGCAACGGTGAGATGGGCCTGCAAGTCATCGGTCTCCCGGGCGCCGAGGGCGACCTGGTTGGACCGGTCGGCACCGACCTTGGTGAAAGTGGCGCCAACGCCACGGCCGCCATGTTCGACGACCCGTTCTTCTTCGACTTCTTCGGGTTCACCGACACGGTGGCCAACCTGCAGGACGACTCGGACGCGGCCGACCTCGCCTTCGCGAGCCTCGACCCCAAGGGTGACGGGCCCGTCGACGGCATCGCAGGCACGAACACCATGGCGATCATCATCGAGTTCAACTCGGACCTTGGCGCCGACAAGAACGCTGACGGGTTCATGCAACTGTGGGCCACAACCGGACGGGTGGTGCGCTAATGCAACTCTGGAAATCGACCCTTATTCTGAGCGCTCTGGCGCTGGGCACCGGCTGCGTTGGCGGCGATGACACTGCGAGCACGGGCTCGGATGGTTCGGCCACCGCGACCGGCACCAGTGGTGCGACCCCCGCGACAAACACCAACCCCACCGCCGACGGCACCGCCGACGGCAGTGGCGACAACGGGACCGCCGACGACACCGCCGGAACCGCCGACGACACCGCCGGAACCGCCGACGAGAGCAGCACGGGACCCGATCCCACGATCTTCATGTTCGACGAGACTCCCCCCGAGGAGTACACGCAGGTCGATCGTGCAGGCATGGCTGCGATCAACACGGGCCTCAACATTCTCGGCGACAAGGACGCGGCCAACGCCTCGAACCCCGCCGAGGACATCAGCGGTGGACAAGCGCGGGACAACTACGAAGAGTCGCTCGTAACCCTGCACGAGGGCCCGCCCGGAATGAAGACCCCGGGCAACACGGGGCTTGACGACGACCTGACCAATGCCGGGCTCACCCCGTGCAACGTGGGTCTCGGCACCGACTGCCTCGACCAGGCCGGGCCGTTCACGCTGCCCGACACGCTGAACCTCGTCGCCGGCTCGACGGCAGGGTTCCCCGATGGTCGCGGCTTGGAGTTCCCCGTGATCGACGTCGTGCTGGCGCTTCTGCTCCTGGACACGGAGGTCATCGACGGACCGCACCCGCTGACCCAGTTCACGGACCTCGACGGAGCTGGGCTCTCGCTCAACCCGATCGCCAACGACGTCGAGTTCCCAGGTGCCTGGCCGTACCTGGCCCCCCCGCACGAGTAATCGCGCGACGAGCTCACGCTCAATGCAAGCCCCGGAGGTCCGCCTCCGGGGCTTTGTTGTTGGCGGCAACGGGCCAGGGGTCGTGGTAAAGCATCGGCCATGCGCTGGGCTCGAGCCGCTTTGTCATCGATGGGGATCCTTGCGTGTGTCGTGTGCAACCAGCCCGCGCCTACCCCAGCCAAGGCTGACAAGCCCAAGAGCCCGGCACCGCGAGACGTCGAGCCCGCGCCCAAGCCCGCGAGCCCGACCGCAAAGCCGGCTGCACCACCCCCCAAGACGCCCAAGAGCTCGGAGCCCAAGGCGCGCGGGGTGACGTACGACGACGAGCTGGCGACTCTGCGAGGCCGCTTTGAGCAACATCTCAAGCGAACCCAGAAGGTCCCCGGCCGCGCGCCGTGGCAGGGCGCGGCCGGTACGGCCATGCAGATAGCCCGGCTCACGGGCAGCTACGCGGACTACAAAATCGCCGAGGATACGATCGGCGAGACCTTCAAGACCAACAGCAAGCACGGCGCGTACCTGCTGCGCGCCAAGTTCAACTATCACGTGCATCGCATCGATGTCGCGCAAGGCGATATGGAGATGGCTGGGCGTGCGGCCGTAGCCGGGGGCAGTAAGGGCGCCGCGGGGGTCGCGATCCTCAACGGCAAGCTCGCGATGCACCGCAGCGAGTACGACAAAGCGCTGGAGTTCTGGGCTACCGCAAATCGGCTCGACAAGAACTCAGCCGATCTCACGCTGGCTTTGTGGGCATTCAAGACCGCAGACTTCGAAACGGCCGAGCGGATCTACACCCACCACTCGCGCAACTACCACGCGCGCGAGTCCGAAGGCATTGCCTGGCTCCACTTGATGCTCGCCATCATGGATCTGGACCGCGGCCGATACGACGACGCGCTTGTGCACTTGGACGACGCCGACGCGCAGTTGTCGGGGTATTGGCTCGTCGACGAGCACCGCGCCGAGATCACCGCGCTCAAGGGCGACCTGACGACCGCCGAGACGATGTACCGCGACATCATCAAGCGAACCAACAGCCCCGAGTTCATGGGAGCGCTGGCCGGTGTCCTGCTGGAGGCGTCTGCCGAGAGCACCGAAGCCAAGGAGTGGATCGAGCGAGCGAACGCTCGCTTCGATGAGCAGATAGCCCTGTTCCCGGAGGCTGCGTACGGGCATGCCCTAGGCCACTATCTCGAGTTTGGGCCGCCCAAGCGCGCGCTCGAGCTGGCGCGCAAAAACTTCAAGGTTCGGCCCAACGCCGACGCGCGCATCATGCTTGCCCAAGCCGAGTTGGCCATGGGCGACGTCAAAGCGGCGCGCAAAGCCATCGACGTCGCCGTCGCCAGCCCATGGAGCACCGCCGACCTCCACGAGACGGCCTACCAGGTGTACACCGCCGACGGCGACGCAGCCCTTGCCGCCGAACAGCTGGCCAAAGCCAAGGCCATCAACCCCACGGTCGAGGCCATCGAAGCCGCCCCCTAGCTGCCTGTGGTGCTAGGCCGGCGCCGGTTCTGCGGCGGGTGCGGTTGTCTCGGCGTCGATTCCGTCCGGAGCGATCGCCCACACCCACCCGACCTCGGACAGATCGAACTCCTTGCGGAGCTGGCCGGGCACCGACGCGACACGCAGCACGCCCTTGGGCCCCGGTTCTCGGAACTGCACCGCGACAAGCACGCAGCCACGCTCCGCCAGTCCCAACGCCAAGCCTTCGGTCGTGCACGGCCCGGACGCTCCTGGCGGGGGCGTAAGGCGAACAAAACTCTGCCCCCACGAGCCGAGCAACTCGGAGTACACGCGGTCAAATCCAGGCACGACCACCGACTGGAACAGGAAAAACGCGCGCAGCGCTTGTACCGAGTAGATCCGCACGTGGTGCCGCCCCACCTTGGAGCAATGGGCCTGCAGTCGCGCGGCCAGGCGGGCATCGAAGACCTCCGCGACGACCCGAGGGCGACCGGCCGGAACCGACAACGAGCCAAACAACGCTTCGAGCTTGAGCAGTGCGGTCGTCGTTCGCGGGTCGGCGCTACCATCCTCATCCGCCACAAACACGATGGCGTCGAGCTCCGACACGTGGCCGAAGTCGGGGTGCGGCAGGTCGACCATGTGTCGACTCTCCATCCAATCGGCCGCCCGCACGAACACGGTCGACGTATGCCCCGGAGGGTCGCCCGGACATGAGAAGCAAAACGATCCATCTGGCATGGACTCGAACAGCGCGTGTCGGGCGGGCATCAGCCCGCGTGCGACAAGCTGCGAGTGCGAGACCAACGCCGAGCGCACGGCTTGGACCGCCTCCTCGGTTTGGACCAACACCAGCACTTGCCCGTTGTTTTGCCCACGGAGGAGCTCCTCGATCACATAGATCGACCCGGGCCGAAACCCGCACACGAGGGCGTGCTGAATCTTCGTGCTGTGCGAAGCCTGAAACTCCGGAAGCTCTGGCACAACGGTGGCCTCCTCGTCGGGCGACGGCTCCACCAGCGACTCGGCAAACTCGCTCACCGCGGGGAACCCCGCCGCGATGGCGACCACCCCGATAATCTCCTCCTCCCCGACTTGTCCCGTCGGGTTGATGGCAACGCCGAAGTCGCGCGCGCCAGAGCGGCCAATGGCCCCGGTCAACAGGCCCAGTGGGATGACTCCCGAGTGCCCCTCGCGACTGCGGCGCAGCGCGCCTCCGAGCAGCTCCTTCATGACGACCCGTTGGTCACGGTCCAACGAGGGGCTCTCGGGCAAGGAGAAACCCAGGCCCTCTGCGTCAAAAAAGCACGTGTACAGCTCGTGCCCTTTGCTGGTCAGCAGCTCCTCGAGCAAGTCGCCCAGACCGGGCCTGCGGACCACGCCGGCCACAAACAGGGCCAGCAGACGCTCCGTCGGAACCACGAACGCACGGAAGGATTCCGACCCCGTCCGGACCGCGGCACGCGCCGCGGCAACGTTCGACTCGTCGAGAATCTCGGCGATGACGACGCGCTGCTGAGTGCTCGCAAGCTCGGGCCGCAGCCGCTCGCGGGCGGCAATACGCTCCACGAACGTGAGCAGCGTCGTGATCGTCGATGCGTCTGGGGCCGCCTCCTCGGGGTCGGCGAGCAGTACGATCCGCTTGGCCGACAGCAGGTCGGCGCGCGCGATCAGCATCTCGTCCTCCTCGCAGCGTTCTCGGTACACGATCTTCGACAGCTCGGGCTGCCGCAAAAAATCGGGTGGTTCGGCGCGCTCGCCCACCACCAAGTACTTCGCCGCCGTGAGGCCGCCCTTGCGAAGCTCCGAGAACCAACGCAACGAGAACAGGCGCGCGTCGGTCGGAAGGACGCGCTTGTAGTAGCGCATCAGCTCGTGCAGCAGCCGCCGCGTGGACGGGGTGATGTTGACGATCACCGTATGCCCCCGCAACCCGGGGGGTCGAAGCTGCATGCGCTCCAGCAACTCGCGCACCACATCGGTCCCCAGCCCGATGAGGAACGAGACCATGAACAGACCAAACAGTGTCAGCGCCGCCGACGTGAGCAGCAGCGGCACCGCGTGGGGCGACTGAACGATATTGCCCGGGTCTTGGACCTGGCGGAACGCCCACCACAGCATGAGCGAGAAGTCCTCGTCGGCACGTGTGAGTGCGCCGTCGCCGTTGGAGTCCACCCCCGTGCCACCAACCGAATGGAGGAACACGGCGCCTGCGAAGGAGAGCCCGCCCACGACAAACCCCATCAGAGCGATCTGGCGCATGCGTTCGCGCCGCGACAAGATTGCCCACACGTCTCGCACCAGCGGCGCCCAGTAGCCGACCAACAATGCCATGCGCGTCAATCGGAACAGCCGCAGCCACCGTGCGCTCGCTTGGCTGACCGGCAGTGGGATGAACGAGATCAGCGCGATCAAGTCCACCACCAGCAGCGCGATGGAACCCAGCCGCGATGGGCCCCTGTCCTCGCCCCCCAAGGCGACCTCGTCGTCGGACCCATCGTCCCCCCGATGGGCATACGCCACGACGTACAGCCGCCCGAGAAACTCGGCGCCGAAGATGGCCAAGAACGCCATGTCTGCGCCGACGCCGAGCTCGACCGGCATCAGGCTCACGATGATCGCCGCCGAGAGCAGCAGCCGCACCGAGATCCGGTCGAAGAAGTGCTCGATGTCGTGTGCGAGCCGGACCCGACTCACCCCAACGCCGTTTTCTTCGACTGGCTCGGGCGCGTCGTTGTCCTGCCAATCACGCCCCTGCGAATCACCACTCATCCGGCGGCGCCAGCATACCGTTGGCCGTGGGACGCGTGATAGGGTCCCGGCGCGATGACGGCGATGCGAGTTGAGAAGGACAGTATGGGCCCGATCGAGGTCCCGGCGGACCGCTACTGGGGCGCCCAAACCCAGCGTTCACTGCACCATTTTTCGATCGGTGCGGACCACTTCCCCCGCGTCATGATCCGCGCCTTGGGGACCATGAAGAAGGCGGCCGCGCTCGCCAACGGTGAGCTGGGCACCCTGCCCTCCGCAACCGTCGAGCTCATCGTGGCCGCCGCGGACGAGGTCATCGCGGGCAAGCTCGACGATCACTTTCCGCTGTTTGTGTGGCAAACCGGCTCCGGCACCCAGACGAACATGAACAGCAACGAGGTCATCGCCAACCGAGCGATCGAGCTGGCGGGCGGGGAGCTCGGCTCCAAAGACCCGGTACACCCCAACGACCACGTCAACCGCGGGCAGTCCTCCAACGACACGTTCCCCACCGCGATGCACATCGCGGCGGCAGAGCAGACCCTCCACCACACCTTGCCCAAGGTGAGCGCCCTCCGCGATGCGTTGGCCGCCAAGGCGACCGCGTTCGCGGAGGTCGTCAAGATCGGGCGCACTCACCTGCAGGACGCCACCCCGTTGACCCTCGGGCAGGAGATTTCAGGGTGGGTGTCGCAGCTGGACCATGCCATCGCGGCGGTACACAAGACGCTGCCTGACCTGTACGAGCTCGCTTTGGGCGGGACCGCGGTGGGCACGGGCCTCAACACACACGCTGACTACGCTGTCACCTCGGCAGCAAAGATAGCCGACCTGACAGGGCTGCCCTTTGTCACCGCGCCCAACAAGTTCGCCGCGCTGGCGGGACACGACGCACTGGTCGTCTTGCACGGCGCGCTCAAGGGCTTGGCCGGAGCACTCAACAAGATTGCCAACGACGTGCGGTGGCTGGCGTGCGGCCCGCGCTGCGGCTTCGGCGAGTTGCGGATTCCCGAGAACGAGCCCGGCTCATCGATCATGCCGGGCAAGGTCAACCCGACCCAGTGCGAGGCACTGACGATGGTCTGCGCGCAGGTCATGGGCAACGACGTCGCGATCAACATCGGCGGGATGAACGGCAACTTCGAGCTCAACGTCTACAAGCCGATGATGATCCACAACGTGCTCCACTCGTTGACGATCATGGGCGATGCCGCCGACAACTTCCGCCGCTTCTGCGCCGAAGGCATCGAGCCCAATCACGAGCGGATCGATGCGAACCTGGCCCAGTCCCTGATGCTGGTGACGGCCCTCAACCCCCACGTGGGCTACGACAACGCCGCCAAAATCGCGAAGAAGGCCTTCAAAGACGGCACGACGCTCAAGGCGGCCGCCGTGGCGCTGGGCTTGCTGACCGAGGAACAGTTCGATGCGTGGGTCATTCCCGCGGCCATGACGGGCCCGACTCCCGCCTAGTAGCCTGCCCACCAGCCTGCCCAGTCCCCACGATGGCGCGCCTGCACCACATCACAGTCGACACAGTGGTGGCGCAGCGGCCCCGGACGGGGCCGGCCACGTTGGGCCCGACGTGGAAGCCGAGCCACCCGACGCCACTGGGCGCTATCGATGTGTGGTTTTCGCTCACGCCTTCGGTGCCGTCGGTCGACAATCTCACCGGGTTGGACTCGGAACTTGGCGTCGCAGCGACGCTCGAGACGTTTGGCGGGGTCACCGGCCCCACGGCGGCTCGCCCTGGCAGTGAGCCCTTCGCAGCGGTCCTGGGCGGTCAGGCCGTCGCGGCTGCGACCCCCGCGCCCGCTACGGTCGACGAGTTCGCACGCCACAGTCATGCTCGGCTGGCCCTGGCCGCCCAAGGCTTGGGCGCGGGCCGGCAGTGCCTGATCATCGCGGCGCTCCGTGCAACGGGGCCCACCGAGCGCGCAGCCGTCCAGCTGTTCGCGGGCACGCAGTTCATCGGCGAGGACGCGGTGCACGGCGACGAGCGCATCGCGGTCTTGATCGATGTCCCCGAGAACGGTCGCTTGGCGCTCGATCTGCGCTTGCGGCTCGTCGGCGGCCCCGCGACACGCGTGGCTATCCTCGGCGTCCAGGGCCATCGCCTCTAGCGCCACCTAGTCGGGTTTTCCGTCGCTGCCCGCGGGCCCGTCAATTCGATGCCGAATGGCGTTGGCGATAACGCCGGAGAGGTCGGTCAGCGGCCTCTCCTTGGGCGCGTGTCCACGGACTGGCGCCATCCCGCTACCCCCCGCCCACTTGACGATCGCGCGACCGTCTTGGGTCCGAAGGAGCACGGCCTGTCGCTCCTCGGGGGCACTGCCCCCGCTCTCGAAGAAGCCGCGGACGTGCCACATGACGACGGATCCGGCGGTTTGTTCGGCCTTGTACACATCCAACGTTGCGGCGTCATCGAGCTCGAGCCGGACGCACCGAACCACCTTTGCGTCTTCTCCATCGTCCACGCTCAGCTCCGCCAAGTCCGACCACAACGCCATGACGCGAGTGTAGACTACGCGCGTGAAACGGCCCGTTCGGCTAGGGATATCCGCGAACTTTTTCCACGCCGATCCAGAGCGTGCGCTGTTCAAGGGCAAGACGCTTCAGTACCTCGAGCAGCGGATGGCGCTGTCGTGCTACCGCGCGGGCGCGACCCCCGTGATGCTGCCCGACGTTGGAGACGAAGTGGGCACACATGCCGTGCTGGACGTCGTGGACGGCTTGCTGCTTGCGGGCGGCGCCGACGTGAGCCCGACGTCGTACGGGGAGACTGCCCTGCAGCCCAATTGGGCGGGCGATCCCCATCGAGACGGATACGAGCAGCGATTGATCCACGCGGCCATCGACCGTGGGCAGCCCGTGCTCGGCCTGTGCCGCGGTCATCAGATCCTCAACGTCGCCCTGGGGGGCACGCTGCACCAGGATATCGAGACGCAGGTCCCCGGCGGCCTGGTGCATCGCGACTGGACCCCGTACGACGCGCTGAGCCACGACATCCGCGTCGAGACGGGGAGCTGGGTCAGCGACGTCTATGGCGGTGCCACCGCGCTAGCGATCAACAGTATTCATCACCAATCGGTCAAGGACCTCGCGCCCGACCTGACGGCGACGGCCTGGGCCCCGGACGGCGTGGTGGAGGCCATCGAGTGCATCAACGCCGATCGTTGGCTCGTTGGCTTGCAATGGCATCCCGAGTGGCTCGAGGCCCGCGCGGGCCATCCGGTGAACCGCGCGGCCGAGCTCGACCGCGCCAGTGGCCACGCGGTGTTCGCCGCCTATGTCAGCGCGTGCGCGCAGCGGTGCAAGCCTTGATGCACGCCCCCGATTCCACACATGAGACCCACGTGAGCTGAGCCCACTTCTCGGCTACCCTGCCGCGCATGGCCGAGACCATCGCCAAGCAGATTGAAGCGCGCCTCCGAACGGCACGCAAAGAGCGAGACGAGCCCGCGCGGAACGTCATCGGGATGCTGAAAAACAAAGTCCTGATGGAGCTCAAGTCCGGCAAGGATTTGGTCGAAGATGACGCGCTGTGGCTGCGGCTGATCGCCGCGTACGCCAAGCAGGTGACCAAGTCGATTCCCGAGCTGAAGAAGGCCGGAGAGCGCTCCGCCGATGCTGTCATCGAGGCGGAGTACGAGCTGGCGTTTTGTCAGCAGTTCCTGCCCAGCAAGCTCGACGAGGCGGCGACCGAGGCGCTGGTCCGCTCGGTGATCGAAGCCAACGGCATCACCGGCCCTGCGATGATGGGCAAGCTGATGGGGCTCCTGATGAAGGGGCACAAGGACGAGCTGGACGGGCAACTGGCGCGTCAGCTCGCCCAGAAGATCCTCTCCGCGGAGTGAGGTGGGCGGCGCCGACGGCACAATCTGAGCCTCGGCAATTGCGGCTTGGCTCACAACGCACGTCGGGTGCCTGCGCAGGGATGCAGGGGGTGTCCGGATGGAGCGACCTCCCACGCGCCCGGACGAGGGCGCGGGTTTCGTGTCTCGGCCGATCCAAGCTACTGTCTGACAGTTGTGAAAGCCTGCCCGTATTGCGCTGAACAGGTTCAAGATCTAGCAGCCAAGTGCCGGTTCTGTGGCGAATGGATCGACCCGAGCAAACGCCCGGCGTGGTCCGGAACCGAGTCGGCAGCTGTGCCTGCTCCGGAGCCGGCGGCCGCACCACCGGTCGCCGCCGCGCCTGTCGTGGCCGCTCCCCCCGTGACGGCCCCGCCAGCTGCTGCCCCGCCCGCGGAGCCGAGCCGCCCGTCGCAGACTTTCGCGGCGCCGCCGATAAGTCCGCGCGCAGACCCTTCCCCCTCGAGCACAACGGTCGACGGGTCGATCATGCAGCCCTCCCGCTCCTGGTCGACCCCGCCGTGGTTGACCGGCCAGGAAGCTGAGGCCGGACTCGCACCGCCGATCCCTGGCGCGACCGACCCCCGGGCGTCCCTCGAGAACGTCGAGGTGCGGATGGAGAAGCTGAAGCAATCCGCCGCGGCGGTGCGCGACTCCGTGGAGCTGCGCGTGCCCCCTGGAGGGCAAGCTGGGCCCGCCGACCCCACGCCTCCGGCCGCGGCCACGCTTCCGGGACTGCCCGCCGACCCGACGCCCCCTGCAGGGCAGGCGCGGACGACGTTGGTCGACCCCGGTCCCATTCTCGCCGACGCACCGGCAAGCCAGCCGACGCTCGTGGCGCCCACCCGGATGCTGGGCCAGTTTGATCCGCAGCCCTCAGGCGGTGCTTTTGGAGCGCCCGCACCTCAACCAAGCCCCCTTCCCGGACCCCCGCTGGGCGCGCAGCCGCCGACATCAGCGCCGCAGGCCAGCGCGCCCCCGCCGGAGCAGCCTCTCGCCCCAGCCCACCCCACGGCGCAGCCGTTCCCAACCCCGCCGATGGGGCATGGTGCGGACTTCAGCAACCTCGACCCCTCTGAGCCGCTCGACGCCGACTCCATCTTGGCGGACCACGGTGGTCCGGCCAAGCCGACCGTTGCCGAGCCTTACGCGCCAGCGCCAGCGCCAGCTGCGCCCCTGGGCGCGGAGCCGCCGCGGTCCACGGGTGCTGCAGGATTCGAAGACCAATTCCTCGGCGACCTCGATGCTGTCGGAGACGACGATGATTACGGGGACGACGATGATGACTACGGGGACGACGACGGCTACGGAGACGACGAATTCGGCGACATGGCAGCCCCCGCGGCTCCGATGCCGTGGGTGCCGATCCTGATCGGTGCCGCGGTGCTCGTCGCGGCAGGGCTCTTCTTCCTCCCCGACCTCATTCTTGGCGAAGACGCCGCGAGCGACGACGTGGTCGCCAGCGACAACGCCGAGGGCGACGGGGAGCCCGCGGCCGACGACAGCCCCGCTCCGGCCGCGGACGACGGCAAGGCTGTGCCAGAACCTGCGACACCTCCCGTCGCGGTCGCCGCTGACGGCGGCGCGGCACCAGCGGCCGACGGAGGCACACCACCCGCCGCCGCCGATGGAGGCACACCGCCACCCGCCGCCGCCGATGGAGGCACACCGCCACCCGCCGCCGCCGATGGAGGCACGCCGCCACCCACCGCCGCCGATGGGGGCACACCCCCGGCCGCACCCGCTGCGACGCCGCCGGCCCCCAGCGGACCGGCCCCGAAGCTCGACGCCGCATCCGAGGCCAAGCTCGCCGAAGCCCGCGAGCTGTGGGAGTCCGCCAAGGGGCGCAAGAAGAGCAAGCTCAACCAGGCCCGGGCGATTCTCGAGGAGCTGCAGGCCGCTCACCCAACGCACCCGATCACCTTGTTGGTACTCGCGCAGGTTCAGCTCGAGCTTGGCGCATCCAAAGAGGGCCTCAAGACAGCGCGCGCATGCACGCAAGCGTCCGCGGACTTGGCCGACTGCTGGCTGGTCATCGGCTTCCTCGAGCAGGACGCCAAGAACGCCGAAGCTGCCAAAGAGGCCTACGGCAAGTACCTCGATCTGGCGCCCAACGGAAAGTACGCGGGCGACGTCAAGAAGCTGCAGTCCCGACTGTAACGACTACGACTACGAAGCCGACTACGAAGCCGACTACGAAGCCGACTACGACTCCTCGGCCTCGAGTTCCTCGAGCTGGGCCTGGGCGAGCTCCCACTGGTCGGTCAGATCCGACATCGCTTCGGCGTCGGCGTGGTACGCACTGAGCAACGCGTTCTTGCGCGCGTCGTCCTCGTACACGGCGGGGTCGGCCAGCTGAAGGTTCGTCTCGCGTTGGCGCTCTTCGAGCTCCGCTATCGAGGCCTCGAACTTGGCGACCTTCTTCTGCAGCGGTCCAAGGCGCTTGGACTGCGCCGCCCGTCGCTCCGCCTCCGCGCGCTTGAGGGCACGCCGGTCCTGGCGTGAGACGGGACGCGCGGCCGCAGCCGCTGGCGCCTCGGCCCCAGACTTCGCAGCCTTCGGGGACGCCGCGGCCTTGTCGCGTCGCGAGTTCGTTTTCTTGGGGGCGGCCGCCTGTGCCTCGTCGGTCCCGTGGCCATCCATGTACTCGTCGAGCGTGCCGGGGTAGTCCTCGACCGTCTCGTCATGAACATCCCAGATCCGGGTGGCCAGCTTCCGGATGAACGCCCGGTTGTGCGACACAAAGACGAGGGTGCCGTCGTAGGTGCTGAGAGCCTCGGCCAGAGCCTCGCTGCTCTCGAGATCCAAGTGGTTGGTCGGCTCATCCATCAGCATGAGGTTGCCGGGATTGGCCAGCAGCTTGGTCAGCGCGACTCTGGCGCGCTCTCCACCCGACAGCACGCGAACCGGCTTGTCGACGTCCTCGTCGTGAAACAGCATCGCGCCAAGCAGCGTGCGGACCCGGGTGTTGTTGAGCGCGGCGTTGGCCGAGGCCACTTCCTCGTAGGCGGTAGCCCCCGCTTGGAGTGACTCCGCGTGGTGCTGGGCGTAGTGACCCGCCTTGACGCCGTGTCCGAGCACCACCCGCCCCTCGGACTCGGGCACCTCGCCCGCGATGATGCGCATCAGCGTCGTCTTGCCCGCGCCGTTCTTGCCAATGATCCCGACCTTGTCGCCACGCGCGACGGTGAGATTGACGTCGGAAAACACGCGGTGCTCCCCGTACGCCTTGCCGAGTTTTTCAAGCTGCACGACCTGGCCCCCCGCGCGCGCGGACGGAGGGAAGGTGAACCGCATCACATCGCGTGATTGCAGCGTCGAGACTTCGTCCATCTTTGCCAGCGCCTTGACCCGGCTTTGGACCGCCTTGGCCTTGTTGGCCTGCGCGCGGAACCGATCGATGAACTGCTGCGCCTTTTCTCGCTCGCGTTCGAGGTTCTTGGCCTGGTTGCGCAGGACAATCTCCTCCTCCGCCCGCTGGCGGCGATACGCCTCGTAGTTGCCCGCGTACTGGCGCACGCCTTCGGGCTCCAAGCTCACCACACGGTCGATCTGCTCGCCCAGGAATTCGCGGTCGTGGCAGATCAATACGAGGCCCCCTTTGGCGCGGCGCAAGAAGTTCGACAGCCACGCCACGGAGGGCAAGTCCAGATGGTTGGTGGGCTCGTCGAGCATCAGCAAGTCAGGGCGCAGGAACAGCAGCGCAGCCAGGTGCGCACGCATTTTCCAGCCGCCCGACAGCTCGCCCAGATCGCGCTCGTTGTCGCTTTGCTCAAAGCCCAGCCCCGCGAGGATGCGGTGCGCCTCGTGCTCGGAGTACATCGTCTCGAAGTGCAGCAGCTGCTCGTGCACGTCCGACAAGCGGGCCGCCTGCTCCATCATCGTCTCTTCGTCCTCGGAGGCGTCCGACAGCGACTGCTGAAGCGCGTCGCATTCGCGCTCGAGCGAGTCACGACCCGGGACCGCGGACAGCACCGTCTGCAAGACCGTCTTGCCCGGCTGAGGGTCGAGATCCTGCGGAAGGTAGGCCAGCCGCATCTCCTTTTGGCGGCGCACGGTGCCGCCGTCGGGCGAGTGCACGCCAGCGATCATCTTGAGCAGGCTGCTCTTGCCCGAGCCGTTGGGACCAATAAGGCCCACGCGGTCCGAGGCACCGATGCGCAGATCGAGACCGGACACCAGGTCCTTGCGACCGAACGCCAGGCTGACACCCTCAAGGACGACGAGGCTCACGGCGGAGGTCATAGCGCAGATCCGAGGGCGGGTCAGATGGGGCGGACCCGGGGTGATATCGTGCGGCGGCCGTGACGCACGCCACGATCCCTGGCGACCTCCCCCCGGATGTGCTCGACAAGATGCGTCGGGGCATCGCGATGCGGATGGGCCCGATGGGCAACTTCACGCTCGACGGGGAGGCCATCACTCACGTGCGGGTGCTCGCGGTGCTGCGCGCGGGGCTCGACATCACCGCCAGCGGCGAGATAACGGTGCGTATCGGCACGCAGTGGTGCTACCTCACCGTCGACGACTGCCCGCTGCGGGTCCTGGCCGTGACCGGATCGGGGGCAGAGCCACCACAGATGCGTTTGGACGATGGACGCAGCGTCCCGCTGGATCCCCACACGCTATGGGACGAGCCTGAACGCGGGCTGCGATGTACCGCGCCCGCGGCCGACAGCGGCCGCCCGCTCCCGGTTCGGTTCACCAATCGCGCCCAAATGGACCTGGCTGCCTGGCTCGATATTGCCGATAGCGGCAGCGCGGCACTCGTCTTGGGCGCACAGCGCTACCCCATCCCAAGCTCGGCGCCGTCGCCCACCTGAAGCTCCGCCCGGACAACCCGCACCGCCGTCGGCGCTTGGGCGGCGGTCTCGTCGCCGACTTCGATCTCGAGGACGAGGTCTGCGGTTCGCTGCAGGACGTCCCACGTGCGGACCCGAAGCGTTCCGCGCGGCCCCGCGCCCCAGGCGACATCGGCCGTCGCGACGAGTGTGCGCCGATGGTGATGCCGAAACGACGCAAACGAGAACTCGGCGGGGAGCTTCGCGCCCTCTTGGACGTCCAAGGCCCAGCCGTCCACAAGATCCAGGCCGCTGGCCGCGACCTCCGCCGCACGAGCCGGCAACGCCGCGGGCCACCCTTCGGTCAGGCCACACAACTCGACCCGCAGCAACTCTCGAGACAGCCTCTGCACCCGGACGCGCGGGCAAGCCAGGGGAAGAAGTCCCTGCCCGGGCATCGGGTTGGGGCCCACAACATCCCGCTCGATCGCCTTGGCGACCGTGCGTCCACCGAACACGCTCGGCAGGGCCGTTGGCCTCGTCTCATCGGCGCTATCGTCCGCCACCGTCGGCACACTCAGGCGCCAGGACCACGCGATCAACTCCGCGGCTCCATCTGCCGCCGCCTCCACGTGCAAGCAGTCGGCGTCGGTAGCGACGCCATCGGCGCGCACCGACACGGCAACGTCGTCACGACGCCCCAAACGTTGCACGGCCGAGCCGGCCTGCGTCGGCTCCCCGTCGCCCGCCTCCGGCTGGACCCCCGCGAACTGGGCCCAGTCGTGCCCAGCGGCGCGCAGCGCTTGCCGCTCTGTCGTGCGCAGAGACTGGACGGCAAGCCCGGCGCCCGGCGCCCCTACCATGCGACGCAGTGATATCTGCGCGGCAGACCGCGATGTGTCGATCCCGATGAAGCGCCGCCCCAGCGCTCGGGCGACCGCCAGCGTCGTGCCGGACCCGCAAAACGGGTCCAAGACCAGGTCGCCCTCGTTGCTCGAGGCGGCCACGATGCGCCGCAGTAGGCTCTCGTTCTTTTGCGTGGCGTAACCCGTCTTCTCCCGCGAGAAGCTCTTGATCTGGATCGAGTCCATCGAGTCTGCGCCGCGCAGCCCATGCTCCACGTCGTTCCCGTTCCAGACGTCGTCCAGCGGCACGCCCTTGCCGGTCGGCGGCGATCCATCGCGCCGCGTGTAGCCGGGCGGATACGGTACGTACAGCTTGTTGAACGTGAAGCGCTTGGGGTCTTTGACGTAAAAGAAGATGAGGTCGTGATTCCGAATCCAGTTGCGCGCCTTGGTCTTGAACCCCGACACCCAGCCGATCCGCCAGACGATCTCGCGCTGGAAGCACCCCGGGCCAAAGATCTCATCGAGCAGCAGCTTGACGGCATGACCGACCGTCGGGTCGACGTGCATGTAGAGGCTGCCGTGCGGTGCCAAGAGGGCATGCGCCAGGCGCAGCCGAGGATCCAGCATCGCGATGAGGCCCGCAGCGCCGCCATGCCATCGGTCACTGTAGGCGGGCGACCGGATCTCCTGGCGGGTCGCCCCCTCCCCGACCCGCGTCACAACATCGAAGCGGGTCCCGGTCGAAAACGGCGGATCGGCAACGATCAAGTCGACCGGAGTCGACTCGGTCTGCAGCGCGTCCATCGCGAGGAGATTGTCGGCAACGATGAGTCGATCGGGTGGCGGCGTCGCCTCGTCACCGCCGAAGCAGCCAAGTTGCTGCTCCGGATCGGCCCCCACGACGAAGTCGGTCTGCAGGGTCGGGTGGACCCGCGGCACCGCGACACGCTGGCCTGCGGCGTCGTACTTACCGGGCCAAACAAGCTCGAGCCCGCCCCCGGATTGGGCACCGGGCCCGCGGATCATTGCGGCTCGTCAGGGGCGTGCGCGCCTTGAGATCCCGACATCCCGCGGACATAGGCGATCAGCACCATCATCGTTGCGTCCGTGAACTGGTTGGGGAACGCAGGCATGCCATTGCTGGGCGCTATCCCATTGCGTCGCCGGGTCGCCGGACGACCCGCGAGCACAGCGCCCTTGAAGACCTCGTCCTGAAGCCGGTCCATGCGCTGGCGATCGCGAAAGCTGCCCGCGCAACCCGGGAGCGTCGGCGAGTCGACGCACGGGGGGTCCAGGCCGTGCACAGGAATCCCCTGTACGCCGTGACAGCGGGCGCAATACTGGTTGTAGAGCACCTCGCCCTCGATCTCGACCTCCGGACCAACCTTGGAGCAACCAAGGAGCTGGGCCAGAGCCAGAGCGGCCAGCGGTAACACGCGAGTCAGAGACACTTGCGGCCGCGTTGTTAGCAGAGTCAGCCCCGCGGGGACAGCGACAGCGACGCTATGCCACCGGAGGCGGCGCCTGGCGCTGGCACCACTGCTGCCGGGGGCGCGGGCTCGGCGGGGGCCGGCACCACAGGCTCTGGGGCGGGCGCCGGCTCCGCGGCAACAGGCTCCGCGGCAACAGGATCCGCGGCAACCGGCTCTGCAGGCGCCACAGGGACAGGCTCCGGAGAAGCGGGAGCTGCCGGGGCCACCTCGGGCTGTGCGGCCGGCTCGGGGCTGGGCTCCGTGGGGGCCTCGGCGGGGCCGGTCGGCGTTTCATCCGCCAGCATCACGAACCCCTCATCATCCAGCAGCACGCCCGACGGGGGGATGTACGCGCCAGCGGGTGTGTTGAGCCCCAGGCGCATGCCCAGGCTGTCGTTGTACACGTCGACCGCGAGCTCGTATTGAGCGCGACTCTTGCCGTACATGATGCCTGCGGTGATCCCGAAAACGACCGTGGCAATGCCGGCGCCGAGCAGGAGGCCGCCCGTGCCGTTGAGTTCTTTGAGGTCGAGGCCTTCCCGCGCCGACGCCGCAGTGCCTGCGATCGTGAGGATGCCGGATGCGACCGTGAGCGCGGTGAACAGCCGCGAGCGCCGCAGACGGCGGGTGGGCAGCGCGGCTGCGGAATTCGAATCGGAACGCAGGACCGCGTCCAGGGACTGCCAGCTACGCTTGGTCCCCATGGTGCTGGGCCCCTTGGTGTAGCGCATGCCCTGGGGCTCAGCGTGCTTGTTGATGGCGTTCGCCTCGTACAGCAGCTCGCGCTCTGCACGGTCGGTCACCGATCCTATCGCCTCGTAGTCGGTCGGCGGCAACTGAGGCGTGAGTGCCATGCACCCGCCGGCCGGGATTGCCAGGGCGCCTACAAGCGCTCCGGTGACCGAGAGACCCCGTGCTGACGTTGCCAAGCGCCCCATCGACGCCGGCGACCGTAGCACGTTCGGTTTGACCTCGTTCGCGATAGGCCCAAAACGCCCGAATGCCACGGGCCTTACACCCCGATCCAATCTCTACCCGCTTCGCGCCAGCGCCGCGTGGAACGTGACAGGCGCAGCACCGCTGGCTTCGACCTTTCTCGTGAGGCGGGCCAGGCGTCGCGGACAGGGGCTGATCGACCGCGCCGCGACAGACAGCGCCGCCGACGGGTCCCGCAGCCGATGCTCCAGGTGCTTGGCAAGCCGATCGTGGGCATCCGGATCCCCCGGGTTGCCGCGGCAGACCCACGCCCACAGCGACGCGGCCCGGTCGTGCTCGCCCGCCTTGCGGAGTAGGTCGGCCGCCAGCAGGGCCACCGATTGGAGCGTTTGGATGGTCTGCGGGGTTTGCCTCGCGCCCGACCGCGGCGAGGGCGTCGGGTTCAACGCATCCAGCGCCGGTCGCAGGATGGTGAGGGCGCGCGTGGGCCGCTGCTGCCGCGCGTGGTGATCCGCGGCCCGAAAGATCTCGACCAAGCCTCGCGGCCGGGTGAGGCGAGTGCCGATCGCGGCTGCGAGCCCCGCCAGACTCACGAGATCGACTTGGTTGTGGGCCTTGATCGTGTCGAGTTGGGCCTGCGCCCATGGATCGGTCGGCTCGCGGATCCAGCGCCAGTACACCTCGGCGATCTCCGAGCCATGAATGTCGCCACGCCGCTGCACCGACAGCTGAAGGCGCTCCAGCGTAGACAGGCGACAGTCGGGCGCACGCCCCTTCCACAGCCGCCGTGCCGCGACGAGCAGGTCGAAGTGGGGACGTCCATCAACGGCGGTCGGCGCCCCCGGGCGTGCCAAGCGATGGCGCACAAATCGGGTGCGCAGCAGCGGGATGTCGAAGCTCGCCCCGTTGTAGGTAACGATCGCCGCCCGGGACAGGTACGGCCCCCGCAGGACCGCCGCAACCTCGCGGAGCATCGCAGCCTCGGAGGACAACCGCGACAAGATCCACTGGTGCACAACAAGCGCCGAGCCCTCGTGCCAGGCCAGCCCAACCATGAACGGGACGCAGCCCGCATCACGGCTCAGGCCCGTCGTCTCCAAGTCGAGCAAGACCGCCGGACAGTGGGAGGGCAGGCCGTCCGGTGGCAAGGTAGCGACCGCATCGAGGCTCTCGGCGAGCGCGACCGCGTCGGGGATCCGCACACTATCGACGGCGCCACCCAACAGGTTTGGGCGGGCGACGGCCTCGAGCGGAAGGGCCAGCTGGGCGTGCACAAAGCCCTTGTCCGCGGATGCGGGTGCGGGCTTGGAAGCGACCAGCGCCCGGCGAGGCGCAGGCGGTGGGATCGGAGCGGACGTTCGAATCGGATCCGACGCTGCGGCGGGCGGTGCCGGCTCGGCCGCCCGCCCCGTCGCAGCCCGCAAGCGCTGCGAAAAACTAGGAAGACCCGAGTCGCGTTGCGTCGGGCGCGTGGGTGGCTCCAGCGTGGGTGCGGCAGTCGCATCGCTTGGGCGGGCGTCCGCCTCCGCCTGGGTCGACGTGCGCGCCGCGGGGCGCATGAGGCTCAGTCGCGTCCCAAAGTTCACAGAGCCCGCTCCTGTGCGCCGCCCAGAGCCCGCAACACATCGAGGACATCTTGGCGCCGGACCGCTGCACTCGACCCCCCTGCACCTCCCGACGCGTAGGACTCGGCGGCGTCGGCCTGCGGCCCCATGCATGTTGGACAGCCGCCCGCGCAAGCGCACCCCGCAACAACCCCAACCACACGTTGGAAGAAGTCCGGCCCGAGTGCATGCGCTGCGGTGGCCAACCCTGCTCCACCGGGCGTTCGGTCGTACAGCACGATATGCGGTACGCCCCCGGCGTCCATCTCCGCGATGACGCCGGGCCGCCGCTGTGGCGTGAGCGCCATGCCCCACGCCCCCGGATGCCCGGCCGTGACCGCGTGACCGAGGTCGCCGACATCACACATCAGCATCATCGCCGCGACATGCTGAATCGCGTGGGCCGCCGCAAGCGCCGCCGTCGCGCGACGCTCTGGTGAGGTCAGCTGCGACGCGGCCTCGTGGGGCAGCCCCCAAAACGCGGCCGTGGTGTGCAGCTCCAGGTCGGGCAAGGCGACCGGCCCAAACCCGATGTTCTCGTGCGTGCCGAGCCGGATCTTCTTGAACCCTGGCACCTTGCGCACCAAGTGGGCATAGCCTGTGCCCGAGGCCGGCTCCGCAGGCGGGGCAACGCCCTCCAAGGACGACTCTGGGTCCACCACCCGCACGCGCAGCTTGCTGACCGCCTCCGTATAGTAGTCCGCGGTTACGCGCTTGACCGAGGCCTTGCGAGCCTCCCAGTCCAGCGCAAGGACCTCGTGGGGGCGCCCCTCAATCGTGTAGATGGCTCCCGGGTGGAGATACAGGGGCGCATCTTCGAAGTCGACTTCGGCCAGGATGTCGCCGGTCGGATCGATCACCGCGAAGTTCTCTTCGACGGACCCACGCAGATCGATCCCTTCGGCCGGAGACGGGCCCAGCGCGTGAAAGTGGGACTCGCCTTCAGCGACCGACTCGGCGTGCAGTGACCCGTGCTCGGCGAGGTAGCCCAGCGCCATCGCGGTGTCCTCGGCCGCGATCCCGGGCAGGGTGTCTCCCGTTTTCATCGGCAGCTCGTGCGCGGCGCAGCGCAGGTGGGGGAGAAAAACCTCTGGGTTGTCGGGGTCCACCCGGGCCTGCTCGGGCGCCTGGCCAAACAAGAACCCCGGCTCGTTGGCGACAAACTGATCAAGTGGTGTGGACGACAGCACGCAAATCGCCATCGCGGGTCGACCGCGCCGACCCGCGCGGCCCGCCCGCTGCAGCGTTGCCGCGCGCGTCCCCGGGTAGCCCGACAGCACGACGGCATCCACACCGCCAATATCCATGCCGAGCTCGAGTGCGTTGGTCGAGGCCACGATCTTCGCCTCGCCCTCTCGGAGCGCGCGCTCAATCTCTCGACGTCGGTCTGGGAGGTAGCCTCCGCGGTAGCCTCGGATCGCTTTGGCGGCAGCGCGCTGGGCTGCGACACGGTCGCACGGTCGCACGCCATCCACACCGCGAAGCTCCTCGATCCCCCGGCCCTGGGGGCTCGGCGCACGCGCGGCAGGCCCAGCCACACGATGGCTCGCGTCATCATCACGGAGATATCGCGTCAGCAGCTCGACGTTCTTCCGCGTGCGACAGAACACCAAGGTGGTGACGTCTCGGTTCATCAGCTGGGACGCGACGGCCCGGGTGACTTTGAGATAGTCGCGCCGCACGCCCGTCGTCTCGTCGACGACACGCGGATTGGCGACGACGAACGTCCTGGCCCCGGCGGGCGCAGTATCGCGGTCGATGACGTGCAGTGACCCGCGGCCCGGGATCCACGGGCACAGCCGCTCGGCGAGTTCCCCCGGGTTTCCGATCGTTGCTGAGCAGGCGATCACCTGAGGCCGGGCGCCGTAGTGAGCACACACGCGCCAGAGCCGACGGAGCACGTTGGCAACATGACTCCCGAACAAACCGCGGTACGTGTGCAGCTCGTCGAGCACGATGTAGCGAAGCCCGGCGAGGAACGTTGCCCATCGCTCGTGGTGCGGAAGGATCCCGCGGTGGAGCATGTCGGGGTTGGTCGCGATAGCGTGAGCGCGGCTGCGAGCGGCGCGTCGCTGATCGGGTGGCGTGTCGCCGTCGTAGGGGCCAACGCCAACCGTGGGGCCGTTGGGCAGGGCGTCGACCAGACCGCGGAGGGACTCGACTTGGTCCCGGGCCAGCGCCTTGGTCGGGAACATCATGAGCGCACGCGTGGAGGGATCTGCCAGTGTCGCCGCGACGATCGGGGCCTGAAAGCAAAGTGACTTCCCCGACGCCGTCGATGTGGCGAGGACGATGTCGCGCCCCGCGTCGACAGCCTCGAGCGCCTCGGCCTGATGCGCATAAGGCCGCGGGCCGAAGCGAGCGGTCAGCGCCTGCCGAAGCCGAGGGTCCATCGCGGCGGGCCAATCGCCGAACGCACCTGCGCGTGCGGGCTGCTCGTGGACACGCACGATGTCGACCACACCCGCATCGTCGATCGCCGTGAGCGCCGCGCGAAACTTTGAATCGGTGTCGTGTCGCGGATCAGCCACCCCGCCCACACCGTCGATCGGCGTGGATGGGGCAGCGCCCGACGGCGAGTCGCCGTCGTTTGAAGGTGGTGAGACTTCAGCCTCTCCCGTGCCGGCTGGGGCGGGTCCTCGACCGACGTCCGCCCCGTGAAGGAGGGCCGCAGCACGGGAGAAGCTTGGGATCTGCTCTATCATCGAACGCGAATCCTGCTCACACTGAACGTGCCATCAGCACTATCATGTGTTCAGATATCGCGTCAAGACCCAGTGCACTGGCGTTTTACGGCCCGATCTAGAGCGGCCCCGCCGCCCAGCGCGCTGAGCGGCAGCACGGCGATCCCGTGTGCGCCGCTCGCGCTACGCCCTTCGGAGGCGGGAGAGCACACCGGCGAAGTCGGGCGGCGGATCCGACGTGAACAGCTGCGCCTCGCCGCTGGTGGGGTGCTCGATCCCCAACCGCCGCGCGTGCAGCATCGTCCGGGTCACGCCAAGGTCAGCGTGTTTGGGATCATGGTCTTTCGACCATGCAGCGCGGTCCAGCTCAAGCGGACCCGTGTACACCCGCTCACCGAGCAACGGGTTGCCGGCTTCGCCGAGGTGAATCCGAATCTGATGCTGACGACCCGTGTGCAGACGGCACGCGACGAGCGTGATGTCGTGGTCCGGGAAATACTCGAGCACGCGGACGTCTGTGATCGCGCGCTTGGCCCCCTGCTCCGGCCGCCCCGGGCGCCGCGATGAGCCGCGGCGGCGGTCTCCGCGGTCGGCGATCAGATGCGTGTCGTGCTTGACGGATGCCGCGCGACCCCAACACAACGCGACGTACTCGCGGTCGACATCGTGTGTACGTAGCTGCTGCTGCAAGGCGCGCTCCGCCTGAGATGTGCGCGCAAAAATCATCACGCCGCTCGTGTCACGGTCCAAGCGTTGAACAACGCGTGGCGGCGGCGTCGATCCAGTGCGACGGCGAAGCTGCATGTGCACGCGGCCCCGAAGCGTGTCTTCGTCCCCCGCCTTGCCGCGAGGATCGCCGCGAGTGACATACGGGACGGTCACCAACCCCGCAGGCTTGTCCACGACGACGAAGTGCCGGTCCAACGCGACGAACTCGATATCCTTGGAAGCATCACGTTGTGGTGCCCCAAGTACGACACGCGCCCCGTGTGCCACGCGGGCGGCGGCGTCGCGCACAACCTCACCATCCACGGTCACGCGGCCCGCCTGGCACCACTTGCGCGCCTTACTCCAAGGTACCTCGGGTCGGAGCACGCGAACGATGGCCGCGATGGTCTTGCCCGCCAGGCGATCGTCGATGAGCTGTTCCATGAGCCTGCAGTCCTGCGGGCCGGAGGGTACATGCCCCAGACGTTCTTGGGCCCTCAGCGATACGGGTCGGTCGGCAACGACAGCAGAGCAACCTCGAGACGGCTCAGATCGAGCATGGCCTCGCACAGCCCCGCGGAGACGGTCTCGATGTTCGGCGTTGCGGCAAACACGACCTCTTCCCAAGGGTCGGTCGTGCGCTCGAGCACGCCTGGTGCGAACAGGGCCTTTCGAGCGGCGCGCAGGCTCACGCCAAGGTCCGCCAGAAGGCCGCGATCGGCCGAGGACAGCCGCGACACCGCGAGGAGCCAGTCCCACAGGGCGCGGCGCGCCTCGACCAACGTTCGGTCGTAGTCATCGCATCGCTGCCGCCGACGCCAGGGCGTGTCGCGCCACGTGCCCTGAGGAATGCGCTGCAGCGGTGTGGCGAGGACAAGACGCAGGGTGCGTGCCTGCCACGTCAGGTCCGCGAGCGCGGGGGACAGGTGCCGGGTCTTGAGCGGCAGCCGCACCTCGGTCTCGGCAAGGCGTCTGGCGATGCGAGCATTTCGGGCTCGCCGTGCGACGACATGGCGGGTCGCGGCCGTGGTCGCGGCGCCTGCACACAGCAGCGAGAGCGCCAGATTCCCGTCCACGATCCCCAACACGTCGACCCAAGGGTAGCGCGCCTGCGCGGCGCGCAATTCGCCACGCCGGATTGGGCGGTTTCGACCGATACCACTCCATGTGCGAGGGTTGCCGCATGCCCGATCAAGCCGATGCAGCGCCCTCCACACCCCCTGTGGCCGCGCTGTCCGGGATCACCGTTCTCGAGCTGGGCCAGCTGATAGCGGGCCCCTACTGCGGCTACATGCTCGCCGGCTTCGGCGCCGACGTGATCAAGGTTGAGCCGCCCAGGCAAGGCGATGCCATCCGGGGGTGGCGAAAGCTGCACGAGGGCACGTCGCTGTGGTGGCGGGTCATCGGCAGCAACAAACGCAGCATCACGGCCGACCTCCGGCAGCCCGAAGGCCGCGCACTGGTGCGAGATCTGGCGGCCACCGTCGACGTCGTGATCGAGAATTTCCGGCCGGGTCGCATGGAGTCCTGGGACCTGGGCTACGAGACGCTCTCGGCGGACAACCCGGGGCTCGTCATGGTCCGAGTGTCGGGGTACGGACAGGACGGGCCGTACCGCGACCGACCGGGATTTGCCAACGTCGCCGAGGCCTTCGGCGGGCTGCGCTACGTGACCGGTGAGGCCGACCGCGCCCCGCTGCGGACTGGGGTGAGCATTGGCGACACCCTCGCCGGCATGCACGGAGCCTATGGCACGTTGGCCGCACTGCGGGAGCGCGATCAAAATGGTGGGCGCGGGCAAGTCGTGGACGTCGCGCTATACGAGTCGGTCTTGTCGGTAATGGAGAGTCTGATCCCTGAGTACGACCTTTTGGGCCACGTTCGCGAGCGCACCGGTTCCTCGCTCCCGGGCATCGTGCCCAGCGGGACCTATGCCTGCGCCGACGGCCTGCACGTCGTCATCGGGGCGAACTCGGATGCGCTCTTTGTTGCGTTGATGAACTTGATCGACCGGCCCGACTTGGGCAGCGCCGTCGCGCTGGCCAACAACGCGGGGCGATCGGCACACGGGGCGGCGATCGACACAGCGATCGGCGCGTGGACGCAAAAGCACAGCAGCGCCGATGCGCTGAGGATGCTCGCGGAGGCCGACGTGCCCAGCGGACCGATCCAATCGGCAGCCGACATCGCCGCGGACCCGCACGTCGCGGCCCGGGGCATGCTGACCCGCACCGCCCTCCCCGATGGCACCGAGGTCGCCCTCCCCGCGCACGTACCTCGATTGTCGCGTACGCCGGGCACGACGCGGTGGGCGGGGCCCGAGCTCGGCGCCCACAATCGCGAGGTCTACGGTGAGCGCCTCGGACTCGACGACGCCGCGCTGGCGGCCCTCAAAGCTCGCGGCACGATCTAGCTGCGCAGTCCCGTCGCGACGCCGAGACCCGACACCCAGCGTCAATACGATGGTTCGACGACCGGAGCCTGGGGACGAAACCGCATCCGAAGCCCCGTCAGGAAGTTCCGCAGCACCTGATCGAGGCACTTGCGATGGTGCTTGTGGCCCGGTTTGCGGAACAGCGCGCTCATCTCGTGCCTGCCCATCTCGTTGCCGGCCAGATGGAGCACTTCGAGCATGTCATCGCTCGAAAAGGCCATCGCAATCTTGAGTTTTTGCAGGATGAGATTGTTGGTCAGGCGCGACTCGACGACGGGCGGAGGGCCTTCGCGTCGCCCCCGGCGGTCGACGATCAACCCATTGAGGAAATACGCCAGCGCCTTGTCACCGCAGTTGCGATAGGCCGGGTCGTCGTCTCGCTTGAGCCAGTCGCTGACTTCGGCACGCGTGACCGTTTTGTCGGCCAGCGCGAACAAGGCGATCATCTTGTCGTCGCCAAAATCGAACACGTAGCGGATGCGACGGAGGATGTCGTTGTTGGTCATGACGACTCACGCAGTTTCGGCGAGCTGCACGTGCAGCCGCGCCAGGGCAGCCGCCGGGCCCCGCACCTCAAGATGCGTGCCACGCTCATCGTGCCGCTCGCTGAGCACCGTGGCCGAGTCGTACACCCGCGAGACCACGCCTTGTGCGGCCCATGGGACAAAGAGCTCGGCCTGTTCGATCGCACCGTCGAAGCTCTCGACGATGAGGTCGCGGACCGCCGCGACGCTGCGCCGATCGTGCGCCGACACCAACATCGCATCGGGAAACTCGAGCGCCAGTGCCTCGCAAACTTCGGGATCCAGGCGGTCACATTTGTTGAGCAACAGCTTGGATTTGGCCTCACCCGCGCCGATATCGCCCAACACCTCGTGGGTGACGGCCAGCTGCTCACGAAACGACGCGTCGGACGCGTCGACCACAAACAGCAGCAATCCTGCGTCGAGCGCCTCGTCGAGCGTGGATCGGAACGAAGCGACGAGTTCGTGGGGGAGTTTTTTGATGAAGCCGACCGTATCGCTCACCAAAATGCGCGGGTCGACCTCGGGGCGAAGTGCCCGCACCGTCGTGTCGAGGGTCGCGAACAGCTTGTCGGCCACATGCACGCCGCTGTCGGTCAGCGCGCGCATCATGGAGCTCTTGCCCGCGTTGGTGTAGCCGACCAACGCAGTACGCCGCTGCCCCTGGCGCCCCTGTCGACGTGCCGCCGACGTGCGATCGATCTGAGACAGTTCGCGCCGCAGGTCTGCGATGCGCGAGCGGACCTTTCGGCGGTCGAGCTCCAAAGAGGACTCGCCCGCCCCCTTGCCCCCAATTCCACCCCGTTGGCGATCGTTGCTCGCACCTGCGTCGCGCAGTCGCGGGGCGACGTACGTCAGCCGCGCTATCTCGACCTGCAGTCGGGCTTCGCGGCTGTGGGCATGCCGGTGAAAAATCTCGACGATGACGTGCGTGCGGTCCAAGACCTCGGCCCCGGTCGCGCGCTCGAGATTCCGATGCATCTGCGCGCTGAGCTCGTGGTCGACGATGACGACACTGGCCCGCGGCTCGTCCGAGTCGGGCCCGTCCAGCACAAACGGCACGGGCGCCTCTGGGTCACCGCCCAGCTGCTTGGCCCGCCGAAGCTCGGCGCGCTCGCGACTGGGGATAATCGGCGCGATGCTGCCGTCACCATCCGTCCAGGCGCACAGCTCACTGAGCTTGCCTTCACCCACGACGGTCGTCGGCGACAGGCGAGAGCGGCGCTGCCCGACCACACCCACAACCTCGAGGCCCAACGTGTGGACCAATCGACGCAGCTCATCGACGTCGGACGCGTGCTGGGCGTCGCCGACGTGCGGCAGCTGAACGGCCACCAGCACCGCGGTAGCTCGTTTGGGAGGCGTCTCGGGCATAGAAGGCGGGGAGCATAGCCCAAGCCCCACTGATAGCCACCCCGGACCTGGCGCCGCGACCGGGCCAGCCTAATCCGCGCGCGATAGCGCTACGACGACCTCTGCGGACGGATCGAACGGCGAGCCCTTCACGTCCGCGATGCACTTGACCTTGAGCTTGACGCGACTGTTCCCGACAGCGTCGTTGGGGTCATCGATGCCGCCCTTGCGCAGGAACTTGGCCAAATCCAGATCGCACACCAACCACGACTGGGTGATCTGCTGGCCCGGCTTGAGGTCACAAGGCATTTTGAGGCAGCCGTCCGAGTACGAGGTGTTGGGATCGGGATCTGCGTCGAACGCGACCAGGTCGACCCGCGAGCCTTCGTCGTCGTCGTCGCCTTCGATCTCCAGCCAAATCTCGTACTTGGTCGCCAACAGGACGCAGTCCTGCTTTGTGTCGATGACCATCGTGCCCTTGAGCACCGAGTCGGTCACGGGGAACGTCGCCGTCTCCGCCGGCTGGCGCTCGATCACGGTGATCGAGACGTCCGCCATGCCCTTGCCACCGAGGAACTTCTTGGCCTTGTCGAAGAAACCCATTGGGGGCCTGACGCAGCGCGCCATCCCAAGTTGCGCTGTTTGGGACACGCAGGCCGTGAGCTTCCGCGGTCGTCCAGGGGCGGCGGCGAGTCGTTGTACGTGGTCGCCTGGCCCGAATCGCCGCGGACAGCCTCTGGATGGGCCTCGACGCTGGCTTCGTGGCCGCGTGGTGGCTGCGCCGCCGACGCGCGGCGGTCACTCGGTCTCGACGGTCGACGCGAGGAAGCTACGGATCGAGACGTCCAGTCGACTGCGCAGCGCACGAAGCAAGCTTCCGGCCTCGCCCGTCGATGCGCCCAGGTGCTGGGCAAAGTTGTCCTCGACGTGCTCGGACAAGGCCCCCCGCGCGCGCTGCAGCCACCGGGCCGCGGTCGATCGGTGCACGGCGTACAGCGCCCCCAACTCATCGACCCCCAGACCGTGAAACACGCTGTACCGGATAAGATTGCGCTCGCGCACGGTAAGCTTGGAGAACGCGACCTCCATCGCAGCGCGCACCGCATCGGCATGCTCCTGCGCAGCGACAGCAAGCTCAGCCTCCGACGGCACCGCGTCGGCGGGCTGACTGTGAAACTCGGTCTGCGCGGGCACCCTGGCCCTCGCCCGCGTGTCGTCGACCATGAAGCGGGTGCCCACCGCTCGAACCCAGCTCGCCAACGACCCGGACCCTCGGTACGAAGCCAACGCGGGGCCTGCATCGCCGCGTCCCACAAAAAGGTGCGTCTCGAGTCGCTGGCGCGTGTCGTCGTGCTCGCTGTCGGGAACCAGACGCGTCATGATCCGAGTGAGGTCCGCGCCGAAGCGCGACCGGGCGGCTGCAACCGCCGCCCCTACCCCCTCAATGATGCCTGCGGCAAGATACAGATCGTCCGTCGCGAGTTCATGCACCTCAACGGCTTTGCGCTCAGCCGCCGACTCCGCGCCGGACCCAGCGCGGTGAATGACCGCGGCACTGAGGCGCTCCACAAACGCGAGGCGCGAGACCTCGAATCCGTGGGTGGCACGCCCCTGAGCCCACAACCCGTCGACCACATCGTCCAAGCCATTGCCGTGTGCGCCGAGGCTCTCCACGCAGTCGCGCCACACGCGCTCGGCCGGGTCAGCCACGCAGCAAGCCTACCACCGCTGCGCAGTCCAAAAGCCGCGCGGCCGACGGTGGCATAGTGCTGTGGCTCCGTGCCGTCTCCCTGCATCGATCCGTCTGCGCTGGCCGCCTGGTGCTCGGGCCGGCTCGGCCAAGAGGCACGATCGCAACTCGATCGGCACGTCGACACCTGCGACGCGTGCCGAGAACTCATGGCGGCTGCCGGCCGCGTGTGCGCGTCCGCGTCCAGTGGATCGATAGCGCTCACGCCCGCCGACTCTCTGGGCGTCGACATCCTGGCGCTGAGCGAGCTGCTGACGACGCCGCTGGGACGTTACCGGGTACTCGACGTCGTGGGCGGAGGCGGGATGGGCGTCGTATTGGCCGCGTGGGACGACCTACTCGCACGACAAGTGGCGATCAAGGCATTGCGACGCGCCGCAGCACAAAACGACGAAACCCTACGCCGCGAGGCCAAGGCCCTGGCCGCCCTGAGTGACCCGCGGGTGGTGTCCGTGTTTGACGTCGTTGAGCAGGCCGGCCGTCAGTACCTCGTGATGGAGCTGGTCGCAGGCCAAACGCTCCGCGAGTGGCAGGCGGACGCGCAGCCGTCCGACATCGTGGCAGCGTACGTCAACGTTGCCCACGGTCTTGCGGCCGTGCACGCCGCGGGCCTGGTGCACTGCGACATCAAGCCCGACAACGTGCTGGTCGCCAGCGACGGACGCGTCCTGCTCGCCGACTTTGGATTCGCCGTTCTGGCGGACCCCAAAGTACAGCGACGACAGCACAGTGGCGGCACGCCGCGGTACATGGCGCCCGAGCAGCGGAGCGGGCAGCTCCGCACCCCCGCCGCGGATCAATATGGTTTGTGCGCGTCCCTGTGCGAAGCACTGACGGGAACCCTGCCGCCAGAGGGCGTCGCCTCCGCGCCGCGATGGATCCGATCCACGCTGCTTCGCGGGCTCAGTGAAGCACCCGAGCACCGCTGGCCGTCCTCGCTTGCCTTGGCCCACGCGCTCAGCCGACGACCTCGTACGCGCCGCATAGCCGGGGCTGGTGCGCTCGCGGTGGGTGCTGCCGCCGTGTATCTAAGCACCGCGGTTCCGAACGCCACGGCGCCTCCGCTCGCCGACCCGACTCCCACCGAGCCCGCCGCGACGAAGTCCGACGTTGAGCCCGACGCGCGGGTGGCCATCGCACTGCGCGAGGCCCAGGCGCACCGCCGTGAGGGCCGTCTGCAGCAGGCCCACGCCGTCTTGCTCGCGGTTCCCGTCGAGCACTTGGGTGTAGCACCGCGCACCCGGCTCGCGCTGGCCCGCGCGCGCTCGTTGGACCGACAGGGGCGTCGCGCCGAGGCACTGGACGCCCTGAACGCGCTCGAGACAACCAGCGCGCTCGCGCCAGACGGCCTGCGGGCTGAAGTCGCGCTCGAGCACGTGCGGCAGGGCTCGGTGCGGACCGCAGCAACGGACCGACACCAGTGGCTCGAGATGGCGAAGGCGAGCCTTTCGCGCGCAGGCGTGGACCCCAACGAGACGCTGCTGTACCAACACGTCGCGGCCGATCTCGCGGCGCGGGAGGGTCAGCACGACGCTGCCACTGTGCAGTACAGCGCGACCTGTGACCTGTTCACGAACGCCACGCCGCCGATGCAGCGCGTGCAAGTGCTGCTGGGGTATGCGACAGCGCTCCGCAAGTTGGCGCGCCACGCCGAGGCCGGCGACGTCCTCGAGCGCGCCGAGGCCATCGTGCAAGACCACGACCTCGGGCGCAGCGACGTGGCGCTGAGCCTGCTTGTCGCACGGGGCCATCAGGCCGCCGACGCCGGGGACCGCCCGGCAGGGATCGCCATCCTCGAAGGCGTGACGGCAGCCGCCGCCGCTATCGAAGGCGCGGACCCCAACGTCGTTGGGGCCGCTCTGAGCACCTTGGGAGCGTACTACCTGCTTGAAAACGACCTCGACCGTGCGTTTGTCGTGCTGACCGAGGCCGAGACCCTTGTCCCCAACTTCCACGGGGTTCTGTCCAACCTCGGTATGTACTGGGGGAAGATCCCGTGCGCGCACGGCAGCGACCCGACCGCGTGCAAGGACAACGCGGTGGCGCAATCCAATGCGTACCAGGTCAAGGCCTATGAGCGCGCGCGCGCACTGCTGGGCGACGAGCATCCCACGATAGCCCAGCTCGGCGGCAACCTGATGCACGACTACGTCCGGCGTGGCGAGCTGGCAAGCGCCGACAAGTACGCGGTCGACACGATCACCAACCTTCGTCACGCGTACGGTGACCGACACGTTCGTTTGCTGCGGCCGCTGCTG
>Ga0316189_10000364_pt1 | contig 44672 bp, 45 predicted proteins | sample LowCovwburrow_MG_FD_204930 | JGI IMG/M metagenome (GOLD analysis project Ga0316189, IMG submission 204930) | Coastal sediment microbial communities from Maine, United States - Lowes Cove worm burrow | ecosystem: Environmental > Aquatic > Marine > Coastal > Sediment | place: USA: Maine... | reverse complement strand
GTGGTCTTCGATGCCGCCGGTGATAAAGATAATCCGCTCTTTAAGAAGTCGCGAGTAGATGTCGAATGCCCGCTCACCACCTGGTGTTTTTTCAATCACCATCGGTACTAATTGTGCTTCTTCGGGCTGTTTCATAGTATGTTCCATATATGTGTCTAAATAATTCAAAATAATATTCCGTATCTGTATGGAGGTACTGTATCAGAAAGTGAAGGAATTGGGAACAAAAAACACCGGCCAATTTTGGGCCGATGCATTGCAGTTTTGATTTACTGCTTTAGATGGCGGTTCCTCCATCACCTTTGATACAGCCAGTTCCCCCGCCAGGGAAGACTCCTGCTGTTCCACCGTCACCAGGTGAAACGCTACCTGTGATACAACCAGATTGAGCTGGACCGATGTTTGGCCAATTCCATTCCATGTCGTTTCCTTTCGTAAGTTACGATATATCCAGCATATATATATATCGATTTCTTGTCAAACAAAAAACCTTCAATATATTGAAGGTTTTTTGTTTCTAAAGGGAAGTTTTTTATGCTTCTTCTAATGTCTTCATTACGGCTTCGTTGGTCATGACTGACTCCACATACACCCGTACTCTCGCCTCATCTGCATCCTTGTATTGCTCTAGTAGTTGGTCAACTTGAGCATCAAGCTGTGCTTTGTCTACTTCTGGTTTCTCTACTTTGGCAATTTCATTGAGTACCAGTTGTAGTTTTGCTCGTTTTTCAGCTGCTGGTTCCCACTCCTTAATAAGATCTTCTTTCGTTTTCTTGATGTGTCCAAGATAATCGTCCATTTGCAAGTTTGCCCGCTTCAGGTCTTCATTCATCTGGGCAAACATTTGTTCGATTTCTGAGTCAATCAATACTCGAGGAAGGTCTATGGTTGTTTCTTCTTCTATTTTGTCAGTAATCTTTGCACGGTGTGCAGCGAGTACTTCTTTTTCCTTCTCGATAGAAAGGTGTTCTTTAATTTTTTCTTTAAAATCAGCTGCAGTTTCGAATTGACCAGGTTCTCCCAAAGTTTTTACGTATTCATCAGTGAGTTCAGGAAGTTCGTCGTCAGTGACCGCTTTTACTTCTGGTTCTTGATCATGAGCGGGACCTTCATGGACTGTACCGTCATCATGAGTGTGTGTTTCGCTGTGCTCTGCTCCTTCATGCACCGTTCCGTCTTCGTGTGTATGAGTTTCAGACCCTTCTGCTTTTGCTGCTTCAGATTCTGGAGTAGGGAGCTCAGTTGCGTCGCCTTTGTCATCTGTTTTTGTTTCAGCTTCCTTCTTCTGTGCTGCCGCTGCCTGCATTCGCTCGTATGCCAATTTTTGTCGCAGGATATCTTTTACTTGCGTTTCAATTTCTTCATCAGTTACTTCTGCAGACGCTTTGTCTTTATTTATCTCTGCGGCAACTTTCTTGTAGTCGGGTAGAGTGATTTCGGGCATGACTGCCACAGTTGCGGTAAATCCTAGTGGATTTCCTTCAGCAATTTTGGTGATTTGTAGTTGCGGGTATCCAATTGCATCTATGTTGTGGTGTGTACATGCTTCAGGATACGCTTTAGCAATTGCGCGTTCTGCCATTTCTGAAAGAATGCCCATTTCACCAACTCGCTTCACTACCTCAGCATCAGGAATGTGTCCTTTTCGAAAGCCGTCAATCTCCATGTCTTTCCCGTAATGCTTAATTGTAGCTGCTCGGTGCTCTTCAAGCACAGCAAAAGGGATTTCTCCTTCAATTTTCATCTGAGAGTTATCTTCCTTTGTTACCTTAAAATCTTTTACAAAATCCATAATATATATTCAAAATTAATAATGAGGAGAGGAAATTTCTTTAAAAATATCTCACATCAAAGTGGGGCAATTAAACCATATTGAGCTACTTTTTTCCAGTGTAGGAACGTACAAAAGAACGGCACCTGTAAGGTGCCGTTCTTTTAAGAAATCAAGTCTCAAGGTTTTAAAATTGCACGATTTTAAAGTCCTTGAAGTGCTGCGTCGAGTTCAGCGTCGATGGCTTCCAGTTCCGCATCAAGCGCATCAAGATTGGTACTCTCGATATCTGCTTCAATTGCTTCAATCTCGTTCGAGATACTTACTGTTTCAAGTGCTTGTACCTGCGCATCAGCAGTCGTGCTTTCTGGCTCATTATTTTCTTCAGCCGTTGGTCGCTCTAGAGCCGGTGCAGCTGGCGTTACTGGTACATTTTGTAGTGTTGAGCCCCATAAGTAGAGTCCACCAAGGATAAGTACAAGTAACACAATCAGAATCCCAAGGATAATACCTAAGTGCGTTGTTGTATCTGAAGTTTCCATAGAGGTACCAAAATTTTCCTCTGGCATTTTCATCTCTGCGTCAGAGATGATTGGTTCCTCCGGATTTTGATTTTCTTGTTCCATACGTATGTATTTTATAGTACTAATTATTCTGCAGACCCTTCCTCATCCTCAGCGCCAGTATCATCGTCTGCTACTGCGCTGCTAGTTCCTGGCGCAAGTCCCCCGTCAGTGACTGTTTCTTTTAATAATGCCAATGCAGAACGAAGTGACGTGTGGGCTGCTTTAATGTCTGCTTTAATAGCACCGTATGTTTCTTTTGCCGACCCCCATGCTTCACGTGGAGATTCTGATCCAATAACTTCTGCTACAACGCTATCGATGTTTGCGATAGCAACGCTCGCATCATTCAGGTGTCCTTGCGCCTCATCAAGAGCTTCTTGTGCAGCTGTGACGTCTACGCCTCTTTCTGCCAGAGCATCCATTCTAGCCTGGAACCGGTTAATAATTTGTTGGATACGGGCGATTGCTGCCTCCATCCGGTTAGATACGTTTGCTGCTAAGTTTGCGATACGTTCCTGCGTTCGTTCCTGCAGTGCTTCTTTTCGTACCTCTATTTTTTCACGCATTTCTTCTTTTCGTTCTTCAGATTGTGCCTGGAATTCTTCTCGATTACCTTCAAGCTCTTCGCGAAGTTCAGTACGTGTTTCTATAAACTCTTCTTTTTGTTCTTGTTTGTTATCCTCAAAGTTTTCTCGTTTCTCCTTAGCTTCAGCTTGCATCTCTAGAAAGCGTTCTCGAGGAGTAGGTTCTTCTTGGGCTTGTGCGGTGTACACAAAACCTGCAAAAGTAAGAAGTGTTGCAAGGGTAATAATTGAAATAGATGTGCGTGTAATAGTCATGATAGTTAATTAAAATTGTTTGTCATTGGAGGCGAAGCCTACATATATATAGTATAGCGTTTTTTCCCTATATGATGTAGTGCTATACACAAAACCCATAAGCGGAGCTTATGGGTTTTGTGTATACAGCTTTCTTTACATTTTACAGCTTCAGAGAAGGCAATATCTGCTTCTTTCGCGACACAATCCCGGGCAACATCTCAGTATCACTTTCTACAGTAACACCAAATGAGGCTTCTATTACTTGTTTTGTAACATCATTGTAGGTAAGTGCAGTCGCTTCTTCTTTAAGAATATCAATGATAAACAGAAGTACTTCATCAACATCATTTTCTTCAGTGATTATCTCACTTATGGCAGTAACGATGCCGTCTTTGCGAGAAAGTATCGTTTCTGGAGTGGTTGTCTCAAGCACTGATACACGGAAGTTCTTATCACCCACCGCATACTTTTTACTGTCCATTTTGACCAATCCTGCATCAGAGAATTCAGATACGTCTGACTTTGCAGCAAACATTTTACTAGCGTAACTAGAAATATCTACTCCTAGCTCTTTTGCGAGTTTTTCCGCAACATCTTTATCGTGAGGAGTGGTAGTAGGGGAGCGGAATTCTAATGTGTCTGAGAGAATACATGAGAGCATAAGCCCAGCGATTTCCCGCGGAAGTGTAGAGGTTTTTTCACCCATAAGATCATGGATGACCGTTGCGGTACATGCCATTGGGCGCATGGTGATATCGACAGGACCAGCAGTCTCGAGGCCCCCAACAAGCTTGTGGTGGTCGATAATCTGTACAACGGTAGCTGTGGCAATATCGTCAGGAAGCTCTTGCGGGTTGTTGGTGTCCACTATCACCACTTCATCACCGTCAGCGAGCGCTTCAAGTAACTCCGGTGTGGGAACATTCCAATGATTGAGTACAAAACAGGTTTCTGTGTTTAACTCACCAAGCACAAATGCTTGAGCGCCACGTGAAGTGTGTACATTTAAATACCATGTCCAGATAATTGCAGAGCAGGTCGCGTCAGTATCAGGTGATTTGTGTCCAAAAACTTTAGTCATAATGAATGTATTGAGAATAATGACCCTAGTGTAGTGGAAGAGTGTGACACCTGCAAGAGGAAAATCATGGAGGAAATAGGTATATACGATGGTATATACTATAGTATATACCTATTTTACATACAGATACAAAACACCAGCGCTATAAGCGCCGGTGTTTTGTATCTGTTGGAGGTATTACTTTTTTGCTTCGTCTTCTTCAGTTTCTTGAGTATCGCCCTTCTTTTCTTCTGAAGTTTCCTCCATCGCTTCCTCTTCGATAGCCTCCTCTGCTTTTTCCGCTTCTGTATCAACTAATTCTTCCATTTCTTCAGGAGTATCAACTTCGTTGATTTCCTGTGTCTGGTCTTCATCGACAGTATCTCGTGATTCTGTAGCCTCATCTTCCTCAGGAAGTTCTGGCTTTGTAGTTGTTGCATCTTCACTTTCTAGTGCGTCGATGTCTGCACCAACTTCAGTGCTCACTGGTGCTTTGATGTCAGTTGCACCATCAACATCTGCCACAGCAAGTTCGTCACCTCCATTTGAGATGATGTCGAGCTTCCATCCAGTAAGCTTAGCTGCAAGGCGCACATTTTGTCCACCTCGTCCGATAGCAAGGGACTGTTGATCGCTTGCTACTTCTACAATCGCGTGTCCACGGTTGTCTTCAGAGTTCTCATCTTCGGTAGGCTCTTTATCAATAGTCACAGAAAGTACTTGTGCAGGTGACAGCGCATCTTCAATAAAGGTAATTGGGTCCTCTGACCACTCAATGATGTCAATTTTTTCTCCACCTAGTTCACTCATAACTGTGGAAACACGAACCCCTCGTTGTCCTACCAATGAACCAACTGGATCAATGTGGTCATCGTGTGCGTATACCGCTACTTTAGAACGTGCTCCTGCTTCTCGTGCGATTGCTTTAATTTCTACTACACCAGTTTGAAGCTCAGGTGTCTCAATTGCAAAGAGTGCTTCAAGGAAGTCACTGTGAGCACGTGAAAGCTTAAGGAAAATCCCTCGTGATGTTTCATCTACTTTCAGAAGAGTAGCGCGGATACGTTCTCCTGGTCGGAATCGCTCTCCTGGAATCTGTTCGTCGTACGGCATAACACCTGTAACACGCCCAAGATCCACATAGAGATTTCCTCGCTCGAAACGTTGTGCGTGCCCTAAGATAATCTCCCCTTCCTTCTGTCCGAATTCAGTCATTGCTGAATCTTTTTCAGCTTCACGGATTTTCTGGATGATTACTTGCTTTGCAGTTTGTGCAGCAATTCGGCCAAAGTCATCTTTCCCCTCTAGTGGGAAGACAAGCTCTTCGCCAAGCTCTACATCTTTTTTAATAAGTTTCGCGTTATCAATCATGATGTGCTTTTCAGCATCAAAACGAACTTTACGCACCTCACCATCAGCGAGTTCCTCTGGCGCTTCCTCAGTATCTTCTGCATCAGGCTCTTCACCATCAGCAAGTTCTGGCTTAAGCATGCTCTCATCAAGAACGGTTTTAAGTTGTTCAAAGTTGGTTGTCCCAGTATCTAAATCAAAGGCAGCGCGGATTACTTGTCCACGTTTCCCGTATTCTTTTTTGTACGCTGTTGCAAGCGCTTGCTCGATTGCGTCCATCATTTTCTCTCGCGAGACGCCTCGTTCTGCTTCCATCTCTCCAAGTACGGAGTGGATTACTTTTAGGTCAAACATAGTATTTAATTGTATTTATGTATGGGGTATTCCCCTTAGTTGTAATAATGTGAGCAGTACTTCCTACAGAAGCTGTTTAAGTTATCAATATTTCACTAACGAAATATTAGGTAACTCCTTACTAAAGTGTTTAGATACTTTCTCACTGCTTTAGCTGTTGATTCTTTACAGATAACGCGCGGCCCTGAATGGGTCGCGCGTACCTGAAAGTACCACTACTTTATACCTATACATGAATGATGTAAAGAGCCGCTGATGAGGTAAAACATTGACAATCCGTTTTATTTGTGCTATTCTACAAAAAGACTAAAGCGCACTCAATAACGAAGGCGCATAGCAAATCGAGAGGCAGAAAAAATGAAGATAGCTAAATATGTAACGTTTGCAATCGGCGCATCACTTGCAGTCATGACTGTTGTAGTAATGGCAGAGTCGGTGTTGTCTGCAACCACTACGGATATATATCCGGCAAAAAAAGCGACAGTTGAAATCATGAAGGTTTCTGAACGCGCTCCGCAAACTTCGGCCGTTCCACGGCTTCGGATGTCAAAAACTAAGCCTCTGGCACGACCAGACGATTTGGTTGCAAAATATATTGCAAGCCAGGTTGCCACAATCGAAAAAGATGCAACCGCAGAAGAAATTCTCAGGTTGCTGAATTTAAATTAAAATATGTCGACATATTCCATCGGGGGTATGTCGACAGCCACACCCATGCATACGCATAGGGTGTTTTTATATGTGTGTATGTAGGTTTTGAGTCGTTGAAGGTACGGTATACTTAGAGGCAAGAACGGGATGTTTGGAGGTTCTTTATCATATATGCGCATTCAAGATGAACAATTGAAACGCTTTGTTACTGACGCGGGCCTGGTCCCTAAAAAGGATTTAGCGGCTGCAGAAAAAGTAGCAAAGGAGGAAAAACGCACTCTTGCTGAGGCGCTTATTGCGGGCGGATATATGACTGAGGACGACATGCGCCGAGTAGAATCGTATGTATTAGGAATTCCTTTTGTTTCTCTGAAGGAAATGAAGATTGATTTTGAAATCCTTTCCATGATTCCTGAACCAGTTGCTCGAAACCATAACATCATTGCATTTAAAAAGTCTGACTCTACTCTTGAGGTCGCAATGCTTGATACTGCTGACCTCCCTGCGATTGATTTTGTGAAGAAAAAGGTAGGATTAAAAATCCTCCCGCGCCTTACTGATACAGAATCTATGCGGTATGCGCTCCAGCAGTATCAGAAAACTCTTAAAGACGAGTTTGGTGACATTATTGCGAAAGAAGCCTCTGCTTTGAAAGTTATCGCAGAAGAGGGAGGTGATGAAATGAGTGAAGAGGATTTAAAGAAAATGGCAGACGATCTGCCTGTGGTACGTATTGTTGATACATTGTTGCGCCATGCAATTATCCAGGGAGCATCCGATATTCATATAGAACCAATGGAGGAACAGGTATTGGTGCGGTACCGTATTGACGGTATTTTACACGACGCTATGACACTTCCAAAACATGCTGCACCGACTATTGCTGCACGTATTAAGGTGCTTTCAAACCTTAAGCTTGATGAAAAGCGATTACCTCAAGATGGACGATTTAAAATGGAGATGGATGGGCAAAAGGTATCGTTCCGTGTGTCGGTCCTACCTATTTTTTATGGAGAAAAAATTGTAATGCGTCTTCTTCGCGAAAACCGCTCAGGCTTTTCCCTTGAAGGTATGGGCTTTCACGGTACGACTCTTGAACGAACTCAAGATGCTATGCGTGCAACAACAGGAATTATTCTCGTTACTGGACCAACAGGTTCTGGTAAAACTACAACGCTGTACACTATTCTTGATCTTTTAAATACACCAGAAGTTAACATTTCAACCATTGAAGATCCAATTGAGTATCAGATGCCACGTATTAATCAAACGCAGGTGAAGTCAGACATTGGATTTACTTTTTCTTCGGGCTTACGTTCTTTGATGCGTCAGGATCCCGACATTATTATGGTGGGAGAGATTCGTGATCAAGAAACCGCAAGTTTAGCCATCAACGCAGCACTTACTGGACACCTCGTACTTGCTACAGTGCACACCAACTCTGCAGCCGGCACCGTGGCTCGCCTAGTGGATATGGGAGTTGAATCATTTTTGATGGTGTCGACACTCAAAGTCGCTGTGGGGCAGAGACTTGTGCGGCGTATATCAGAAGATCATCGTGAGCAATACACATTGTCTTCAAATGAAAAATCAAATCTCTCAAAATACGCTGATTTAGACCGTGTTCTAGACACTTTGAAAGAGGAGAAAGCAATAAAGTCGAATGCTACATGGAACAGTGTTCCGTTTTATCATGCAGTAGAAGGCCCTGCAGGAGAAGTTGGATATAAAGGAAGAGCTGGAATCCATGAAATACTCCCTTTTTCCCCAACGATTAAGGAGCTGGTAATGGCTAGCGGTACCGCAGATAAAATTGAAGAGCAGGCACGAAAGGAAGGTATGCTCACGATGCTTGAAGATGGTATCTATAAAGCAGCAAGAGGGATTACTACTATTGAAGAAGTACTACGCGTAGTTAATGAGTAAGTATATTTAGAATGTCAAAATTTACATACACGGGTGAAGATAAAAATGGCGTTGCAGTAACAGAGACTGTTGAGGCTTCTGACCGGTTCGAAGTATACGAAATCGCGCGTGTTGCGGGCCATACAGTGTCCACCATTGCTGAAAAAGCTAAATTTGATTTAAAAACAATTTTTAATATAGAGAAGTTTGAGTACATGATAAGTCGTGTAAAAGACGATGAACTCGTGATGGTTACACGCAACCTTGGATCGATGCTTGTCGCCGGACTGCCGCTGACTCGTGCACTGGCGGTGATACAAAGACAGAGTAAGAACCCCCGTTTGAAAGGAGTACTGAAAGATGTTCTTGAGCGCATTAACAAAGGAGAACAATTTTATCAGACACTTTCCCGACACCCAAAAATATTTAACGATCTCTATGTAGCAATGATGAAAGCTGGAGAAGAAAGTGGGGGAATGGCAGAATCATTTAAAACACTCAGTATCCAAATGGAGCGATCTTCCTCGTTACGGAAGAAAATTAAAGGTGCGATGATGTATCCATCGATTGTCCTTATTGTCCTCACGATTATTGGAATTTTGATGATGATTTATGTGATGCCGTCTATCACCGGTACTTTTGAAAGCATAGGAACAGATCTTCCTGCAACAACCCAGGCGCTTATTTCCACGAGTAACTTCATGAGTAATAACACCATATTGACCTTTGCACTATTGATAGGAAGTATTGGTGGTTTTATTTATGCATTTAAAACACGTATAGGGAAAAAGGTTGCCTCCTGGATTATTCCTCGATTGCCAATAATTGGTGCTATGGCAAAAGAGACAAATTCTGCCAGAACAGCGCGAACACTTTCGTCGCTACTATCATCAGGGGTAGATGTTATTCGAGCGCTACAAATCACCGAACAGGTTGTACAGAATTATTACTACAAGGAGATTATAAGAGAGGCTGCAGTCCGTGTAGAGAAGGGAACTGCACTATCTGAAATATTTATTGAGCGTGAAGACCTCTATCCAATTCTGGTAGGTGAAATGATTCTTGTGGGGGAAGAAACAGGTGGTATTGCAAACATGCTCCAAGAACTTGCAGTATTTTACGAGAATGAAGTTGAACAAAAAACAAAAGATCTCTCAACTATTATTGAGCCAGTGCTGATGGTGTTTATTGGAGTCGTTGTAGGATTTTTTGCCCTCGCAGTGATCGCTCCAATTTATTCAATTGGAGACAGCATTTAAAATATGTCATACATACCAACATCTACTCCAGCGAGTAAAAACAAAATGGTGTCTTCTAAGAATTTTGCACCTTCAAATATTAGAGGCTTTTCATTTGTTGAGCTGTTGGTGACTGCCGCGATTATGTCACTTGTTTTTGGTGGTTTGTTTAAGGGTGTCCAGCTTATGGTTTCTCTCATTGGCGATTCTAAGGCACAGGCAAGTGCACTTGTTTTGATGACAGACCGAATGGAATACTTCCGATCTTTACCGTACAACGATCTTGGAACCGACGGAGGGGTGCCTTCTGGTGCCATTGCGCAAACTAGCACCACGACGCTTAACAACATTGTCTACAATGAGCGTGTCTTAATCCAGTATGTGGATGATCCAGCAGATGGTATAGGTGGCTTGGATAGCAATGGCATTCTTGCTGACTATAAGCAAATAAAAGTTGTCTATACTTGGGCACTTAAAGGTGAAGTAAAAACAGCATCGCTGGTTTCAAATATCGTACCAAATGGTATTGAAACTACTGCAGGAGGAGGGACGATACGCGTAAATGTTTTTGATGCCGCAGTACAGCCCCAACTAGGAGCAGAAGTACGTTTTGTGAATACTACTACTTCGACCACCATCGATACAGTGCGGTACACAGATATTTCTGGGGTTACGCACTTGTCGGGGGCTCCGGCTGCTGCGAATTATGAAATAACCGTTACTCATGCAGGGTATTCAACTGATGGAACATATGTGGCAACCACATCGAATCCCTCCCCAACCACTCTTCCGGTTGCGGTCCTTGAGAGTCAGGTGTCAACTATGAATTTCCAGATTGATGAGCTTAGCGATTTAAAAATTACAACAGTTGGAGCTGCTACTTACGATAATTTCACAGATTCGTTTTCTGACGCTTCGTTACTCGTAACAGCCTCCAGTACAACAGTTGATGCTGGCGCACTGATTTTAGACGATACTGCTGGTGTATATAAAACAGAAGGTGTCGCTCAAAGTGCAACGACCAGCCCCCCAATTCTTAAGTCATGGTACGAACTGTTTATCAGTGCAAGTACGAGTGCAGACACTTCAGCCAAGGTTTCCTTATTGTATGAAGATGGTGGTGTATTGCAGCTTGTGCCAGACAGCGCCCTCCCAGGGAATAGCGTTGGTCTTACAGGATCTTCTGTAGATATATCCGATTTAGATGCTACAACGTATCATACACTCGCATTGCAGGCTACATTGGGTACTACAGACACTGGATATACACCGTATATCTACCAGTGGTCATTAAGCTATATTACAACCCAGCCCCCACTTAGTGGTGTTCAGCTGTCATTAGAGGGGGCAAAATCAATTGGCGTTGATGCAGGACTACAACCAGTTTTAAAATATACAGCTTCTGGTGTTACTGATGGGGCAGGCCAGTGGGAACAAAATGGTATTGAATATGACGTGTACACTGTTACTGTTGATTCTGCGGGATACACTATTTATGAAATGTGTCCAACCTCTCCATACATACTTAGCCCCGGTGTTTCCCAGGAGATGCAACTGACACTTGGAGCTGCAGCTGCATACTCATTACGCGTTAATGTTATTGAAGCTGGAGGAATCGCAATTCCAAATGCGACGGCACATCTTGAAAATACGGGTGTTGATGAAGTACAACAAACATCTCTCTGCGGGCAAACATATTTTGCAAGTGGACTGTATGATGACGATGACTATCTTCTAACGGTATCAGCATCAGGGTATACCACCGAGGCTATAGCAGGTACTACAATAACCAGTGGAAGTAGCACCATTACGGTAATTCTTAATTAATATGTTTTACAAAAAACAACACAATAGCGCGGGGATGTCCTTTGTTGAAATGATTATCGTCCTTACTATTTTTTCAATACTAATGATAGCTTTAGGTAATAGTATTGCAACGCTGTATCGTACAAATGCGTACACAATAGCGCAGTCGTACCAAGTTTTTAATGCACGCAGAGGTATTGAGTCAATGGTTAGAGACATACGTGAAATGACTTTTGCAGACGATGGTGCCTTTCCACTTGCGCGAATGGAAGATCATTTAATTGGGTTTTATAGTGATATTGATAGAGATGATAGTGTTGAGTATGTTGAATATGAACTCGCCACTTCCACAATTTTAACTAAGCGGGTATATGATGCTACAGGGGGGACCCCGGCGTATAATACGACAGTAGCTGATGAAACACTTATTCTTTCTGAATTTGTACAAAACATAATAGATGCAACTTCAACGTTTATGTATTTTGATACTACAGGCACACTGGCTACTGCCACCACTTCTGTTACTGATATTCGATTCATACGTGTGCAGTCAATCGTAAATATTGATCCAGTTCGGGACCCGGGTCAGTTTATGCTCCGATCAAGTGCTTCGTTACGTAATATTATTGATAACATATGATTGAAATTTCTTTAAAAGAAAAAGGGGCACTGCTTATTCTGGTCTTAGTAATAGGGTCAATATTTTTTACTATTTTTTCAAGCTTCATGGGGTTTGTCATCACCCAAACACAAGTGCAAGAATCAAAATACCAACAAGCGCAAGCACGCGAGATAGCTGAAGCGGGACTTAACTACTATAAGTGGTACCTTGCGCATAACCCAGACGATACAACAAATGGAACTGGGCTCCCTGGCCCATATGTTGGAGTGTATAACGATCCCGAACTAGGCGCTATCGGCGAATATTCTTTGGAGATAGCAAGCAGTACTTTTTGTGGGGAAGTTTCCTCAATCGATATTTACTCAACAGGGCGCACTTATGAAAAGCCTGCACTGGAGCGTACAGTCTACGCAAGATATGCGCGCCCTACTGTTGCTGAGTATGCGTATATTATTAATTCAAATGTATGGGCAGGTGCTGACCGAACTATTGTAGGCCCCTACCATTCAAATGGAGTTATTCGTATGGATGGGACTAATAATTCTACTGTGACCAGTGGGCAGGAAGACTGGGTTTGTGATGGTTCTATGTCATGTGCTCCAGGGGCAAACGGTTCAACGGTAGATGGTGTTTATGGTGACGGACCCAATAGTAGCCTTTGGACATTTCCGTCGACACCAATTAATTTTACTGGACTCACTGTTGATTTAGCTTCAATGAAGGATAAAGCTGAGAATGGGGGAGGGGTGTACATTGCTCCATCGGGAAAAACAGGATACCACATAACTTTCTTAGATGATGGAACGTTTGATTTGTACAAAATCAATAAAAAACAAAATGAGCCCAATGGGTACGCTTGGGGGCGGCAAATGAATATTATTAAAAATGCTCAATTTCAGGGGAATTATACAATTCCTACAAGTTGTCCGCTTATTTTTGTAGAGGATGCACTGTGGCTTGATGGTGAAGTAAAAGGAAAAGTGACTATCGCTTCAGCAGATATTGATACTGTTGGGGTGGATCCTTCCATTATTCTGAATGATAATATCACATACGCTGACGCGGACTCAGGACTACTCGCGGTGGCAGAGTTTGATGTGTTAGTGGGGCTTGTTGTTCCCGATGATATGTATCTCAATGGTATTTTTATTGCACAGCAAGGTCATTTTGGACGGAATTACTATAATACATCTATGCCAAATGCCTGGGAGCAATACATTTTGCGTAATTCCTTGACCCTAAATGGGACTATCGTTTCCAATGGGCGAGTAGGAACAAAATGGACGTGTGGCGGAGTTTACTGCTCGGGCTTTAATACACGGTATAACTCATATGATAGAGATTTGGTGGATAATCCACCACCATTGGCTCCAAAGACATCGGATGACTTTAAGTTCATCGAATGGAGAGAAGCGGACTAATGTCCACTTCTCTCCGATCGCTACATACGTAGCGACGGCCGATATGAGCGTGAGAAGTGATTCAATATCACTTCGCAAGAGTTATTTAGATTTTATGAACTTGTGAACAAGGTACAGGAGGGAAGGAACTCACGAATTCCCACCAAATATATTTCTCCACCTTTAATTCGTCGGCAAAACGATGTTGATATGAGGAAGATTTACAATGAGTGGTTGGGGTGAGATGTGTTAACTATAAGAAAAAGGATGACACTGCAGGTGTCGTCCTTTTTCGTATGCTACAATTTCTAGATTATGGCTACAAAATCACACACACCGCTTATTGTTGGTAACTGGAAAATGAATCCAGCGACACTTGGAAAGGCGCGGAAGTTATTTTTGGATACACGAAAAGCAATCGGAAGAAAAAAACTAGTCTGCCAAATTGCTGTGGCCCCACCATTCCCTTTCCTTTCAGAAATGGAACGACTCTCGCCATCGAAACGTATTGAACTCACAGCTCAGGATGTGTTTTTTGAAAGTATTGGTGCCCACACTGGTGAGGTCTCAATTCCGATGCTGAAGAGCGTGGGGGTGACGTCGGTAATTATCGGTCACTCAGAGCGTCGCGCTGCCGGAGATACAGACCAAGAGATATACAAAGACATTCAGTCTGTTATTAAAACAGGAGTTACTGCAATTGTGTGTGTAGGGGAAAAGGTTCGAGATGCACACGGAGATTATTTTGGTAGTGTTGAAGCGCAACTACGTTCAGCCTTGCGCGATATCCCTAAAACAAAACTTTCACAACTCGTGATCGCGTACGAACCTGTTTGGGCTATCGGCACAGGAAAACATGCAAGCCCAGAAGATGTCCATGAGATGAAACTCTTTATTCAAAAAATTATTGTTGGCCAATTTGGGAGAAACGCAATTAAAAAAATACGAATACTATATGGAGGGTCGGTGAAGAAAGGTAATGCCCAAGAACTACTAGAAATTGGTAAAGTAGATGGATTTCTTATTGGGGGAGCAAGCTTAAAGCCAAAAGAATTTGCTGAAATTATACATACCGCTGAAATACATGCAAAAACAACCATTTAAAAGTGTCACAAAGTGCACTGCACTTAAGGGAAAGTACGTATTTTTGCGGGCCTCGATTAATGTCCCTATTATTAATGGAGAAGTACACAATCAGTTTCGCCTTATGCGTGGCCTGGCAACTATTCAGTATCTTGTTGCACATGGGGCTCGGGTAGTTATGGGGGGCCATATTGGAAGTGATGGTGATACCTCAGCAAAGCCAGTGGCTGAGGTACTTTCACAACATATACCAATTATTTTTTCTGAGGAGGTACTCGGTAAGAAGACTACCCAACTGCGAGACAATCTCAAAGATGGTGAGGTTCTGTTGCTACAAAATTTGCGTAGCGATACAGGAGAAAAGAAAAATGATGCAATTTTTGCTGAAAACTTAGCGTCACTGGCCGACATCTATGTGAACGATGCATTTTCTGCTTCGCACAGAGAACATGCGTCATTGTCAGCGATTACACAATTTTTACCTTCGTATGTAGGTCTAAATTTCGTTCATGAGTATGAAGAACTTTCTAAAGCACTCAAGCCAAAATCACCTTCTCTATTTATTTTGGGCGGAGCAAAGTTTGATACAAAAATGCCACTGGTGGAGAAGTTTTTGGATATGTATGACTCAGTGTTTATCGGAGGCGCCCTAGCAAATGATTTTTTTAAAGCCAAAGGCCTTGAGACTGGAGATTCATTAGTGTCTGACGTGAGTCTTGTTGACAGTCCTTTTTTAACCAATCACAAAATATTGTTACCCATCGATGTCATTGTCGAAAAAGACGGAACATCGCGGGTGACAGCGCCAGAGGGGATTCGATCAGGAGAACGAATTCTCGATGCTGGTCCAGCTACGATAACTATGCTCGATGGCTATATAAGTGACGCCAACATGATTTTATGGAATGGCCCTCTGGGAGACTATGAACACGGTTATGAAGAACAAACTATTAGTGTTGCAAAAAACATCGCCAAATCAGCAGGGTACTCGGTAATAGGAGGAGGTGACACGGTGTCCTCTATTGAAGCGCTCTGTTGCCAAGAAAAATACAACTTCCTTTCCACAGCTGGAGGAGCAATGCTTACCTTCTTGGAACTTGGAACACTGCCCGCAATTGAAGCAATGAAGAATGCACCTACGAATTAATAGAGAATATGTACCATCCAACGGTAGAGAAAATAAAGAGCTTTCTTGATGAACATGAATGCATCTATGTGTGTTTTGAGCATGGACCAGTGCGTACTTCAGAGGAAGCTGCAGCTATTCGACCTGAATATTCTATTTCACAAGGGGCAAAAGCACTCATAGTCCGTATCAAGCGTAAGAATGTTCCCAAAGATGAGCAAAAACAGTTTGTACAAATTGTGGTCCCTGGTGATGCGAAGTTTGACCCCAAAAAAGCCCGCCATGCACTCAATGCAAAAGATATTCGTTTTGCCACCCCTGAGGAAGTAGCAGAAATTACTAACGGCATCGTGCCTGGAGGAGTGCCACCGTTTGGCAACTTATTTGGACTTGAAGTATACGCTGAGCAGACTCTCTTGGACAATGACGAAATAATATTCAATGCAGGTGATAGGAGTTACTCTATAGCAATAAGGTCTGCAGCATACACAAAGGCAGTACAGCCACAGATTGTTGATATCATCCAATAGCAACACTAAAAAAGAATCCCCGCTTTAATACCTGTATTAAAGCGGGGATTCTTTTTTAGGCCTAATCTTCAACTTCTGTATCAATGGCGGCAATCAGTTGGGTAGCAACTACTGCCAACTCTTCATCAGAGGCTTCGATGCCCTCGGGCATAATAGCGCCCAGCGCCTTTTTTGTGTCTTGCATTGGATAGATTTTAATATGTACATGGGGGACATCAAATCCTTCTACCACTAAACATGTTCGTTCTGCTGCCAATGCTTTGTCTGAGGCTTGGGCAATCATTTTTGCAGTCTTGAAAAGATGGATATACGTATCATCATCTAAATCAAAGGCGTAGTCGACATCCTTTTTTGGAATGACTAAAGACTGACCTTTCACAGCAGGAAATGTATCAAGGATGACAATACAGTGCTCATCCTCATAGATAAGGTGTGCAGGGATTTCTCGGTTTATGATTTTTGTAAAAATTGAATCGGACATACAGTAAATATTATTAAGTGTAGTGATAATGGTATCATGGATGAATTATGACTACCTATAGAATGGCAGATACTGCTCCAGAAAAAGTTCAAAATGAATTAGAAAGATATTCATCCTTCCTACAACAACTTTTATACACCCGTGGTATAGAAACTGCCATAGATGCTGAAGCCTTCCTGAACCCATCCTACGATAATGATTTGCATGATCCGTTTTTACTCAATGACATGAAAATAGCAGTGGAGCGCACACTCAACGCTATTAAAAACGAAGAACAAATTGTCATCTATAGCGATTATGATTGTGACGGTATCCCTGGTGGAGTAGTGTTACATGATTTTTTCAAATTAGTTGGGTATACAAATTTTAAAAACTATATCCCACATCGCCACTATGAAGGATTTGGGTTAAACGTTGCAGCAGTAGAGAAGTTGGCTGAAGAGGGAGCAACGCTCATTATTACTATTGATTGTGGTACCACGGACATCGCTGCAGTAGAAAAAGCCAACGAACATGGGGTAGATGTCATCGTTACTGATCATCACCAGGCAAAAGAAACATTACCTAAAGCTGTAGCCATAGTGAACCCCCAAATTGGTGATTCATATCCGTTTAAGGGACTGTGTGGAGCAGGGGTTGTTTTTAAAGTAGTTCAGGCCTTACTTAGTAACGGAGATTTTGATGTGAAAGAAGGAATGGAAAAATGGTGGCTGGATATGGTTGGCGTAGCAACTATCGCTGATATGGTGCCGTTGCGTGGTGAAAATAGAGCCCTTGCGACCTATGGCCTTCAGGTGCTTCGTAAGTCTCGTCGTCCAGGATTACAGATGCTGTTACGGAAACAAAAAGCAGACCAACGCTATCTGACCGAGGATGACATTGGCTTTACTATTGGTCCAAGGATTAATGCCTCTTCACGAATGGGCTCACCCCAAGATGCATTTGGTATGCTCTCGACTCTTGATGAAGGTGAAGCCGGTATGTATGTAGATCATTTGGAGAAACTTAACAACGAACGAAAAGGGATGGTGTCAGCGATGACGAAGGAAGTACACAAAAAAATGAAAATACTTGTAGAAGTCCCGCAGGTGATTGTGCTTGGAAATCCTGAATGGCGTCCGTCACTTGTAGGTTTAACCGCCAACAAACTTGCTGAAGAATACAATCGTCCAGCTTTTGTATGGGGACGTGATGGTAATGGAAAGATCAAAGGCTCTTGTCGTTCAAATGGTGTTAGTAGCGTAATTGCGGTTATGGAAGCAGTAGCTGCGCATCTCCATGGGTTTGGCGGGCACCATATGGCAGGAGGATTTGAAGTAGACGAAGATAAGATTCATACTCTGTCTACTGCTATGAATGAAGCGTTTATGGAAATGGGTGATGCAGCAAATATAGACGTACAGCTTGAAGTGGATGCAGAGTTAACCCTTGATGAGATTTCCAGTACTGTAATTGAAGAACAAAAGATGCTTGCCCCATTTGGCATGGATAATAAAAAACCTTTATATAAATTCACTGACGTTATTGCAAAAGAAGTGGCTATTTTTGGTAAAACTAAAGAACATACGAAGCTCCAGTTCGATACTAAAGGCTATGCACGTGAAGCAATTACATTTTTTAAAAAACCTGAAGATTTCACCGTAGAACCAAAAGTAGGTGAAAAATTAACACTTCTCGCTCACCTAGAGCAGTCTTATTTTATGGGTCGTCTGCAAACCCGTTTACGCATCATAGACATTTTATAAAAGGTGCGGAAGAACATCTATATCGAACTGATTATGTACCGCCTATAGATCAATGTGCTATAGTGCCGATACTTTATTAATAAGTGTTTGAGAATCTATGAAAAAAGTTACTGTATTTACAGATGGAGGTGCACGAGGAAACCCAGGGCCCGCTGGCATTGGTGTGCAGATTCTTGATGAGAAGAATGAAGTTTTAGATGAGCTTTCTGAATACATTGGAGAAGCAACCAACAATGTTGCTGAGTACACTGCAATCAAACGCGCGCTTGAACATATGCAAACACTTTTCCCTGATACTAAAGCGTTGCAGGTAGATTTTAAACTGGATAGTCAACTAGTGGAGCGACAACTTAATGACGCGTATAAAGTTAAAGATGTAACTCTAAAGACGTACTTTGGTGATATCAAAGAACTTACTAATGAATTTGCATCAGTCTCGTACACACATGTTATGCGAGAGGATAATAAAGAAGCAGATAGGTTGGCTAATGAGGCGATGAACGAAAATACTTGATATTTAATAGAAAGTTGGTATAGTTCCATACAGAAACAAGAGGCACTAGTCTCACAATAGGGAGTCTTCAATGGCTAAAATAAAAAACTTGCAACCGCGTCTAAGGGCACTGCAAAAAAAACACTTACGGATGTCTGATAAAATTGATGCATGCCAGGATAATCCTGGTCATTGCACGATTACGTTGGCAACTATGAAGAGGAAGAAACTTCTTTACAAGGATCAGATTACTGCCCTCGAGCGTGAAATTGCAGAAGCAGTAAAGCCTCCTGCACCGGAGCTATCCGTCGTTGAGCCGGTTGGCCCAGTGGTTTCGGTTGGGAACCAAGGGCAGCGCGACGCTGCGTAATGGATTATGGTTCGGGGTCTCCCCGAACCCGCCACCACTTTGTTGGTGGTTTTTTTGTATCTATGTTTGGTACACTAGAAAAGTGAGTAGTTTCTATTTTTATACCGCTATAGTTGGGTTTGCCGTTGGTGTTGGTGTTGCCACGCTGTACGATATTGGGTTTGCGTATGTTGCGTTGCTGGTGGCGCTTGCGGGTGCTGTTGGATTGATTTCGCGAAGAAATGATCGAGCCATTTCTTCGCGCAATCTCACAGCACTGGCCCTTTTACTTATAGTGTGCGCACTAGGAATAATCCGTTTTAATTTTACTTCTCTTGAAATTGCCAACGAAGCGTACGAGTCGCAGGTAGGAAGTCAGGTGCTCCTTGAGGGAGTGGTTGCTCGAGAGCCAGACGTTCGTGAAAACACAACTAATCTATATGTTCGTGTAGATGATGAACTATTTTTGGTACGGACCAATCGGTACTCTGAAGTATCCTACGGGGACTTACTCCTTATTGAAGGAGAACTTGAGAAACCTGATGTATTTGAAACTGACTTGGGACGGACATTTAATTATCCCGGGTACTTGCGCGCACGGGGTGTTTCATACACCGTTTCATTTGCTGATATTTCGGTAGTTGCCCCTAATCAAGGAAACATTTTTATAGAAAAGATACTTGCTGGCAAACAGAAGTTTATGCAGAGTATCGAAGGCATCCTTCCTGAGCCACAGGTGGGGCTATCTGAAGGATTGTTACTGGGGGTAAAACAAGCACTGGGTGATGAACTTGAAATGGTATTCAGAAAAACAGGAATCATTCATATAGTAGTGCTATCAGGATATAACGTGATGCTTGTGGTGATATTCATCACATATGTATTGGCATACGTTGTGCCGTATCGCGCACGTGTGGTGTTTGGCATTATGGCAATTGTTTGTTTTGCGATACTGGTGGGACTTTCTGCAACGGTGGTACGTGCAAGTATCATGGCTTCACTTACCTTGATAGCGCGCGCCACTGGACGCACGTATGCAGTGATGCGGGCACTTATGTTTGCTGGAGTAGTGATGGTCCTTATTAACCCATACCTATTGGTGTATGACGTAGGATTTCAGCTGTCTTTCTTGGCAACACTAGGTCTTATATTTCTTGCACCGTATATTGAACAAAAGGTTTGGTTCATGCCTACTGTTTTTGGCATGCGTGAGTTTCTTACCGCAACTATCGCAACCCAGATTTTTGTGATGCCAATACTTTTGTATAACATAGGGGAATTTTCAGTAGTATCTGTTGTGGTCAATGTATTAGTGCTCCCCATGGTGCCCATAGCAATGTTCCTCACGTTTGCCACTGGGATGATTGGTCTGGTTTCCGTGCAACTTGCCACTGTTGTAGGTTTTGCGACACATGTGTCACTCTCCTATATTTTAGTTATAGCTACCTTTTTTGCAGAAGTACCCTTTGCTTCTTTTGTTGTAGATGCATTTCCTTTTTGGGTTGTAATTTTAAGTTACTGCATTATGCTTTATGGGTTGTATGTAGTTCAGAACACTACAGCAAATTTAGTGGGAACGTTGTCTGGCTGGATCATTGAAGAAGAGGAAGATCTCCTTGAAAAAATCAAAGAAAAATCCGTCACACGTGCTGATGGTGTGACGGAAGTTGTTCCTCGATTTTTTAGATAGTCTAACTCATTATACCTGTGAGGTAGTCATCAGTTAGCTGTGGTTTTGTTATTACCATGTTTCCATGTAAACGCACCCGCTTTATGTAAGCCCATGCTACACCTTGACGACGTTTGTACGTTTCGTGTTTTTGAATTGGCGTGTATCCAGTGAAGTGTTTTCGCATTTTATTCCGAAATGCTTTGTATCCTTCGTCTCTCCACTTTCTCAACTTATAGGCTCTGTACCATTGCATGTATGGATGTCTCCACCAAGATGGTGGACGATAGACGGTTCGCATTTTAGTCATGACCTACTCCTTCCAACTTCAGTGTACAAAACTATATTCGATTTGCAACCACTTCCCAGTTCAGGTTTGCAAAAAACGCATCAACGTATGCTTTCTTTTCTGATGGTGCGTAGTCGAGCATGTATGAGTGTTCCCACATGTCTAACGCAAGTACAATGTCGAGGTCAGCTAATTGTCCTAGATGTTGTTCGTCTACCCAAGTACATACCAGTTGGTTTGTCTGCCGGTCAATGTATGCCATGGCCCACCCAACACCACGTGTCATTGCGATGTTTCTAAAGTGTGCCACAAACCCATCCACTGACTGATGATGTTTCTCGACAAGCGTTTTAAACGCTCCGTCAGGGCACTCATTACTCCCACCCTCAAACTGTGTGAAGTAGTATTCGTGGTTTCGCATGCCTCCGAACTCAAACCCAAGGCGCCGTTGCATCTCTGCCTTTGCGTATGTGTCAGTGACAGTACTCATTTCATCATGAATATGATTTACATGTTTTACATATCCTGCGTAGAGACCGAGGTGTTCAGTGATGGTTCGTTCTGAGATTCCCTCAAGTGTGGGAATGGTGAATGTTTTTGCTTCGTACATATATAGTAGTAATTTGAATAATAGTGACAGTGTATCATAGTGAGTAATGAACGATGCTTTGGTTAGGATGAGATTAATGATATTGGTGGTCTTGTGTGTTGGGGTCGTGATAGTCTGGATACTACTCGGAGCGGACGGAGCCCGTGCTGATCAGTATCTGCAGGTCCATTTTCTCGACGTCGGACAAGGTGATGCGATACTTATACAAACTCCCGATGGGGTAGAGGTGCTTATTGATGGTGGCCCTAACGGCAGTGTGTTGCGCGCCCTAGCCCAAGAGATGTCTTTTTTCGATAGGGAGATAGATATGGTTATTGGTACCCATCCTGACTCTGATCATATTGGAGGTCTTATTGATGTGTTAGAAAGATACGACGTAGAAACAATTTTGACTACAGAAAATAAAGGAAGTAGCAATACAGCGTCTTTGTACAAGAAGCTGGTTGGAAAAGAAGGAGCAGAGGTGGTAATTGCTCGGCAAGGACAGGTGTTTCAATTAGGAGAATCAGTACTACTTACAGTTCTTTTCCCAGTGAACGATGCATCCAATATGGAAAGCAACACCTCATCCATTATTGTACAGCTGGTGTATGGGGAAACTGAAGTGCTCCTTACAGGTGACTCACCCAAAAATATTGAGGAGTATTTGGTGCAAGAGGGTATTGATGTAGAAAGTGATGTGCTCAAAGCAGGGCACCATGGCTCACGGACCTCCACTTCAGAGTTATTTTTAGATGCGGTAAATCCACAATTTGCCGTTATCTCAGCAGAGAAAGACAATCGCTATGGTCACCCTCACGTAGAGGTAACTGATATGTTGTTCAACCATCGTGTGGAAACGTACAGTACTGCAGAAGAGGGGACGGTTAGCTTTGAAAGTGATGGGGTTACTGTTTGGATGAAAGTGGACTAATGTCCACTTTCATCCGTTCGCGAAGCGATGCCCGATATGAGCGAAGCGAAGCTGGGAAAGGTGGGAAGGGGCTGGTAAACTCCCACAGTTCTTCATGAGTATGATCATATATATAATGTACTTCTTCACGAAGAAATATACACATAAGAAAAACCGGAAGCGAAAGCTTCCGGTTTTTCTTATGATTCTGATTAAATCAAACGTGCTTTCTTCAGTGTCACGTACGCTCCGTTTTTCGCGATTGTTCGTAGTGCCTTAGTAGATACTTTCACAACAACGTGTGTATCAAGCTCTGGTACGAAGATTCGTTTCTTTTGGAGGTTTGGTTGTCGTGCTACCTTCCCGCAAGGGTTAAACTGCGTCGCACGAGTGCGGTTACTGTATCGTCCCCCTATTTGGGTTTTCTTCCCTGTGATTGCGCATACTTTTGCCATATTCAATGTGTTTAGTGGGGCTATCGTACCATAATGATGTAAATACGCAACCGTTGTTGAGTTAAGAGAATAAGTGTCGTAGTATAGACGTACTAAACAAATAATATATGGAACAAATAGCAATTATCGCGTCACTTATACTTTCAATCGTTCTCCACGAAATGGCGCATGGGTACGCTGCGAATGCACTTGGTGATCCTACTGCGCGCTTGGCAGGTCGATTGTCAGGTAACCCTTTGGTACACCTTGATCCACTTGGGTCAGTGATTATCCCAGCGCTCCTTTTCTTTGGCAATGCAGGAATTCTTTTTGGATGGGCAAAACCAGTTCCATATAATCCATACAACCTTACCAATAAAAAATATGGAGAGGCGTTGGTTGCTGCTGCAGGTCCCGCAGTAAACATACTTTTAGCAGTTATTTTTGCGATTATTATCCGCTTAGCAGACCCTCTAGGTCTTTCGGCTTCTTTTGTAGGGCTTGCATCATATATTGTATATATAAACCTTTTGCTTGCGCTATTCAACATGTTACCGTTCCCGCCACTTGATGGTTCAAAGATACTGATGGCACTGCTTCCTTTCCATGCACAACAAAAATACCGTCAAATGATCGCATCAGTTGAGCGATATGGTTTCTTTGTAACGTTTGCGTTCTTATTTATTTTTATAAATATCTTTTGGGGACCGTTTTCAAAAATAGTTATGACACTCTTTGAACTCCTTACGGGAATGCGCTTTTAGTTTCTGTATAAAACCACATAATAATACGTGGTTTTTATTTCACCTTAAAGGAAATATCTTGCGTTACTTATTGGACCGTGATACATTCTGTGAACGCTCGTGCGCACTTTGTACTTGCCCGACAGCCAGACTGATCACCTGGGCCCACGTGGCAAAAGCGCGAGTCATACTCTGTAACAGGCTAGTCGCAGATAGTCCACAGAATCCCTGACTCGCGCAGATCCACCTCTAGATAGTACATTTTTTCAGTTCTCCCCAAAGTATCTTTTGAATACCTACGATTTATACTCGTAGGTTTTTTCGTTGCAAATTATCTTATATGTAGTATTGTATCGGGGCTCATTATGGCAACAATAAATCAATTAGCAAGAAAGCGACGACGTGATAAAGCAACCAAGTCAAAAACTGGTGCTCTTCAGTCTGGTTTTAACTCAATTGAGAACAAACCAACAGCATACAACTCGCCATTTAAGCGAGGGGTATGTACACGTGTAACTACAAAGACTCCACGTAAGCCGAACTCAGCGATTCGAAAGATTGCTCGAGTACGACTTTCAAACGGTCAGGAAATTACTGCGTACATCCCAGGTATCGGTCACACACTACAGGAACACTCTGTTGTACTTGTACGTGGTGGACGTGTGAAGGACATTGGTGTGAACTACACTGTTGTACGAGGTAAGTACGACGCTACAGGTGTAGATGCACGACGACGAGGGCGATCACGGTACGGAGCTAAAATGCCTAAGAAAGAATAAATTGTTCTCTGGCTTGCCAGAAAATAATCACGTCTAACTTAGAAGGGAAGCATTGCTTCCAAGACCGATTACAAATAGTTTATATTCGCTACAGATAGTGGATGCGATTCGTGCGAAAGCAGGGAATCACATATGCGAAGAATGAAAATAGGTTTATGCCCATTTCTCATTCGCATTAATTAACAACAATATGCGACGACCAATCAAAAAACGACCAGTTATCGATCCAGACACTAAGTTTGGTAGCGTAGAAGTCGAACGACTTATTAACTACGTGATGCTTAATGGTCAAAAGGAAACAGCACGAAAAATCGTGTACGGAGCATTCGAGGTAATCAAAGATGCAAAAGAAGGTGGTGGTGATCCAATTGAAATCTTCAATACCGCAGTACGAAACGCGGGACCACAGATGGAAGTACGATCACGACGTGTTGGTGGTGCAAACTACCAAGTACCTCGAGAAGTTCGTCAAGAACGACGACTTGCGCTTGCACTGCGTGCACTCATCAAAGCTGCTCGATCAGCTAAGGGAGTACCAATGTACAAAGCTCTTGCTTCAGAACTCATGCTTGCAGCCAAAGAAGAAGGTGCAGCAGTGAAGAAGAAGGAGGATACGCATAAGATGGCTGAAGCTAACCGAGCATTCGCCCACTTCGCTTGGTAAACCCCATTTTGAACGAACTACTTCGGTAGCTTCACAAAAAACCGCTCTCGGTACTCAGGTACCGTTCGCGGTTTTTTTGTTCTCTACCTCGTATTTCATTTCAAAATGAAATTTACCATTGGTAACAGACATTTTCGTCACGTTACTGCGGCAAAAGGCCTAGAAATTTGTTCACCTTACCACCAAGTAAGGCTCACAAATTTCTAGGCCTTTTGCCTTGTCCTGTTTAGAAAATCCCAGTTACAAAAATATTTATTGTGGTAGTCTGGTGAGAGGGAAGATAGTTGTATATGGAGGATACTATGTCGATTCTTATGCAAGAAGGGAAGATTTTTACCGAAGACATGCTGAGGAAGCAATTGAACGAACTCGAACGGTGCGATAATAGTTGTTTGTTCTGGACATTATTCAAACGTTTATTCAGTTTTGTCTGATTGTCGTCTGATGTGAAGTAGGCTTAGCCTGGATCATATCAGACGGCCTTTTTTGTTAGTATATATGTAATGATTAATATGAAATTTGTTTTACACACCTATAGACGATGTCCGTTTTGTATACGTGTTCGGGTTTTGATGTATGTGAAGGGGTTTGAGTATGAGGTTATTGAGGAGCCGATGAGGAAGTGGACGGGGTGGATGCAGGGGTGGGCGGAGGAGAATGGAGAGCGGGCGCGCGTGCCAGTGCTTCGGTATGTTGGTAAGGATGGGGTGGAGCATATTCTTCCTGAGTCACGAGATATCAATATGTTTTTAGATAGCTTGGGTGATAGAGGTTCTGAGTTTACTCCAGAGACGGGAAGTGAAAGCTTTGTTGCGATGGAAGAATGGATTACGTGGCATGACGATGAGATGAAACCTGCGCTTGATACCTATAAGTATGGAGAGAATTTACAGTTTGATATTGAAAAGAATGTTGGGCACACAAAAGAACTTGGTACCTATCTTCAAAAACTCGAGGAGAGATTGAAGGAGCATTCGTATCTGGTGGACGATAGGCTAACGCTGGCAGACATCGCAATCATTCCGTTTATCCGGCAAATCATGCGCACCCGAGAAGGTGAGTTTGATTTCACTGATTTTCCAAAGGTGCTCGCCTGGGCCAATGCCATGATAGAAACCGACTGGTTTAAAGGTGAGGTGATGAAGAAGTATCCATTGGCAGAGGTGGGAACCTAGATTTTACCTCGGACGGCGACTTACCTTTTGGGAAATTTTGTAGAGGGAAAACAAAATACCAAAGAGGATGAGTAACTGCATAAGGACTGGGTTGCCTAATGCCCATGAGATGGCTGTTAGTACTCCAGTGTAGATACCTGAGAAGAGTGTACCAATGAAAGTGAAGACGTCACCTAGAAATCCATCAGGTTTTTGGGCTGTAGGCTTTTCTTTTTCAGGCTGGTTTTCTTCGTCGGTAGTGCGAATGATTTCTCCAAAGCCATCTTCGTTGATATCAATCTCTTCAACTACTGGTTTCTCGGTGCCATGTGCTACTGCTCGGGTCTGTCGGTAGGCGTCGAGTTTTTCTTTTGATTCATTTACAACGTTCGTGATACTTCCAAGTAGCGTATCGGCCCGTGATGAGGTGAGATATTGTTCGATACCTTCAGGAGAATCATCTGTTGTAACTGATGGTGAGGGGGTAGTATCAGATGAACCTGAACCAGTTTCTTCTTCTGAAGGAACTGGTTCAGGTTCTGGCTCATCGAAGACCAGGGGGTCGGTCCCGTTTGTTTGCTCCACTTCGTCACTTATGCCGTCACCGTCATCATCTACATCAGTTTTATTCCCGACACCATCGTTGTCAGTGTCGTAATCAACAAAGAAGCTGTCTTCAGCAAGTGATGCAGTCACCGTAATGGTTTCAGAACTTTCTCCGACCGCATGTAATTTTGTTTGAGCAAGAGAGGCGGAGATAATATGTTCACCATAGGTAGGTGTCCAGTCAGCCCATCGTTCGATGATACGCCCATCGAGTGCTGAAACACTCACGCGGTCTATTCTGTTTCCATTATCGAGGAATTCAACAGTACCAGTAAGGTCGCTCCCGGTATTGTTTCGAACCGCAACATATATACGCACCGGTTGATCTACAAATACAGTTTCTTGTGAGTACCAAAGACCCTGCACAATACCCGCATTAAACTCCTCTGCAAATGCAGGAGTGGTAAGTATAAATAGCAACGTAAAAGAAAGTAGCCATTTCATACATTTATTATATACCGTTTGATGTCCTCTGGGGGAAGTATTATTGTAGTGGTATACTTTTGACATGAAGAATATCCTCATAGCAGTAGTATTGGTGGTTGTTTTTAATGCACTGTTTGTTTTTTCAGGGGGGTTAACACTTTTGATGAAGACTGAAGAAAAAACAGACCCAGTAGTTAGCGTTGGTTTTGAAACTGTCGAAGTATTTCGCTTTACTCTTGAAGATGAAGTACGAAAGAAGGTTGGCATACCTGTCGAAGGCTTTGAACCACAAATGTTTTTACAAGTATTTCCTGGTTTGGTAGAGACAGACTTTGATGGTGTCGAGGCAAGTATTGGAGGATACGTTATAGAAAACGGAAGACTTGAACACAAAATTGATGAAACTAAATTAATTCACAGCGCTGCACAAGCAATTTCGCGTGAAGGGTATAAAACCCTACTACACAATATCGCACAACGTATTGAAGTTGATTTCACTACAGACGGTACTATCACTGATATTATAGGTGCTCTCACCTCCGAAGGATAAAAACACCCTTTTCCTCATTTCTTTTTCTTTGAAAATAAGGTACGATACCCACCACTATGTCACGAGCACAAGGACTTATATCATTCAATGGGGTATCGTACGAACACGATGCAACCAAACCGATTCTTATTGAATCGAGTTTTTCTGTACGTCGTGGCGCGAAATTTACTCTTATGGGTCAAAACGGTGCAGGAAAAAGCACACTCTTTGCACTGATCACAGGAGAACTTACACCTGATCTTGGAGATATTAATCTTATGCCGCGTACAAGCATCGCTATTTCGCGACAAACAATTCCTCGTGCGGAACTTGAACTTACCTTACGAGCATTCTTTGAGAAGTGTTTTGATGAGAAGGTTTATGATATCGATCCTAAGATTGACGCTATTCTTGAGGTGGTAAACCTTGCACCAAAGAACCCTGAGATGGTCGCTCCTTTTAAAGAGCGTATTATCGGCAGTTTTTCAGGTGGGCAACAGGCGCGACTGCTTCTTGCATCAGCTCTTATTCAGAACCCCGAAGTGCTTTTATTAGACGAACCAACAAACAACCTTGATACAGAAGGTATTGAACACCTCACAGAATTCCTTCGAGAATACCGAAAGACAGTGATTGTTATTTCTCATGATTCGGCGTTCCTTAATGCTTTCACACAAGGAGTTTTATATTTAAATACACAAAATCGAACAGTCGAACAATACGATGGAAACTATGATGACGTGATTAAGGAGATTGCACTACGAGTCGATAAAGAAAAAAGGAAGAACGCGCAACTGGAAAAGGAAATTCAAGAAAATAAAGATAAGGCAAACTTCTTTGCAAACAAAGGAGGAGGAATGCGTATGGTTGCCAAACGCATGCGTGAAAAAGTGGATGACTTTGAAGAAAATAAAGTCGAGGTGCGCAAAGAGGATAAAACTATCCGACCATTCACCATTCCTGTACAAAAAGAAATCCCAACGGAAGTACTTAAACTTACCTCGTACAAAGTTATCCGTAATCACAATCCAAAAGATGTTCCCTGTGAATTAGTACTCAAGCGTGGACGACACCTGCAGATTGTTGGCCCCAATGGAATTGGAAAAACAACACTACTTGAGTCGCTGGCTTCCGGCCATGCAACTGGCGAAGAGGTGACCAAAGGAGTTACTATTGGATACTACCGACAAGATTTCTCAAACCTCGATTTCGATCAAACGGTATTTGACTGTCTGATGGATGTAATGGACAAGAAGATTGAGGAAGATATGCGTTCAGTAGCTGCAGGATTCCTCATTAACCGAGATATTATTAAGACAAGAATTGGACTTCTTTCAGAAGGGCAGAAAGGATTAGTAGCGTTTGCACGATTAGTACTCTTGAAGCCGGGCCTTTTAATCCTCGATGAACCAACCAACCATATCAACTTCCGCCACATCCCGGTTATTGCTAAAGCACTACACGATTACGAAGGAGCGATGATACTCGTTTCCCACGTTCCAGATTTTGTAGAGCAAATCAGAATCGACGAAACCCTCGATCTCGACAAGAATAAACAATAAACCCCCACAAGTGTCACGTATATTTCCTATAGGAAATATACGTGACACTTGTGGAAGGCTTGAACTAAAAAATAAGCTACATAAGTACGTTAATTTGATTTAGGTAGGAAATAGTTCGTTCACACTAATTATAAAATACTCCTCGGCACATTTGTCTATAACCTGATTCGTAGTCGGAAATAAGGTAAAATAATGGTATGAAAAAGATTGGAAACATCGACATTTCATTTTCCGAATATAAAAATGGTGTTTACTACTATAGCTTTGTGGTGGAGATGCAGGGAGTGACTCGAGAGATTATGTTACCGCGCTACCATCCGTTTGTGGGATGGATAGAAGCATTCGGATTACCTCCGCAAAATCAATGGGTAGTGCTTACTAATGTCGATGCTTTTGCAACAAAAGCACATCTTATCATTGATGAGGAAAAGTATGATGAATCATTCATGTATACTCCCGATGCTCAAAATAAAACACACACCATTGAGATAGTGCGAGAAAATAATGGAGCTACTGAAACAATGGTATGGTTTGAAGAATTCAAAAATGCCCCACAGTTGGTACATAACACAATGACCTTTAATTCCAAGGCTGGTGAGTATATCTGTAAAGCGAAAGCAGCTATCAACACGCCCAACGATCTTACTGGAGAGGAACTGCGGTTTGTCGACGGTGTTATTTCTAAACGAGGAGCGACTGAACATATTTGGACGAAATCGTTTGCCAGTAAAGGAATTGTGCCAGAAATGTATTATGCTTTCTTTCCTCAGATTGAAGGAGTTGATCTGACTGACGTCCAGGGTACAGTGATAGAAGTAGGATATATGGCAGGAGATGACGCAGTTGACGCTGTGCACGGTGATTGGTTCAAAAGATTTCAGTTAGGTGACCATATTTTTTACATGAATGAACATAGTTACACATCTACCACAGTAGAAACTGAACACGGCCCAGAGAAGATTAAGAATACGTACTGCTGCGAACTTTTCAAAAAATAAAATATAAACAATGGGAATCAAAGCATCATTATTCTGGTTTGGGGTCATTCTTTTCTTGATTGTGACGTGGCAGATTTTTGATTTACCCTCTAATGAAGAGTTGATTGTTATTACAAAGGGTTGGTTAGGGAGTTATGGGCTGTGGATGCTGTTTATTGGTGCTTTTTTAGAATCAGTTCTATTGGTTGGATTTTATTTTCCAGGCAGTGTGTTGATTTTTATTGGAGTTGGTTTAGCTCCCTCCATAGCTGATGCAGTCATTGCGGTTTTGGTTGTAGATATTGCTATGCTTACTGGACAAAGCTTTAATTATTTTCTTGGGAGGTATGGTTGGTATAAGCTACTTGTCCGGTTTGGCATGAAAAGTGGTATAGAAAATGCACAAAATAAAATGTTACAAAATGATGTGCGGTATATTGCGTATACATTTTGGAATGCGGGGTTGGCATCCTTCACATCCACAGCTGCGGGCATTTTACATATTGGTTATAAACGATTTATAACACTCGCTATTATAGCTATAGTTTTTTGGAACACACTCTGGGGTATATTAGTGTATTCTCTTGGCGAAAAAGCTTTAACACTCGTAGAGTTTAGAACTATTTTATTTTTCATTTTTATATGGGTATTGTTCGAGGGAGTGTTGTTTGTTTATAGAAAAAGGAATAAAGAGGTTAGTATATAGCTATGGAATATAATGAGATAATCAACTTTTGGTTTACGGAGCTAACACCTGAACAATATTTTATGAGAAGTGATGCAGTGGATGAACGTATTAATAGTTTTTCAAAGGTGCATACTGCTGTGAAGAATGGAGAAACAGAACATTGGCGAGAGAGTGCCCAAGGGGCACTGGCGGAAATTATAGTACTGGATCAATTCTCAAGAAATTTATTTAGAGAAGATGCTCAGTCATTTGCATGTGATGAACAAGCATTTAAATTGGCCCAGGAAGCGATTATTAAGGGGTATGATATGGAACTTTCTCCTGAGCAACGTAAGTTTATGTATATGCCATATATGCATAGCGAGTCAAAACAGGTGCATGAGAAGGCTGTGATTCTTTTTACGGCATTAGGAAATCAAGACACATTAAAGTATGAATATGATCACAAAGATATTATCGATCAGTTTGGTCGTTACCCGCATCGCAACCAAGTGCTTGGCCGCGTGAACACTCCTGAGGAAGAGAAATACTTAGCAGAAAATAGCAGATCATTTTTTTAAGATAAGATCTGTAGTAGAATAAGGGGAATACATTACTAAACTAAGTACAACAACATGGCTAAAGGTAACGATAGAAAAAAAGAAAAGAAGAAACCCAAGAAGGATAAGGTTGTAAAGATTTAACATAAAACCGCTGACTGTGTCAGCGGTTTTATTGTGTTGGCTATTTCATGGTGACTGTATGTGTTTTCTTTAGGTCTTTCAATCCAGCCGTAATTAGTTTTTTTATAATGGACAAGTTGATCCCTTCTAGATTTTTTAAGTAGAGGCATGATTTGCCTAGTGTATGGGGTCCTATCTTTTGCATAAGATCTGAGAAATCTGTATAACCAGGCATGATGTATAGAGTTGGGCCACTTTTGTGTGGTGAGAAGCCAGTGGCCATGAACACGCCTTCGTCCCCGTTGCTTCGTTTGTATATAAATTCACCGAAACCAATAATACTGACGCCCCACATTTTTGGCTTTACTCCTGTGACATCTTTAAAGAGAGCAAGCAGTATTTTTGAATCTTTTCGTAATTGTGCGTTTTCAATACTGTTGAGAAATGCACTGACACTTGCGGTGTTTTTGCTTGTTTTGAGTTGTATCTTTTTTGGCATGTATTGTAAGTATACCAATGTACACCTTCGGCAGGGAATAGTTTTATAAACAGTACCTTGCATTGCAAAGTACCTTATGCTAATATTCTGCTATGACCGATACGACAACACAGAAAATAGAAGTTTATAATGTAGAGAATACCCAGTCGCAAATGCGAAAAGGATTTTTAGAATTCCCGGTCTTGCTCATCATTGGTGCTAAGCCAACGTACGCACCAGATATCCTCAGGCAACTTAAGAAAGCAAATCTCTTGGTTGTAGAGGGAACATTGTATCCACTGCTTTCACGACTCAAACGATATTCCTTACTTGAATATCAGTGGCAGGAAAGTAACGCAGGACCACCAAGGAAGATGTATACCATTACCAAAGAAGGTACAGAAGTTCTGACACAACTTGAAACATCATGGAAGACATTAGATCAGTCAGTAACCACACTAATTAAACAATATGAAAAAAGTTGAATGAGCAACGGAACGTAGTGACTATTGCACATTTGCCCTAATTTCTAACGAGCGAAGCGAGTATAGAAATACTCTTGGGGTGACGTCCCATTTTTCTCTCCCCCTGGGAAAATTACTGGACGAACCAATAATAATTAAACCATTTACTAAATTTATACACATATGAAAAAAGTTATAAACATAACACTTGGAAGTATCGTCTTTGCTATAGAGCAGGACGCGTACGATGTGCTTGCGTCGTATCTTGAAAGTATACAACAGCATCTTTCAAGTGGTGATGATTACACTGAGATTATTTCAGATATTGAAAGTGCGCTTGCAGAAAAATTTATTGCGCGTAAACGCAGTGAAAAGGTCGCTGTTACAACTGATGACGTACGTGTTGTCACAAAAGAGATGGGGGAACCTTCAGACTTTGGTGCAGGGGAAGCTCCTGAGCATGCAGACACGAGTGTAGCATCTGCGAAGTCGGATGAAGCCAAAAAGAGACTCTACCGGGATACAGATGATTCTATTATTGCAGGTGTGGCTTCAGGGATTGCACATTACTTCGCTATTGATCCTGTAGTTGTACGAATTGTTTTCTTTGTGTCGGTATTTTTCAATGGGTTGGGTGTTCTTGCCTACGGTATTTTGTGGCTAGTGGTTCCTAAAGCAGAAACGACAACTCAAAAGTATGCTGCTCGAGGTGAGAGAGTGACTCTTAAAGAAATTACTCAACGGGTAAAAAAAAATCTAGAAAAAATTGATGTTTCAGACTTAACGAAAGTCCAAAATCAGGGAACTTGGGCGGGTATTCGACCGACATTTGTAAAAATGTTTGAGGTACTGGGGGTTGTGGTGCGCGGGTTACTTATGATTGTACGGTTTGCGATAGGCTTTGGGTTATTGCTCGGAGGATCATTTTCTCTAGCGGGGCTTGTATCTGCGTACAGTATAGTGCTACTGTCCGACAGGATATTGCTTCCATTGGACGCTCAAACTGCAGTGGACACTATGCTTGGTAGTACTTTAGGCATTGTTGCTATAAGCGCATCATTTGTGATGATGGCTATTCCATTACTGGTCTTAATTCTTGCGGGAGGGAGTCTGCTTGTAAAACGTAGTTTATTTACGGTAGGTAAGAGCATTACACTTGCGGTTATGTGGATTATTGCGATGGTGTTTGCTACCACAGCATCAATGCTGCAACTGGAACAGGTCATGCAACAGCTAGATATTGATAATTTAGAAAATGGTCAATATCAAATACACGTTAATATTGATGATGACAAGGTGCATATTGATACAGAAGTTATTGGTGTTGATGAGGATGTTCCAAGTGCTCCTCCTTTGGACACTGTCCATGATTTACCTGACGATAGTTCGATTGTTTGTACTGACGCCCAAAAACAAGCACAAGCCTGTACTATGGAATATGCGCCTGTATGTGGATTGGTGCAAGTACAGTGTATTACCGCACCATGCCCACCTGTCGAAGAAACATTTGGTAACGGTTGCTCGGCATGTGCCCAAGGGAATGTTGAATCGTACACAGCAGGCGAGTGTTCGTTGCCTGAAGTGTTGTAGTGGGGGTGGTATAAAGAATCCTTGCTTTAATCCTTGTATTAAAGCAAGGATTTTTTTGTATGTACTGTATACTGTTTATATATAAGTGTAATAAAGTTTCTATGGCACGGAGAAAGCTAGGTGAGGAGAATGTCCGCTCTCTAAATAAAATTTCAAACGGAAAGAGTTATGGGATCACGCTTCCCTTAGAAGCAGTAAGGTTATTCCGATGGCAGTCAAAACAAAAACTACAGATTACCGTAGATGAAAAAAGAAAGAGAATTATTATTGAGGACTGGGTGCAATAGTGCTACAGCATTACTGCAAGAGGTTGCCTAGCTTACAACCTAAGTAGATCCTGTAAGGAAGTATAAAAATAAAACACCGGCGCTTGTGGCGCCGGTGTTTTATTTTAGTGATTACATCTTCGCCTTCCAGCGTTTTAGGATTTTTGTCAGAGCAAGCGAAACGATAAAGATTGTTGCAGATAGTGCCAGAAACTTTGGATCAAATGCATCAAATGAAAGGCCATTCATTTGGAATTCTTTTATATCCACAGCTGCACCAAGTGCAACAAACGTCGTAAGTCCTGGCATGATACCGATAAGTGTTGCCAGTGCGTATTTACTCCATCGTACTCTGAGGATACCTGAACCATAGTTTGTTAGATCAAAGGGAACATAGAACAGACGCATGAAGAGAACTGTCCCAAAACCATTTTTACGCAGTGCTTCCACCCAGTTACCTAGAAGTGAGTCTTCAAGGCGTAAGTCTTTTCCAAAGAAACGGCCAATCCAGTACGCGAAGTTTGCTGAAGCGTTCTCTCCCAGAATGGTGTATGCAACACCCCACCAGAATCCGAACAGTGCCCCGGAAAGTGCGGTAAGCAATGTTGCAGGGAATAGGACAATAGGACGAATTGCATAGAGTCCCATATATACTAAAGGTCCATACACTGTACTTGTGAAAAAGTGTAGACCTTGAAGCAGAATGCCCTGATAGGAGAGATCATTATCTATACGATACTGTTGGAATGTATAGAGAATTGTTCCCCAGAATATCAATGCAAGTAGTTTTGGTAGGTGCTTCTTTACTTGGTAGAGTACGTCCTTTTTGAGTGACGCAATCTGCATTGCAAAGAAGTAGTCTCCAGCCTTTTTCACTATCTGAGAGTACGTCGGATATGAAAAGATAATGCGCCGCAACTGCCACATTGAAATCTTTCTATCGATGGCAATGGTAAAGATGGAAATCATTTCTCCGGCACTGTGACCGATAATGTGTGCGCCCAACACTGCACCATTAAGTCGTCGCGCGATAACTACCATCATGCCGATGGCATTGTCGTCGGTATTGGCGCGATCGTTGGTGCTATAAGGGACCTCAATTCGCATTATTTCATTTTCATTGTACTTTTGTAGAGCTGCTTCATACGAAAATCCTACCTGAGCCATTTCTGGTTGTGTGTAGGTTACCTTCGGTACAGCTTTTTTGGTGTTCAAGCGTATCCAACCCTTGCTTATTATGCGCATGACCACTTGTCGTGCAATATCGTCGGCAGTATGCGTAAACTTTAGACGTTGTGCAACATCACCAAGGGCATACACATGTTTATTGCTGGTTCGGTGTTGTGTGTCTACTACTACACCGTATTTGTTAGATTCGATGCCTGCGACGTCCAGACCTTTTGGAAAATTAGGTACTCGCCCGATTGCAATAAGTACCTTATCAAAGGGAACTGTTACTTCCCCTGTTACTTCATCATTTTCTTTTATGTCAAAAACAGCTTTACTGTTTTCAACGTTTCGTATAAATGCATTGAGATGAATTTTGATACCTAAGTCCTCAAAATTTTTCTGAATAATTGGTGAAATGGCTGTATCTTCAAGTCGTGCGAAGCGATTATCAATGCTTGCAATGGTAACGGTACTCCCGAGCATGGCAAAAGCCTGTCCGAGTTCCATACCGATAGGACCTGAACCGATAATAAGAAGTTTTTCGGGAACATCGTTTAATTTAAAAATATTTTGATTGGTGAGGATATCAAAGGAATTCAGTCCTTCAATTTCTACCATCCGGGGGGAAGATCCTGTAGCGAGAATTGCTTTTTTGTACTCGTAGATTGAACCCCCTACTTTGATGGAACATTTGGTATGAAACTCTGCTTCTCCCATGACGACATCGATGCCCATCTTTTGAAAAATTTCTGGGGTCTCTTCTTCTAAGACTTCATTTATTTTATTTTTTGCATAGGTAAAAGCACTAGCACGATATGTTTCACCTTGTGTACTTTGTCCTGCAATTTTTTGAGCAGCGTGATAACTTTTGGCATGATGTAGGAGTGCCTTACTTGGGATACAGCCCGAGTTGGTGCATTCACCGCCAATATGCTCACTTTCAACGAGAAGCACTTTCTTTCCAACCTTAGAAAATCCCACTGCACTAGTAAGACCACCTGACCCTGCTCCGATTACTACAACGTCATACTTTTTCTTTTGATGCATGATAAATTTATTACTCAATTGTTAGTGTATTATACGGTATAACGATTGTTTTCTTTCAGACTTAAAAAAGCACCTAGATATCTAGTGTGCTTTTTCACATGGTTGACCCCATGAGTATTCACGCTCAATGAGGCACTCAAGTTTATTTTGTTGTTCCACTGTTACTACATTTTGGTTTTCCAGCTCACGCAATGTGCTGATCGCACAACCATAAGCTACCGAACACAATGTAAGGATGTTTCTTTCTTTGTCTTCAATGACAACCTTTATACCCAGCGACTGAGCTTGTGTAATAACAAAATTGTAACCCTCTGTTTTTGATTGAGGTATTAGCTCCTGTGCACTGAGTGTTAGTGGAACACTGAGTACTAAAAGGGGTATTAGTATTTTATTTTTTCTCATGGGCTTCCTTTCTGTTGGAACAATAGACGTGTTGTAGAACTTAGTCAAATATAAACACCCAGCAGAAACTTTTCTACTGGGTGGTCTTGCTGATCGTCTTGCCGTAGTTAAAGCCGATTATTTTTAACGGCAACGTTCAAGATTTTGGGTTGTTGGGCCTTGCCTGGCAATTTACCCGCTCTTCGTACCCTCGGCATTTCCGTAGGTTCGGTTGCCAGAATGTCTCGCAATCGGAATGCGAACTCAAGTCGTCGCACGACGCCGTCAATGTTCGTTGCCTGTGGTAACTGTGGAGCAATAGTAAGAAAAGGCTCCTGCTCTGCGCTGGAACCGAAGAACCAGTTTTGACCGTCGATCAAAAAACAACTAATTCCATTAGGGAGTGTGCGCACTATTGTCCAGGTGCTACCAGAGCTCCATATTTCAATAAGTACGCCACCTGGTGTTAAACCAGCACCAATTTGAGATTCCTGGTACCTCTCTGTCATCTTTGTCACTAACATGTCTCGCAGATTGCATCCTGACTGGGAAGCTGCCAACGATGGTATCAAACTCAGGAATACTCCTACCATTAGGCTACGCACTAAAATACGCATGACGTGTCTCCTTTGGGACAATGAATTGTGAATGTACTAAAGTTGTACTTTTTGGGGTACATACCCCTCATACGCTCACCCTACGCCCGGGTTGACAAGGTGTCAAACGGACCATTGTGTGTAGTAATAAAAATATGTGGTGTCAATTACTTAAAATGAATGTAGGATGAAAAGGAGTACTAAAGTGCGTGACCCCCTGGTACTGTTTTTATTAAAAATCCGTTGCTTAAATAGGACAAATATCGTATAGTACTCCCACTTTGTCGTAAGACAATACTTTCTCTGACGCAGTTATACATATATATGTGTATATGAAGAAGTGAAGGGAGGCGCGCAAGAGTTATTTTGCGTGATTTATTAAATTTACACATACTATAAGTAATTATTATGGCACGAGCATTTCCACTGGATCGACTACGCAACTTCGGTATTGTTGCGCACGTTGATGCTGGTAAGACCACCACTTCTGAACGGATTCTTTTCTATACAGGAATGAGTCACAAGATTGGTGAAGTACACGATGGTGAGACAGTAACTGACTGGATGGACCAAGAACGAGAGCGAGGTATTACTATTACTTCTGCAGCTATTTCTTGTAACTGGGCGAAAACACTAGAAACTGATCGAAAAAATAAAGATAATCAGTTTACCTTTAACATTATTGATACACCAGGACACATCGACTTTACTGCAGAAGTAAAGCGATCTATGCGTGTACTTGATGGTGCTGTTGTGGTGTTTGATGGTGCTGCAGGTGTTGAGCCACAGACTGAAACAAACTGGGGGTATGCTGACGAAGCGCAAGTTCCTCGAATCTGTTTTGTAAACAAGATGGATAAGATGGGTGCTGACTACGATGCAGCAGTGAAATCTATTGAAGAACGTCTTTCAAAGAAAGCATGCCGAATCCAGATTCCTATGGGAGCGGAAAACGACATGCGTGGAGTAGTAGACCTCATTACTATGAAGTCATATACATTCGCAGGCGAAATGGGAACTGATGTTACTGAAGCAGAAATCCCTGAAGAGTTTGCCGAAGAAGCAAAAAAGCGACGTGCTGAATTGGTTGAACGAGTCGTTGAACATGATGATGCACTTATGGAAGCTTTTCTTGAAGGTAATGAACCTTCTAATGAAGATTTGAAACGAGTACTCCGTGTTGCAGTGCTTGCAAACGAAATCTTTCCTGTTATGGCAGGAACTGCTTTGCAGAATATTGGGGTACAGCTTGTACTTGATGCAGTGGTTGACTACCTCCCGTCTCCACTTGATCTCCCAGACATCCAAGGAACAGACGTAAAAGACGAAGAAAAAGTTATTACGCGAAAGCCTTCTGATGAGGAGCCTTTGAGTGCACTTGTATTTAAGTTACAGGACGATAAGTTTGTAGGACAGCTTGCATTCTTCCGTGTGTATTCTGGGACAATGAAATCTGGAACATACATCATGAACTCTTCTACTGGAAACAAGGAACGAGTTGGTCGTATCGTGCGACTGATGGCTGATAAGCGAGAAGAGGTGGATGAGGTATATGCTGGAGAAATTGCTGCAGCAGTAGGTATTAAGGAAGTAAAGACTTCACATACACTCTGTTCAGTAGATGCACCAATCCTTCTTGAAACAATTACGTTCCCTGCACCGGTGGTTGCAGTTCGCGTAGAACCAAAAACAAAGCAAGACCAAGAGAAAATGGGTGTTGCATTAAAGCGACTTTCTGATGAAGATCCTACATTTGTAGTTTCTACTGATGAAGAAACTCTTGAAACTATCATCGCAGGTATGGGAGAGCTCCATTTGGATATCCTTGTTGACCGTATGAAGCGAGAGTTTGGTGTAGAGGCTAACATTGGAAAGCCACAAGTAGCATACCGAGAAACAATTCAGCGAGAAGCTGAAGCTGAACACAAGTATGTAAAGCAGTCTGGTGGACGTGGACAATACGGTCATGTGAAGATTCGAATCAAGCCTCTTGAAGCACTCGAACTAGATGCAGATGGCGCACCGGTGAAAATTGCAAAGAATGTGACTCGAGAAGATCATTTCGAATTCATTAACAGCATTAAGGGAGGAGTCATTCCACAAGAATACATTAACCCAGTTATGAAAGGGTGTAAGGAAGCTATGGCACGTGGTCAGGTTGCTGGATACAAGATGGAGGATGTTTCAGTAGAGCTGTATGATGGTTCATTCCATGATGTGGACTCGAGCGAAATTGCTTTCAAACTTGCGGGAATCAACGCGTTTAAAGAGGCAGCACAAAGAGCGAAAGCAGTGCTCCTTGAACCAGTTATGAAAGTTGAAGTTCGCACTCCAGAAGAATACCTTGGAGATGTGAACGGAAATATCTCTTCAAAACGTGGACAGGTTGAAGGTTCTGAGGAACTTGGTGGAAAAACTATCGTTAATGCGAAAGTTCCACTTTCTGAGATGTTTGGGTACACAAATTCACTACGAAGTATGACTCAGGGACGAGCTTCAATGACTATGGAGTTTGACCACTACGAGGTAGTACCACCAAATATCGCTATCGAAATTAAAGCAGCTAGAGGAATAAAAACTGAAGAAGACGAAGTCTAATTTTTCTACCCCCAGCTGCGTAGCAGTAAGGGTGAGAAGTGACCAACTGTCACTGTGCAAGAGGTTGCCTACTATGTTACTTCAGTAAAATAGTGATAACCCGAACAGATTCTGTAAGAAGTAAAAGACCCTAAAAACAGAAGCACTAAAACAATATATACAAAAGCCATCACTTCGTGATGGCTTTTGTATACTGTGTATTACCAATATTCCATGTTTACATATGAGGTATCATATGTCTATGACGTCATATTTCTCTCTGCAACGTTTTGCAGTCGTTTCTAGTTTAGTAGCGACTCTCTTTTTTGCTGGGTACTTTTCGGTGCAAGCACAAACATGGTCAAGCCCTGTTGAGCTGGAGGGGTACGCCTGGAGTTCAAATATCGGCTGGATTTCTATGAATTGTTCTAATGATGGTTCATGCGGGACATCTAACTATAGAGCTCAAATTAATAACGATAAAACGCTTTCAGGATACGCCTGGAGTTCAAATATCGGCTGGATTGATTTTAGTCCTAGTCTGACAGGTGTGCCTGATGGAGGTGGTGCAGCGCGAGTCACCGGAGACAACTCTTCGGGGTGGGAAGTTGTCGGATGGGTGCGAGCACTTTCATATGGCGGAGGCTGGGATGGCTGGATTTCTATGAATTGTACAAATACAGGTACCTGTGGAACGTCCAGTTATGCAGTTGATATAACATATTCGGCATTACAGAGTGGATTTTCTTCAAATGCTTATGCGTGGGGATCTGATGTGATTGGATGGATCAATTTAGATCTTATCAACTTCTCATCTCCATGTGTGGAGAGGGCAAGTTGTTCAGCTGGCGATTCCGTATTTACAAACATGTGGTGTGAGTCCGATACTCCTGTTACATGTAGTTCAGGATATACGTGCCCAGCGTCAGGCAGTGGATGCGTGCTCGATGCCCCAACAGGGATATTACATATTGATCGTACGCTAGTTCGTAGAGGAGAGAAAGTTACATTAGATTGGAGTGTTGCAAGTGCTGTATCCTGCCGAGTGGATGTAGATAGGGGTCCATCATTAGGAAGTTTACATATACAGACTGTTGAGTCTTCTCCGATAACATTGCAAACTACTCTATTTACACTATTTTGTAAGTCTATAGTAGGTGGTCCTGATATAGAAATTGACAGTAAAGAAGTGAGACTTCTACCAAATATTTTTGAATCGTAAGAGTAAATCTTTAAATAATCTATGGAATCTAAATATATGACGTTACAAAAGAAACTGTTCACCATTGCTATGGCAATAGCTGGTCTTACCATCGGTGCTTTGGTTATAATTGGCTTACTTTTTGTGGTGACATATAGTCCTGCGGCTCCAGTAGCAGAGGTGTTTGTTGATGAGGATGCTTTGCGTAGAGCAGCAGAAGAGAAAGCCCAACGAGTTGAACTACTAGATCTGCTTGGAGGGAAAGAATCCCAAATAGATGCCAGCGATAGAAATACGATACTAGAAACTCTCTTGGACAATGAAATGAATCAACTTGAGATAGAGGAACAACGATCTAAAATGTTGGAGGAGTTACACTCAGTAGAACATAATACTATTAATCTCGAACACAGTACCAACTTATAGAATGGCTCTTAGACACAAAGGTATAAACATGAGTAGGTTCTATAAAAAAGAAGTAATAATGGTACATTAGAATTAACACCTCACTCATGAATGAGTCTCCCATTGCATTGGGGGATTGTACGTGTCTGGTGGATTTTTGATTTGAGTACTCTTGCAAAAATACGCCATTCTGGTACTATTTCCGCACCGATACAGTATTGCATTGTATCGGGGAAACTATACTGCTCATTGTCATACCTGCAGTGGAGATGTGACGCGATGTTCTCGCGGCCTCACATTTGCACTGGAGAAGCTTTTTATTTTTATATTAAAACGAAAAGTAGCTGTGTGCGGTATAAGTATATTTATTAAAACTAAATCTATTATTATGGCAGATTTCGATCGAAGTAAATCGCACATCAACGTAGGAACTATTGGTCACGTTGACCATGGTAAAACTACGCTAACAGCTGCGATTCTAAACGTACTAGCACAAGCTGGTGAAGGGTATACAGCTAACCTTAAAGCTGTAGAAGATATTGACAAGGCGCCAGAAGAAAAAGCGCGAGGTATTACTATTTCTCTTTCTCACTCTGAGTACGAGACTCCAACGCGACACTACGCTCATATTGATGCGCCAGGTCACGCGGACTACATTAAGAACATGATTACTGGTGCTGCACAGATGGATGGTGCGGTTCTTGTTGTTGCTGCTACAGATGGAGCGATGCCACAAACTCGTGAGCACGTTCTTCTTGCAAAGCAAGTTGGTGTACCAAACATGATCGTATTTATGAACAAGTGCGATATGGTGGATGACGAAGAAATGCTTGAGCTTGTTGAAGAAGAACTTCGAGAAATGCTTACAGATAACGGTTTCGACGGTGAAAATGCACCAATCATTAAAGGTTCTGCTCTTAAAGCGCTAGAAGAACCTGCAGGAGAGTGGGGGAGCAAGGTGCTTGACCTAGCTAAAGCAATGGATGAATACTTCCCAATTCCAGAACGTGAACTGGATAAACCATTTCTAATGCCTGTTGAGGACATTTTCTCAATTGAAGGACGAGGAACAGTAGTAACAGGACGAGTAGAGCGAGGTAAAGTAAAGGTAGGTGAAGAAATCGAAATTGTTGGAATTAAAGATACTGTTGCTACAACGGTAACTGGAGTAGAAATGTTCAACAAGCAGTTGGATCAAGCTCAGGCTGGAGACAACGCGGGTATTCTTCTACGAGGTACAAAGAAAGAAGATGTACACCGTGGTCAGGTCCTTGCTGCTAAAGGTTCAGTAACACCACATACAGAATTTGAAGCTGAAGTATATGTACTTGGTAAGGAAGAAGGTGGACGTCATACTCCATTCTTCTCAGGGTACAAGCCACAGTTCTACATCCGTACTACGGACGTAACTGGGGACGTAACACTTGCTGAAGGTACTGAAATGGTGATGCCTGGAGATACCGCAACTTTCATCGTGAAGCTCGTGTCCCCAGTAGCACTTGAAGACCAGACAAACTTTGCTATCCGTGAGGGTGGGAAGACTGTAGGGGCTGGTGTAGTAACTAAAATAATCGCGTAAGCGATTATTGAAATCACTTCGTCTACTTTGTTGGAACATTAGTTTTGGCAGTTGCCGTATGTAACATACGTCTTCTTTCAAAACTTTGTTCCACCTCGCATCCAAAGTATTTTTTAAAATTGCTTTCGATATCAGGTTAAGTAGTAATTTGAAATCAAAATTATTATGACTACAACATCTAAAAAAGACACAAAGAAAGATGCTAAGGATACAACTCCAAAGCTACGAATTCGTGTCCGTGCCTACGAGCACAAGATCCTTGATGCTTCTGTAAAACAAATAATTGACACCGCAATGCGCTTCGACGCAAAAGTTGTAGGTCCAATTCCTTTGCCAACAGAAATCAAGAAATACACAGTCAACCGTTCATCATTCGTTCATAAAGATGCGCGAGAACAATTCGAAATGCGAATGCACAAACGTGTAATCGACATCATGGAACCTAGTGGTAAAGTGGTTGAAGCCCTCACAAACTTGTCGCTTCCTTCAGGAGTGAACATTGATGTGAAAATGATGTAATTTGGTATAACTACCAAAGGTGGAATAGTCCACAATAAAAAACTGGTGCTAAGCACCGGTTTTTTATTGTGGAAAACTTAAGAATACGTTTTCTAAGAAGATATACTTATCTATATGACACAAACACTTAAAACACTAATCCCTCTGGCAATCGTTTTTGCAGTATTGGTTTCTACTAACTTTTTATATGCAGCCTGGAGTGGACCTTCAGCAACGGCTCCGGAGAATAATACTGACACACCAATTAATGTGGGAGTTACTCCACAGGCCAAGGGCGGATTATTTGGCGCAATTGAGATAACTGCACGAGACCAGGTGAATTCACCGAAGTATTGTGACGGAAGTGGATTGAATTGTTTTTCAG
>Ga0316189_10000363_pt1 | contig 44680 bp, 53 predicted proteins | sample LowCovwburrow_MG_FD_204930 | JGI IMG/M metagenome (GOLD analysis project Ga0316189, IMG submission 204930) | Coastal sediment microbial communities from Maine, United States - Lowes Cove worm burrow | ecosystem: Environmental > Aquatic > Marine > Coastal > Sediment | place: USA: Maine... | reverse complement strand
ATTGGCTTCTTATAGCCTTCAAAGTGGATCACAGGTTTGGGGTCGGGACCATTACTCCCACCCCCTGGATACGTGACTCTCACTAAATAAAAGCATACCATAATTGGTATGCTTTTATGATATACGGACCCCAGATTTCCTTTTTCAGTTTATATGGTGAATAGAGGTTGGAACGAAGTCAGTTGTCATTCCATGTTGAACTGAGTGAGAACCCTGCCTTTGTTATAACCGCACAAGTGGCAGACAGGCCTGAAATCTATTTGCACTTTGATGAATGTTATACTCCTTCGCATAAATTATTTCGAATTTTGTAGTATGCACCGAAGCCTTTACAATCTTCTGCCTAAGGACTAAAAACATTATTTAAGCTATGGTGTATTATACCCGCCTTCCAAAGCGTGCGGCGGACAGGTAAAGTTATAAAGGCAAAGGTGTATATAACTCTGGAACCTGTGGTTTTAATGAGGCAGAGTTTGTCGGTGTGATTGATATGTGGAATGAATTTAAGTGTGCTGACTAATTTTTGCATTAGAAATCCGCACACCATGTTTTAATGTGGCGTGCGGAGTGGATCACCGTGAAAGGCTAGCTCTTTTGAGCACAGTAGAGATGATGTTTTTCTTCACAGTAGGTGTCATCACTTTGGAGCCACTCTCCATTGATTTTTTCAAAGTCACCGTAGCTCCCTTGCTCACTGATGAAGGCATCGGAGGTCCATGCGACACAGTCGTCACCAAAGGGGGTTCCTTCGGCGGTTGAACCGGTCCAAACCCGTTCATCTCCATAATCATCGGCGACAACCAGGTTGCCATTTGCATCTCGGTCGATGATGAAGTAGTGTTCTCCAAAGAGATCGAAGGCGACTATCTCCCCATCGGTGCGCTTGTAGACCCCTGGGAATTCATCCCCAAATCGATCTTCATATGAGGCCCACATATCGATCGTGCTAATGACAGCTAGATAAACTTCCCCATTGTCTGTCAGGCCGGCTTTTTCAGCGGCCTCCTGGCATTTCATGTCCGCTCCATTGATGCCGCCAAGGGCCCCATTGAAGGTTTTTTGGGTGACGAAAATGGTTCGACTTTCCCATTGACAGCTTTCATCACAGCCGTCCTCAGGTTTCGAGTTGTTGTCGTCACATTCTTCGCCAGCCTGTACCAGTCCGTCCCCACAAATGGCATCTACACCTGTGCTGCTACTTGTTCCCATCTCCGTAGATGAGCTGGTGCTGCTAGTCTGCGTGCTGGTCGACCCAGTTTCACCATCACTTGTGGATGTGCTTGTGCTGCTGCTAGAGCTGCCACTGCTTGTGCTACTACTTGCTGCAGAGCTTGTGGTGAGGCTATCATCGCCTGTTGTTTCGCTGTCTGTGATGACGTCATCTCCACAGGCAGTGGCGAGGAAGAGGGGGAGGGTGAGGAGGATGTTTGTGACTTTCATAAGTGTCTCCTTGGGGTTTTATACAGCCCCACCCAAAGTCCATTTTGTGTAGGCTTTGAGTGGGGCTGAATGACTTTGAACCACGGTAATCCATTTCCTTATTATGACGACGTACTCCATGCTTAAAAATAGAAACGTTGAAATAAGTAAAGGAATGTCGTGATTCATCCATTGATTTTAAAGAGCTGGATTTTTCATTGTTTATTTTTATTTAAAATTTGTCAATAAATTAATGATTTATTAATATGTCTGTGTTAGCTTGTATTCAAATTAATGTATAAAATCATGAAAGCAAAAATCAACATGCTCGGCATCATGACCTCTCAACTTGAAGTCATGCGTGATTTTTATCGGGACGTGATGGGCTTTAAAATCATGTTAGAAATGGAGGGGGGATACGTTGAATTTGAAAATGAGGGGGTGCGTTTTGCCTTATCTACTCACAAGGTGATGGCTGAGGCAACAGGTCATCCCAGTTATAATGAGCCCAGAAAAGGGCAGTCGCTTGAATTGGCTTTTGTGGTTGATAGCCCTGCTTTAGTGGATGAAACCTACAATTCCCTTGTTCAAAAAGGAGCGACTCCTATTAAATCTCCAGAAGACTTGCCGTGGCAACAACGTGCTGCTTTTTTTGCCGATCCTGATGGGAATATTCATGAGATTTTTGCAGACATTCCTAAGTAGGCGATGTTATGGAATATTGCTTTCTTCTAAGGCTTTTGCTAGAATTTAGGCATCATATTGCTCTCAAAAATGAAAAATAAACAAAAAATAGTCATCGGGTTCTTCATTGGACTTCTGTTTCTCACCCCTGCTCATGCGGAGTCAGGTGATTTATCTTTAGAGGGAATTCGGCCTTCGGAAACAGTCATCGTCGGCCAGCCAGTTCGACTTTATGCGACGGTTCGAAATAATTCAAATGCCGATTTACTTGGTACGGTCAAGTTCTTTGATGAGACGGCAGGGGCTTTTTTGGGCGATGATCAGCCGGTTTCTGTTATTGCCGGAGAGACTGATACCGTTTTTGTTGATTGGCTGGCTGAGTCTCAAGGGGATAAAACCATCACGGCTCGGGTGATTCCCTGGGATGATGATTTAGATAATGCTGATAACAATAAAACATCTGCTGTGATTTATGCGGATGTGGATTCGGATGGTGATGGCACTCCCAATCGACAGGATGTGGATGATGATAATGACGGAGTGAATGATGATGTGGATGCTTTCCCACTGGACTCTAGTGAGTCCGTTGATTCGGATGGTGACGGTGAGGGGGATAACGCGGATGTGGATGATGATAATGATGGGGTTCCAGATGTGGAAGATGTTTTCACTACTGATCCAAATGAAACTAAAGATTCAGATGGTGATGGCGTGGGAGATAATGCGGATGCATTTCCGGATGATTTTGATGAATCGGTGGATGAGGATGGGGATGGCTTGGGGGCGAATGTGGATCCAGATGATAATAATAAAGGGCCCATAGTCCAGATTTCCACAGGAGAGTCAAAGCTGGTGGTGGGTCAGCCTATTTTATTTGATGCTTCTACTTCTTATGATGAGGATGGTGAAATTGACTTTTATGAATGGGATTTTGGAGAGGGGTATGAGGTTGGGACATCCCAAATGGATTATGTTTATGACAGGTCCGGCCCTCAGGTGATACGAATTAAAGTGACTGATGATAAAGGAGAATACCGTGCTTCTGAGCTGACAATTGAAATTAGGGAGGGCTTTAATTTGTTATTTTGGATTGGAATTCCAGGGTTAGTCATCTTGATTTCGGGTGCTTTGATTTTATTTAGAAGAAAAACCTTGCGTAAAGCTAAGAAATAACGTAGAATCCTCAGGCATTTAATGAAAAACTATGAAGACTGGTATTCACCCCACTTTAAATCACGTTGTTTTTGTCGACAGTACGACAGGAGCTGAATTTGCTACCCTTTCTACGCTCTCCTCTGATAAGACTAAAAAGATCAATGGTGTCGATCATTTTGTGATCACTGTTGATATTTCTTCTTCGACTCATCCTTTTTATACTGGTAAGAACACCTTTGTGGATACGGCTGGTCGAGTTGATAAATTCCGAGCTCGTATGGAGGCGGCTAAGAAAAAGCAAGAATTGGCTTTGGCTGCTCGGGAAAATAAAGTCAAAAAAATGACAGAATCTCCTGAAGAGGTGATAACTCGTAAGGCAAAAGAAAATACTGAAAAAAAGGAAGAGGCTAAAAAGAAGGAGGCAGCTGCTAAAAAAGCGGCTTCAAAAAAGAAGGTAGAGGCTAAAAAGGACGAAGAATAGTCCATGATTGAACATTTAAAAAGACCAGGGGTGAAAGCTCTTGGTTTTTTTGTATATTAGATGGGTGCGGTTGGTGCTTGGTATTTTTACGTCTGCCTTCCCTCGGGAAAATCTGGCGATTATTTATACTCCTTCGCATAAATAATTTCGAATTTTGTAGTATGCACCGAAGCCTTTATTATCTTCTACCTAAGGCTAAAAACATTATTTAAGCTATGGTGCATTATAGGGAATTATAAAGGCAAAGGTGTATACTTGCCAATGGCCTTCTTTACAACCTTCCTTATCTTTTCTTCAAACACGGCTTCATCAAACTTTTCGGCCTGTTTTCTAATTTTCTTGTAGTTGTAAGCCTTTTCATTTAACATCAATCGAGTCAGGCCTTGAATGAGTGAGTCTGAAGTGGGGTGGCTGAAAAATTCACCGGTTTCACCTGCTTTTACGGTTTCGAGCACGCCACCTACTCCATAAGCAAGTACGGGTTTCCCAGCGGCCATGGCTTCGACTGGGGTGATGCCAAAATCTTCTTCGCCTGGAAAAATGAAGCTGCGGCAATTTTGAATGTACTCTTGAACCACTTCATCTGATTTTCGACCTAGGAATTCAATATTTTTTTTCGCCATGGATTCTAATATCTTTCGTTGGTTGCCATCGCCAATGATGATTAGTCTGCGTCCCAGTTTATTGAAGGCTTCGATGGCCAAGTCAATGCGCTTGAATGGGGTCAGTGCGGAGACGATTAGGTGGTAGTCTTCGTGGTTTTTGGTGGCTTTAAATTTTTTAACATTGACTGGTGGGTAAATGACCTGGGCCTTTCGCCTGTAATATTTTTCAATTCGCTTTTGCACATGTTTTGAATTGGCGAGCATGATGTCCGGGTTGCTACTGCTTTCATAATCCCACACTCGAATGTCTTTGAGTAGTTTTGCTGCCATTATTCTCATGCCAGGTGACATGTCTTTTGTGTACTGATGGGTGTAATCCCAGGCGTAGCGCATGGGGGAGTGGCAGTAGCAGATGTGTTTGGTGCTTTTATCGGTTTTAATGCCATGGGCAAAGGCTGAATTACTTGAGATCACGACGTCAAATTCGCTAAAATCAAAGCTTTCAATGGCTTGCGGCATTTTAGCTAAAAACCACTTGGGACTTTTGATCATCTCAAAGTTTTTTTGCAGTGAGCTGGTGACGATTTTATTCTCTTCAAACCATTTTTGAGTTTTTTTCTCATCTTGAAAAAGGGTGTATAAAGGGCTTTTTGGATAGAGGTCGAGTAATTTTTTGGCAACTCGTTCTGCTCCCCCTAACTTGATCAGCATTTCGTGTACGATGGCGATTTTCATATTTTCATATTAACTGATATTTTGGGATTTGAACATTTGAATCCAGGGTGAATTTGACTAAAACTTACACTTAGGATATAATTATTCCATTCATTAAGTTGCTCCTATGGAAAAAGAATCTAGTGTTAATTTGGGTTATCGACAGAATTCTCGTGGTCATGACTTTGGCTATAATCAAGTTCCTATCGAGCTTTCAATTATTCAGAGGCTGCCTGTAGATTTAAGATTTATTTTCGATTTAGATCAACTTAGAGCCCTGAGGAAGAATTTTGGTTTATTCGAAGGATTTGCGGTTGTCTCTTGAGATGTTGTTTTTGCAGCTAGAGTGAGCATACTTCAACTTACGAGCCAGCCTTTTATCAGTAGCCTTAAAGTTCTCACCCCAAAAGAATTAGCCATCTTAGGTCAGCTAGGCGTTCGCGATCGTGTTGTTCAAACTTTAGTCGATGCTCGCTTACTGGGTCATGATTATGATTCAATTGATCTCTTAGGCGAAAAAATTGCACTTCGACCCTCAATTGTAGTTGAGACGGCTGCTTAGGATTGGATCTCATGAGTTAGTTTGATATACTTTAGGCATCAGCTAAATTAAAAAACTATGTCTAAAATTTACGATATGATTGTGATTGGAGCGGGGCCTGCGGGTTATACAGCCAGTCTTTATGGAAGTCGGGCCAACATGTCCGTTCTTTGCTTTGAAGGATGGCAGCCGGGGGGGCAACTCACGACTACGACGACGATTGAGAATTACCCTGGTTTTGAACATGGGATTGATGGAAAGAAGCTGATGAATGAAATGCGGGCGCAGGCAGCTGTATTTGGAACCGAATACATCACCAAAGATGTGACTTGTGTTAATTTTTCCAAACGTCCCTTTAAAGTCATGGTGGGAGACGAAGAGTATGCGGCTGAGTCTGTGGTGATTGCGACGGGGGCTAAGCCTCGAAAGCTTGGTTTGGACTCTGAGGAGCGCTTGTGGGCCCGTGGAGTCTCCAGCTGTGCGACCTGTGATGGATTCTTTTTTCGAGATAAAACGGTTGCTGTGATTGGTGGGGGGGACAGTGCAATGGAAGAGGCTACCTTTTTGACTAAATTCGCTAAAAAGGTCTACCTCATTCATCGCCGAGAAGAGTTTAGAGCTTCCAAAATCATGTTGGACCGTGCTCGGAGTAATGAAAAGGTGGAGATTTTAACCAATAAAATGATCGAAGAAGTGTTGGGGGATCAAAAAGTTTCTGGTTTGAGATTGAAAGATTCCAAAACGGATGAAGTTTCTGAATTGGAATTGGATGGAATGTTCTTAGCCATTGGTCACATCCCTGTGACGCAGTTGTTTGAGGAGATTGATAAAGATGACTCAGGTTACTTGCTTCATAAAGAAAACACAATGACCAATATTCCCGGTGTTTTTGCGGCAGGAGATTGTGTGGATCATCGCTACCGTCAAGCCATCACAGCGGCTGCAATGGGGTGTCAGGCTGCCATTGATGCTGAACGGTGGCTGGAGGCTCAATAAAATCACTTCATCCATTAGAAGGCTTTAAAAAACCCTTGCTCACAGCAAGGGTTTTTTTGGAGTTTGATTTAATTTAGATCTATTTTTAAGCTTTTCCAAGTCGTTTGGCTAGAGCTTTTAGATCAGGAGCTTCACCTTCCGGAGGAAGTACTTTTTTGGCTTCATTTACAATCTGCTCAAAAACTTCAGGGTGGTTGGTGGCAAGCTCAGAAAGCATTTTGCGGTTGATCTTGATGCCAGCGAGTTCCAAACCGTAGATAAAGCGACTGTAACGAAGTTCATGGTTTCGGCATGCTGCATTGATTCGAAGGACCCATAGTTGATGGAAGGTTCGTTTTTTTAGGCGTCTGTCACGGTAGGCATTTTGACCGGCTTTCATGACTGCATTTTTGGCCAATTTAAAGACATTCTTTCGTTTTCCACGGTATCCTTTTGCAAGCTTCAGGATTTTTTTATGTCGTGCGTGTGAGGTTACCCCTCGTTTTACTCTAGCCATTATGGTTTAAAATTAAAGTGCTAAGGATGATGAACTATTTTCCAGGAAGGAGTCTTTTGAGTGTTTTTGCATAAGCACTCACTTTCAAGGTACGACCGGCGAGTCGTTTTTGGCGCTTTGATTTTTGTTGTAGCAAATGGTTGTGAGCTGCTTTTTCATGTGCGAAAGCTCCTTTTCCAGTTCGCTTGATTCGTTTTTTGGTGCTACTGGAAGTCCTTTGCTTCCCTGGCTTTGCTTTTCCTGGCATGGTAGTTAAATTACGGATTATTAATGCGAATGCTTATTTTATGGGGTTGATGATCATGGTCATTTGGTAGCCTTGTCGTTTTGGCTTTTGTTCGATGATGGCAATGTCCTCTAAGAGTTTAAAGAATTCAGCCATCTTAGCGTAACCAAGGTCACCATGTGCCATTTCACGCCCCTTAAAGATAATGACAACTTTGATGATGTGTCGTTCCTCAAGGAATTTGCGTGCTTGCTTTGCCTTCACCTCCATGTCATGCATTCCTGTCCGGATACTGAGGCGAACCCCTTTTGTTTCCGTTTGTTTATGAGCCTTTTTTTGCTTTTTATCCTTCTTCTTTTGGTTGTATAGATAGTTTCCAAAGTCCATGATTTTGCAGACCGGTGGGCTGCTCATGGGGGATACTTCAACCAAATCTAACTCCCGTTCTTTGGCAAGCTTGATTCCCTCTGCTGGGGTAATTTCACCCACAACATCATCTTTATCCACTAAAAGGATTTTTGGGGCTCGTATGGCTTCGTTGACTCGTAGACGTTTTATAGTTTGCTTATTAAGGGTTAAAATCTGCTCAGAAGGGCAAGAAATTAAAAGCTAGACCATGTTAAAAAAGATAAGGTGAATTGTCAAGTTTTTCTTTTAAAAAAAGCAAAATCGAGGTGCATGTGGTTGTTTTTAATCAGCAAAATAGTCGTTGATTTATTTGGATTCAATGATCTTATCTAGAGTTAAAAAAGCACTCCCTGTCTTATGACTTGTTCTAAGGCGCTTAATAAAAGAATGAGGACAATGGGGGACAGGTCAAACATGCCAGTGCGCGGTAGTATTCTTCTAATGGGGCCTAAAAGTGGCTCAGTAATTTGAATGAAGAACTGATGAAATCGGTTGTTGGGGTTGTTTTGAACCCACGATATTAAAATTCTACCTAGAATGGCAATTTCTAAAAACCAAATGATATTGAGGAGTAGGGTTCTGATGAAAGTGGTCATTGTGTTGTGTATTAGTGGTGGATCATTTCAATGAAGACGGCCATGCGTTCATTTGCCCCTCTGCGGTGTGAAAAGTAGTCCGAATCGCACATGGTGCAGGCTTTGGGCAGGTGAATGTTCTTGGCTTTGACGCCTTCATCTTGGCATTGTTTTTTACTGAGACTCCAAAAATCTACATGATTGTTGTCTAAAATAAAAGGGTGGCAAAAATTTGGAAGCTCTTTAATGGGGTTAGAAAATGTGGCACAACAGGGTCCTAGTGAGGGGCTGATTTCTACCATTAAATCGCTTGGGTTTGAGTTGTACTTCTTTTTCATGGCTTGAATGGTTTTGCCAATGATGTTCTGAGCCGACCCTTTCCAGCCTGAATGAATGGCTCCAATGCTTTCATTGTGGGGGTTATAAATCAAAACCCCCTGACAGTCAGCCACTCTGACCATGAGGGGTAAATTTTTTTGCTGTGTGATTAAGGCATCTCCCTCTTCGACGGTTTTTGTAAGATGTTTTACCTCTAAGATGAGGTCGGAATGAGTTTGTCTTGCCTGTGCGGGTGGGTTCAATCCAATTTTTTGAAACTTTTTTTCAAGGGCTGTAGTTCCAGTCTTAAAAGACCCTTCCTTTTTTTGAGTCATGCCTGCTCGAATCTTGCCAGTGGGAAAAAGTTTAAAAGAATACATTCCTGAAGTCCAAGGTGTTAATTTTCATTTTTCATTTTCCATGCCTTCGAGCGTGGAATCTCACTAGATATTAATTATTTCCTTCATCCACCTCCAATTTTGCTAAATGAATGGGGAGGGTGTAGGCAAGATCAACGGCTCGAAGACTGTGTTCCATGCCTTCATATCCTTCTGCCGTTTCCCCCAAAATCCGGGTGGCTATTTTGCAGGCTTCAAAGGCGTCTATTTTTTGGGCGATGAGCCCCCCGATCAGTCCTGCTAAAACATCTCCCGTTCCTCCTACAGTCATCATGGCATTGCCGGTGGTGTTGATGGCCACTTCGTCTTTGTTGGCAATGATGTCTTCTGGGCCTTTACAAACAATGATGATGCCCATGTCCCTGGCCCACTTTTGAATATTTTCAGGGTGTGGTTCCTCTCCAGTTAAGGCTCTAAATTCTCCCCGGTGAGGGGTGAAAATGCAGGTTTCTGGTAAATTGTTGCTATACACTAAGGCGCCAGCATCAACGACGGTGGGAACCTTGATTTCGCCCAGTAGTTCTTTTGCGGCTGCCTTTGTTTCACCGTCCTTTCCTAGTCCGGGCCCGATCACCACGCAGTCCATGCTTTGACTGGCCTTAGCTAAGGCTTTTACATCTTTTTGACTGAAATTATCCTCTTTAAAATGTTGTAATATAAAATTGAGAGAATAGGTTTTAGCCACTTCTAAATGTTGCTTTGGAAGCACAGGAAATACTAAATCCACCCCTGAGTATTCAGCGCCTAAGCTACACATGAGGGGGGCTCCATAAAAAACAGAAGACCCTCCGATGATCATGACTTTGCCGTGGTCTCCTTTGTGGGTGTTTTGGTTTCGTTTTTGCATTTTATAGGCAGGACTAGGGGCTATGAACTAAGGACTAAGAACTAGCTTTTTAAAAATGGGTTTTCGGGGTAAATTTGGACTTCGGGTTCTAGGTGGATGTCGAATTTTTCTTTTACTTTTTGATGAACTTTGAGGGCTAGGTTTATGATGTCGGAGGCGGTGGCTTTGCCTGTGTTCATGAAGAAATTGGCGTGTTTTTCGCTCACTAAGGCTCCTCCCAACTTCATGCCTTTGCAGCCTGCTTGCTCAATGAGCCATCCTGCACTGGGAAACAATGAGGGATTCTTAAAGAAGCTTCCACAGGTGAGGCCAGCAGGTTGTTTTCGGACGCGCATTTTGATGAATTGGCTGACCTCTTGTTTGATCATGGCTTTTGGCATGGGGGTTAAAACCATGGTTGTTGTAAGGATGATGTCCTTGGTCTGTTTAAAGTGACTGGTGCGGTAGCCGAATTGGGCGTAGTCAGGTCCCACCACGATGGGTTGGTTTCCATTTTCAGGAAGAATGGTGGCGTTTAAAAAGATGTTGGACATGCAGATATGGGGGATGCCAGCGTTTCCATAAACAGCTCCTCCGATGGTGCCGGGGACGTTGCAAAATCCAGAAATACTCCCTAAATTTCTCTCTCCTGCTTCCATGACCAGTTGATTCCAGGTGACAGCGCTTTGAGCCGTGACGGTGTTTTGTTGAAAGTGAATTTTCTTCATTCGGTTTAAGATCACTAGGCCTGGGTAGCCTTCGTCTGAAAAAAGGACGTTACTTCCACCCCCCAAAACCAAGTATGGAACCTTTTGTTGTTTAGCAAACTTTCGTAGGCCCAATAGGGTTTCCCAGTTGTCAGCGTGGGCAAAATAGCGCACAGGTCCTCCCACTCGAAAGGTGGTGAGTTCTTTGAGGGAAACGTTTTGTTGAATGTCGACTTTCATATGTCTTTATTATACTCCAAAAATCATTTTGAGACACTTTTTTAATTTTTATCACCATGACCGCAACCTTTTTTAATTTCCACGTTATTGCTTGTGTAGCCATTCTATTTTTTAACTTATTATACAATGAAGAAGCTATTCTATTTATTTGCCCTTGGAGTGATTTTGCTCCCCGCCTGCTCTGCTGATATCGATGTTGAAATCCCTGACAATGAAAACATTAAGATCAATGCGGATGTTGATGCTGAAAATCTTGATATTAATCTTAATGAAGGGGGTCAAGTGGATTCTGAATCAGGAGAGATCATGGAAAGTTTTACTAGTGATGATATTTCTCTACTTGGAAAGGACTATGAGCATAGTTTTTACACGATGAGTTATCCTGCTGAGTATTCATCTAAGGAAATTCAAAAAAGTTTAACCCAGTTTATTGGTGAGGATGGTCAGGTGTGGATGTTTGTGAATGTTATTGATGAAGAGAGCGATCCTTATGCTCGTTTTACAAAAATAGGTGATGTGTCCTTTAATGATGGTCAAGGAACGGTTTGGTTTGGAGAGGGGTATTGTGATGGGCCTGCAGCAGAAAATTGTAGTGAGTCTCGTCTTACGTATGTTCTTTATGATGGGATTAGAACCTACCAAATTAGTATTATTGGAACGGCAGAGGAAAATGAAATGACTAAAGCGGTTCTGGATTCATTTAACTTGAAGTAGATTTAGTGAAGAATCGTTTTTTGTTCATTTTATTTAAAGTAAGGAGCCCGTTGCCATCTTTGGTGACGGGCTTTTTTTGTTTTTTCGCAACCTTTTTTATTTTGTGCGTTATTGTGAGTGTAAGATTTATTTTTTTATTTTTATGCACTATGAAAAAGCTCTTTTTTTCCCTGATCATTCCCTCGTTACTTTTAGTGGCTTGTAGTCCTTCACCAGAGGGTATGGGGGGTGTAGATACATCTGATCCTGAAATAATTGAAGCATTGGGAATGGTGCTTGCTATTGAGGCAAATTGTTTAGACTCTGGAGGCAGTTATGGAAGTGATGTTTGCACGTGTTCTGATGAGACTTACGATTTTAATGGTCAACAAGTTCCACTTTATTCGCTTGATGCGGAGGGTTATTGTATTGATCCGATGGGGATTCCAGGGGGTATTTTGAGAGAGGAGGCTGTGGATGATTATCTGCCAGATGGGGAAGAGCCTGGGTTTAATGGGGGGGTTGATTTTTTGGACATTGATGGGGCTTTGATTCAAGATGAAAAGCGTGCGGTGCGAGAAGAAATTGGCACTCAAATTGATGGTGTGGTCAGTGGAATATTTCTCCCGACTTTTGCGCAAGATGAGCTTGTTTATGTTTCCATTGCTCATTCGCCTCAAAAAGAGGGGCAAAGCTATGGAGTGTATCAATACGATCGGGGTTCAAAAGCGCTAAAGAATTTGTATTCTGAAGCCTACAGTCGGGAGCTTTTTCCGATGGCGATGGATGGGGGTAATTTGATTCTTTTTCATGTGCCTATCGACTTTAGCGGTGGTATGTGTATGAATTTTTTTCAAAACTTTGAGTCCGATACTGTCGGGCGTTTGTCTCTTGATTTAAATGATCCAACTGAATTGATGGGTTACGAGCTTCCAGTAGAAATTGCAGCTCAAGGGGATGAGAAGGCGTTGGAATGTACTGAGGATTTGATGGAAGGTTAGATTTCTAATAAAAAGAGCGGCCTTCGGGTCGCTCTTTTTTGTTGATATTATATTTTTTAAAACAATTGGGTGATAGCTCAGAAAAGAAAAGGAATATTGCAGCTAACGTTTCTGTTTGGGCGAAGTTTTGTGCTGGTATAATATCATGACCAGTGCAAAATTTGAGAGAGCGGTTTTTACGTACCTTAATTTAATCTCAAATTTGGTAAAAGACGCGAGCCGCCTAAACATTGTTAGCTGATGTTTTCTTAATCAGTACCCACAGCCAAACTTCGTCCTTAATTCTTGATTTGCATTGGCTCTGATGATTTCCAAACCTAGGTTATCTCCACTTGGCTCTGAGATGCTAAACCTAAATTTATTTGTGAGCAGTGCTGATTGTTCTCTGGAAGAGTTTACTAATTTAATCTCGGTCTGTTTCTCATCCCTTAGAGTCACACAAAACCCATTACTATCACCCACTAAAGTACCATTGAGAAAGTACTGATTATTACTATCGGCATTGCTTGAGGTGGCGACAATTGCCTGTGGATAATCATGAAAAGCAAAAAAGCTGAATCCAATAAATAATAGGATAAGAGCCAATGCAATTGATAGTATAATTGCTGTTTTCTTCATAATGTTTATTTTAAATAAGTTATTTATATATATGTTTGACTTTACTTCAAATAATAATTTCACACAACTGGTTTCAAACCGACATTAATGACCGATAAGCAACAAATTTCAGTTTAATTTCCGGCCTTTTCTAGGGCCACCCCCAACCGCTTCAAAACCTCCTCCTTCCCCAAATAAACCGCCAAAGTCGCAAAATTAGGAGACCGTTCCAATCCCGACAAAGCCACACGGATCGGCCAGAGGACTTGGCCATTTTTGAGATCCAACTCCGTTACAATACTCACAAAAGCATCCGAAATCATTTGGTTTTTGCTGGAATCGCCCTTTTCCCATTCTAGCGTTTCGATTTTTTCAATCGCTTTTTCCAAAACACGTTTGAGTAACGCTGGGGTGATTTTGAATTTTTCTTTGGCAATCAGCTCAAGCGGGTAGTCGGGCAAATCGGCAAAAAGGGGTTGAATGCCTTCGGGAATTTCGGAGAGTTTTTTAAAGCGGCCTGCAAAATCAGGGTCTTGCAGCACTTTTTTAATCAGGATTTCGTCTTCGCCTTCAACCTTTCCGATGATAAATAGCTTAGCCATTTCATAAAATCGATCCACGTCGGTTTCAATCATTTTTTTGATATATTCCCCGTTGATCCAATCTAATTTTTTGACATCAAATACCGCTCCGGCTTTGTGCACGCCTTCAAAGCTGAATTTCTCCACCAATTCTTCCAGGCTAAAAAGTTCTTGTTCATCAGGAGTGTTCCATCCCAACAAAGCCAAAAAGTTGATCAAGGCTTCGGGCAAGTAGCCTTCGGCCAAAAAATCATCCATCGATACTTTGTTTTTGCGCTTGCTGAGCTTGGTTTTGTCTTGATTTAGAATCAGAGGTAAGTGTCCAAATCCAGGCAACTCCCAACCAAAGGCTTCAAAAAGCAAAATCTGTTTGGGGGTGTTGCTGATGTGGTCTTCTCCTCGAATCACATGGCTGATTTCCATGTCGTGATCATCCGCCACCACAGTCAAATGATAGAGGGGGTCGTCGATGGACCTGGCGATGACAAAATCATCAATTTCCTTGGCATGAATGCGGGTTTCTCCCCGAATCACATCCTTCCAACTGATGTCGCCGCGGTCTTCTGGCACGCGCAGTCGAATCACTCCACTGCTTTCCTGGGCTTGAGCACACCTTCCGTCGTAACGCGTGGGTTGTTTTTTGGCCATTTGCTCAGCCCGCATTTCGTCTAATCTTTCTTTGCTGCAGGCGCAAAAATAAGCTTTATCCTCCTCAACCAGTCGCTTCAAATACCCCTGATAAATGTCCGTCCGTTCACTTTGTCGATAGGGAGCAAAATCTCCTCCCACATGCACCCCCTCGTTGCCAGCCAGGCCAAGATTCTGCAGGCCTCTTACAATGTCTTCCTCAAATTCCTTGGTGCTCCGTGCTTTGTCGGTGTCTTCAATGCGGAGGACTAAATCTCCTCCCATTTTTTGAGCAAATAAATAGTTGTATAAGGCTGTTCGGACAGTTCCAATGTGTAGGAGTCCGGTGGGAGAGGGGGGGATGCGGAGGCGTACTTTTTTAGACATGAATGTGGGTGGGTTATTTTTTACGTGATTTGATGTAATTTTCGATTGCCTGTTTGGTGGTTAGCCAGTTACGTCCTTCTTTGTGGGCATCTATTTTACCTAATTTTGCCAACTTACCTAAATAAGCTGCAGAATAGGGGGTTTCTAAGGCAATTTCTGAAACAGACTTAAACCACTCAGTTTTTTTTGCAGTGGGCGTAAGCACGTCTAAATATATATTCAATGAACGAAGGGTGGCCTGTGCCACCAATTTAACCAGGGGTTTATAGTCACCTTTATCGGCAGCATGAAGTGTTCTGTAGTATTTCTCGCGGTCGTTTTTTTGAATGATGACAAGGGGCAATCCATGTCGCATCAAGAAGACATTCATAAGAAGACGGCCTGTACGACCATTACCGTCTTCGAAGGGGTGTGTGTGGACAAATTTATGGTGAAAAATAGCAGAAAATTCAATGATGTTCATTTTTTCCTGTTGATCTCTGGTCCACTCAATCAAGTCGTGCATTTTTAAAGGGACGTCTAAGGCGCTAGGTGGCCTATGGCTTGCTCCAGAAATCATTACTTCTATTTGCCTATATTGGCCTGCAATATTTTGATCAATTTTTTCTAAAATAAGGGTATGAAGCGTTTTTATGAGATGCTCAGAAAAGGTGTGATTTTTTTCTTGAATCAAATCATAAAGATAATTCAAGGCTTCTTTGTGATTTTTAGCTTCCAAGTGATCTTTGAGTGGTTTGCCCTTAAAAGTCATGCCCTCTTGAATCACCCAGTATGTCTCTTTTAATGTAAGTGTATTTCCCTCTATGGCATTGGAATTGTAGGTCATTTCTATCTCAAATCTTTCGCGAAGTTTTTTCATCATTGTTGATGAAATAGGCCTCAGCTGATTGAGTTTTTTTAACTTTTGAACCAAGAGATCATGTAAAACAGGGTCGAGAATCATGAGTGGGTTGGATAGATCTATTTTTATCTTATCCAACCCATTTTAAAAAATCAAGCGAAAAGATGGGATAGATCAATTTTGAAGTTATCCCAGCGACTGTAGTCGCATGAATTTCTAAATATTTACCTAATTTTGCATTCTAGGTAGGCGGAAAAACTTTTTCGTGTATAGAATAGCTATACAAATTTATACATCTTTGCCTTTTTAGCGTCACTAAAAAATGACCTCAAATTGATTTATGAAGTCATTTTTATTTGCTTCTCAATGGTCTAGTATTTTTCCACAGTCACTTTTTCCATCACTACATCTTCCACAGGTTTATCACCTGGGCCTTTTTCAACTTTTAGGATTTTTTCTACCACATCCATGCCTTCAAATACTTGTCCAAAAACACTGTGTCTTCCGTCTAAAAAGTCATTATTAACTTGGTTGATGAAGAACTGGCTCCCATTGGTATTTGGGCCTGCATTTGCCATGCTCAAGCTACCAGGAATGTTGCCTAATTCATCTGTAAATTCATCTTCGAAGGTATTTCCCCATAAGCTTTCCCCTCCACGACCTGTTCCTGTAGGATCTCCTCCTTGAATCATGAAGCCATCGATCACGCGATGAAAAATGATGCCATCGTAATATCCTTTTTTAGTGAGACCTACAAAATTTTCAACTGTCTTGGGGGCGAACTCTGGGAACAGCCGAAGTTTTATAGTGCCCAGGCTGGTTTTCATCACTACAATTTCATCTCCGGTTTTAGGCAGGGCAGTTTGATTCGTTTCACTCATGGTTTGTGGGGGGTTAGTGGGGGTTATTTCTGGGTCAGATTCATTTTCTTGGGTCTCTAGCTCGATGATGATTTCATTTTCTGCATCAATGTCTTCACTTTCATTATTTTGAGATGTTGAACATCCAGCTAGTGTAAAAAGTAGTGTTAGTAAAAGAAGGGGGGATGATTTTTTCATATTAATTTTATATTAAATATTTATTAAAGTTCCCAGATCTTCATGGGAACACAGGTGGTGCTTTGGTCTTCGACGGGATTAGCACAATCACCCCCTGCTGGAGGAACTTCCCCGCTCAATAGATCGAGCTCACTGTTTCCAATGACATAGGCCTTGTAGCTGCCATCTTCCCCCTCAAGTGTGGCGCCAATTTGGTACTGCTTTTGGCTGACGGACCTCATGTATTTGTAGGTCTCTTTTGAGGCAGGATCTGTGGGCAGTTTTGGCATTTTATTGGCTGTGACTAGCTCGTCCAAGGTGGCTGGGTAGCTACTATTATTGTCAATAAAGTAAAGTTCCAAAGCTGTTTGAACACTTCCGATGTCTTGCATGCGTCGTGCGTCCCTTGATTTACCGGTTTGGCCTCCTAGGGCTACATAGGCAGACACGGACAAGATGGCGATGATGGCAATCACCACTAGGAGTTCTACGAGTGTGAACCCCTTATTAGCTTTGAGTTTAGTAATGTGTGTTTTTAATGTTTTCATCAGGAATTTTTTAATTTTCATCCCAAGTTTAGCGTAAATCTTTTCAAAAACGCAACTGTTTCTGAGTTTTATTAGGATTTATTCATCTTTATGACTTTGTTTTGAATTCTCTATAGATTCGAATGGGATTCTCCCCTGATTGTTCCAAATCTAATTCCAGCCTCCATTTTTTACTTTCTAGAATCGCTGTTTCATCAAAGGGGGTTATTCGGTAGCTTACAGGAGCGTTGCCAGAACTGAGTTCAAAGTTGCTGTTTGCTTTGGTGACGGCTAATCCGTCATAAGCTGCATTTCCGCATTCGTCGATTGTTAGGCTTTCTGTGTTGGTGATTTCTAAAGCTCTGCCTTTCTCTTGTTTTCCACAAAAATTAAATTCCACTTGAGCTTGCCCGTTGGTGACGTTAAATACTAGAGTGTCATTCACATCGGTCATTCCCTTTATTTCACTGATTTCATTGCTTAAGGATCCTGTGATGCCTTCAAATTCAATTTGTTTTGGCATGGCCAGGAGTGTGGCTTGATCCAATGATTCCAGATAGTTGGCATAACTTTTTATGAATTCTTTTTGGGCACTGATTTCAAGTGATTTACGTTGCAGTGCACTATTTAGGTTGAGGCGTTGAGAGAAAAAGAAAAAAACAGTGGTCAAGGTGACGCCTAGGAGTACCGTCCAAATTAAAATGGAGCCCTTTGGTTTATTGTTATGTTTCATTTTTACTTATTCTTTTAGGCTCACAAAAAGTAGCTGAGGAATATAAACAGGTTCACCCCCAATTTCTTCTAAGGTTTCGAAGTTGACCTTAAGGAGATGGCCATTGTTTTTTTCTTCAAAATTTAAATTTTTAATGGGGTTGGGGCTGGTATAGTCCCATTTATTAAAATCGGTGCTGATCATGGCTTGTTGCGAAATGCTTAGATTTCCATTGTTAAATTCTAGGTCCGTTGGAAAATCAAGATCACTCATAAAAACTTCAATGTTATCTTCGAATCCACCGATTTTCCCATCTCCCATCCTAAAATAATGGGCTTGTGCGTTGATGAGCTTTTGGTTGGCGTCTAAAAAATGAATTTCTATTTTGTTAAATCCTCCACTTGCATTTTCGGTATTTACATTTGTGAATTCAAAATCAATGTTTGTTCCTGCGGGAATGGTTTTGAGGAGTTTGACGATGCTTCCAAATTCTTGATGTTCACTGAGGACGGGAAAGAGGTTTAAGATGGTCCCATTTTTATTGTTTACTTGGTGGATGGTATTTTCTTCTCCCACCATTAGATTGGTGAAGGTGACGGTGTCAAAGAGATCGGGGGTGGCGACTTCAATTTTATTTTTACTGGGGACACAAGGTTCTTCACAGCTATTGGTGTCTTGAGTGTTGTCGGTTAGCTCAGTTTCTAGCCGATAGGTGAAGACATTATTCAGGCCTTGCTTCTTGCCAAACGTTTGCACAATATTTCCATCACTTGAAATGTTTAGATCAGCTGGTTTTGCATTTACATTTTTTGGGAAAAGCACTCTAAAGGCTTGAATGACAATGTTTTCATCAGGGGAGCTTGCTTGTATGTCAAAACTATCCAATTGTCCGGGGTCACTTATTTTTAAAATGCGGTGGTTGCCTGTGTCAGCAATATACAAATGATCTCCGTTGGGATTGATTTCAATGGCAAGTCCGGTGGGGAAGTGGGGCAGGCAAAAGGCAGCGGTCTGATCGCATTCTGATTGCTCCCCCATGCCGACAATAACTTCTGTTGTTTTTTCCTCAGTGTTTATTTTTTTAATTTGGTGGTTTCCTGTGTCGGCTACAAAAAGGGTTGATTTGACAGTTGGATAATGAACGATGCCAGTGGGAAAATTTAAGTTTTCAGCTAAAACGGTCACTTGATTTTCTTCTCCTGGCTTGTTTATTTTTAGCACTCGGTTGTTGCCTGAATCTGTGACATATAAAAAATCTCCATCACTGGCGAGATCCATGGGTTGATTCAGGCCTTTGATGTCTAGTTTGCCGCTGCAATTTCCAGGTAAAATGGTACACTGATAGATGGCATCTTCCAAAGGGGCAGCCACATAATAAATTCCTTTGTGTCTGGTGATTCCTGTGGGCTGATCCACATTTTTAACGGCATCTTGGCTATTTAAGCTTTTGTGTTGGCCGTTAAAAACCAGCACGTCCTTTAGGGCAAGGTGCTCTTCTTCCTCTTTCAATAAACTGAAGCGAAGGGGGTGATTGTTGGCTTCTTTTTGTAGGACGGCGTATGATCCACCCAGTGCACTTAGATGATTTGCGTTGCTTAGGGCTTTTTTAAGGATGCTATTGGTGACTAGTTGTTGAAGTAGGGTGGTGTTTTTCTCTCGTGCGGCAAACATTTGTTGAAAGCCACTTGAAAAGAAGGCGCTTATCCCCACCATAATGATGCCTGTGATGGCCACGGATACGATGAGCTCAACTAGGCTGAAGCCTGTGGTGTTTTTGAGTTTTGATTTTATCATTCAAAGATGATGCGTTTGGTGATGGTTTTGTGTTCTCCACTGCTGTCTTCCCAGCTGACGATGCTGCTGATTAAAAATCCTTGCTCTAGGCTCTGTGTTTTTTCAATTTCTCTTTTAAAAAGCCCGTTATCAAGTGATTCGCTTCCATTGTTTTGGAGGGTGAAATCGTTTTCATTCTCGCTCAAGGTGCAGATGGTATTGCAGTTTTTAACCTGTTCGAAGTCAATGGCCGAGAGAATTTCCAAGCCTTGATCACTGTAAAGGGCGGCTTTGAGTCGGTTTTCTTGAGTATTCGCGAGTCTTAAGCTACTGGTTTGAAGCTGTATCATTCCCACAACAATCACGGACAAAAAGAGAACGGCGAAGAGTAGCTCGATGAGCGAAAAACCGGCATTTTGAAATGTTTTATTTTTCATTTGTTTTCAGTGTAGCAATTTTTTGAGTTCGCGCCAATTTTTGCAGGGGGTAATATCCTTGATTTTTTGGCTTATTTGTGATAAAATGATTGGATAAAATAACTCAATTTGATGTCACTCTTAGACGCACTTCAAAAAGAAACCGTACAATCTCAGGCTAGTGAAGCGTCCACTCCTTCAAAAAGTGCTTTAAATAAGCCAAAAGCTCAGCCAAAGCCCATTCAGGCTCCTGTGGTTGAGGCTCACTTTGATGAGGATAGTGTCCCGGTGCTTTTGAATGAAATTTTTCTGTCTGCAGTGACACATCGAGCGAGTGATGTTCATTTTAAACCCACTGACAAGGAATTCCAGATTTACTTTCGAGTGGATGGGGCCATGATTGAGCATAAATGCTTTCCAAAATCTTATCATAATCCTTTAGTGGCTCGTATTAAAATACTATCACGCCTTCGTATTGATGAACATCGCCTGCCTCAGGATGGGAAAAGTATTTTTAACACTCCCGATGGCAAGGAGGTTGATTTGCGGGTTTCTGTTCTTCCGAGTCAATTTGGAGAGAAGGTGGTCATTCGCCTACTAGAAAAGAACCCTCAAATGGTAAAACTTCGAGATCTAGGCATGCTTCCTAACAGTTTGATGAAGGTGGAGCGGCATTTGGAATCGACTTATGGGATGATGTTGGCGGTGGGGCCGACTGGTTCGGGGAAATCAACCTCACTTTTTTCTATGATTTCTACCTTTGACGCCCAGTCATATAATATTTCTACCCTAGAAGATCCCATTGAGTACAATATTCCCAATGTGACTCAAACTCAGGTCAATCCAGACATTGGTTTTGATTTTTCTGACGGCCTTCGAACCCTTGTTCGTCAAGATCCAGATATTATCATGGTGGGGGAGATACGGGATAAAAAAACAGCCGCATTGGCCATTGAGTCTGCTTTAACGGGGCATTTGGTATTTTCTACACTGCATACCAACACGGCAGTGGGGACCATTCAGCGACTTTTGAATATGGACATTGATCGTTTTTTGATCACTGCAGCGGTTAAGTTGATCATTTCACAGCGCTTGGTCAAGAAGGTCTGTAATAGTTGTCGAGAGCCTTATCCAGTGCCTAAAAAGTACTATGATTTGTTTTCAAATGAGACAAGTCTTCACCCTGAGGAAGCTTTTTTGTATAAAGCAAAAGGTTGTGAGGTTTGTAAACACACTGGTTTCAGAGGTCGTATTGGACTCTTTGAAGTGCTAGAAATTTCACCAGCCATTGAGGCGTTGATCATTCAAGAAGCTTCTCCCACTGAAATTGAGGCACAGGCGGTGAAAGAGGGGATGATTCTCTTGCGAAAAGATGCGCTTTATAAGGCAGTGACAGGTGATATTACCATTGAAGAGGCCTTACGAGCGATGGCTTAGTTCAAGTTTAAATTTTTAGTTTTAAATTTTAAAATCATTCATACTAAAACGAGTCACAATAAAGGGTTTACGTTGATCGAGTTGATGGTGGTGATTGCCATTATTTCCATCATGTCTGGTGTAGTGGTGGTGGGGTTTCAATCCTTTTCTGACAGTGTGAAGGCTCAAGAGACAGGGGCTGTTATTGGAGATTATCTCAAGCAACTTGAATTGGAAATTGCTCAAAGTCAATATGAAAAAACGACGGTTTCATTTTTGCCTGATTACCTGATGGTTATTAGTCATGTGAATGATCCTGAAATTGACTTGGAAATTAAAGGATTTGGATTGAATCCTTGTCTGGAGGGAGAGGTTGTGGTTTCTATTTCCACCAATGGCAATCCTGCTTATGTTACTAAAACAGATGAGAACGGAGATTCCCTTGAGGTTTTGGTGTTTGATGAGAATGGTGTGATTTGTGTTGATTTTTTGTCTGCAAAGGAATTGAATTGGAATTTTCAGGCTCACTATCAAAGCCAATCTTCTGATGCACTTCGTTTTTTTCATTTTAATTTAAATCGTGAGGATGTTTCAGATCCATTTAAAATCATTTCTGGCCTAGATTATCAGGTTGAGTTTGAAACGCCTTATGGTCAACAGCGTCTTATTTTAGAGGATGAAGAGGTGTTTGATGAAGTGAGTTTGCTTTTGGAAAATTCTGTTGAGGGGGTAGAATGGGCTTTGTAATCATTTAAAAAATAAAAAAACACGCGATGTCTGATTCAGATGAAAGCAAAGGGTTGTTGTCCCAAGCTTTGGCTCAAGAGTCTGTTGTGTCTCAGCCGATGATGATGGATGAGCAGATGCAGGTTAAAATGCAGCGTCAGGCTGAAAAAGAGGCAGTTAAATTACCCTTTGCCCTGCGTCATCTTCATTTTTCAAGCAAGGCTCGTTTGGTTTTTTATGATCAATTGTCCACCTTGGTTTCTTCAGATGTGCCTTTGATTGATGCTTTGTCTTTGATTCAGGCTCAGGAACGTAATAAAACCATTAAAAAACTGTACGCTCAAATGATCCATGATGTGAATGCTGGATTGAGTTTAGCAGAGGCAATGGAGCGTTTTCCTCATGTTTTCCCACCCATGCAATCGGCTTTGGTGGAGGCAGCCGAGGCCAGTGGTAACTTGCGCGATGTGTTGACGGATTTGGTGAAGGAGATGGAGGATAGTCAGGAATTTTATCGTAAGATTACGGGTGCGATGGTGTATCCGTTGATTTTGGTTTTTTTATCCGTTTTTTTGGTCACAGGAATGATGATTTTTGTGATCCCCAAGATTGCTGAAATGTATGATCAAGCTAATGTTGATCTCCCTGCTTTAACTCAGGTGGTTATTAATATTAGTGATTTTGTGGTGACACAGTGGCCCATTCTTTTGATTTCGATTGTTGGTGGTTTGGCCATGCTTTATCTCTTCTTCAGTCGGGTGACGATGGGGCGATGGGTGGGAGAGTCTATTCTTAACGTGATTCCAATGGCAGGTCGAATTGCTAAGGAGAAGCATTTGATGATGATGGCTTCTAATATGGCTATGCTGCTAAAGAGTGGCGTGCTGATTACTGAGGCTTTTGAAATCACTAAAAAAACGATTGATAATTTGCATTATCAAAAAGCCATTGAGTCCCTTCGCGAAGGCGTTGTGATGGGGCAGGAGGTGAGTCAATTGATGGGACTTGAAGATTTAAAAGCTCAGAAATTTAAAGAACACCCCCTTTTTCCTCTGCAAGTGGCTCAGCTCATTCATATTGGCGAGCGCACTGGGAATATTGGTCTGATGTTTGCCAAAATCAAAGCCAATTATCATAAGAGTATTTCGTATTCGCTTAAAAATATTTCAACCCTGATTGAACCTGTGATGATTTTTGTGGTGGCAGCTTTAGTGGGGTCTATTTTAATGGCCGTGATGCTGCCCTTCTTTTACATTGGGTCGACGGTGGGATAGGTTTCGAATGGGTTTACGGATTGGTAGACGAATGGGTCTCGGATGGGGCTGTGAATGGTTTTTAGATTCATCGTTATCTCGTTATAAGTTGTTTTGTTTTTAGATTGAAAACTCATTGAGTTGTCTGGAAAATGGAGTCAGCTTTGGTCGTTTATACTCCTTCGCATAAATAACTTCGAATTCTGTAGTATGCACCGAAGCCTTTATAGCTACTACTTAAAGTTAAAAACATTATTTAGGCTCTGGCGCATTATACCCGCCTTCCAAAGCGTGCGGCCTTTCAAGCAGGCGGAATTATAAAGGTAAAGGTGTATAGAATCAATTATTCTGATCGGTGTTTATTTGTTTTTGATTCGCCAAATGTTGCGGTTTTATATAATATAGGGTCGCATGATATTTACCGCTGACTGATGAAAACTTCCCATCCCATCACCGAAAAAGTAAAAGCGTCTTATGTCGCTATTGCTGATGAATTTAGTCAGTCGCGTATGCGTCCCTGGCCTGAGTTTGACGCCTTTTTGTCTCATGTTGAGTCTGGGGCACGTGTTTTGGATGTTGGTTGTGGGAATGGGCGCCTTTATGATTTTTTGAAGCAGAAGCAGATTGATTATTTGGGCTTGGATCACAATCCTGAATTCATTAAAAAAGCCACTGATATTTTTCCAGAAGCTCAATTTCAATTGCAAGAGATGACCGATTTAGACCTCCCAAAAAACCATTTTGATGTTATTTTTTCGATTGCTGCGTTTCACCATCTCCCCACAAAAAAACTGAGAAAAAAAGTGCTCTTAGACCTTCATCGCAGCTTAAAAAAGGAGGGGGTTTTGATTTTGACCACGTGGAATTTGTTCCAATGGCGTTATGTTACACCTTTGATTAAATCTGTTTTTCGATCTCTACTTACTTTAGGTCTAAGGGGGGGGTGGAATGACCTGTGGATCAAGTGGGGAAAGTACCCACTCAAACGCTACTATCATAGTTTTTTACCCAGTGAGCTTCGTCGCCTATTTCCTCCAAATTTATGGGTGATTGAAGATTTCTATTTCACAAAAAAAGGAAAACGCGTTAAGTTTTGGGGGTCGTTTAATGTGGTCATTATTTTAAAAAAGACGATTAATGACTCGTTCATTTGATTCCATGTTATTAGCTTTTTAGTCACTCATGAGTAAGCGAATTGACATTGCAGGGGTTCGGTTTGATCCCATTCGTTATGATGATGTTTTGATGGCGGTGGAGGCTTTTGTGCATTTGGATCGGCAGCACATGATTGTGACGCCAAATCCTGAAATGGTGGTGAATGCTCAGGGGCATAGTGAATTTCGTTCTATTTTGAATCATGCGTCACTTTCGATTCCCGATGGCATTGGCATTTTGTGGGCGGCATATTACCTTTCCTTGCCTAAGTCTAAATCTAGTTTTATAGAATTTGTCCGAGTGATGGGCAGTCTTTTTAAGGTTCTTTTTAAATCTAAATCCATTCATTCCATTTTACCTCAACGGGTGACGGGTTCTGATTTATTACTTAAAATTGTGGATCGATCGCAGCAAGCTCAGTGGCGGATTTTTTTGTTGGGAGCTGCCCCGGGTGTGGCTGAAGTGGCAGTGGATCGCTTGCTTGAGCAATACCCTCAGTCAATTTTTGCGGGGACCTTTGCGGGGACACCTGAGCCATCGCATGAGGATGATTTGGTGAGGCGTATCAATTTGGCTCAACCTGATATTTTATTTGTGGCCTATGGTAGCCCCGCTCAAGAAGAGTGGATTGCACGTAATCTTAAAAAATTAAACACGACTAAAGTGGTGGTTGGTGTGGGGGGCGCGATTGATTTTGCAGCAGGTCGAGCGAAGCGTGCCCCTCAATTCATGCAAAAAATTGGCTTAGAGTGGCTGTGGCGTTTGGTGCGGGAGCCACGTCGAATCAAGCGAATTTGGACGGCAACCGTTGTTTTTGTACGAATGATTGTTGGTTATAAGTAGTGCCCCTAAGATTTTGCAGCTCTACTTATTTCATAATTCCTGCTACAATGGATCCAATCAACCCATTATTTGATGCTGACTAATTTTCCAGGTAAACGGCCAGAAGAGCAGGTGATCATGGTGATTCGAAAGCATGCCATTGTTTATTGGAGTTTGATTCTTTCCTTTTTGCTGGTGGTTATTTTGCCTGTGATTATTTTTACTTATTTTTGGGCCAGATCATTCCCCTTAAATCAAGGAGGATTAATGGCAGTGATTGGCTATTTGTTTATTTTATTCTATTTGTTATATGGTCTTTTGGTTTTGTTGGTGGCATGGCTCAATGAGGAGTTTGATTTATTCATTCTAACGACCCATCGCTTGATTGATATCACTCAGGTGAATTTTTTGAAACGGGTTGTGGGTGCCACGCCGTTGGAGCAAATTCAAGACACTACGGGGGATATTAAAGGTTTTTTTGGCACCTTGCTTGACTATGGTTCGATCAGTGTGCGAACGGCGGCTAGTGATTCTAAGGATTTTAGCATTGACCGCGTGCCAGGTCCTGCTTTTTTAGCGCGTAAGATTTTGAACTATGCGGATCAGAGTCGGGAGGTGGGGGGTGCTGTAGATCCTGCGTGTGAACTTTCGGATATGGACGCGAGTCAGGCGTAGTTCGGATGGGGGTGCGGATGGGGTGACGAATTGGGTGACGGATGGGGGAGCGGATGGGTTTATGAGTGGGTGATGAATTGATTGTGTTTGTGGCCCGATGATTTTCGTTATCATGTTATCTCGTTTTTTCTTGTCAATCGCAATGGTTTGGCCTTTTTGGTTTGCTGATTTATAATTTTTGTCCACCTAAATGTTTTTTTATGGCCATGGCCGCACGTCAATTAGAGGATCAAGCAACTCCTGATGAGGGGGTTAATTTTGAGGAATTGGCTCAAACGATGGCGATGAGAAAAAAAATTGAAGGATTGGTGAATGATCAAGATTGGCAGCAATTTTTGTCTAAAAAAACCATTCTTCAGTACCGTGAATATCTGGCTGCTCAAACCGGATTACCACCTGCAAATGATGCTCACTATGGTGATCAGCCCCGTGCTGATTCTTTAGAGGGGCTTCAGCAAATGCATCAGTATATGCTGAGGGAATGGCAAAAAGCCAAAGGTCTTTTTAGTCGAGTTAATGCTCTTTTGACTGGGATGATGGCTGAAAAAATTGGGTCCCAAAAGGACCATGACTTTTTAGTCCGTTGGATGTTGGGTGGTGAGTATGACTTTACAGAGGAAAATGCGTCTAAATTTGAGCAGGTCATTCGAAAAAAAACTGAACGCATGCGTCATGATAAAAAGCGATTTGAGCGGCTTTCAAAGCATCCTTTGATCAAACACCCGTCTGTACTGCGGGCGATTTCGGATGGAAAAATAAAGCCTTCTGACAACCACTCTTTTTTGGAGGCGTCGGTTCCAGAGCGGCGTTCTTTTTTGGATGGACTTGAGGATGCAATTTTGGCTCAAGAAGCGATTGAAGCCTTAGAATCAAAAGAGATTCAAAAGTCTGTGGATCTTTATCAACGCCGTTTAAAAATTTATCTTTCGCAGTCTTCTGGTCAGGGTTGTATGGGTAAGGTGACCTTTCAACAATTTATGGATGAATTTGAGGAGATGGCTGAGGCTAAGAATTTTGAGGGGATGAAAAAATGGCACGCTGAGTTTTCGTCTGAAATTAAGCCGCGTGAGCAGTTGTGGAGAGCGATTCGATCTACCTTAAAAGGAGAGGGGCGTGCTAGGATGGAGGCCAAGATGCACGTTTATGGCTTTTCAAAAATGAAGGTGTATTTTGAACATGTCAAACAGGCTGAATCTGAGCGGCTTTGCAAGTCTTATTCCGAAGCTTTGAATGTCAAAAGAGGACTGTGGTACGGTCAGCACACTGCAGATGAATTTGAGGCGTGGATGGAGAGTCAGCCGCTTGAAGGTAAGTACACGGCTGAATTTAGGTTGTCGGCTCAATTGGAGCGTTATCGACTGCTTTGGAATGAAATTGGCTATTTGCTTCCTGAGCAGTTTCAATTCATGAAGAATAAGCTGAATGATAAAGCCTGGGGTTATTCTGAATTTGAGACTCAACTGAAGACTTTTCAGGCTGAAAATGTAGTGAATCCTAGCGCTCCAGAATTGATGTTGAATCAAATTGCCGATGGGGCAAAACGGGAGGCGATTCGGAAGTTGGGGAATGGTTTGAGTCAGGTGAATCTGGAGGCGATGGTGGGGGTGGTGGGGCGCATGCTCGAGTTTTCGGGGCAGGTGCTGGAGCAAGATTTTGAAGCGGTGATTGAGTCTCAAGTTGAAACATTTCAGGGGGATGATTTGGTTGAATCACCTGTCCAAAATCTTCCTACTCCTTCGTTTAAAAACGAAATTGAATCTGATGTGGATTTAGAAGCTGACATTGAAGATTTAGCAAAAAACCAACGTGCGGAAGTGATTCAAATGAGTGAATTTAGACAGGTGAGACACTCAGGTGCAAAAAAGATGCAGCGGGTGGCCGAAGTGGTGTTGAATCAAAAAGATAGTCTAGATCAGTTTTTTGGGGAGCATCGTCGAAAGGCCTTTTTATCTGGTTCGTCTTCAGTGGACCACTTAACGATGCAGGTGGATGTGGGGGGTCAGTCTCGTCTTTTGGCTCGGCCAGACCTTATGGTGCTTCGGAATTATTTGAAATTGAGGCAGGCTAGTTAAATAGCTTCCCCACTCTTTCCACTCTTAATAAATTGATCCCTTTTTAGTTAAAGGTATTTAATCCTGCTGCCTCCGGCTAATCGCCACCTGCGTTTTTTCGTTATCTCAGTGTTTGTTCATTTTTGCCTCCAAAAACGAACCAAAAAGAGCTGGGGGTTAATGAAGCGGTCCTTATCTTTATTCTTCAAATCAACATTATACCCGCTCATTACCGCCCAGACTCCCAGATTCCCTTGAATCAATTTATATGGTGATTGAAAGATAGTTAATTGGAAGTTAGAATCAAGTCGTTTTTCATTCCATGGCGAACCGAGTGAGACCGTGGAATCTACTAATTATAAATCACCAAAAAAAAATTTATAATCCTACTTCTTCAACTCCTTCATACGCTTATCATACTTCAGCACCGTGTCGACAAACGTCGCATGGCTCCAGGTGAGGGGGGCGACTGAAAGTGGTTCGCCGTCAAAGGGGCTCATTTGTTCAGGCATGATCCCGGCTAGATTGGCTTGTCTTATGGCCCAGTCGAGGTTGGATTTGCTTGCTTCTAGCTCCTTTTTTGTTTTCGCAATTTCCATCAACCATTGCGCGTGCCACAGGGTGGTGATGATCCATGGGTTGCCTTGGTGCCCTTCGTAGTCTCGATCGACTCTTTGGTAGTAATCATTTTCATTACGGGTCAAACCTCCCACTTCACTTTTGATGTGTAATTTTTCATATAAAAATTCATTGGTGCGTGTCACTCGTTCATCGTCAGCTGGTAAAACATTCATCATCCATAAAGCATGCATGCTGGCATCGGCGCCGTAGTCTTTTTTGAGTTGACCACTTCCTTTTTCCAGTTCCACTTTTTTAAGAAAGCGGCCAGTTTCTTCATCATACATATGTTTTAAAATGGCTTCCTTTATTTTTTCGGCCGCTTTTTTGTATGTATTGGCATGATTGAAATGTCCCAAAATGGCCGAGAGTCGGTAGGCAGAATCTAGCCCTGCATAAGTGCACGCCGCGGTATAAAGATGAATGCCTCGGGTTTCTTCCCATAGGTCATAGCTGGGCAATGGCAGTCCTGTTTTTTCATCCACAAAATCGACCATGAAATTTCCTGCCGCACGGATGAGAGGTTCGTACATGTCCTGTATGAATTCAATGTCTTTGTAATGCTCCCAATGATTCCAGAGGGCGTGGGTGACTAAAGCGGTTTCATCCTCTTGAATGGGCAATTGAAATTCACCATCTTTGTACCAGGCGTGCCATGAAGATCCCACGGATTCATCGGGGTTGTATTTGTGAAGTAGGTAGCCATCTTCGGTCATGCTTTCGGCGCAAAAATCAAAAAAACGTTTGGTGATTTCACCATACCCTGCTCGATCTAAGGCGATAGAAACCCAGGCTCCGTCTCGCGGCCACATGTAGGAATAGGTGTCTTTGTTGAACTTCATGATGTCTGTATCGTTGGCGGCAATGATGGCACCGTGATTGTCAATTTGAGTCCGAATGATGAGGAGGCTTTGTTTATACGCTTTTAAAATTCTATCTTCTAATTGTAGATGCTTGTCGGTTTCTTTGTTCACCCAACTGATCCAATAGTTGACGGTGTTTTTTAGGAGTTTTTCTGGGTTTTCGTGAAGGATGAAGTCATGCATTTTTTTTACCTCTTCTAAATCTTTCCCAGCGCACATCCACACATAAAGGATTTTTTCTTGATTGGCCTCTAGGGTTAGTTTGAATTCGACGGTGGAATCAACCGAACCTTGTTCGATGGGGTGTTCATGCAAATGTCCATCTTCGGCGTCTTTCCAGGTGCCTTCTAATCCATTGTATTCACTTTTTCCTGTTGTGAATGAGTCGACGCCAATTTTTTCATTTTCCATGCCACAGACCCAAAAATAACGGCGTTTTCGATAGTGAACCATGGCCTTATGTTCGGGTTCATAAAAAGCAGTGTCTTGTTGTTTGTCTCCGTATAAATGAAAGTCTTGATTGAAGTATATTTTGACGTCTCGCTGATAATCAGCTTTATTTTTAACTGTCAACTTCCGCATGAAAAAATTTTCTGTGGGATAGACAAAATCATTGAAATGAATTTGAAGGAGGAGTTGATCGTTTTTTGCCCAACTATCGCTCACCAATGTTTCGGGTAGATATTTTATTTCGTGCTCCCATGTTTCATCGCTGATCCATGAAAATTGATTGTCCACATGAACGCCTAAGCGATGCCAGTGCTCATAAGCAATTTGATCCTCCATTCCCACATAAGGAAAATATAAATCTTCCAAGAGATTTTTTTGATTCATGCAGGCAAGTAAGCTTCCGTTTCCGGTGACGAGTGCGCGTGGCATAGTTTGATTTTATTAAAATTTTCTACTTTTCGGTTTTATTGAATTTAAATTTATTTAAAAACTAAAAATTTAAAATTAGACAGCCGCAAGCTGCTTCAGCTTCATTTCAAAGTCATTCAGGGTGTTCATGTAGGTTATGTAGGCCTCATAAGGTGAGTCATAACATGAAAAATAGGCATGAACATCGCCATCACTCCAGTATTTGGTGCACATGTAATAAAAGTGATCGGAAGTTTGTAGCTTTCGCCAGTCGTTTTGTAATTTATTACTTTCTTTATTGTGTATTTTGGGTAAAATTTGCTCCACTTCTTGCTCTAATTCAAAGACCCGTTGCAAGGCAGATTCTTGCATTTCATTACTGCGCCAGGCTGAAAGATCTCGTTCCATGTCGGCCCAACTCATCAAATGGGGGATGTGAAGGTCACCCTTTATCTCATTGTCTTGAATGGTCTGAGAGGGGGTTTTGAATCCAATATTTTGTTTGAGCATGGCTTCTGGCAGATGCCTCATGAAATTAAATATACCGGTGTCTTCCCATTGATGTTCTCCAAAGGTCTCATAATCCATGAATAAATTAATGGTGTCGCCTTCGGTGGAGTCAAGCCAGGCAGCGTATTTATCGGTGCTCAGAGGCCACTCTGCCCAGCCTTTATTGCTAAAACGAAATGCAATGTCATCGGACAGCTTATAATTTTTGAGAAGCAAGGCAATGTTTTTGAGGGGTTTTTTTCGAATGCTGTAATTTTTTGCTATTTTTTTATCTTCAGGATGAAGCTCTACTTTTTCAGGATGATACAGTAGGTTGGGGCTTTTCCAGTCTAAATAGTAATCCCAGCCTTCAGCTAAAATACCTTTAAAGCCCATTTCACGAATGAATTCAGCAATTTCACTGCTGTAAATCAATTCTGTATTTCTAAATACAGTGGGTTTTACATTGAATATCTTTTTAATCAATGCCTGATGTTTTAATATTTGCTCAGCGAATTCTTTTTTAGAAAATAGCCATGAAAGTGAGTGGTAGTAGGTTTCACTCAAGATTTCCACCTGGCCTGTTTTGACCAGTGCTTTGAATGATTCCAAAACTTTTTTTCCCACCTCACCATATTCCAAGCATTGCTCCAGAAAGACACCTGAAAGGGAGTAGCTGATTTTAAATTCAGGATGAGCCTGGAGGAGTTCAAGCATTAACTTGTTGGTCGGTATGTAGCATTTACGGGCTACTTTTTCGAAAACAGCATTATTTCTATACGCTTCAGGTCCGTCAAAATACTCTTCTTTGTTCCCCATTTCAAAGGCACTACATTTGCTCAGTCGATAAGGTTGATGGACTTGAAAGTAGAAGCAGATTGATTTTTGGTGTTGATTTTGATCCTTCTTTTTCATGGGTTTTTTATTTTTTATTTTTTCAATGTGGATGAAGGCGAGGTTTTGAAGTCTTGCCTTCAAATTCTTATTTTGTGATTACCTTTTTATAACTTTTCCCAATTTCTCCCGCTTGTTCATGCCAGCTCAATTGTCCTAGTTCTCTCCGACTGTGGTCTCGTAGTATGTTGCTTAGGGCCGGGTAGCGTAGGGCGGCGATGACTTTTTCGGTCATGTCATCAACATCCCAAAAGTTAACTTTTAAAGCACTTTTGATGGCTTCGCTGACGCCTGATTGTTTTGAAATGAGTACAGGGGTGCCTTGTTTTATGGCTTCTAGGGGGGTTATTCCAAAGGGTTCAGAAATGGATGGCATGACATAAAGGTCGGCGTTGGCGTAAGCTTGGGCGATTTCATCTCCCTTCAAAAATCCGGAAAAAAGTACATTTTTTTCAATGCCCAGTTCGATCGACATTTTGATAACTTGCTCCATCATGTCTCCATCTCCCGCCATGATGAACTTGATGTCTTTCATGTGGCTTAGAACTTTCTTGGCCATTTTAAGGAAATAATCCGGTCCTTTTTGCATGGTCATTCGACCGAGGAAGAGGACGATTTTATCTTTTTTGTCTAAATGATGGGTTTTTTCATATTGTTTAAAATTTGGCCTTACGGCATTGTGCACCACATCAATCTTCCATTCTTTCACGCCATAATGTTTGACGAGCATGTCCTTGGTGTACTGACTCACTGCAATCACGCGGTCGGCATGGTGCATCCCTCGCCTTTCTAAGTCATAAACCGCTTGATTGGGGTTTTCCCCGCTGCGGTCAAATTCCGTCGCATGAACTTGCATGACCAGCGGTTGTCCTGATATTTTTTTGGCTTGTACGCCTGCCTCTGCCGTGAGCCAGTCGTGGGCATGAATGACGTCGTGTTTTACTTTTTCAGCATGTACAGCAGCTTGAGAAGCGTAACGGTGCACTTCTTCCATCATGTTTTTCCCGTAGATCTTTCCGGGTTCTTCTCCATTTTTAAATTGTGTAACGACATGCTCTTGGTAGCTGCTTTCGGTGGTTGAATAGGGGCTGTACAGGGTGGTGGGTATGTTTTTCACGCTCACCACTCCTCCTGATTGACTGGCTGAAAGCACTTTAAAATCCCCTGGATCATACATTTGCATGGCAGGATTGGTCTTGGGTAAGACTAAAAAAACTTTGTGCTGGTTGCTCAAGAGCCCCTCGACGATGCCTTGGCAGGCGACACCCAACCCTCCGCTTTGAATGGGGGGAAATTCCCACCCGTACATCAGCACGTTCACTTTTTTGGTATTATTTTTTTTATACTGATTTTTTCTTGTGGAGGCGATGTAGAATAAATCCCTTCATTATACCAAAAATTAGCTCATTTTTCAAGTCTCTTTACTTATTTTTGTTTTGTGAGCTCTTTTTGGGCTTTATCCATTGATTTGAGCTGTTTAATTTGTTTTTTTGAGGGGTTTTTTGTTAAATTGGTTTAAAATTTTTCCCATTTATAAATTAACTTGTATAATTAGTTTGTTTTGATAAAAAAATCATAATCTAATTTATGTCTATTGTTCTTGATACAGTGAAGAGGGTGGTTGACCAATCTGATCATGTTTTTATTAACCATCAGGCATTAAAGAGCTGGAGTAATTTATTCTCTTTAAAAAATGTTTGTCATTGGTTTGATAAAGCTCCTTTTGATATAGATAAGTTGAATGAAAAGGATCGCTTGCATTACTTATTTGTCTTTAATTCAATTAGTTTTAGCTACTGGTCTGGTCAAAAGTGGAGAATAGATTATGATAGCCAAGTTCTTGATGGTGCATATGGTATGATTGCTGCCCTTGGCCGGGCTCTTGAAGAGGGTATTCCTGTCACAGATTTTGAATTTCTCTCTAAGATGAAAAAGGATGATTTTAGCTATATTTTGAGGGGTGAAAATAAGATCCCTCTTTTTAATGAGAGGTTAGGGATTTTAAAGGAAATTGGCTCAATTGTTTCCAGGGAGTATTCGGGCCAGCTCATTAACTTTATTAAGAATTCTAATTCCACTGAGGAGTTATTGCCTTCTATTGTTCATTCTTTTCCTAGTTTTAAGGATGAGTCTTTTTATAAAGGGAATAAGGTATTTTTCTATAAACGGGCACAGCTTTTCATTGCAGATATGTTGCAGTCTATAAGAAGTATTCCTACTTATTTAAATGATATTTCGAATATTACTGCGTGTGCTGATTATAAATTACCTCAAATGTTGAGGAGATTTGGTATTTTTGAATATTCTCCTGATTTAAAAAATATAATTCTATCTCAAGGTGAGATCGATTCGGGACATCCTTTTGAAATTGAAATTAGGGCAAATACAATTTGGTCAGTTCATTTGATGAAGGAGATCGTTAAGGCTAAATTTCCTGAAATTGATGATATTCAAATCAATGATCACCTTTGGTTGCTTAGTCAGCGTAAATTGGATATTGATGAACCTTATCATCATACAAGAACAACGGCATATTGATTTTTCAAAGATATTTTTTTACCTTTAAGAAATGACCCCAATCACCAAAACAACTCTAAAATTCTTCAAAGACATCCAGCAAAACAACAACCGAGAGTGGTTTCTAAAAAACAAAGACCGTTATCTTGAGGTTAAAAACGAACTAGAGAATTTTGCCGAAGCCTGGCACCACCAGATCATGGCGTTTGATGAAGCCCTCCGTTCGCCTGATGAAAAAGGCTATGTGTTTCGCATTTACCGCGATGCCCGCTTTGCCAAAGGAGCTCCCTACAAAACAGGTTTAGGCATTATGATTGTCAAAGGGGGCCGTCCTAAAATGTATGAACGGGCAGGTTACTACTTGAACATTGAACCAGGCCGTTGTTTTTTGGTGGGAGGCTGCTACATGCCCCCTTCGTCTTGGCTCCAGGCGATTCGTAAGTCAATCGACGAGGAGCCTGGACCTTTTAAGGCCATTTTAAAATCAAGTGCTTTTAAAAAGAATTTCACCCTTGAGGGGGCAAAGTTGAAAACCAGTCCACGCGATTTCCCCAGGGATCATCCTGAAATCGAACTCCTTCGACACAAAAGCTTTATGGCCATGCATCATTTTGAAGAGAGGGAAGTCTTTGAGCCATATTTTTTAGAGAAACTCAGTAAAATGAGCAAGGCTTTAAAACCTTTTGATGATTATTTGAATGAGCTTAATCAATAGCCTGCTTCCTCCCGACTCATCTTTGCTACCCCCAAGGCTACTGTGTATTTTTCATCAGAATGAATGAGCTTGGGTGATGTTTTGCTTAAGGTGTGCTTTTTGACGATACTTTCTAGCTCCTTTTTTTCTTTTTTGAGAAAGAGATTGTAGATCGATCCACCCAAAATAAAGGCGCTGGGGTCAAAAATTAAGCTAAGATTGGCTAAGCCAATGCCGAGTTGTTCGACCAGGTGTTTTTTGATTTTTTTTGCCTCACTTGACTCATCGTTCAAATTTTTAGAGTGAAAAGGTTTTTTGACTCCCAATGCTTTTGCAATTTTTGAAATTGAGCTACCGGCTATATTCGCTTCGAGGGTTGTTAATGGCCCCTTCTGATTGATTAAAGTGTGGCCTATTTCTCCGGCAAATCCCTTTTGACCTCGGTACAATTCACCATTGATCATGATGGCCCCCCCAACTCCAGTTCCCACCATTACTCCAATGATATTTTTTACCCCGTTGAGTTTTTTTCTGTGACTTTGGGCATACAAAAATGCGTTGATGTCATTTTCTAAAACAACTGGTTTTTTAAACCTAGCATGAACGATTTCAGCAAGTTTCAAATTCTCAATGGGAAGGTGGGGGGCGGTGACTAAAAGGCCTTTTTCGTGATTCACAATTCCAGGTAGGGCGATTCCAATGGACTCTATATCGGGATGAAAATGGGATTCTATTAAGACAAGTAGTTGGTCAATAAAATCTCTTTCACTGTGGGTGTTTGTTTTAACAAGTTCTTCAGTTAAAATACCCCAATTTTTGTCGAAGCTTTGGAGTAAAATCTTAGTACCTCCCACGTCAATCCCGATGGTTTTTGCTTTTTTCCCAAACATTTCTTTTTATTAGACATTAAGAATGGGGGGTGTTTTTTTGTTTTCCAATTCAATCCAAATGGGTAGATGATCTGAATCCAGGCTCTTTATGATGCCGAAATTTTTAACATTGAGATCTAGGCTAGTTAAAAAAAGGTCAATGGTTCGATCGGGCTTGTGGCTTGGGAAGGTGTGATTGGTTTTGACTAAGCTGACCCCTGTTTTTTTTAGAAATGGGTTTATTTCATGAAGTCCATTGTGAATGTTGAAATCCCCACAAACGACATAGGGATTTTGGCATTTTTCTAGGATTTCAGAGAGTTCCATGAGTTGCTTACTTCGTGCATTTTTGCTCAATACAGCCAAATGAACCACAAAAATACTGACCCCTTCAGTGATGAATTCTGTGACTAATTTTTGCATGCCAGTTTTGAGGTAGTGCTTTTTGAGCAGGCCTCTTTTTTTTGAAAGCACGGCGTCGTGTTGGTTTTTAAGGAGCATCATCCATCGCCAAATAGAACTGGGGTGATACTTGTTTTGGGTATCAAAAAATTTGTACTTCAAGTGGTTTGCCATTGCTTTGGCTTGGCAGCGAAAGCCATTACGAAATGAGCCATTGTCCACTTCTGCTAAACAAATGACGTCGCCATCTACTTTTTTCAAGGTCTTATTGATGCTGCTAAGTGCCCGGTTGGATGTCCACACAAATCGCCAGATATTGTTGATGTAGTGCGTCCAAGACCCATTTACCCCGGTTCCAAAGGCAATGTTATAAAAGACGATTTTCATGGTTGGGTTTGTTTTATCTTTATTAAAGCAGATTTCCCCTTATTTTAACACTGCTTTTTAGGCAAGCTCTATCCATACGGGTAGGTGGTCGGAGTGGTTCACGCTGATGATTCCTGATCCTTTGACTTCAAGTGTAGCATCCACTAAAAAGAGATCGATGGTTCGATTGGGTTTGTGACTCGGGAAGGTGTGGGGTGTTTTAACCAGGGTGGTGTTTGTTTTTTGGATGAACTCATCAAGCTCATGATGGCCATTGTGAACATTGAAATCTCCACAAACAATGTATGGGTTTTTACATTTTTTTACTATATTGGCCAATTCCCTCAATTGTCTGGCTCGCATTTTTTTTCTTAAAACAGCTAAATGGACAACAAAGATGCTCATTCCTTTCACTTGAAACTCTGAAACATGCCGTTGGATCCCCCTGCTAAAATAGTGTGATTTAAAGTGTCCAGAATGTTTGGATAATATGGCATCATGCTGACTTCCTATAAGCGTCATCCAGTGCCAGATGGATCGGGGGTGATATTTATTTTTGGAATAAATGTGTGGGTAATCTAGGGCGATTGAAAAGGCTTTTGCTTGTGATTTGAATTGATTTCTAAATGAGCCTCCATCCACTTCTGCTAGGCAAATGATGTCAGGGGTTTCTTTTTTAAAGAGGGTGACGATTTTATTGAATACTTTTTTTGAAAGCCATAAAAACCGCCAGGTGACTCCAAAATAGCTTTTTAGTGTGCCATTCATCCCTGTGGAATAGGCGATATTGTAAAAAAGAATCTTCATGTTAACTAATTAAAGCAGATTAATGTGTCAGTGTCTAAAATTTGACAAAATATTTTTTTATTCTTATAATTTATTTCAGGCATTAAAGTTGTCCATATTATGAATCAGCCCGTACCATACACTGAGAATTTAGAGATTTTTTGTTTGGATGAGAATGAATTTTGTTCACATGCTTTTTCTATTTCTCAAAAGGCTATTCAAAGATTTTCAAGGCTTTATGGTTTAGATCCAAATGAGCTTGATAGTCTTTTTAATTTTAAAATTGCTCATATTTATTCTAAGTATAGATCGGGTGAAATTGAATTTTCTTCAAAAGCGGCTTTTTTTTCTTATTTATGGACTGTTTTTAGAAATTCTTCTAAAGATTTACTGAGAAAAAGGAGGAATCGATTGAAAATATTTACTGCCTTGACCCCGTGTAAAGAGGGGGGCGACCCTTTTGAGGAATTATTAGGAAGAGTTCAAGATGAATCTCATGATGTTTTAGATGGTATTTTTTGGGAAGAGGGTGTGGCTCAGGTTAGAGCGTTTATCAATGCTTTAGAGTCAAATATAGCTTATGTGTTACTTGGCTATCTAGAAGGGGCTTCAGGTCGGGAGATTGCAGATAGAATTGGTATGAAAACTGCCAGTGGTGTGACTGGTGCTCGTAAAAAGTTAAGAAATCGTCTTAAGAGGGAGTTTCCGGAAATTGCAAAAGCCCTTGCCAACCCTCCAAAAAAGCGCTAAAATCTTCCGGCAAGCTTAGTTTTAGACGTAGTCTGTTCTCATGAAGCGTTTAAAATTAAAAATTTAGAACTTAAAAACGTACAAAGATGTCACATAAGAAAGCTGGTGGTTCTACCAAAAATGGTCGTGATTCAAATTCCAAGCGCCTGGGTGTTAAGCTTTATGGAGGTCAAAAGGCAATTGCTGGAAACATTTTGATTCGTCAAAAAGGGAATAAGTTTTTTGCGGGAGAGGGGGTTGGAACCGGTAAGGATTTTACCTTATTTGCTCTTAAAAATGGTGTGGTGCAATTCACCGAAAAGCGTCAAAAAAAGTATGATGGACGGGTTTATCGTAATAAATTTGTGAACATCGTTCCTGCACCAGCTGTTGCCCCTAAAAAGCCAAGAAAAACTGTTAAAAAGGAAGCTTCAAAAGCTGCTTAGTTCTGTTAAATTTGAACTTTTAAAAAACCGTGTGGCCAGTCCTGCGGTTTTTTTGTTAAAATATATTTGTTGAATGTTATTAGTAATTCATTTTTATGTCTGAAATTGGTGGTTTAGATTCTTTTGACACACAGGGGGTTAGTGAGGCGAGCGAGCAGAGTCAGGAGCAGTTTCGTGATCAAATACGGCAGTCTCAGGCAGCAGCTCAACAGCAGCAAAAAGATGAGGGTAAAGCGCGTCAAAAAGATGATCAATTGGCTAAGATCATTGTCCAATTTTTGGCGCAACCGTCTAACACAGACCTTTTCCTTTTGATTTCCCGTTGTGTGGGGCAGGACATTCCTTCTGAAGTGATCATTGCGGTTCTTTCTCTCACTGATCGCACGGCTTTTGTAGAAATGGAGAATATTCTTAAGGACTCAGATCCTTCGAGTCTTCCTGTTCCAACTTCTAATGATTCCATTCACTCTCTTTCTGAGGGGCAAATGAAGGCGATTGAACAATGGCTAAGTCACATTAATTTAGCGTCTGCTAAAAAGCCTTTTCGCACTCTTGAGAGCTTATTGGTTCTTAAAAAAGTAGGCCGTGGTGAGGATCCGATTCGAGAGATTTCTCCTTCTTTCATTCAACTTTCCGCCTTTATTCTCCGAAATTATTTGGCAATGCAAAGCACTCAAGTGGATTATGAAAACCTTCATGATTTCATGCAATCAGCTTATTTAAAAATGATTCAAAATCTTCGAGATATGGTGGCAGACCAAAAGCAGCTCACTTAATTTTATGGGTTTTATAATGAGTTCCATTCCTTTTTGGCATCTTCGAGGTTGTCGAAGGTCTTGAGGATGTGGTCAACTCCCAAAACCATAAAAATGTCTTTCACGTGGGCGTTGGTGCCCGCAATGAAGAGTTTTGCGTTTTTAACCTCAAGCTCTTTGTGCCATTCTACGAGTTGGCCAATGGCAAAGCTGTTCATAAAATTGATTTGGGAAAAATCCATCATCATGACAGCCTCTGCGCTCATTTCTGCAATGGCACTTTGTACGTCTTTTAAAATTTCCTTGTCTGAACCATCAAAATCACCCTCAAAATGAACAATGTGAGCGTTATTGAGAGATGTTTCTTCTGAAAAATAGATATTGAGGGGCTTCATGTCTTGAAAATTAGGTGGTTTTACCCTAGCTGCTAGTCAAAATTTATCATTTGAATGGCTGCCTGGGCAATTTCTACCCCCTTGTCTCCTCGATTTCCCCCTTGTATGCGAGCTTTGGCTTGTTCGGGGGTGTTGGTGGTCAAAACACCGAAGATGATTGGAGTAGCTGTTTTTAAGCTTACCTCCATTATTCCTTGGGCGCAAGCGGCTGCAATAAAATCAAAATGAGGTGTCTCCCCCTTTAAAATGAGTCCAATGGTGATGATGACTTTAAAATCGTTTGATTTCAATGCCTTTTGGCAACCCATGGCTAGCTCCCAGGCGCCTGGCACGGTTTTGATGTGGATGTCTGATTCATTGGCTCCGGATTCTTTGAGTGTTTTTAGGCAACTTTCCAAAAGTGCATTGGTTATTTCAGGGTTATATTCACTTTTGATGATTCCAATTTTGACAGGTTCATTTATTTTCATGCTTTTTCCATCGATATTGTCTTGAATTGAGGCCATGGTTTTTGGTTATGAATTAGGAGTTGGATTCCATGAGTTTTTTTGCATATTTGGCCATCATGTCAGTTTCAACATTTACTTTGTGGCCAATTTCTAGGTACTTTAGATCTGTAATTTCCCAGGTGTGGGGGATGATTCCGACTTCAAATTCCTGACCCACACATCTAATTACAGTTAGGCTGATGCCATTTAGGGCAATGGAGCCCGTGTCTACAATTTGGTTAGTGAGTGTTTCATCGACTGAGAAAAAGAGGTGATAGGCATTGTCTTTAATTTGCATTTTAACCAATTTGGCACGCCCTTCAACATGTCCGCTGACCATGTGTCCTTCAAATCGTTTTCCGTAGTCCATGGCACGTTCTAGGTTCACCTCTTGCTTTACCTTTTTTTCACCCAAAGTGGTTCGCTCAAAGGTAATGGGCATCACATCGGCTGAAAAATGCTTATCATTTAGCTCAGTGACGGTTAGGCAGGCTCCATCCACGGCAATTGAGCTTCCTATTTTTAAGTCAGGCAATTGTATTTTTGGCTCAATGGTTAGTGTATTGCTTGTTTTTTTTATGATTTCTCCTGTTGTTTCGATAATGCCGGTGAACATCTGGTTGAATTTTAATGGTTTAAATCTCTTTTTTTGTGTTGTAATTATACCTCATGTGAATTTTAATTTCTAAGATACTTTTTTAGTACTTTATTTAACCCTTAATTTAGTGTATAATTTACTATACTTGATAATACTACTGCCATGAATACCATCACCCTACAGGATTTGAAAAAAAAGGGCTCTAAAGCACTTTCGGACACTGATATTGTATATCTTATTGTAAATTCCAAGATGAAGTCTGCCATCATTCCAATTGAATTTTATAACATGTTAATGAATGCCTTGGAGGAATTAGAGGATATTAAAACGATTGAATCAAGAGAGCATGAAGAGGCAATTCCTTTTAATGGTTCTTTTTCTGCGTCAGTTTAAAATTGAATGTATAAAATTAAATTTAAAGCATCGGTCCTAAAAGATATAAGAAAAATTCCTCAGGTTTTTTTGGAGAAGATTGAAGTGACTATTGCTGAGTTGTCGAAAACCCCTCTTCCTGATAGGGTGAGAAAAATACAGGGTTATGATAAATTTTACAGACTTCGAGTGGGGATGTATCGCGTGGTTTATTCTATTGAGGATGAAATAAAAATCATTACCATCATTAAAATTGGTCATCGAAAAGAGGTGTATCAAAGGCTCTAGTCTTTCTTCAAAATAGCATGGAAGGCTTCTTGGGGTAGAGCGACAGATCCCATTTGTTTCATGCGTTTTTTACCCTTTTTTTGTTTTTGAAGTTGTTTGTTTTTCCGACTCACATCTCCTCCGTAAAGCCCTGCTGTGACATCTTTGCGGAAGGCAGATATGGTTTCTCTGGCGACGATTTTTCCTCCAATGGCCGCTTGAATGGGGATGGTGAATTGGGCCCGTGGAATGAGTTCTTTTAATTTTTTGGCTAATCTTCTTCCTAGGCTTTCAGATTCATTGCGATGACACATGACGGCTAAACTTTCAATTTTATCTCCCGCCACTAAAATATCCAATCGGCATAAATTTTCGATGCGATATTCTATGAACTCATAATTCATTGAGGCATAACCTGAGCTGACATTTTTGAGAGCGTCATGAAAGTCTAAAATCACCGTGGCTAGTGGCATTTCAAACAAGAGAAGGACACGTTCTTCGTCAATATAACTGAGGTTTTTTTGGATGCCTCGGCGTTGTTGGACGAGTTTCATCACACCTCCTACTTTATCTTTGGGGCATACAATTTCCACCTTCACCCATGGTTCTTCAATTGAATTGAATATAGAGGGGTCGGGAAGGAGGGCGGGCGTAGAAATGGTTATTTTATCTCCAGTGTTTAAATTGACTTGATAAGAGACTGATGGAGCAGTGGTGATGAGGTCTAAATCATATTCGCGTTCTAGGCGTTCTTGGACAATTTCCATGTGAAGTAGGCCCAAAAACCCGCATCTAAATCCTGAGCCTAGGGCAGGGGATTGGTCGGGTTCATAGATCAGTGCTGCATCATTTAAGGTCAGTTTTTCAAGGGAATCTCTTAGCAGGTGATAGTCATCTCCTTCAACACAATAGATGCCAGCGTAGAGCATGGGGGTGACTTTGGTGTAGCCAGGAAGGGGGGTGGCGTGCTCCATTTTTGCTTTTTCTCCGGCCCAAATGGTGTCTCCCACGCGTGCTTCACCCACTGACTTGAGTCCGGTGACAAGGTAGCCAACTTCTCCTGGTTTCAATTCTCCCGTGGCTTCATAGGCAGGCCTTAAGTAGCCCACTTCGGTCGGTTCAATGTTGGTTTTACTATTTAAAAGGCGAAGTTTTTGACCTTTTTTAAAACTTCCACTGAGCATTCGAATGTAGGTGACCACTCCTCGATAGGTGTCGTAAATGGAATCAAAGATGAGGGCCTTTGCCTCCGTATCGTCTTTTAGTCCAAGTTCTTTTCGCAGTCCTCCTTGGGTGGGATCTGGCACTCGCTCTATGATTACCTTGAGCACTTCTTCGACATTTTGTCCGGTTTTAGCTGAAACTTGTATCACTTCTTCTCGAGGGATGGCTAGAGTATTCTCAATTTCTGTCATGATGCGTTCGGGGTCCGCGGCTGGCATGTCTATTTTGTTGATGACGGGGATGATGGTGAGGTTGTGGTCCATGGCCATGTATAAGTTGGCCAGGGTTTGAGCTTCGATACCTTGCGTGGCATCCACCACTAAAATAGCCCCTTCACAAGCCGCTAATGATCGGCTGACTTCATAAGTAAAATCAACGTGACCTGGGGTGTCGATCAAGTTTAAGGTGTAACCTTTGTAGTCCATTCGAACAGGTTGGAGTTTGATGGTGATCCCTCGTTCTTGTTCGAGTTCCATGGTGTCCAACATTTGCCCGTGCTTCATGTCTCGTTTGCTGAGGGTTTGGGTGACTTCTAAGAATCGGTCTGCAAGGGTGGATTTTCCGTGGTCAATGTGGGCAATGATGCAGAAATTTCGGATGTTTTTCATTTTCGGATGGGTTTACGGGTGGGTTCTCGGATGGGTTTACGGGTAGGTTTACAGGTAGGTTTCTTGCTCAATCCATTTGTCCCCCAATTCGTTTCCCCATTCGTAAGCCAATTCGCTCCCCAATTCGAACTCCATTTTGCCTGAAATAGAAGGATTTATCAATCCACATTCTATTTCACTTCTCTTTTATTATTGGCCTGGGTTGATTGCTTGTTACTTTTTTGCTATAAATAGGTTTGTAGCCCATTTTTTTATGCTCACCCAACCCTACCTTCTCACCTACAGTCCTGGCGCTGAAAATAAGCCTCTTGATGCTTTTGTTTATGCGCCACATGGGGGTGATTTTGATCGATTTATGGAGATGAATCCTTATTTTAAGGATAAGTTTTGGTTGGAATCCGACATGCTTCGAGAAATTTGTGTGATGGAGGGGGATCAGTTCACGCCTGGCTTGGCGTACAAGGCGACAGGTGTTTTGGCGGCGATGGGGTTGGATGTGGCGGTGATGGAGGTGTTGGTTCCGCGGGAAATTTTAGACATGAATCGGGTTTTGGAGGACGCGATTAAACCTACGTTTGACTATGAGCGACAGGTGGACATTCGAAAATGGTTTGAGCTCGGTTATGAACAAATGGCTAAAATTAGGGATGATCATATTGATCGACTCAAGCCGACTGGAAAATTATTGGATGTTCACACGATGCGTCCTGGGCCGACGCCGATTGATCTGAAGCCATCACCTCGTATTCCTAGTTTGTCTGAACGGGCTGGTGTGGAGGTTATTCAGCCTGGCCCTATTGAAACTTTTTATGTGGAGCGGATTGAGGCGCTCAAAAAACAAAATGAAATCACGACGCCGCGAAGTCATTGTTTGGTGGCTCATTATGGGGATGAAACGCGCTCGGTCTTTGACATGGTGGCTGACCCCTTGGTGGTGACGACGATGGAGCGTTTGTTTAAGATTTATAATATTCCTTATAACGAGAGTGAGGTGTATTATTTTTTGGATCACATGGTGGGGCACAAAAAACCCTATCGCTATGAACAAGGGATTTTGGTTGATTTTGTGAAAACGGCTTTTTGCAATGAGACATTAGGTGATGATTTTGATTTGCTGAATTTAACCACGAATCCTCAGGCGATTGAGGAGTATGGGATTTTATTGGCCCGGACGGTGTTGATGTCTCAAAAGAAAATGGTGGATTTGGAAGGGTTTAAGTTGTTTGAGATTTAAGTAACTAAAAAGACCCCATTTTTTTAATTGAGGTGCTTTGTTTTTGGCTTATGTAGGTGGAAAAAGGATGTATACTTTTTTACGCAAAATAGAAAAATAAACAACCCAATTTCCATGAGTAAATATATC
>Ga0316189_10000362_pt1 | contig 44783 bp, 36 predicted proteins | sample LowCovwburrow_MG_FD_204930 | JGI IMG/M metagenome (GOLD analysis project Ga0316189, IMG submission 204930) | Coastal sediment microbial communities from Maine, United States - Lowes Cove worm burrow | ecosystem: Environmental > Aquatic > Marine > Coastal > Sediment | place: USA: Maine... | reverse complement strand
CTCTTCCTCGGAGACCACCATGCAGGTGTGCCCGCGGTGTTCAAGCGCCTGCTTGAATGTCGCGTTGGCGTAGTCGTCGAGCTTCTGGACGAACTCGCCCTGGATGTTGACCGCGCCCGTGTCACCGAGCATCCCAGCCAGCCCCGCGCGGTTGACGCGGGCGCTGATCATCTTTCCGGCCAGCGCAACCGACTGGCACAGGTTGACGAACGTGCCCGACGCGGCAGGCAGCGCCGCCAGCGTGTCCATCAGGTACCGGTCGAGGGTGGTCCCCTCCTCGAACTGATGCTCGGACAACTGGCCTCCCTGGGTCCCGCTATCCAATCACAAGAGCGTCAGTCGGACCATGCCTCGTCTTCGTAGACCCCCACGTCTTCGCACGGCGCGCCGGCGAAGGTGCCCTGCCGATCGTGGACCTGCAGCCCGCCCGAGCGGTCGAAGGCGAGCGCCATGCCGCCCTCCTCGGGCACGAACAGGGTGACGGTTCCCCTGGAGAGCTGAGCCGTGATCCCCTCGTCACGCACGCCCGCGATCAGGTCGGCGTGCGCCGCGATGGCCTTCGCCATGGCCGCGCGCAGGTCGCCACCCGTCAGCGGGAGGAAGCCTGAGGCCACCATGAGAAGCTGATCCCAGTCGTGCTGCTGCAGCTGCCGGACCGTCATGTCGCCTCCCGAACGGGCGGTATACCATCGATGGCCCTCACGGATCGGGCTCCACATAGCCGAGCGCCTCTAGCTGCCGTTGTACCTGGCTGTCTGGCGCCTGCTCTGACTGTACGGGTGCGCGACCGGCCCCTTCCGAAAGGCGCAAATCGCGCCAGCGGTCGAGCCTCGCCACCCCGGCCTCGTCCAGCACAGGCGTGAGGAAGCCCGGGTCCGCCTGCCGATCGAAACACCCGTCTTGCACCTCGTAGTCATCCGTTCCCAGGGGGAGATAGTTCCGCTGGCACTGCCGCTGTGCCGTCCATACCGAGGCGACGTTCGCGTTGTGGAACATCGACAATGCAAAGGCCACCTTCCGAGTGGTACGGCGGCCCCGGCCCCGCACGAGCGCGGACCAGTCCTGTCCTGGAACTCCCGTCAGCGCCGGCAACCCCAACAGGCCGAGCACGGTGGGGGTCACATCGACGCCACTGGCCAGTCCGGGGATCGTTCGTCCCGCGGGAACCCCAGGGCCCCGCACCATCCAGGGAATCTGCACCGTCGATCCGTACATGCTTTTGCCGTGACCACCCCGGTGGTGCGCCGGCATCGACAGGCCTTCACCGTGGTCGGCGACGAACACCCACAGCGTGTTCTCCGGGTCCAGATCCGCATCGGCCAGCTCGCTCTGGAGGCGCGCGAGCGCCCGGTCGAGGCGGTGCAGCAGCGCCCGGTACTCGACCACCAGCGCGGGCACGCCCGGAGCGCGGAACGGCTCGAGCTCGGCATCGAGCGGCGCGCGCGGTGTGTGGGGGTCGATCAGCGTCACCTGCAGGTAGAACGGGCGGGCTGCCTCCTCGGGGGTGCGCCCCCGCAGCATCTCGATCGCAGACTCCACCACCTCTTCGCCATCGATCTTGTTGCGCAGCGCGAATCCGCGCGCGACCGAGTCCCGGTAATGATCGAATCCTTGCCCCATCCCGAACTCGTGGTTCAGGTTGGGATTTCCCGTGATGCCCAGCGTTGTCCAGCCAGCGCTCGCCAGAGACTCGGCGAGCGTCGTCGCTTCCGCTGGCAGGCGGCGACGGGACGGGCCCCGCGCGGGCTCGGGCACGTCGAACGTCGCCGCGTGGTGGCCCGTGAGCAGGCCGACAGACGCCTCGCGGGTCCACGACGAGGTGGCGATTGCATCTTCGAACCGGACGCCCTGGGCGGCGAACTCGGCCAGGAACGGCGTGGTGTTCGCCGGCCCTCCGTAGGGGGTGAGCTGGTCGCGGCGCACCGTGCAGCCCATCACGAATACCACGTTCGGCGCCCCCGATGGCGCCTCGGGGCGCGCGACCGGCGCGGCGTCGTGTCGCAGCACCTCAGGCGGTCGCGCAGCGCTCGACGGTGCTGACTTCGGCCCCTCGCGAACCGACGGGCGTGACGCGCCCTTCGGAAACGCGACGTAGAACACCGCACCGACGAACAACAGCGCGGTGACGACCAGTGCGACCTGTCTCCGATCGGGTTGGACCATGCGAGACCGCTCCTGCAGGTGCGCGCCTGTATGAGCCCGCCCCGCGAGCGTCGACCGAGCTACTCGTGGTCGGCCGCCTCCGCCGCGCGCAGCCGGACCTCCACCTCGCCGCCGAGCATCCGCCCGCGCAGCACCATGCGGCCCGGCCCCGCGGGTTGCCAGGCCCACGCGTCATCCGTCAGCGCCTGCAGCCACTGCCCCAGCCCGAAGCCCTGGGCGGGAACCAGATACTGGCCGCGGCGCCCGTGCATCGTCAGGTTGTGCGACTCGATGCCCTCGAACCGGAGCAGGAAGCGGCCGTCGACGCGCCAGCGCCCCTGCGTGACCCCGCTGGTTCCCACCTCTTCGGCCATGGCGACGGCCGCGAGCGGCCCTACAGCTGCGTCCGCGAGCACCAGCTGCAGCCGACCGTCCGCCCGGAACTCGAACGAGATCCCGCGGGCGCCCATCACCTGGCCGAAGCCCTCGGCGCTCGCCACCTCCCACGAACCGACCGGTCCACCCGGGTCGGGCACGAACCGGCACGGACCGTCTGCCGCCCCAATGAGTGTGGACAGGGTCTCCCCCGCGCGCGCCCAGGGCTCCTCGATCGCGCCCGGTCCCTGCGCCTCGATGCGACCGCCGCGCGCGTGCGCCGGCACCCGAAGCATGCGCCATGACCACGGGGGCAGGTCGACCGGCACGTCGACATCGGGGACCCGGGTCACCCGCACCGGTAGGGCACCCAGCCCGCCGCGAGGGGAGAACACCCAGGCGCCGAGCCGCAGCCACTCGGGCGGCGAGACGACGCCGCCGCCGAGCAGGTACGCCGTCTGCTTGATCGGGTCGACATCGGAAGCAGCCCACGCGCGCATCACCGCGAGGCCGGCACGCGGATGCTCACCCGGGTTCCCCGTGGTGATCGCCAGCGCCAGGTCGGGTCCGGCGAGGCCGAGCTCGGGCGCGACCGCATCGGCTGCGTGGATGGCCCCACCCTGCCACCGCCAGTCCGAACCGGGCGGCATGCCCGACCGCCGCGACAGCTCCAAGAGGCTGGCGCACTCGAGGACGCTGGCTGCGGCGCGCCGCCAGCGGTCCAGCGGCGGCAGCGGGCCGTCCTGCTCGTCGGGATGGTGAATGAGGCCGCTGACCAGCAACTCGCTGAGCACCGCACGTCCGTCCTCCAGCGCGTAGAAGCCGTCGACGGGCCCGACCGAGACCGGCACGCTCGCCCCGGCAGGGAGCTGCGCAAGGCCGCGCTGTAGCGTGGCCCAGACAGGCTGGAGCAGCTCGGCGGCTGCCGCGTCGGCATCGATGGCTGCCATCAGGCCTGAAGCCTATCGTGGCGTCGCGCCGCGGTCAGCCAGCGATGGCGAGCGTCGCGACGACACCCACCCACATCACGACGACACCGATCAGCTTCGGCGCAACTTGGTTCGCGATGGCGGTCATGTGTCCTCCCCGGTGGGTGTGCTCGGTGGCTCCCCATGGTGATGACAGCATCGGCCGCGCAGGGTGTCACCTGAGAACCTGCGCCACTGCGGTAACCACCGCGACACGCGCGAACAGCGGGTTAGGTCTGGACGGAGCGGCCCGCCACTGCCATTCAGTACGGATCCGACATACACTGACGGCACGACCCCGCGCAGAATGACGTTCCACTCGAACCACCGACAGCGGCCTTTCCCTCGATGCGATCACGGAGTCACCTCCGATGGCGTCGTGCGTGTCCGCTGCGGCCGGAGCCAGTGATGTCTGGAGGCGGCGAGAAGGGCCCGAAGGAGGAATCGATCGAGGAATGGCTCTCCAGCAAGCTCGAGTTCGACCTCGATGACGTCGACAGCGATGGAGGTGGCACGCCCGTGAGCGACCCCGCGCCGCGACAGCAGGGCAGCGCAGCAGGCAGCGACGAGCCCTCGGTCCCCATTCCGTGGCCCGACTGGGAGCCAGAGCCGTTCCCGACGCTCGGCAAGGAGGGCGCGCACGCGGAGCCCGCGCGTCCCTGTCGGACCACCGAGCAGCGCGAGACTCCGCTGATCTCCTCCCCTTGGGAGCGCAGGAACGAGCTGCCGCGGTGGGCCGATGGCGATGAGCGCGAAGAGACCTCGGCGCTGCTGCTCGAGGGGCCGGCTTCGCGTACGGCCAAGACCGGCCGGCCCACCACGGTCCCCATCCCGTCGGGCACAGAGTCTGCGCAACCCGGGGCCTCGGTCACCGGGCCTGCGACCGCGCGCCGGCGCAACGCACGCCCCGCCCAGACGCGGGGCGGGGCCCCGCGTCCCGTCACCGCGCCCACCCCGCGCCGCCGGGAGGGCCACGTCCCGGTGCCCACCTCATGGGAAGAGCAACCGCACGTCGCCCGCCAGACCGACCCGGACCCCGAGCTGTCCTTTGCGGGGCGGGACGTCAACGAGCCCGAGATCGTTGACCTCGAGAACCAGACGCGTCGCGCCCTCGACATCGCGCCGCTGTCGCGCAATGCGTCGCGCGCCAAGCGGGGGGCAAGGCAGCGGAGCACGGCCAGCCGGCCCGAGCCGCTCTCGAACAGCCTCCCGCCCATGCTGCTCCCAGCCGGGGGCGCGGACGAGCACACGATGATCCACGGATTCGACTCGCCGGAGGCGCCCGACGCGTTCCTGTTCGACCAGCAGCCCACAGTCATCCTGCGGCCGGACAGCAAGCAGCTCGTGGCGGCCCGGAGCGTTCCCATCGAGCCTGGGCGCAGCGACCCCTACCGCGCCACCGTGATGGCGTGGACAGGCGCCTCCGCCGGCATCGTCCTCTTCGGGCTCGTGCTCGCCGTCGCCGCGCTGGCGATGCTGCGGTACGTCGGGCTGTTCTCGTTCTGACGGCGCTGCGAGCGGACGCGCTGGCGCGGCTCCTCGCGCTGATCGGCTGTGCCGCACCGCCCAGCACGGCAGAGGCGCCCGCTCCCCCGCTGCACGACCCGACCACCCTTCGATTCCTCGCCATCGGAGACGCCGGCAAGGCGAACGCGGCACAGGCCGCAGTCGCGCAGGCGGCCGCCACCACCTGCGCTGCGAGGGGGTGCGACTTCGTGGCCCTGCTGGGCGACAACCTGTACCCAGACGGGCTCGATCATCCCGACGATCCGCGGGCTGAACAGATCATCGCGGCGCCGTTCCGCGCGCTCGGCGTCCCGCTGTACCTGGTGCTGGGCAACCACGACTACGGGCACACGCGCGGGTTGGGCCCCGCGCGCTGGCAGATCGCGTGGGCCGGGCGGACACCGGGGGTCGAGCTGCCTGCCCACGCGTGGTATTTCCGCGCCGGACCCGCCACGGTGGTCGGCCTCGACACCAACCACGTCCTGCAGTTCGGCGGCAGCGCCCAGCTGCGCTTCCTCGCCGAGCAACTGGGCGAGGTGCAGACTCCGTGGCGCGTGGTGCTGGGGCACCACCCGTACCGGTCCGACGGTCCGCACGGAAACGCCGGAGCCTATGAGGGGTGGCGCGGCGTCCCGATCTTGAGCGGCAGATCGCTGCGGCGGCTGTTCGATGAGGGCCTGTGCGCGCGCGCCAACCTGTACCTCTCGGGGCACGATCACAACCGTCAGCTCCTCGAGCACTGCGGTGTGCCGCTGATCGTGAGTGGAGCGGGTGCGGGCGCCACCGAGATCGTGGACCGCGGGAACGAGCCCCGGTTCGGCGTCGCTCGTCCGGGTCTGGCCTGGGTCGAGCTGGGTCCACAGGCCGGCCAGGTGGTGTTCATCGATGCGCTGGGCGTGGTCGAAGGGGCCTTTCCGCTCCACCGCTGACCTTGCGCATGGCGCGCAGACCGGGCACCTTCGGACCACGGAGGTCCGATGACCATCAGGGTGTTGCTCACGCTGACGCTGATCGCGCTACCCGCCTGTGGGGACTCCGACCGGGACGGCACCCGAAACCGGCGCGACTGCTCTCCGCAGAACGCCGGCGTCAACGGCGACGCCGTCGAGATCTGCGACGGCAAGGACAACGACTGCGATGGCCAGATCGACGAAGGGGTGTCGATCCTCGCGTACTGGGATCGCGATCTCGATGGCTTCGGCGACGCCCAGTTTGCCCGCCGGGTGTGCACCCTGCCCGACGACGGGTCGCTGGTCGCCGGCGACTGCAACGACGCCAACGCGGCTGTGAACCCCGACGCCACCGAGATCTGCGACCTGCTCGACAACGACTGCGACAACGTCGTCGACGAGGATGCAGACCTCACGTTCTACGAAGACCTCGACGGCGATGGGCACGGCACCAGCGGCGCCACGGTGATGGGTTGCTGGGTGCCCGACGGCTTCGCGCCGTCGAACGACGACTGCGACGACGCCGATCCGGAGGCGTGGACCGACCGGCCGGAGGAGTGCGACGCGGCCGACAACGACTGCGACGGGCTCATCGACGAGGATGTCCTGCTGGAGCGCCACTGGGGGGACGCGGACGGCGACGGCTTCGGCGACCCGAACAGCCCGGTGGTCGCCTGCGGCCCGAGCCCGGGCGTGGCGGACAACGACCTCGACTGCGATGACGGCGATCCGGCCCGGCACCCCGACGCCATCGAGTCCCGCACAACAGTCGGCGACGAGGACTGCGACGGGTACTTCGAGGAGTACGGGATCGGTCCCGGCAACGAGTTCGCGACCGTCGCCGCCGCGCTGGACGTCGCGCCGGATGGATCGGTCCTGCAGCTCGACAGCGGCACCCACGTCGAGCAGGTCGACCTCCAGGGACGCGACGTCACGCTGGCCGGGGAGGGCTGCGACCGCTCCTCGCTGTTCGGGGACGGCACCGGTACCGCGGTCCTCATCGACGGCGGCGCCATCGAGAACCTGCGGATCTCCGGCGGCACCGGCGCGCCACCGCCGCTCGAGGTCCTGGTGGATGAAGATGTCGCCGAGTACGGCGGCGGGGTCCAGGTCTTGGGCGACACAGCCATGCGGAGCACCTGCATCTCGGGCAACACCTCGGCGGGAGCCGGCGGGGGAATCGCGGTCCTCCTCGGCACCCTTGCGCTGTCCGACAGCGACGTGAACGGAAACACCGCGGTTCGCCACGGTGGCGGGGTCTTCGTCGGCCCGGAGGGTCAACTGGAGCTCCTGCGCGGACGGGTGTTTGGCAACGTCACCACCAGCGGCAGGGGCGGCGGCCTGGCATTGTTGGACTCAGAGGGCTTGGTCCGCAACGCAGTCATCGCAGGGAACGTCGCGCTGGAGTTCGGTGGCGGCGTCTATGCGTACTCCAAGGAGAACGACCCCCTAAGCGAGCACCTTGACCGCAACAATGTGCCCCTCCCCGCGAAGTTCGCCGATCTCGACATGGCGTTCACCACGCTGCACGCCAACCGCCTGGCAGACGCCAGCGAGGAGTCGCGGGGCGCAGCGGTCTTCGTGAGCGGCTCGCACGCTGCGCTGTCGCACGTGGCCGTGACCGGACACCCCGACGCCCACTGGCTGTTGTCCGACACCCGCACCCACTGGAACTGCGCCGATGCGGTCGACTGCGTGCTCGAGCTCGACCACATCGGCGTGAGCGGCAATGGGACGACGGAGATCGACCTCAACGAGTACCTCCTCGAGCGGATCGCCGGCGACCCGCGCTACGTGCGCTCCGACACGCCGCTGGACCGCCTCGACCTGCGGCTGCTGGACGGCTCGGCGTTCCTCGATGCGGGCGACCCCCTGATCTTGGACCTCGACGGGACCCCAGCCGATCTCGGCGCCTTCGGCGGACCCGATGCGGATCCGAGCGCGGCGAACCCGCGGCTCACCGACACCGACGCGGACGGCATGCCGGACGGCTGGGAGCTCCACACTGGCACCAACATCTGGGTCGACGACAGCGCCGAGGACACCGACGGTGACGGCAGCTCGCACGGGCAGGAGCGCATCGCCCGGACCTTGCCGCTGGTCGCCGACACCGACGCCGACGGGGTCGACGACGGGGCCGAGCGGCAAGCGGGCACCAATCCGCTCGATCGCCGTGATCACGGCCCGACCGCGGATGCCGGTGCCGATCAGTTTGCGCTCCTCAACACGGCGGCTCTGTTCGATGGCGGGGCTTCGTTCGACCCGGACAACGGCGCGCTCACCTACGCATGGTCGCTGATCTCGGTCCCGGGCCTGTCGGCCGCGAGCATCACGAACCCAACGACGCCGGTCGCGGAGCTGGTGCCGGATGTCGCGGGGACCTACACCCTGCTGCTCACCGTCACCGAGGGCACGGCCACTCACTCCGATCTGGTCTCGGTCCACGCCGCAGACGGGGTCATCGTGCCCGACGACTACCCCGACGTCGCCCTCGCGATGGCGGCGATCGCACCCGGTGAAGCGGTGGCGGTGCGGCCTGGCTTGTGGCGCGGCACGCTCGACCCGCAAGGAAAGGACGTCACGGTGTTCGGGCTCGGCGACCCAACCGAGGTGGTCCTGGACGGGAGCGCTGAAGGGTCTGTCTTCAGCGCCACCGGGGGCGAGCGTATCACCCTGGGCAACGTCACCTTGCAGCACGGGTTTTCCGATCGCGGCGGCGGCCTGCACGTGGTTGGAGGGCTGGAGCTCTCGCTCGTCGGGGTCCATGTTCGCGACAACGATGCGTTCGATGGCGGGGGCGCCTGGATCGAGGACACCCCCACACACATCCAGGACAGTTGGTTCGTTGGCAACGAGTCGGACGGAACCGGCGGCGGGCTGGCGCTGATCACCCGCAATGCAGATAGCCAGGACGTGTTGGACACGACGGTGCTCCGGTCGGTGATCACCGGGAATCGCGCCGACCAGGGCGGCGGCTTGTACATCGAGAACGACCGCGACGGGCGGAAGGTCATCAACACGCTGCTGGACGACCTGCTGTGCAGCGACAACCAAGCCAACCAAGAAGGGTCGTGCGCCTATGTCACCGGGCTCGCGCCGGACCTCCACATCCGCAACGCGAGCTTCCTCGCCAACCGAGGCGGATCGGTGTTGTTCACTGGCTCGACAGGCCACACGCTGGTCCATTCGTCCGTGTTCGCGTTCAACAACGGCGAACACCTGTTCGGTGGCCTAAGGTCATCGAAGTCGACGTCGGCCTACCTGCACTACGACGGCATCGTGTGGCGCAACGTCCTCACGGGCGACCCTTGGTTCTCCAACGCAGGAGCCATCGCCGACGTCCAGACCTGGCACGAGGCCGACCCGGTGCTGTTGACGGTCACGCCCGACGGGGACCCCAGCGACGACTACCTGGCGCCCGGACCCGCCAGTGAGCGGCTGGATCGCGGCTTGTTCGACCGCACCGACCCGGACCACAGCCGCTCCGACATCGGGGCGTGCGCCGGGCCAGAGGCGCGAGCCGCGTGCGGCCGCGGGATTGTCGACAGCGACGGCGACGGGCAGTCCGATGGCTGGGAGCTGTTCTACGGGCTCGACCCGGCCGTCCCCGACGGCATGGACGACCTGGACGGCGACGGGGTCAACAACCGCGACGAGCGGGTGCAGCAGAGCAACCCCAGCCGGGCGGACACCGACTTCGATGGGATGAGCGACGCGGTCGATCCCCTGCCCAACCTCGCTGCGGACTCCCGCCCTGTGGCCGAGCCGGGCCCCATCGCAGCCGCGGTGGTCGGGTCGCCTCTCGCCCTGGATGGCGGTGCCTCCACGGACCCCAACGGCGACCCACTCACGTTCTCGTGGCGGTTCGTGAGCATGCCGCTCGCCTCCACCTTGACCGATGCAGACTGGACCGACCGCTTCACGGCGACCCCGCAGTTCGTGCCCGATGTCCCCGGCGCCTACCGGATCGGTCTGGTGGTCGATGACGGGGCGAGCGCGTCGCGCGAGGAGGATGTGCTGGCCTTGGGCGGTCTGCAGCTGCTGGTGCCCGACGTGTACGCCACCGCCGCCGACGCGCTCGCAGCGGCAGCGCCCGGCGACACGATCCAGTTCGCTGCCGGGTCCTACCCAGTGTCGGTCGATCCCGGCGGCGTGCTGCTGACGTTCGCCGGAGCCGGCTCGGGCGCGACGGTGCTGCAGGGCGCCGGCCACACGCCCATGTTCCAGCTGGGCCCGCGGGATCACATCACCCTGCGCGACATGACGATCGCGGGCGCCGCAAGCCAGTACGGCGGCGCAGTGCGCTGCGAAGACGCCGATCTGACCACCCGAGGCGCTGTCTTCGTGGACAACCTGGCCGAATACGGCGGTGCGCTCCACCTCACCAACTGCCACACCACGCTGATCGACACGGAGCTCAGAGACAACGCATCGACAGACTACGGCGGCGCGATGTGGGCCTTCGGCGGCAGCCTGCAGATGATGGGGGGCGGCGCGCGCGACAACGCCACGGGGCTGGATGGCGGCGCGATCTACCTCGAGGGCGTCGATGCCGAGATCACCAACGTCGGGTTCATCGGCAACGACGCGGAACGGGACGGCAGCGCGCTGGAGCTAAGAGACCACGTGGACGCGCCTGGCGCCGCGGTCACACTCGACCACAACACCTTCGCGAACCACCAGGGTACCGGACAGGTCGTGCACCGCCAGGGGGGCATCCCGCTCGTGGTCACGCACAACCTGTTCATCGGAAACCGGTCGCTGGCCTTGTGGGATGAACAGGACGACGCCGGGGCCGACGTACACCACAACGGCTGGTGGGACAACGACAGTGACGCAGACCCGGCCGTGTTCGCCACAGGCCCCGAGGACGTCCACGGGGAGCCAGGGTTCGTCGACGCATCGGTGGACGACCTTCGGCTCACCTCGAACAGCGCGTTCGTCGACGTTGGAGCGGACGTCGATCCGGACGGAACGCCGGGAGACCTCGGCGCGCACGGTGGACCGATGGCGGCCCCCGGCTGGGATGGGTGGCTGTTCGACGGGGACGGCGACGGCATGGTGGACGGCTGGGAGGTGGCGAATGGGCTCGATCCCGCGGATCCGACCGACGGCGACCTCGATGCGGACGCTGACGGGCTCGACAACGCCACAGAGCACGCCCTCGCCACCGACCCGAACAGCGCCGACACGGACCAGGACGGCGTCTCGGACGGGTTGGAGGCCGGCGTGACGGATCCGCGTGACGCCGCAGACAACGCCCCGACCGCCGACGCCCCGGATGCGCCTACCGAGGTCGACCCGTTCACGGTCGTCACCCTGACAGGGGCGGTGTCCGATCCGAACGGAGACCCGCTGTCGGTTCGATGGCGTATCGCGGACCAGCCGGGGCGCAGCGCCCTCACCGATGCCGATCTGGTGGGTGCATCCAACCTGACGGTGCAGCTCGTCCCGGACGCTCCCGGACTGTTCGTCCTCGAGCTCGTCGCGGACGACGGAGCCGCCACGTCGTCGCCCGACACGGCACTGGTGCTGGTCCGTGGCGATGTCCAGGTTCCGGAGGACTACCCCACCATCGCCGGCGGGCTGGCAGCACTCGCCGATGGCTACACCCTCGACGTCGCCGCCGGCACGTGGCCTGCAGTGGTCGACCTCGACGGGAGGGACGCGACCATCCGCGGCGCTGGCGCCGAGACCACCGTGCTCGACGCCCAGGGTCAAGGGTCGGTCGTGGTGGCCCGGTCCGGCGAGCACCTGATCTTGGAGGAGCTCACCGTCACGGGGGGCAGGGCGACCCAGGGCGGTGGCCTTCACCTGGACAACGCGAGCGTCACGTTGCTCGACGTCACGGTGCGCGACAACGTCGCGGTCGACGGAGGCGGGCTGTTCGCGGCCGAAACGCCCCTCACCTGCAGCGGCATGCGGATGGTGGACAACCTCTCGGTGCACCATGGCGGTGGCGCATTCCTCAGCGGTTTTTCGACGACCACCGATGTGGTGCAGTCGATCGTCGCGGGCAATCAAGCACCGAACGGTAGCGGCGGCGGCATCTTCCTGACGTCCCACGCGTTGCTCGACGTGACCAACGCCGTGTTCGCCGACAACCTGGCGACCGCAGGTGGCGCGATCAGCGATGCGAGCAGCACAGGGGGCACCGTCCTTAGCTACGTCACTGCCACGTTCAACCAGGCGAGCAGCCTGGGCGCCTTCTACGACGCAGCCAGCGCTCGGGACGCGGTGGTCAGCCACGCCATCGTGGCCGACAACCACGGCGCGGCGGCGATCCGCACGGGGGTGTCCGTCTCGCTCGACCAGACGTTCACCCTGCTGCACGACAACGACGACAACTACTTGTCGGCCACCGGCGCAGTCGACCCCGTGCACGGCGTGGACGGCAACCAGATCGACAGCGGTGACCCCGCCCTGGGCGACAGCGACGACATGGACTGGACCAACGATCAGTGGTGGCCCGACCCCACCACTTCCGCTGCGGTCGACGCGGGCGATCCGCTGCTGCCTTCGGATCCCGACGGCACCGTGTCGGACCTCGGCGCCTTCGGCGGGCCGCTGGGGGACTGGGCCCCGTAGCTAGTGCCACACCTCGCCGGCGCCCGGCGCCAGCGTGCGGGCGCCACCGCCCACGCCACCCGAGAACAGCTCGTTGCCGTCGGGGGCGTCGAGAGTGGCCGGGCTGTCGCTCTGGTTCAGCAGCGCTGTGTGACCGTCGTCCAGCGCCCAGGTGGAGACCGCTGGCTGGGACGCCCCCGCGGTCGGGACGGCGGTGCCCCGCCGCAGCGCGATCAGCGCCGCGTCCAGGGCACGCTCCGCCGCGGCACTCCCCACGTCAGCGGCCGTGCCTCCGATGGAGTACGCCCCGCCGGTGACCAACATCGCCGTGAGCGCGCCGCGCGCCACGTCTTCGGGCGCCTCATCGAGCGCCAACGGGCCCGCGTCGTTCCACCACCACCGCCCGTTCGCGAACGCCAGCGCAGGGCTGCCCCCCGCCGCGCCGACCAGGCCGACACTCGGCAGCACGGGCGCATCGCGCGCGATGACAGTGGCGTCCCCTGCGGCGCCCACGAGGGCTTGCAGGCCCTGCCGATAGGCCACCACTCCGGGCTGCTGCTCCCGACGGAGCCCGGGGACGGCCCCCGCCGACAGCTGCGCCAAGACCACGACCTCGGCGCCGGCCGCCACGACGTCCCCGACCCGCTGCGCAAGCCACGCTGCCGCCTCCGGGTGGCTCGCGTCGACGATGGCGGCTCCGTCCCAGTCCAGCTCCTCGCCGTCGAACCCGCGCACCCACCAGTCCGGATTCTCGCCGAAGATCGGCGCGTCGCGCGCGACCAGGAATGGAGCCAGCACGGCCCCCGGGATCACGCCCTGGCCAGCGATGTCCGCGGCAGCCGACGCGCTCAGATCAGGCACGATCAGGGCCTGTACAAGTTCAGGCAGCGCGGCCAGCACCGCAGCGTGGTCATCGTCGGGGAGCTCCCAGGACACCGGCGGTGGATCGGGATCGGCATCGGAGGCGATTGGGATGGAGACCGCATCCGCCCACGCACTCCAGACTGCGTCATTATCGGGGCCCACAGCGAGGAACAATGGGTCGAGGAACAGGGTCTGCCCGTCGCGGACCGCGATCTCCTCCCCCGTCCCACCCCAGGTCACGACCGCGACGCCGTCCGGGTCGAGCGCCACGTGGAAGGCGGACTGCCAGGCGCTGTGCGCGCCGATCAACAACGCCGGGCCGCCTGGCCTGCCGACACCACCTGCCCAGTGCGAGGACCCGCCGCCCGCGACCGCGCCCCCGCCGCCACCAGACTCGTCGAGGACCCACGCTGTGACTGGACCGCTGCCCTGTAGAGTCCAGGTTCCCGTGAGGGTCATCGCCGAGAACGTCACGTCGCCCGCGTCCGCAGTGAGCGAGGGAATCACCCGCTGGCCGTCGGTGAACAGCTCGATCCGCAGGGGACCGCTGGATTCGACCTCGAACTGATTGAGCAGCAGCTCGCCGCACGCGAGGTGGAACGTGCGTGTGGCCACGCCCGTCGCGAACTGAGTCGTGCTCAGCGCGCACGGGCCTGGGTCCGCAGGGGCCGGGCCGACGTTGCCGCCGCCGCACCCCATCGCCCCAACGAGCAAGATCATCAAAGACATGCCCCAGGCTATCCTCCACCGAGGAGGATCCGTGTTCCGCACCGCCGCCAACCGTGTCGAGGCCGCTCTTTCCGACGCGCGGGACCGACGCGCCAGCGGAGACGCCGCGGGGGCCGAGGCAGCGCTGCAGGTCGCCTGGGAGTCCGCGCAGGCGCTCGAAGACGACCACCCGCTGCGCCAGGTCGCCGCATGGCGCCGGGCCAAGCTCGCCCACGACGCGGGTGACTCCGCGCGCGCCCTGGCCGCGCTGGAGCCGGTGCTGGCGCACCCCGACCCGTTCTCGCACTACCCGCGCGGACTGGATGCGTGCCAGCCGCTGGCCCGCTCCTACTGGGACCAGCACGGCTACGGCGCACCGGTGCTCCGCATGCTGTGGGACCGCTACGCGGCACGCCAGCTCGCCGATGGCGATCGCTACCTGCACTGGGCCGGCCGCGTGCAGCTCGCGTGGGACCTCGCCGCAGCGGGCGACCTCGTCGGGGTCCGGGACACGCTCGAGCAGGTCGCGTGCCTGGCACCCAGCTCGTTTCGAGCCGGACCGACCCGGGACCCCCGTGCGCACGACGCGCCCAGCTCGGTGGCGTGGCTTCAGCTCGACATGGCCCGCACCGCCCTCCGAGCAGCCACCTGGGCCGCGGACAATGAACTGGGCGCGCTGGCGGTCGAGCTGATGGAGGACGGCGCCGAGGAGGCCGGCCTGCAGCGCGACGAAGCGTTCTGGTTCCTCGAGCCCATCGGGCTGTACCGCTGGCGGGGCGGCCTCTCCGATCCGGAGGACTACACGCATGCGTGGTGGGCGGCCGCGCCCAGGCTGACCCATGGCCGGGCACCGCTGCATCGCGCCCTGGCCGCCGCCGAGCAGACCGCTGCGACCGACCCGCTGGGTGCAGCCGCCGCGCTGATCGCGGTCGCCGACCTCGCGGCGGAACGCCGCTGGGGGCCGGAGTGGGAGATCGATGCGCTGCTGCGCGCTGCCCGGCTGGCTGGGCCGCGAGCGGAGCCGGCGTGGACCCAACGCGCCGCCGACCGCGCGGCGGCCTACGGCGTGGGCGTGTTCACTTGAGCTTGTCGGTCACATCGGTGAGATGTAGGAACCGCCAGTCAGAGCCGCTGGCTGGCAGCGCCGTAAACGCCAGCACGACCCGGTCGCCCTGCTTGGCGAGCGCCGGCTCCTGGCAGGCGGTGAAGCCCGTCGGAACGGCCACCGTGGCCGACCCATCTGCCCGGGCCAGCATGATCTGGTTGGCGCGGACCGGGTCGCTATAGGAGAACGCGACCCAGGCGCCGTCCGGAGAGACCGCAGGACGCGCGCGCAGTGGCAGTGCGACGTCGCGCGCGATGGTCTTCTGGCTGCCGGCACGCCATGCGATCAAGTCCCAGTGACCCTCTCCGCGCGACCCGTCGAAGAACACGACCGCATCGCCGGCATAGGCCGGACGAGTCTGGTCGCCGCTGCCACCCACGAGTCGCTTCTCGACACCCGTGCTGACGTCGAGCTCAAACACGTCCTCGCCGCCGTCCTGACGCCGCGTGAACAGCACTCGTCCGCCGTCGCCTGAGAACGACGGGTACATCTCAGCCGCCTCCGAGTTCGTGACCCGGGACACCTTGCCGGTCTGGCTGTCGCGGATGCGGAGGTCGCCGTTGCCTGTCTCATCGGCGACGAACGCCATGGAGCGACCATCCGCGCTAATCGCGGGAAAGGTGAGGTCGCCGGGGATTTCCTTCGAACTGATCATCTCAGCGGCCGAGCCACCCGTCGCGGGCCGGTAATAGATCCGAAACTGGCCTCCCTGGTTGGAGCCCTCGAACACCGCCAGCCCGTCCTTGTGCCAGGTGGGGTTGACCACCACCTGCCCCGATCCGCCAAACGGATTGGATCCGCCCGGGAGCGCGACCTTCGCGCTCGTCTTGGCGAGCTCGCCGGTGACAGGCGCGATGAAGAGATCAATGTCGCCGGCGTAGCGGTTCACCTCGAAGGCGACGTACTTGCCGTCGACCGAGAAGATGGGGTGGTAGGCGTGCCCCTCCCCCTCGAATCCGACCTGTCCGGCCTGTGCAGCCGACGCAAGAAGCAACCCCCCGAGAACGCACCAATTCTGGACCATGAATGAAACCTTGCGCATGGGACTGCTTACCCTTCGAAGCGAGGAACGGCCGGAACGACGCCGAACCGGAGTCCGACGCTGTAGTAGCTGCGAGCCCCATCGTGCTGCCAGGACCCACCAAGCTCAACAACACCCTGCAGCGGGCTTAAGTCCAACAGACCGAGCCCGGCGGCGCCCTGGACTCCGCCGCCCCAGCCGAGCCCGCGGTATGGAAGGGCGTCGTTCGGGTCGACGCCTTGGTCGTGGCCGATGTCGAAGTCAGGATGCACACCGGTTCCCGACCCCACGGTGACCTGGTACATCGGGCCCAGCGCAAGCCGCACGCTGCCGGGCCGCGCCACCCCTGCAAGCCAGCCGTTGATCGCGTGCAGCGTGTCGCTGCCGCCGAAGCCGCCGCTGTAGCCGACCACGGCTGCGAGACCGAGCGCCGGCTCGGCATACGTCAGGCCCAGCTCACCGCCCAGCTGTGCGGACAGTCCAGGGGCCGCCACCTCTGCCGGGGAGAACTGCGGAACCCCGTCCTGCAGCGACGGCACACGCTCGCCCATCGGCGTCAGCAGGAATCCAGGCCCGACGGTGAACACGAGCCCAGCGTAGCGGACGAGAGCCTGATCGACGGTGCCGCCGGCCGCACTCGACACGCTGCGGTCCGCGGCGCCGCTGCTCCTGGTCTTCCCCACCTCGATCATCGCAACGTCCTGGCCGGCGTCCACGGTGAACGCGACGGCGCCCGCCACGTAGTCGCCCGCCGGCAGCATGCCGTAGAACGAGCCCGTCTGAGCCACGACCTGCTGCGCGTACTCGATGCTCTTGCGCTGGTCGGGCGCGAACGGCATCTCGGAACGGACGAGCACAGGACGGCGCCGGGGGTCGCCGCGGACGTCCACGCGACCGTAGGCCGCCTCAACGGCCTGCAGTCCCTCGATGATCTCGGGCTGCGGGTCCAGGCCCCGGGCCTGGGACAGGCGCTCGTGTTGCTCCCACGTCTTGCCGAGGTAGCGCGCGGACTCGGCGCCCAGGAAGTGGTGGTCGAAGTCCAGCACGCAGCCGGTGGCTTGCAGGTTGGCGTAGGCCCGCTCGACCCCGCTCCAGGCGTTGCGTGCGGCGAGCTTGCGCTGCTCCTCCCCCAGCCGCAGCTTCTCGGGCGCATCGCACGCGCGCGCGTCGCTACCGGCAGACCACAGCAGCGCCGACAGCGTCGCTGCCACCACCGCGGTTCGAATCTTTCGCAAGGCCGCTCCTACTGCACAGTGGATTGGGTCAGGTCGTGCTCGCCCCAGGGGTCGAACAGCATGTCGGCATACGGGTGCCGGGGCGTTCCGTTGGGCAAGGGTAGCTCTTCGACGACCTCCCCTTCCAGCATCACGAGCGCGCGCCCGCACCATCGACGCGCCTGCGGCATGTCGTGGGTCACCAGCAAACAGGCCGAGTCTGCAGGGAGATTTGAGATCAGGTCGTGCAGAACTGCCTCCTGGCGGTCTGGGTCCAGTCCGCTGGTGGGCTCGTCAGCGACGATGAGGCGCGGCCGCAGCGCAAACACGCGTGCCAGGGTCACCCGTCGTTGTTCGCCGCCTGAGAGCTGACGCGGCAGGGCATCGGCGCGATGAGCGAGCCCGAGCCGATCCAACATCTGGTGGGCCTCCGTCTTCGCTTCGGGCCGGGAACGGCCCCCGAGCACCGCCAGTGACTCCAGCACATGCTCGAGCGCGGTCTGCTGTGGGTCGAGCGCCGAGAGCGCATCCTGCGGCACGTACTGATACCGGGCGCGCAGCGGTCGGCGCGCGGACTCCGACAGCTCGTCCCACGCGTGTCCCTCGACCACCACCGAGCCCTCCGTCAGCGACTCCAGTCCCAGGATGCAGCGCGCCAGCGTGGTCTTCCCCGACCCGGACTGCCCGACCAGCGCCACGACCTCGCCCGCACCCACAGTCAGTGAGACGCCGCGGACCGCATGGACCTCCCGGTGCGGGGACCACGGCCACCGCCCACGCGAGGCGAATGTCTTGCTCACCCCCCACACCTCGACGAGCAGCTCCATCAGCCCTCCTCCTCCGGTCCGATGTGCACCACCGTGTTGGCGATGCGACGCACCGTGTCGGCGTTGTGGCTGATCAGCATCAGCGCGACCCCGTGGTCGGCTGCCACCTGCAGCATCAGCTCGGTCACCACGCGACGGAGCACCGGGTCCAGACCGGTCTCGGGCTCGTCGGCGATCATGACCCGTGGACGCGGCGCGATCGCGACGGCGAGTGCCGCCCGCTGGGCCATGCCGCCAGACAGCTCACGGGGCAGCGCTCCCGCCGTGCGCGCCGGCAGCCCGACCTCATCGAGCACGCGCCGGAGCGCACCGGCCGGGTTGTCGGGCGTCTCCACCCGCCGCGCCAGCGCGATCTGGAGCTGCCGCCCCACAGTGCGACCTGGGTTGAGCGCGCTCGACGCCGACTGCGGCGAGTACGTCACGTAGCCGCCGCGCAGATGGGCCGTGCGGCGTGCCAGCCGCCGTTGAGCGCGCACCCCGGCCCCGGGCACGCCGGCGAACCAGTCCTCATCCGACAAGGCAGGGAATCGCAGCGTCCCGCGCACAAGCCCAGGTACGACGTCCACCACGCCCATCGCCGCTCGTGCAGAGAGCGACTTGCCCGACCCCGAAGCGCCGACCACCGCCGTGATGCGGCCGGCGCGGACGGTGATCCCGACCCCGTCCACGAGCGCGCGCTCCGGGGTCCGGATGCACAGGTCGTTCAGCGCGAGCAGAATGTCGTCGTTCACCGTGCCCTCGCCGCGTAGCGGACCGACTGGGCAAGGATCGCCACCGCGGCCACAAGCGCCAGACCGAGCCACAGCGCGTGCAGCAAGGGCACCCCGAGCAACGCGGTGTAGCCCTTGTACAGCAGGCTCGCCCAGCTGAACTCGCTGTCTGCGTGAGTGAACGACGGCTCGTTCTGGCGCAGCGCCAGGTACGACAGCGCGATCTCGAGGAACACCACCTGCATCGTGACCTCTGCGCCCTGTCGCACGATGACCGGCCGCAGGTTCAGCCAGATCACGTGGTAGCCGTAGATGCGCCACCGCGAGAAGCCGTGGGCCCGCAGGGCCTCCACGAACCGCGCACCGCCGATGCGACCAGCGTACGCGGCCGCCTCGTCCATCGCGCCGGGCGCAGCCAACACCGCCCAGGCCAGGCCGATAGGGAGCAACACCTTCCATTCCTTGGGTAGCAGCAGCGCAACGACCAGCACCACCACCAAGCGGGGCAGCGCGCCCACAAGCTCCGAGCCCACCTGGATCACCCCGTCGACCCACCCGATTCCAGCGCACCGCACCAGCCCGGCGAAGGTGGCGAGCACCATGACCAGCAGCCCGCTGAGGATGGCGGGTACGGTCACGATGGCGGCGCCCTGCAGCGCGATCTCGTGTAGGGGCACCCCCCGCTCATCGAGGCCGAACGGGGGCGCCTCGAAGGGTCCGAGGTACGCACGCTCGGGCACAGGAACCGACAGGTAAGGCGGCGCCACAGCCGTCGCAGCCAGCAACGCCGCTAGCAGCGCGGCGGCGAGCAGCAGCGCGGCCGTTCGCCGGTTCATGCGGGCAGCTCAGCGAGCCGCGGTGCGCGCCGGACCCACAGGGCCACCGCGACCTCCACGCCCGCCTGCCCGAGCAACAGCAGCGCGGACAGTAGGCTGAACGCCCAGGTGGCCGCGAGCACCACCCCGAAGTCCTGCGCCAGCGTGCCGTCGAACAGCAGCTCTCCCAGCCCCGGGATCCCGAGCACGACCTCGACCACCACGGTCCCAGACAAGATGTGGAGCACGCGGGCCCGGGTCTGCCCCACCAGCGCCGGGAGCAGGTTGGGAAGCGCGTTGGCGACCGCAGACTCGCCGCGGAGGCGTGCGATCTGGATGTAGCGCTGCTTCACCTCCTCCTCGAAGCTCGCCCGCGTCCCCATCACGGTGGCGGCCAGCGCCCCATCGGCGAGCGCGAGCACCCCCGCGCCGAGACCCAGGCGCAGCCAGCCTGCCACCCCGTCGTACGACCGCGCGCCGAAGTTGATCTCAACGAAGGCAGCGCACACCAACGCGAGGATCACCGCCGGTGCGAGCCCAACGGCCTGCCACACCGCATCGAGCCGAGAGGACAGCCATCCCAGAGCGGCGGCCACGCCGCCGAAAGTCAGCGGGACGAGCGCCATCAGCGCGAGCAGCGCGGTCGTGGGGAGCGACTCCCAGATCAACTCGGCGACCGGGAACCCCTGCATGATGCGCCACGAGTTGCCGAGCTCGCCGCGTGCAGCGCTCGTGATCCACCGGAGGTAGAACTGAGCCGGGCCCTTGTCGAGGCCGAAGCTGGCCGCCAACGCCTCGGTTCCGTCACAGATCTCCGGTGGGCAGATGATCTCGGCGGGATCGCCCGGGAGCAGCCACAACACGGCGGTGATGATCGCGGGCACGACCAATGGCAGCGCCAGGGCAACCACCATCCGAACCAGCGGCCGAGTCCACCAGGCCAACGAACTCCCCCCGTCCGGCTACAGCCGCCAGCCGTCGAACTCTGTGAAGTAGTAGAACGGCGAGATGGTGTTGTTCCGCACCTCGTTTCGCCAGGCGGACTTGGTGTCGAGCTTCCAGAGAAACAAGTATGGCAGGTCAACAGCGAGCAGGGCGTGCAGGTCGTGGTAGGCGTCCTGCGCCTCCGTGTCGGTCCGCGCGGCCGTGTACCGCTGCAGGATCTGGTCGACCTCGGCGTTGTCGTAGTTGAAGATGTTGAACGCCCCCCGGCCCGCGCCATCGCGGCTGTGGAACATCTGGTTGACCTCCTCGACCACACCAAAGGACCACTTGCCCACCAGCGCGTCATACTGGTCGATCAACCGCCCCGTGACGGCCTTCTGGACCCAGTCGTCCGCGTTGACCTTGTACACCTGGCTGTCGAAACCGCCGGCCTGGAGCTGGTTCCCGATCTGGTTGAGCAGGTCGCGCGCTTCGACGTTCAGCGGGCTGTTCATCCCGATCCGCAGCGCGACCGGTGCTCCGCCCCACACCCAGCGGCCCGCCTCCATCGTCGCGCCGGCCTCCCGCATCAGCGCCCGCGCCTTCGAGCGGTCGGACCGCTCCGCGACCTTGACCGACCGGTTGTAGTACGGAGACGACTGCACGAACGGCCCAGACACGAACTCGCACGGAGGATTGGAGTCACCGGGGTCGACCCCAATCGTGAGCTCGCGGAGCACGGTGCGATCGAGGGTGGCGTTGATCGCCTGGCGGACCCGCCGATCCGCCAGCGCTGGTGTGCTGGGGTTGAGCGCAACGAACCACCAAGAACGGAGGTCGTACGACTTCAGCGCAACATCGTCGGAGGCAGCCACCTCCGGCCGGTGCGGCGGGCTGACCGCCACGAGCCCCTGCACGCCGCCGTTGAGCAACGTCTTGACCTGCACGTAGGGGTCGAGGCCCTCGCTGAGGGACATCTCGCTGATCTTCGGGTTGTGGTGCGCATTGGGAAAGGCGTTGAATCTCACCTCGCGCTTGTGGCGCACAGCACGCATCGGTCCTGTCCCGACTGGCCGGGAGGAGAACTCCGCGTGCGGCTGCAGCGTGCTGGACTTGAAATGATGCTTGGGCAGCACCGAGAACGCAGCGCGCTCGCGCGCGTTGTGGAATGCCTTGGAGAACGTGATCACCGCGGCGCGTTCCCGCGGGATCGACTCGCAGCCCACCAGGGACTCGGCGAAGTCACGTGCCACCTCTGAAGGCGAGTTGAGCAGCGCCTCCACGGTGAAGCACACATCGGCGGGACCGAAGCTCTTCCCGTCGTGCCACTTCACGCCCTCGCGCAGCGTCACCTTGAGCTTGGTGTTTCCCTCTAGGTGCTCGAACTCCGTCACCAGGTTGCTCTTGAGCTCGTTGGTGATCGCCGAGCGGTAGAACAGGCGGTCGAACACCAGCTCCTGGGACCGGCGGTCCACCATCGTGCGCGCGAACATCGGGTTGAGGGTCGAGGGCAGCGCCTCGTCGTAGTAGGCGACGGTCGACCCGGCGAGCAGCACGACGCATGCAAGGCCGAGCGCCGGGAGCCAACGTGCGGTGGAGGGGGTCTGAACGCTCATGCCGGTGACACTCCTACAGTCCTGGGGTTTCGCCCGGCCGCTCTGATCCGACCCGAAGGCCCAGAACCTCCAGACCATACCGCGCAATCTCGAGCGATGGGTACCGCATGGCCTGGCCATGGAGCAGCTCCAGAGCACGGGTTGGGTACCGATTGGACGCGTCCCAGCCCGCCAGCGCAAGCAGCCCGACCGGACACGCAGTCGCCTTGTGACTGTGCTCCATCGCGTTGATCCGCAGCAGGCCGGAGGCCTCACGATCGCCCTCGATCTCGGCGACCAGCGCCATGGAGCGCAGCGCCCCGACGAATGCAATCGCGGCAAACTGCTTGTGGTGGCCTTGCACCGCGCCGTCGGTTCGCGCGCTGGCCCGCTCCAGCAGGCCAGTCCGCAGCGCCGCAGCCCAGTCGCTGGCCCGCGCAGCGGAGACGTTGCCCTCCACGCGCGAAGACTGAGCGAGCCAGGCGAGCAGGCTCGTGTCGGCGTGGGCGTCCACTGCCGCAGCCCCCGCCGCTCCGTGCAGATCCGCGAGGAACGCACCGTCGCCTGCGACGAGCAGATCGCTGCCGAAGAGCAGGGGCAGCGGGAGATCGCCGGCTGGGGTGGCGGGCCCCTCGGCCGGCAGGCGGTAGCCGGCGCGCGCGCTCGCGACCAGCGACGCGTGCTCCGGCGCGGCGATGTGGGCGGCCGCGTCGTGCCACAGCGCAAGCGCCACCAGCGCGCCGGGATCCCCCATCGTGCGTGCCGAAGCGCTGCCGCCCTGCTCTGGCAGGCTGTAGTGCGGCGGCGGCGGCGCCTCGGGCCAGACCCCGGGCGCGGGCGGCGGCAGCTCCAGCGGCAGGGCGGACAGGTCAGGCGGCCACACCCCGTCCGCGGCGAGGAAGGCGCTCCAGGGAGCGTGCCAGGACGCAGTCGCCTCGTCCGGGTGGGCCGCCGCCAACGCGGCCGACGCCTCTCGCGCGCCCGCGAGGTCTCCCACCAGCGCGCGCCCGACAGCGACCAAGTGGGCGGCACCGACCGGATCGGTCGGCTCGGGCGTGTCCCCATAGACCTGAGACAGGCTGTTTCCAGAGATGAGCGCGGCCTGCCGGTACATGGCCGCCACGTCGGAGTGCGCCCGCGCAGCCGGGAGCCCACCGCCGGGACCGAGCTGCCGGACCGCCGCGGCCAGGTCGCGCTTGATCACCAGGCTGACCCAGCCCGGGTCGGCGGTGAACGGCGCCAGCGCCTCCTCGGTGGCCACGGCGACGACCCAGGTCTCATCGAGGCGTTCTGCGGGAACGACGGGCGCCTCCTCGCGCTCCACGGTCCCGTCGGAGTCCCCCCCCAAGCCGCTGCAGCCACTGACCCAGATTATCGCCGCAACACCCGCCATCAACACGCTCATCACCCCTCGCAGTAGTCCTTGGTGCCGGCCGCAGACATGCAGATGCTGAGCGCGCTAGCCGGGTCCTTGCCCGCGGACTTCGCGTACTCGTACCACTCCCGCGCGTTCACCTTGGTCATGTTCCGATGCTTGTCGACCCGGTTGCGGGTCTCCTCAGACGCGTCAGCGGCGTGCCTCTCCTCTGCGACGGCCCACAGGCCCTTCGACGCGACCGCGCGCAGCTTGTACAGCGAGTACACCCGGCTCGTGAAGGTGTCGCCCGTCCACGCTGTGCGGTTCTCGAGCGCCACGTTCGCCCACCGGATGACGCCCGTAGCGCGCCCCGGCCCCTGGGTGGAGAGGTACAGCGCGTACTTGTAGCAGAGATCAGGATCGGACTGGCCGATCTCGTCGAAGTGCCGCTTGACCAATGACTCCCAGCTCTTCTTGTCGCCCTTGAACCAGGCGTTGGCCATCAGCACCAGCGAGATCTTCTTCTTCTCCGTCAGCCGCGGCGCAGCGGAGAGGCGGGACTCGAGACAGGCAATCGTGCCGTCGTTCAGCTTCCCGAGGCTCGCGTTCAGCTCGAGCCCTGTGAGATCGGTGCAATCCACAGGACCGGCCTGGACGTTGGCCGCCGCGACCCGCGCGGCCTCAGCATCATGTGCTGCCTTTGCGACCCGCTCCGCCTCGGCCTCGCGCGCCGCGTTTGCCTGCGCCTCGGCGGCCGCCTGGGCCTCCTCCTGCCGCCTGCGCTCCGCCTCGGCCTCCCGCTGCGCCGCCTGGGCAACGGCTGCGGCATCCCGCTCCACCTGAGCAGCGGCGGCAAGGCGCTGCTGGTCTGCCGCGCTCGCCGATTGCGCCTCGCGGACCAGCTGGTCTGCACGTTCCGTTGCGCGCACCTGGGCGTCGCGCTGCCGCGCCACTTCATCGGCGGCGACTTGTCGGGCGGCGTCGCGCTCCTCCGCTTCCCGCCGTGCGGCGTCCTCGGCCTGCGCCGCATCAGCAGCGCGCTGCGCCTCCGTAGCGTCCTGCTCAACAGCGGGCGGGACGTCGTTCTCCTCCAGCACGCCAACGTACGCGCTCAGTCCGCCGAACGGATCGAAGGAGCGCGTGGGCTGCAGGTCGAACCACGTGAGCCTCAGGTCGGCGGGCCCATCGACCAGCTCCGGCGACACCGAGGCGCCGTCCACGATGCAGGCCATCCAGCCGTCTTGGCAGGGGAAGTCCGGGAAGGCGCCCGGGAAGTCGACCCACTGCGCCGCCTGTGCTGCGCCGGCGAGTCCAACCCCGACGGCCAGTGTCGCCAGCCCCGTTCTCGTGATCCGCATGAAAGGCTCTCCGCTAGTCGATGGGCTTGTCGCGCCCAAACTGGATCACGATGTCGTCGGGATCTTCGTCCGACATGTCGATCACCATCTCTGTGAGATGCACGGAGATGAGGTTCTTCCGACGCCGCACCAAGTATGAGATCGACTGGTTGGTGTACCCAGGCGCAGAGATCTCGAACTCCAACGTCATCCCCTTCTCGATGAGCAACTCGGTGCCATCGGGAAGGTACAGCGCGCAGTCCGACCACTGACCCGTCTCAGTGTTGACCCGCCGGCGATCCTGCTCGGACCGGTTGCGGACCACGGCGGACGCGATGGGCTGCTCGGACGCAGCGTCGACCACCCGGACGGTGACGGGAACGCCGCAGTCCTTGTCTGCACCGGCAGCGGCCCATCCCGCGAACATCAGAGGGGCCAAGAATCCCGTCACATCCCCTCCAGAAAGCTGCGCAGCGGACCATCGGGAGCCACACCAATAGCGGCGGCCGCGTCCCCCCACCGCAGAAGACACTTGGCCGCTGCAGCGGATTCCACACCCTGTACCAGCTTCATGGCCGTGTCAGCGTCCTTCGAGATCGCGCAGGCGGTCGCAAGCGCATCCGCCAGACCGTCCGCAGGCACATCGCCCGAAGCGACCGCCTGGCGCAGCGACGCGAACTTGCCCAGCGCTGCACTGGCCTTGCCCTCGGAGAGCAGCACCATGGCGTCGGTCGCCTGAAGACGCCACGCCTGGCCAACCGGCGGTCCTGACATCATGTCGACCAGGCGCCGGGCCACCGCAGGCAGACCGGACGTCACGGCACGCCCGGCCCACAGCAACAGCAGCGCGTCGCGGTCCGGATGCTCCGACGTGAGCTCGATCAGCGGTGACTCGGCCGCTTCGCAGGCGTTCTGACGCTCTCCAAGCGCCCACAGCGCGGTGGCATCGGCCAGCTCGCCCAGGTGGAGATCGCCACTGTCCATCATGTCGAGGTACGCAGCGGCCACCTGTCCGACTGCCCCAGGCGCATCCGATGCGTCCCGCAGCAGCGCCGCGGCGCGTTCGTGCTCCAGATCGACCAAGTAGACCTCCGCCGCGAGCAGCGCGCCCGCGGGAAGTCCCGACTCCTCAGCGTGGTCGCGGACGTCGTCCAGGCGCCCGCCCCAGCGCAGCGCGAGGAGCGCGCGCCGAAGGTGAATAGCGCCCGCCGCGTCGCCCGCGCTTGGAAGCGCCGCAGCCAGCGTCGCGTCCGCTCCCGCAAGGTCGTCTCCCAGCATCTGCAGATAGGCCTGACCCACCGCGACCCCGACCGACCCCGGATGTTCAGCAAGGAGGCGTTCGTACTCCGCGTGAGCGCCCGGCAGGTCGCCGCCGTCCGCCATGCTCCTGGCCACGGCAACGATCTCGGCGTCGTCAGCGCCCAAGCCGAGCACGTCCAGGCCGCCGGCACAGCCGACACCCAGCCCCAGCAACGCGCCAGCGATGACAGCCCGACCGATCACGACTGCCCGACCGGTTGACCGGACCTGCGATCCATTCGCCATGCGTTCCCCCGCACCCGCAAGGGCGCCACGCGCAAGTTGATACCTGAACCGCGCTCCCGAATCAATAAGCCGCGCAGCGGATCTCCGCCGGGCACCGGGGACGGTGCGCTCACCCCAGCGCCGCCGCCTCGCCTCCCTCCATCGCGGCGTCCGATGCCACCCGGAGCTGCTCGAAGTGCGCCTGTACGCGATCGAAGAGCTCGGGAACCGACTGCGAGTGAAGTAGCGCCTGCTTGAGCACCGCCCCCTGGGGCACGCCGTCTGCGAAGTACCGCGCGATCTTCTTCATGCGCCCGAGCGCGTGGCGCTCAGATCCCGACCGCTGGCGCAGGGTCTCGTAGAACGACAGCAACACCCGCTCACGCTCCCGCAGATCGACCTGCACGGTGGGGTCTCCGTGCAGCGCCGCCTCGATCTTGCGGAACACCCAGGGGTCTCGGATGGCGCCCCGACCGATCATCAAGCCATCGCAGCCGGTCTGGGCGAGCGTGTCGAGCGCAGAGGGCGCATCGACAATGTCGCCGTTGGCGATCACCGGGATGGACACCGCATCCTTGACCGCCGCAATGGTGTGCAGCTCGCGAACGCCGCCGTACAGATCGGTGCGGGTGCGCCAGTGCACGACCACCATCTCGACCCCCTCCTCGGCGCACATCTTCGCCAGCTCGGGCGCGTTGCGGTGCTCCGGGTCCCACCCTGCGCGCATCTTTACGGTCAGCGGGATGTGGACGGCCGCCCGCATCGCCGCGACGATCCGCCGAGCGACCTCGGGCTCGCGCATCAGCCCGCTGCCCCCGGAGTTCCGGCAGACCTTCTTGCTGGGGCAGCCCATGTTGAGGTCGACCATGTCGGCGCCGAGGTCGTCCTGGACGAACCGCGCAGCGTCCGCCAGCGCATGCGGATCGCGGCCGTACACCTGGACACTCACCGGGCGCTCGCCGGGGTCGAAGCGCGCCATCTCCAGCGCTTTGCGGTGCCCATCAGCGAGCTGTTGACCCGGGATGAACTCCGTCACCGTCAGTCCACAGCCGCCGATCGACCGCACCAGTCGCCGAAATGACAGGTCGGTGACCCCCTCCATGGGAGCCAGCAGCAGCGGCGGGTCGAGCACGATGTCGCGTACGCGGAGCATCTTTGCCTGTAAACCCGTCAACCAGAACGGTCGAGCGGATCACCGCCCCCCACGCGGAGCGACCTCCGTGAGCTGTAGGGCCGCGATGAGGCGGGTCTCGGCCTCGTCCGCCTCGGCCCGAAACCAGTGCTTGACGTAGTCGCGGTCGGCCATCGTCTCCACATCATCGCCCGGAACACCCTGAGCCGCCAGCGCCTCCCGGAACGCTGGGTCGTCCGGGTAGACGTACAGCAGGCCGTCCTCGTCGAGCACCACCTGCTCGCCCATCGCGCCGCGCACCCACACTTCGCAGCGCGCGTCGCCGTAGACGAGCAGCTCTGCGTCCTGCAGGGCGGCGAGCACCGCATCCGCGGACGCCCCGAGCGCTACGAAGTCCCGCGGAGGCGCCCCGCGCGGGCCCGGCTCCCGCCGATCGACCTTCTGCCGGTACAGAAACGAGAGCGGCTCTGCAGCCGCACGCAGCAACGCGGCATGAACGACGACCACTGCACTGCGGGGCACCGAAATGGTGAGCCGGGTATCTCCCTGCGGAGTGACCTCGGCGAACCAGCCGGGAGACGGCGCCCAGCCGTCGTGCTCACCTGCCTCGGTCACACTGTCCGCCTTGCTCGTGATCACCGGGACTGCCTCCGGCGCCCCCTGTAGCCAGGTAGGGTGACTGCGGCAGGAGGAACGCATGCCGGACCGGGTCGAGCGGCTGGAGCAGGCCGACGAGGCCGCGCTGGTCGAGCTGCTCGAGCAGGACCCCATCGCGAACCTGTTCCTGCTCGGGTTCGCGGACGCCCAGCTGATGTCGCGCGGTTGGTGGTACGGCGCGTTCGACGACGACCGGCTGGTCGGCGTCGTGCTGCTCCTGCCGGGTCGCCTCGCCGTGCCGTGGTGCCCTGAATCGGACGATGATGCGGCGCGGCTCGGAGACCACCTGTACGCGCTGCATCGCCCCAGCCTGCTCGTCGGCCCGCGCAGCCAGAGCGATGCACTGTGGCGGCGATGGTCGCGCGGCAAGGCCCCGTCACGCAGCTTCGACCAGCGCCTATACGCGCTCCAGACGCCACAGCCTGGCGCGGATCCCCCGGGCTTCCGCCGGGCCGACCACATGGACTGGCCGGTGGTGGCCGAGCTGACCGCGGCGATGGAGCTGGAGGACCTCGGCACCGACCGCGCCGCGGATGACCCCTCGCTGCACGATCACGTCGTCAAGGAGCGGATCAAGGCCGGACGTACCTGGGTCATCGAGGAGGACGGAGACATCGTGTTCCAGGTCAACATCGGCACCAGCCACCCGCTCGGCGCCCAGATCGGCGGCACCTTCGTCCCCCCCCACGCGCGGTGCCGCGGCCTGGCCACATTGGGGATCGCCGCAATCGGACGGCACCTGCTGTCGTACACCCCGCGGGTCATCCTGCACGTCAACGAGGCCAACACCCCCGCTGTCCGCGTGTACGAGCGCAACGGCTACGTCTCCAGCACTCCGTTTCGACTGATCACACCCTGAGGTCCCATGTTGCACGCTGACAGCCGATTCAGCGACGCGGTCGCATCCAAGGTAGCAGAGCTCGAGCGCAAGACGGACGCTGAGGTCGTGGTCGTCGCTGCGGAGCGGTCCGGGAACTACCGCGACGTCGCGCAAGCGATCGCCTCGCTGGCCGCGCTGCTGGCGCTCGCCGTGATGGCCGCCCTACCTTGGCATGTTCACCCTGTGTTCGTCGTGGTGGATCTGGCGTTGCTGTGGGTGGTGGTGAGCTGGGCGATGGGCAGTCATCGCCTCCTCGCCAAGCTGGTCTCCGCGGCGCGGCGGCGTGAGCAGGTCCGGATCAGCGCGGCCGCCGCGTTCCATCAGGAGGCCGTCCATGCGACCCCGCGCCGAACCGGCTTGCTGGTCTACGTGAGCGCCTGGGAGCACCACGTGGAGCTGATCCCTGACGTGGGTCTCGAGGCCCGCATCCCGCGCGGCCGGTGGATCGCCGCGACCGACGCGCTCACGACGGACAGCCTGGCTGCCTTTCTGACCGGTCTCGACGCCGTCGGCGCGCTCCTCGGCGAGTTCGTCCCGCCCACCGGCCAGCGCCGCGTCGCCCTCGACGACGCCCCCCGGATCCGCTGATGGCGCTGTGGTCGTGGCTCGACGATCTTCCGGCGGCGCCCCGGCTCGCACTGCTCGCGGGCTCCGCAGTCGGGCTGGGCGTGCCGACGCTGACGGTCTCCTCCGACCTGGCGGCGATCGGTTTCGTCGCGGGTGTCGCGGCGGCCTGGGGCGCGGCGTGGTGGGGAATCGCGCGCCCCCGTGCGCACGCGCGCACCCTGCAGGATCAGCAGCGGGAGACCCACTGGGTGGAGGCCCGCAGCCTGTTGGGCGCCGACGCCGTGCACGACCGCCACCGCGGCCTCGATGCGCTGACGACCCGGGATCCGGCGTTTAGCCTGCCCGTGTTCCACGCCATCGTGCAGCGCATGGTACCCGACTCAGCGCTGGTGCAGATCGCCAGCGTGCGGGTCGCCGACGGCCAGACCGAGGTGCAGACCATCGTCACCGGTGAGACTGGATCGCGACACGTCCTCCTGCGCCGGGCCGAGGATGCCCACTCGCCGCCGCCGGAGGAGATCGCCGACGGCGCAGGCGGCTGGCAGATCGTGTCCACCCGGCCCGGCGACGCGCCACCGTTCCCGTCCACCGCGCCCGATCCATGGCTGCCCGCGAGCCGCCGGGCGCTGCTGGCCCGAGGAGAAGCGTTCGACGCCGAGGCGTTCGATGCCGTGCTCGGCGAGGTCGGTGCGGCGCTCGACCACGCGGCGAGCACAGGGCAGGTCCCCGAGTCGTACCTCGAACCTACCGGCACCCGCGCGGTGAAGCACTTCATCGAGGGACCCGGCCTCCCCGCAGGGGGCGAGGCGTCCACCTGGCTCGAGGTCGAAGAGGACGGTTGGTTCGAGCGCATCGAAGTGCGCCAAGGCAGCCGCATCTTGGGCCTCGCGCGCCGCGCCGGACAGCCCGAGGCACCATGGAAGCTGTGGCGGCTGCGGGCACTCACCATCGCGGGAGCCGCGCTGGCGATGGTCCTGTTGCTTGCGCTGGTCCCGGAGGTAGCCGAGGGTCGCGTCGGAGGCGGACAGGGCGCATCGCGCGGCGGCGGGGGCTTCTCCGGCGGCGGCAGTGGCGGCAGAGGCGGCGGAAACGAGTTGATGATCATCTGGGTGCTGATGCGCCTCGTCATCGCCTACCCAGCCGTGGGCATCCCGGCGGTGATCGGGGTCACGGCCCTGTACTTCACGCACCGCTCATTCCTGTCCGGCACCAAGAACCGCGCTGTCCACCGCACCCATCGGAGACGCGCCCCGGCCTCGACCCTCTCGATCCGCCAGCCGCCAGGCCTCGCGACGCTGCGGGAGCGCGATCCCGGTCTGTCGCTTCCGGTCTTGGTCGACACCATCGTGCTTGTGCACCGACGGTCCCTGGCCGCGCTCTGCTCGGGGGCCTGGGAGCCCCTCGCCCCGTTCGTGGACCCCCGGGCACGCGAGCGGCTGCGGATCGCCCACGATGGCATCACCGCGATCGACGACGTCGTCGTCGGCGGCGTTCGAATCCTCAAGGTCGAGCAGCGCGGCGCGCACGACCACCTCACGGTGCACGTCCAGTCCACCCGCACCGAGACCCGCGCGGGAACCGAGCGGCGCGTTGAGGTCCACGAGCAGTGGACGTTCCGCCGCTCCCGCGGTGCCGTGTCGCTGCCGCCCGGAGCGATCGAGCGCCTGGGATGCCCGAGCTGCGGCGCCGCTGTCGAGGTCACCAACATGGGGGCCTGCCGCAACTGCGACACCCCGATCACAGCCGGGCAGCTGCAGTGGCAGGCCGTGTTCGTCGCGCTCGCCAGCCGCAGCCCCGCGGTCGTTCCCGACATCGGGTGGACGGTCGGCGGCGAAGAGTCGTCGGTGAACGTCCCGATGGCCCAGGACCCCAACCTGGCGTCGGAGATGCGCTCGCTGCACGCGCGCCACGAGGACTTCGACGCCGAGCTGTTCGGCAAGCGGGTCACGCTGGTGTACGAGCGCCTGCAGGAGGCGTGGTCCACAGCGCGCTGGGAGCGCGCCCGTCCCTACGTCACCGATCGGATGTTCCAGACGCTTCGGTTCACCCTCGAACGGTACGCACGGCAGGGGCTGCGCAACCAGCTGACCGACGTGCGGCTGCTCCGGGTTCGGATGGTGAAGGTCGACGTCGACGCCTGGTTCGAGTCCATCACGGTGCGCATCTGGGGCTCCATGAGGGACGCCGTCGTCGACGCGAAGGGCAACGTGATCGGTGGCAACGACAAGGTCGCACGCTCGTTCAGCGAGTATTGGACATTCACCCACTCCGCCGGGAGCCCCGGCGGCACCCACGGCGACCGCGACGCGTGTCCGAGCTGCGGCGCCCCGCTCGATCAGGTGAACCAGGCCGGCATCTGTGGCTACTGCGACACCAAGATCGTCAGCGGCAAGTTCGACTGGGTCCTGTCGCGAATCGACCAGCCCGAAGCATACTCCGGCTGACGGGATATGGTTGATCTGGAGCGACGATGTCCCCCGTACTTCTGATATCAATGGCCGCAGCGGCTGCCCCGCCTGCGCCCACCCACGATCAGATCGCCCAGGTCAACTGGGGGCCGCCGACCTTTCACGAGCACCAGCTGCTGGGCAACGTACCCGTCGCGCAAGCGACGATCGACGGCGTCGCGTGCTTCCGCGGCCAGGCGCGGGTCCAACCGTCCCCCGACCAGCTCCTGGCGGTCGTGACCGACATCGCGAGCACGAAGACGTGGTCGTCCGCGGGCATCGTCGACGGGCGCGTGCTGTGGTCTTCGGAAGCCGGAGACCGCCTGCACTACTTCCAGGTTCTCGACGTCCCTGACTGGACCCTCGCCGCCAATCGGTACTGGTTCCTCAGCGGCAAGGTCGAGCGCTTGTCCGACGGCGTTCGGATGCGCTGGACCCGGCTCGAGAACAGCGCCGCCTATCCCGAGCTCGCCCAGATCCGCGTCCAGCGCCCGCGCGCGGTCGAGCCACCGGTCAATGTCGGAAGCTGGACGTTCCGCATCGTCCCTGACGGCACCGAGGTCGACTACGTGATCTGCACGGACTTCGGCGGCAGCATGCCCGACCTGCTCAAGAACGCGGCCTCCCGAACCGCACTGCCCGGCACCATCGGGGACGTCGTGGCAGAGGCGCTGCGTCGGTGAGCGCCCCCACCCTCGACGAGCTGACCGCGAACGTCCGCAGCTTCGTGCAGGCGCGCGACTGGCAGCAGTTCCACTCCCAGCGCAATCTCGCGATGGCGCTGTCGGTCGAGGCGTCCGAGCTGCTCGAGCTGTTCCTGTGGTGCCGCGACGACGGGCCCCAGCCGCTCACCCCGGAGCGGCGCCCCCAGGTCGCCGACGAGGCCGCCGACGTGCTGATGTGCCTGCTGAACTTCTGCGACCAGGCCGACATCGACCTCGCCGAGGCGCTCGCGAACAAGCTCGCGATGGCCGAGCGGAAGTACCCGGTCGACCAGGTGCGCGGAAAGGCCCTCAAGTACAACGAGTACGCGCGGCCCGCCGCCGCCAACCGAGACGGCGACTAGCACTGGCTGTGCCGGACGCTCAGCGCGCTCGGAAGGCCAGCGCATGCTCGGCGCGGGTGGAGTCGCGCCCGTGGTCGGCGCGCACCACAGTGACCCGCGCCAGCTCGGTCATCCCGGCAGCGCGCGCCGCTCGCCGGGTGGGCTGGGCAGAGTCCACCGGCCCCGCCGGAGTGAGGCCGTCGCCGATCACCACCACCAGTGCACCGCCAGGCCGCAGCGCTGCCGCAGCTCGCGCCGTCCACGCGACCGTGTCCGCCGCCCAGGCCCGCTCGGCCGATCGCGATCCGGCGCGCCAGGCCCGGCGCGCACCGATCTCGCCCTCGACCTGGGGGTGACCCAGCCACACCGACCGCAGATGCTGCAGCGGCAGGTAGTCATACGTGCTCGGGTAGGGCGGGCTCGTGATCACCGCGTCCACCTTCTTGGACAGCTTCAGCGCCCGCGCATCGGCGCGGCGCAGCTCGGTGCGGGGCGTGTCCTCTGGCACCGCCTCCCGATACGCCGCCCAGCGCCGACCGAGTTCCCGCGCCTTCTTGTGGAACAGGATCGCCGTTGTCTCCGGCGGACGACGGTGCTTGACGCGGAGCGCCGACGTGTCGGACTGGCGCCAGCTCACCTTCACGAGCGTGGACGAAAAGCACGCCCACAGCCATGCCCGAACCGACTCCGGCGCCTCGGCGATGCCCGTGCGCAGCGCCTGTAGCTCTCGCATCACGTACGGCGCGTACCACTGCTCCACGACCCGAAAGACCTCGGAAGGGGGGTCGATCTGCGCGGTGCGTGCGTGCTCGGTGATCCGCCGGGCCGCCGACCGGAACGTCGTTGTGAGTTCCTCGTCCGGCGCCGACGTGCGCGCTCGGGCCACCAGAAGCGCCACGTCGGACAGATCGCGTCCCACCGTGCGGCGCCCCGCCGCGCGCCCTTCGACCATCACGGTCCCGCCGCCGCAGAACGGATCGAGGATATCTCCGGGGAACGCAGCGATCAGCCTCGCCGCAGCATCCGGGTGGAGCCCCGCCGGGTAGGTGTGAAAGCCATGGGTCCACCGCTCGACCGGTTCCGCTGCGCTCAGCGCCTCGAGCAGCACCGTCGAGACGTCAGCGTCCCCGTGTTGCTCGGGCGTGCCGACGACCTCCATCCCGGTCCGACGGTCGCCCTCTCCGCGACGACCTGTCATGGCTCCTCCCGCCGGCCAGGTGTATCCGAAGCCAGTCAGCGGCGCAGTGGTCGCGCCGCGTGCACCTGCCAGTCCCGGCCGGGGACCTCGCTGTGCTCTCCCACCCCGCCCGTCGCCGGCTGCGATGACCAGTACCTCATCGCGTCGCCTTCCCAGCCGAGGAACACCACCGAGTGCCCGCTCGGCGCGGAGAGATCGACCGACCGCCAGAACTGGACCAGATCGCCCGGGCGCGCATCGGCAGGGTCGACCAGCACCCCGAGCCCGGCGTCGATCAGCGCGGTGGCGGCCCCGCCGTGCCCCATGACCGGGCAAAACCAGGACGCCACGAGGTCGCGCAGCTCCTCGGGTCCCCGATCGTCCAAAGCCCCGGCCTCCCGCGCCGCCTCGAACCAGACCTCGAAGGTGACCCCGCAGCAATAGGTCGCCCCGTCTGTTGCAGCGCGGGCTACCACCTCGCCGCGGTGCGTCAGCTCACGCGACACGCCGTCGTGGGTCGGATCGCGCGGATTGGTGGGATCCTCCGGCCCGACGCGCGGCACCGGCTCGAACCGGTAGTCCCCGCCGGTCGGAATGCGGCGCAGCCCGGCGATCATCGCCTCATTGAGCGTCTCACCCGCTGCCACCTTCCCTCCGTGACCTAGATGGTATCGTCTACAGACATGACAGGACCGGTCGAACCCCGCACGGGTCTCACCATCGCAGATCGCTACCGACTGGGCCGCCTGCTCGGTGTGGGCTCCATGGGCCACGTGTTCCGCGCGGCTGATCTGCAGACGAACGATCCAGTCGCGGTGAAGGTGCTCCTTCCACAGCTTTGCACGGTGCGCTCCCAGGTTCGTCGCTTCGCGCGGGAGTTCGAGCTGACGGCGCAGGTCGCTCATCCCAACGTGGTGCAGGTGCACTGCTTCGGCGAAGAGACCACTGGCGAGCTCGCCGGTACGCACTACCTCGTGATGGAGCTGCTAGCGGGACGCGGCCTGGACGAGGCACTCAAGAACGGCCCGCTCAGTCCCCATCGCGCAGTGGCCATCGGCGCCCAGGTCGCGCGGGCGCTCGCCGCAGCCCATGCGCACGGTGTGGTGCACCGGGACCTCAAGCCGCAGAACATCATCGTGCTCCGCCGGGCGGGGCAGGACCGCATCAAGGTGATGGACTTCGGGCTCGCGCGCCTCGAAGGGGACCAGAACGACGACCTGACCGACATCGGGGTCCGCCTGGGAACCGCCGAGTACATGGCGCCCGAGTACGTGGAGGCGGCCGAGCTGACAGCGTCGAGCGACCTGTACTCGCTCGGCATCTTGCTGTACGAACTGCTCACGGGCACACCGCCCTTTGTCGGCAGCTCTCTCAAGATCATGCAGGACCACGTAGACCGCGTCCCCACCCCGCCGAGCAAGCGCGCGTCTGGGCTCCCGGGGTGGCTCGAGCAGCTGGTTGTGCGGCTGCTCGCCAAGGGGCCCGACGACCGACCGGAATCTGCGCGGATCGTGGCAGACCTCCTCGAGGAGGGGCTCCCCTCGCTCGCGGAGACGGCGACCAAAGAGCGCCTCGCCTACAACATCACGGCCACCAAGCCCGACACCCGCAGCCTGCCGCCCATGGAGGGCGTGCTCTCCCACTCGGAGATCTCGGCGCCTGTGTACCCGGATCCCAAGCCGCTGCCCGGCGTGCCCATCGCGGTCGGCCTGCTGTTGGTCGCGAGCGGCATCATCGGGATCGGCACTGTGCTCGGCATCGTGCTGATTCTGGTGTTCGGCTGACCAGCGGCGACGGAGCTCAGCCACCGGCGGGGCGGAACAGGGCGAACACCGAGGTGTAGCCATGCACGTACGCAGACCGCTGCACGGGGCCGATCTCGCCGTTGCCGAAGAAGCCACCCAGCGGAACGTCTCCAGCGATGTCGCGAAACTGGGCGGAGTCATGCCCGCCGGCCCCGAACAGCGCCGATCCGCGGCCCACGCACGTGAACAACAGCCCGCCTGCCGGGGGCAGGCGGCCCTCCATGGCGCGCCCGAGCACTGCCCGAACATCCGACGCCGCAGCTTCCGCATCGCGGACATGCCACTGCACGACCTGGAAGCGCTCCGGAAGATAGCTGACCGCGACGCCGCGGCGGTCTCCCGAGACGCCCACCAGATCGCGGATCAGGAAGTCACCGGGGTGGTACTCGTCCTGGTCGCGCATCTGGACCCCGAGAAAGGGCGCCGCGCGCAGCAGCGTTTGATCCTCGACGGGAAGGGTGCCGTGAAGGCCCCGCAGCACTGAGACCGGGTCGTTGCCGTCCAGTTCGAGGATCCGGTTGCCCGCGCAGGCAGTGACGAACATCGGCGGCCCGATCGGGCGGCACCCCTGAGCGACGACCGGGTCGAGCTCGATATCGCCTCGGAGAACCACCCCAATGGCGCCGCCGGCGCGCACCCCATCGCAGCTGAACATCAGATGAGGATCGCGCGAGGTATTGCCACTGGCTTGCCCTCCAACGACCGGAACACCCGGGAGCGCTTCCTGCAGCACCCGCAGCGTAGGTCGCACATCGAGCGAGTGCGGGTCGCTCAACAGGAGGATGCCGGCCGCGGGCTCCTCGAGCACGGAGGGGTCGATGAGCACCCCGCCGGGAGGCGGTACGTCGAACGCCTCGATGGACACGCCAGGAAGCTGTGCTGCGGTCAGCGACAGCCCCGCGCCACCCTCGATCTCCTCGCCGGATCCAATGACCCCGGCGGCTGAGCAGCCGAGCAGCACTGCGCGCGGAAAGGCCGCACGCGCTCCGTAATACAGCTCTTGCGCGCGCCGCAGGTGCTCCTGCGTGGCGAACAGCACCAGCAGATCCGGGTCACCCGGAACGCCATCGAGCACCTCGTCGAGCGCTGCGCCCGTGTCGGTCCGTGTGGACAAATGGCTGGTGAACCGCAGCCGAACCTCCGATTCGCACGTCATATCCCGGACGCGACCGGGCCGCAGACTCACTCGTTGAGCGCGGCCAGCACACCATCGCGCGCCCAGTGGGCCAGGCCGTAGATGGTCAGCGAGGGGTTCACGCCGAGCGAGGTGGGGAGCACGCTGCCGTCCACGACGAACAAGTCGCGCAGCCGGTGGTGGCGCATCGACAGGTCGACCACCGACGTCGCCGGGTCGGGTCCCATGGCGCAACCACCCATCTGGTGAGCGCTGAACATCGTGTGCTGTAGCGCCCCATACTTGGCCGACCGTAGGCGGGCGATGCCCGCCTCCGAAGAGACGATGATCGGCTCGTTGTGCAGTGTCAACACCTCCCGCGCGCCCGCTGCCAGGTGCAGTCGCAGCAGCTGCACGTGGGCCTCCTGCAGCGACTCTTGCAGCACGGGACCCAGCGGGTAGTCCAGCGAGATGCGCCCGTCCGGACGCGCCGTGACGGTACCGCCGTGGTCGTCGGGGTGCAGCCCATCGACCTGCAGCGCGATCAGCGCCGAGGTGTTCTGGAGCTGCGACATCAACCGCGTCTTCGCTTCCCCGTGCATCGCGAACGCCACCGACGCCATGACCGGATGGAGCGGCGCGGCCTCGACGAAGAACCCGACCTGCGACCCGCGGTCGACCCAGTGATGCGAGGAGACCGACTGGGGCGCGCCGAACCAAGGGTGGATGGGCGCGTCGTAGCGACCCGCCACCGCGATCACGGGGTGCAGAAACGTCCGCTTGCCCACCCGCCCGCGATCGTTGATGCCCGATCGCTGCAGCAGCGCCGGGCCGTTGATTGCACCGGCGCTGCACACCGTCATTTGGGGTCGCACGGTCAGGCGCGGCCCCGCAGGCCGGTCGGCACCGGGGTCCATCGACTCGGCGTGCACCGCTACGATCCGGTCGCCCTCGGTCTGAAGACGGGTCGCGCGGGTGTTCGGGAACAGTCGCGCTCCAGCCGCGATCGCGTCGGGCAAGTACGTCATGTGCATAGACTGCTTGGCGTCGTACGGGCAGCCGAAGCCGCAGTAGCCGCTGTTCGCGCACCCGCTCACGTTGCGGGACAGCACGGTGGTCTCGACCCCCAAGGATCGCGCGCCCTCGAGCAGTCGCCGGTTGTTCTCGTTCACCAGCGTGACCGGCCACGGACCAATGTTCAGCCGCTGCTCCACCGCCGCGAAGTGCGGCGCGAGATCCTCGGAGGTGAGGACGAGCCCGTGTAGGTCGCGCCAGTGCGCGAGGATGCGGTCCGGGGTCCGGAAACAGGTGGTCCAGTTGACGGTGGTTCCACCACCCACCGAGCGGCCTTGGAGCACGGTGATCGCGCGATCCTCCGTCGCCCGGCCGCCGCGCTCCTGGTACAGCGTTGGCAAGCTCCACGACTCATCGAGCACCGCAAAGTCGCGGGCGCCGTATTCCCCGCCCTCCTCGAGGATGACCACGTCGACGCCCGCCTCTGCCAGCCCAGCGGCGAGGACCGCACCTCCAGCGCCCGATCCGATCACGCACACATCGCAAGTGAGCTGACGATCGGCACTCATCCAAACACCGCCGGCGGCCCAGGGTAGCCCATCACAGCGAACGTCCGGGGCAGCGACCAATAGCTGCTGGACACCAGCGAAACAAGGGCACGGTAGGCAGACCGACGCACTGTCAGGCGGCTGTCGCGCCAGCGCGTCAGCACGTCGCGCCGGGCCTCGGGATCGGAAGCGGTGAACGTGCGCGGCCTGCCGTCGAGCAGCAGTCCGAAGAGGCCGTTCTCGAGAAGCAGCAGCGCGCGGTGCACATCACGGGCATCGGCCGGGTGCAGCGTGGCCAGGTGCTCGTCAACCCGCTCGGGGACCCCGAGGTCCCACGCGCCTGGAAGGTCGCCCACCGCGGGGCACACGGTCTCAGCAAGGGCCACGAGCACCGAGAACGAGGCCGGATCGAGCGACAGAAGCGACTGCCTGGCGGCGCGGTGTACGCTGGGCTGCAGCGCGAGACCCACGCCGCCCAGGGCCAGGAGGAGAGCACCCGAGCCCAGCCCGAGCGCCGCACGACGCGTGGGCGCAGAAGAGAGGACTGGTTTGGTGTGACCCCTCACATCAGCCAGGCGAGCAGCCGCTCGATCGTCCGCCCGTATGGCGGGGCGACCAGCGAACGCGCGTTGAACCGGGGTTGGTGAAACACCGCTTTGCGATGGGAGAACGTATCGAACCCTTCCCGGCCGTGGTACGAGCCCATGCCCGACGCGCCGACCCCGCCGAAGGGCAGGTGCTCCTCGGCCACATGCAGCATGCAGTCGTTCACGGTGACCCCGCCGGCGTGTGTCGTACGGACGACGTCGTCGACCCGCGCGTTGTTGCGGTCGAAGTAGTACAGCGACAGCGGGCGGGGCCGCTGCTCGATGTAGGCGAACGCCGCCTCCATGTCTGGCACGGGGACGATAGGCAAGATCGGGCCGAAGATCTCGTCTTGCATGACCGCCATCTCGTCGGTCGGGTCGCGCACGAGCGTGAGCGGCAGCTTGTTGCCCGCCGCCGCGAAGGACTCGCCCGCCGGGTTGATCTCGACCAACCGCGCGCCGCGCTCCTCGGCGTCAGCGAGGTAGCCGGTGAGGCGCGCGTGGTGCCGCGCGTTGACCACCGAGGTGTAGTCCGGGTTGTCAGCCAGGCGCGGGTACCGGAGCGCGACGGCCCTGGCGAGCGCTTCGGTGAGCGCGTCGGCTTGATCCGCCTGCACAAGGACGTAGTCGGGGGCCACGCACGTCTGGCCCGCGTTGAACATCTTGCCGGTCGCGATCGACGCAGCCGCCTTGTCCAGTGGGTAGTCGGGGTGGATCACGGCGGGCGACTTGCCGCCCAGCTCGAGCGTGACCGGGGTGAGGTTCTTCGCGGCGGCCTGCATCACCAGACGGCCCACCTGGGTGGACCCGGTGTACAGCAGGTGGTCAAGCGGCAGGCTCGAGAAGGCCGCCCCGACCTCGGGTCCGCCAGTGTGGACCGTGACGGTCCCCTGGTCGGTCGCTTCCGCGAGCAGCGAGACCAGCAGCTCCGACGTGGCCGGGGTGAGCTCGCTCGGCTTGAGCATGACCCGGTTGCCTGCGGCCAACGCGTAGGCGATCGGCACCAGCGCAAGCTGCACCGGGTAGTTCCAGGGGCTGATCACACCAACCACGCCCAGCGGCTGTGGGACGACCTTGGCACGCGCAGGCTGCAGCGCCAGGGTGACGGGGCGGACCTCGTCGGCCATCCACTCGTGCAAGTGCTTCAGGATGTACTTGATGGCACCGACGGTGAGGTAGACCTCGGAGACCATCGACTCGTGGCGGCTGCGGTGGCCGAAGTCCACGCTGATCGCTGCCGTGATCTCGTCGGCGCGCGCGAGCACAACGGCGCGAAGCTTCTCGAGGTGCCCCCGACGCTCGTCACGGGACGGATACGGCGCGGCCCGGAATGCGGCGCGATGTTGGTCGAAGACGGTCCGAAGCACCACTTCCGGCCGCGACAGATCGGCATCGAGAGGAATAGCAGACATGGAGCGCTCCAGCGAATGGCCTAAGGGCTCGACCGAGAATAAACGCTCGGCATCGAGGACGCGATGCTCGTTCGAGGGCAAGGGGGAGAGTCGAGGGGAGTGCAAGCTATCCCGAGAGCTCGACGACGCAGCCATCGGGCGCGCAGCGCGTCCGAATGCAGCGTTTGTTGTTGGACGCTCCCCAACGGGCGCTACCAGTCGCCCGCACCCAGGGCACACCTCAGCCCGATCGGGTGCAGCTGGCGAAGCACCACGCAACGCGCGAGCACGTCTGCGACCGTGGCCGCGGGCTCGGGGACCAGGACAACGTCCAGCCGGACGGCGTCGGAAAGCGCGTCCGGAAGGGCAGCACCGCGCACCACGACGGCATCGGGCAGCGCACGCCACGGGCCCTCAGCCGCAGCGGTGAGCACCGGCAGGGTGTCGGTCGCCCAGCGCCACGGCTCCATCCAGCGTGGGCCCGGGTCTGCTGCCAGGCGGACCAGCAGCGTGAGCTCGCCCGGCGCCCCGAGCGCCAGCAGATCTGCAGCGGGCGTCGCGCCGTCCACGACGATCACCGGGCGGTCGGCGAGGCGGGGCGTAGCCTGGTCGACAGGGCACGGAGACAAGCGGTGACGCAGCGAGATCCGTCCCCACTCTCGAGAGGACCATCCCCCGTCGGACCGCGACCACAGGCAGCCGCCGGACCACCGCCACGCCTGCTCAGGATGGTGCACGGGTGCGTTGGCACCCACAGCAACCGACAGGCCCGCCAGCTGCGGCGCCGGTCCCCAGCTCTTCGTGTGTGCCCATGTCGCCCCCCACACCACCAACAAGACCGCGGTCACGGTGATCGCAGCGACTGCGATGACGTCGCGGCCCCGCACCGCGAGCCACAGGCCTCGCCCTGCGGCCATCAGGGCGCCCCCCGCGACCCCCCACCACGCCGCAGCCAGCGGGCGCATCCGGGGCAACATCAGCGGCAGATCGATCAGCGCCAGCGCGTGGGCCAGCTCGGCCTCAGCCGCCGCGACCGCCGAGACCGCCGAGACCACCGCCGCAACGCCCAACAGCCCGTCTGCGCCCGTCCTTCGGTCTCGCGACGCCACCGCGGCGACACCCGCCAGCAGCCCGCCAGCGAGGAGGGCGCCGGGGACCCAGACCGCGCCTACGCCGAGCAGACCCAGCGCAACTGCCGACAGGAGCGGGTCCGGCGCAGACCGGGTCCACCCTACCCGCAAGACGGCGGCGAGGAGCACGACAGCGGCGCACAGCAGCAGGAACAGCCAGATGCCGTCCGCAGTCTGTCCGTGCCTGTGGACGACGAAGCCCGACAGCGCAGTCGCCTTGACCCCGCTGACCGCGACGAGCGTCGCGACCTCCCGCCCCCGGGCACTCGCTAGCGCCCCCGCCAGCAGCGCGAGCGGCACCATCCACTCGATCCAGCGAGTCGATCCGGGACCACCGCGACGCCGCGCCGCTCTCAGCAGCACGACCGCTGACCCGATCCCCGCCACGACGAGGGCGGTCCATTCCGCCGGGTGCGCCACCGTGCGCGTCAGTAGATCGATCATGTCACACCGTCGGCATGACGGGCCCCTTGGACATGTAGATCACCGGTTGGCCCGCGGTGAGCTCGAGGTCGTCGGCGGGGTTGAGGCGATCGGATCCGTCTAGGTCCCGGACGCCGAGCACGAGGATGTCGTGCCGGCGCTTGAGCTCGGAGCGGACGTTGGCGACCGTGTTGGCGCCTGGAATGTCGTGCGGCAGCTCGCCGATGAACAGGCTGTGCCCGTGCACGTCCGCCAGCTCTCCCACCAGGGTTGCGGTGCCGTGCGCCTCGACCGCGTGCGACAGCATCGAGAAGCCCATGCGGCGCGTCTCGATCACCTCGTCGGCGCCGGCGGTCCTTGCGTGCTCGACGTTCTCGGCGTCCAGGATCTCCGTGACGATGTAGAGGGGGCGCTGGCGGCGGTCGAGCAGGTCGGCGTGCCGCCTGAGGAACCGACGGATGGTGAACGTGACCAGGATGCTCTGCGCGTCGGCTAGCTGGGGGAGACGTTCCCGCGAGCCCACGACAATGGCGGCGTCGGCATAGCCGATCCTCACTTTGTCCAGCTCGCTCTCCTTGGTGGGGTCCCCCTCGACCCAGGCGAACTCGGCCGGGATGGACTTGGGACGCTCCATCGGCGCGAAGATCACGACCGAATGGACCGAGAGGTCCAGCTCGTCGGACAGGGTCTGTAGCAGCATCTGGGCGCCGGGCTCGAAGCCGCAGATCACAACGTGGTTGAGGTAGTTGCTCATCCGAAAGGACTCCTCCCGCATGGACAGCACGCTGCCCATCAACGTGGACCCGACGATGCCCGCAAACAGCGCCAGGGTGGTCATGCCGATGACCATCATCGTGCCGGCGACTACCCGGCCCACCGCGGTCACCGGAATCAGATCGCCGTAGCCGACCGTAGTGACGGTGACAATCGCCCACCACACGCCATCGGGAATGCTCGAGACCTGGTCGTTTACTTCGTGCTCGGTCAGGTAGAAGGACAGGCCACCGACGAGCACGGCGGTGGCAAACACGGACAGCCCGAACAGGTAGAGCAGCCGGTTCTCCTCGAACGCGCGGGCCATGCTCTCGAACGGATTCGCATAGCGCAAGATCCGACGGCTCCGGAGCAGGCGCAGCAAGCGCAGGCTCCGCAGGCCGCGCAGGATCGGCAGCGACCCCATCACCGTCAGGATGTCGATCAGGACCATGGGGGTGAGGCTGAACCTGACTCGGGACAGGATCGCAACGCGCAGTCGACCCAGCCGGGTCACCTTGTAGAAGTTGAGCTCCGGCGGCCGATAGCTGCCGATGCGAAGCACCAGCTCCACCCAGAACAGCAGCAGGATGCCGTCATCGACCGGGGCGAGGATGGCGCGGCCGGGCCACTCGGGCTCCACCGACAGATCGACGACGAGCAGCACGGTCGACAGGATGATGAGGACCCACACGGTCCCGTTGACGCGGCGCCATGCTGTCGTGTTGGGGCGATGGAACGCCGCGTGGATCTGTTCGAGTACGCTCATCGGCATCGGCGTACCACAGCGGCACGGTCAGTGTCACACAGGGGGGTCCCGCGCGCCGCGACGGGATACGGGGCGGCCCCATGGCTCTCGAGATCATCCAGATTCTGGCCTCCGGCACCTTCGGCCACGTCGCCGTGGTGCGGGACTCCACGACGGGCAGCTTGCTCGCCGCGAAGGCGCTGCGGCACGAGCACCTCGAGAACCCGCGGGTGGTGGTCCGGATGCGGGACGAGGCGCAGCTGCTGTCTCGGCTCGATCATCCGCACATCGTCCAGTACGAAGGGCTGCGGGAGATCGCGGGGCGGCCGGTCATCCTGTTGGAGTGGGTGCGCGGCGCACCGCTCGATGCGTTGCTGGCGCACATGCCGGGGGGCCTGCCTCCCGCGGAGGCGTGCCAGATCGTGCGACTGACGGCGGCAGCCCTCTCGGCCGCATGGAACACGGCGGACCCCGTCAGCGGCCAGCCGATGCGGGTCATCCACCGCGACATCAAGCCGTCAAACATCATCCTCGCCGTCGACGGCACCCCCAAGCTGCTGGACTTCGGGATCGCGAAGGGCGACTTCCACGGCCGCGAGTCCGAGACGGTCTCCGTTGTGCTCGGCGCCGAGGGCTACGTCTCCCCCGAGCGGCTCGACGGCGCGGACGACCAACCTGCTGGCGACATCTACGCGCTGGGCTGTGTGCTCTTCGAGCTGCTTACCGGAACGCGCATCCGCTTGTCGCTGCACCCAAAGCACCACACCGAGCGGATGGATCGGCTGCTGATGCGCCTGTCTCCAGCGGGCGTCAACCCCCCCTTGCTGAAGGAAATCTGCGGGCTCGTCGAGGACAT
>Ga0316189_10000361_pt1 | contig 45078 bp, 35 predicted proteins | sample LowCovwburrow_MG_FD_204930 | JGI IMG/M metagenome (GOLD analysis project Ga0316189, IMG submission 204930) | Coastal sediment microbial communities from Maine, United States - Lowes Cove worm burrow | ecosystem: Environmental > Aquatic > Marine > Coastal > Sediment | place: USA: Maine... | reverse complement strand
GCACCAACCCGAGCATGGGGCGCCGCAGGATCATTCGCTCGCCTTCGAAGCGGTGGTCAGCACCCGTCGCGCCGCCTTGGCGTGGCTGCCCTTCGGAAAGTCGTCGAGATATTGCTGCCAACATGTGGTGCTCTTGTCGTCCGAAGTCCGACGGCACAGGCCAGCACGCGCATCCTCGGCGAACACCCCCTTGGGAAAGCGGCGAAGGTATGCGCGCCACAGCGAGGCCTCCGTGCCGCGCGCGCCCTGCTGACGCGCGAGCGCCATGAGGTCGCCGTATGCCATCTGTGCCAGCTGGCCCGTCCCCCCTCTGGCCACGACGAGCTTAAACAGCCGCTTGGCTTCATCGCGATCGCCCGCCCGCCATGCCTGTCGCGCGGCGGCATCCAGCTCCGCCAGGGACTTGCGCGGCGCCGGGCGCCTGCCGGGTCGGCGCCCGGATGGCGCTTTGGCGGACACCACTGAGGCCGGCTGTGCGGACCCATCGTCTTCCGCCAGCGGAGTGGGCTCCGGCGCCCGTGGCGTGGGTTCAGGCACAAGAGGCGATGCGTTCGGGGCGGGCCGGACGGCCTCCTCATGGTGCTCCACCGCCCCGTCGCCTGCAGCGTCGCCCTCCCCGTGCAACGCAGCCTCCGATCGATTCTCGACAGCATCCTCGGTGAGCCCCACGGCGGACACCACCCCTCCACCCACAACAACAAGCGCGGCGGCAACGGCAAGCACGGTCGCCCACAGTCGGGGTGTCGCGCGCTCGTTGGCTGCAGGCGTCGCCAAGGGTACCGCTGCGCCCGAAGTTCCTCCGGCGGCGCGTGCCGCAAATGCCTCCGCGACGTCCACGTCCACCGAAGCCCGAACCTCCGCGACAAACGCCGCCATCGCAAGGTCGTTTCCGGTGGAACGGCGACGCCTTTGACCCGCCAGCGGCACGACCGGCGCGTAGTCGGAGACTTCGGCAACCTGCTCGGCCGACACGCGCGACGGGTCGAGTTCTCTCGCGAGCGAGACGACCGCCGCAAAATCGGGGTAGCCCGAGTCCGCGGACAGCTCTTGCTCGACCGCTTCGACGGCCTCGGACAAGAACGTATCCAGTGCGGGATCAAGCTGCGGATCGACGGTGCTCATCGCGACGCCCCCTCCGCCGGGCTAAGCCAGCCACGCTCCTCGAGCGCCTTGCGGATCCGCTCGCGGGCACGGGTAGCACGAACGGAGACGTTCCCGGGTGAGATACCAAGCTGGGCTCCCGCCTCCGCTGGGGAGAGCCCTTGCAGATCCCGCAGGACAAACGCCTCGCGGAGGTGCTCGGGCAACGTCTCGAGCACGGCGTAGAGCACGATCGCCTTTTGCTTGGCCATGTGCGCCCGATCGAGGTCTGCCATTGAGGGCGCGGGCGCGACCTCGGTCATATCGCGCAGCCGGTCGTGCGCGGTCTGGGTGCTTCGGTGCGCTCGCCACTCGTTGCGCGCGACATTGACCGCGATTCCATGCAGCCAGGTGCCAAAGGCTGAACGTCCGTCGAAGTCAGCAAGCGCCACCAGAGCACGCGCAAAAACCTCCTGCACGAGGTCCTCCACCGAAGCCCCGCCGCCCGCCAGGTAGCGTGTGTGCCGAAATACACCCGCGTAGTGCGTTTGATACAGCGCCGCCCACGCCTCCATGCGTCCCGCCTGCGCCTCCCTCACGAGCGCGTCGGTATCCCCGCGTCCCGCGGCGGACGGTGTTTTTTCGGGCGCCAATCGGCGCGGCTCGGTCTGTGAGCGGGGCATGGGGGGTGTGCAGGGTGAGTAGCCCGACCGCATCCATCATTACAGAAATGCCAAACGAAGGTCGGGTCTGGGTTCGGGCGATGTGTAGGTGTGCTGACTTGGGCGGCTTCGATCCCAAGGGTGCATTGAGTGGTGGATTCAAACGGGTCGCCGCTCTACGCTAACGGCAGCGGATGGTGAGAATGTCGACTTGGCTTGGAGTCTGCGCTTGTGCATGGCTCGTCTTGCCGGGAGTCGCGTGGGCCGACGCCCCCGCGAGTCACAGCGGCCCCGATGCGACCCCTGACGCTCCGGCCGCCGACCCTCCGGCCGCCGACACTCCGGACGCCGACACTCCGGCCGCCGACACCCCCCAGTCGGCGACGCCGGACTCCGAGGTTGTGCTCCTCTCGCCCGACTCGGCCCAGCCGATGGTCGCAACCGGCCCCGAGCACTTGGCTCAAGCGCAGCGTCTGCGCAGCAGCGGCAATATCGAAGGCGCGCGCGCCGAGGCCTCGGCGGCCATCGCTGCCGATTCCGAGCTCAGCGCCGCGTATATCGCGCGGGCCCAGATTCTTGCGGAGCTCGCCGACGCGCTTGCGGCAGACACCTCGGACGCGTCCCGACGTTCTCGGGCTCGCCTCTTGCGCGGGGCCGCCGCCGACCTCGAGACGTACATCCGGGTCGCGAAGCTGCCCGAGGACGCAGCTGCATTCTTCGAGAGCCGCCGCCAGACGCTCCTGGACGAGGCGGAGGCCGCCGATCCTGGAGGCGCGCCCCGTGACCCGAACAGCGTCTTCCTTCGGCCGACCCCAGGCGATCACGAGCCGGCGAGCGATGCGGACGGCCGGCCCGAAATCATCGTGCCCCCCGCGCGGCCCGACCGCGCCGATCCGGCAGACGGCGAGCGCACATGGCCGATGGCCACAGCCATCACGGGCGGCGCGTTCGCCCTGGCCGCGGCCGGCCTGGCGTCATCGTCCCTCCGCATCGAACAAAGCTGCGATGACCTGTGCGGCGCGGCGTGGACTCAACATCGCGTCTTGTTCCCAGCGGCCATCGCTTCGGGTGTTTTGTCGGCCGGCTTGGCCCCGGTAGGCACCTACAAATGGGCCGAAAACGCGAAATCACCTCGCGCCGGACGCATCGCGGGCATTACCCTGCTGTCCGCCTCGGGCGTCACGAGCATCGTCGCCGCGGTTGTGGGAGGGCTGGCGGCTGCGCGCTGGCGTTCGTCCTCCCCGTCCGACCCAGACGGCCTGGGCTCGGTCCAATCCCTGGCCAACGCGGGCGCGGCGATGTTGGCCCCAACCCCGTCCCTCATCGGCAGCGGCGTGGCCGCGCTCCTGGGTGCAAGAGCCGCCAAGACCCGACGCAGCGCGTCACAGCGGCGCGCCCTGGCTCAGCGATTGCGACGCTAAGCAGAGCGCGCCCGCGGACGCAGGCGAGCGCCAGGCCCCTCCGACGCGCCTGCGCATCGGCGCGCATGCTATGAATCCGCGCGCCGACCATGACCGCGTTCGACCTCATGCTTCCTGGCTCTTTTCGCGCTCGCCCAGGCCATACCGCACCGCGGTTTCGGAGCTGGCTGGGCGTGTTCGGGCTCGGCCTCTCGCTCGCACTGGCTTCGGGATGCCCGAAGAACCCGGGTCCCCCGCCCGCCGCACCGCCCCCCGCCCCTGCCCCGAAGCCACTGACCCTGGCCGAGCGCGGCGATGAGGTCTTCGAGGCGTGGTTTGCGATGCAGCCCGTGACGGCGACCGCGTTTGGTGACCATCGCTTTGACGGGCAATGGCCCGATCTCTCCGCCGCCGGCATCGCGGCAGACCGCGAGCGGATCGACGCGGCCCTGGCAACGCTCGGCGCCATCGACAAGTCTGCGCTGACGGTCGACGAAGCCGTCGACTTGGACATTCTTGTGACCGAGCTGACCCGGCAGCAGTTCGTGCACGAGGTCGAGCAGCCCTGGCGCACAAACCCGCTGTGGTACGCAACGATCCTCGGCGGCGGGCTGGAGGACTTGGTCTCACGAGACTACGCGCCCATCACCGAGCGCGCACAATCCACCGCCGCGCGGCTCGAGGCCCTGCCTGCGGTCATCGACAATGCGGTCGCGAACCTGGTCGCTGCCGACACGATGAAGCCGCACGCGACGGTGGCGATGCAGCAGCTGGCGGGCTTGAAGATCCTGATCAACGAGATCATCCCCGCGCGGACTTCGGGTGCCCGCCCGACCGACCAAGATCGCATCGCGGCCGCCACGGGGCCGGCCTCGGCCGCGGTCGACAAGCTCAGCGAGCTCATCGAAACAACGCTGCTTCCCGCAGCCGCCGGCGAGTGGCGCCTGGGCGCCGCCAACTTCGAGCGCAAGCTGGCGCTGACGCTCGGGACGGACCTGCGCGCCACAGAGATCCGCCGCACCGCGATCCTCGAACACGCCAGAGTTCGCCGCGAGATGGCGATCTTGGCCGAAGAGCTCGCCGTTGAGCTGTTCACGCCGCGCAAGCTCCACAAGATCCGGAAGAAGGCGCCCGGCGACGGGGACACCGCGGTCATCCGCGCCGTGCTCGAGGCACTGGCCGTCGACCATGTCACGCCGCCACGCCTCCGCGATCGCATCGAGGCCAACCTCTCGCGGCTGCAGGATTTCGTCGCCGACAAGGACCTGCTCACCCTCGACGGCGAAGAGGTGCTGCAGGTCATTTGGACCCCCCCACACCAGCGTGGGGTGTTCATCGCTGGCCTGGCCGCCCCCGGCCCACTGGACGCCGCCAACAAGCCAGGCTTGCCCAGTTTTTACCTGGTGCAGCCCGTGCCCGAGAGCTGGCCTCAGGCCGACCAAGACTCGTTCTTGCGCGAGTACAACAACATGATGCTGGAGATCCTCTCGATTCACGAGGCGATTCCTGGGCATTTTGTGCAGGGCTACTACGGCAAGCGCGAGCCTTCGAAGATCCGCAAAATCCTCGCCAACGGGGCGTTTGTGGAGGGTTGGGCCGTGTACGCCGAAAAGGTCGTCGTCGACGCGGGCTACATGGGTGTGGGGCCAGCGGCTGACGCCGAGCGCCCGTTCCAGATCCCCAAGCGCACCTGGAAGGTCATGCTCGACGATGAGCTGCGGGGCAAAGCCATCGCGCTGCACGGTCTGAAGTTCTATCTGCGCTCCGTCACCAACGCGATTCTCGATCACTCGGTGCACGCGGGCACCATGACCGAAGAGGGTGCCATTCGACTGATGGTGCAGCGCTCGTTCCAGCAGGAGGGCGAGGCCCGCTCCAAGTGGGTGCGAACCCAGGTCACCTCCACCCAGCTGTCCACGTATTTTGTGGGGGCGCAAGCGTGGCATCGGCTGCGCAACGCGGCGCAGGCCCGCGCGGGCAATGCGTTTGTGGCTCGCGAGTTTCACGACCAAGCGCTCTCCCATGGCGCTCCGCCCGTGCACCAGCTCCCCGAGCTGATGTGGTCGGCACCGACGGATGCGGCCGCAGAGGAAGAGCCGGTCGTACCGGAGCCAGCTATCGACGAAGAGCCCGCCCTCGACGCCGATACGCCCGACGAGGCGGCCACGCCCGACGACGAACTCCCGCTCGTCGACGACCCCGCCGAAGCGGCGGAGTAGCGCCCCCCGCTACTTGTTCGCGTTGTTGATGAGGTCGCGCAACGACCCCATCAGCGCTTCGTCTTTGATGTCGAGCACGGGCGTCGTGTCGTACTGCTCCCAGAACAGGGAGGACGGCACGCTCTCGTCGACCTGGAGGCCTCGGCGAAGACGCCGGTTCTCGGGGATGAAGCCACGCGTGGCGAGCCCGCGGATCGTCTCTGCGATCGTTCCCTGTAGGCCGCAGATGAGGATTGCGGCCTTGTCGGGGCGCAGGGTGCCCGCCTCGACCCCCATCGCGGCCTCCGTCTCCTCGAGCCGCTCGGCTTGCAGCAGCGCTTCGACACGGCCGTGCGCGCCGTCCCAACCCGGGCACTCTTTGGGCCGGCTCACCGTCGGCACGTAGCGCAGGCCGTGCTCATCGCGCATGCGCTTGAGCTCGTCGATGTAGCCGAGGCTCGAGGCGTACGAGGCCCCGTGCAGGATCGCGAGGTCGTCGAGCCGCGCGTTGGGGTCGCGCAAGATACGACTGCGCGCGATCGAGATGAACGGCGCCAACCCGGTGCCCGCCGCGACCATCACCTTGAGCCGCCCATCGTCGGCGCCGACGGTGTCGGGCAGCGTGAATTTTCCAGTGGCCACCGACCGCAAGTACATGCGGTCGCCGACCTTGATCGGCCACATCTGGTGCGTGAGCGGCAGGTCCGACTCCGGGTGATTGACGTACCGGATGTAGAACTCGCACGTGTCGCCCTCCTCGGGCGCAGACGCTATCGACATCGGTCGACGCACCGACACGGGACGCGGGTCGTCCTCGCCTTCGACCACCTCCCGGTTCATGCCGATGGTGAGGTACTGCCCCGGGACAAACCAGTGGCCGGCATCGTCGCGCTTGCCTTGCACGGAGTCGGGCTTGATCTTGAACACGGCCAGCGTGTCCTCGAGATCGTCGCGGGCGGAAACGGTGGCGTTGTACTCGAGGACCTTGGCCATGCGCATGCAAAGCGTATCAGTCTTCGGCGAGCGCGGCCGCAAACAACGCTTGAACGGATTCCGGCAGCACGCCCGCCAAGTCGCGCGCCGCGTCCTGCCCGCGAACGGTCATCTTGCCCCATGTCTTGGCCAGGATCGTGGAGACCTGGGCTGGGTCGCGTCCCTCGGCAAAGGACGCCAGCTGCCGCTCGACAAACGTCAGGCAGACAGCGTCCTGGAGCAGACCCGCCTCAGGATCGCTGCGCAGGCGCTTCTTGGTGACCAACTCGGCTACGCGCTGGGCGGTGGCCTCGTCGTAGCCCACTCCGCGCAGGATCTCCGCACAGCGTCGACCGTGCAGCTGAGACAGCGTGCTGCGCCATTGCCGGTATCCGACGCGTCCCAGCGGATAATCCGAGCGAGGCACCGTCCAGCGCTCGATGTGCTGCCCCAGCGCCGCCAGCTGCACCACAAGGGCCGCTTGGGGCTCCAAGGCCAGCACCCAGCGACCGACTGCCGCGTGATAGGCCGAGGTCTCACCGCTGGGGTCGCCCGCGTCGCAGGCAGCAAACGCCTGCTGGGCCTTCTCGAACTGTGCGGCCCCCGCATGGACAGAAGGGTCGGTCATGGGGCGACCCTACTTCAACGGACCCATCGCCCGCTCGACCACCGAGGCGGGCGGAGGCGCGGTCGCCAGGCTCACCCCCACCGCCGCCAGTACCGCCGCCAGCAGCCCCCACGCGACCGGCAGCAGCCCAGCGACGTTGTGTCCCCAAAGGGACAGCAGCACGGCGTTACCGAGCAGTATCGACGCGATGGCCCCGGCCGCGGTGAACCTCCGCCACCGCACCCCCAGCAGCAACGTGGGCACCAGGGTCACGTAGCCCGAGAACGAGAACGAGGCGATCTCGAAGATCGACGCTGGTCTCGCCACGACGATGACCCATGTCAGCCCCGCGATGGCCACCAAGAAGACGCGGCCCAGCCGCACCTCGGCGGCCTCCGACAGCTCTGGGCGGAGCCTTCGGACGACGTCACGGCCGAGCATCGACGACAGCGTCAGGAACTGAGCGTCGATGCTCGACATCACAGCCGCCAGGATGCCGGCCAGCGCGAGCCCTTGCCCGAACGGGCCCATGAACGCCTGGATCATCAGCGGGAACACGGCGTCGGACTCGCGGCCCGCCAGGCCGGGAAGCACCGTCGCCCCCCAAACGCCAAACATCACCGCGGGCACCCACAGCAGGACTAGCGCGGGCGGGTACAGCACGCAGGTCGCACGAATGGCCCCGATGTCGCGGGCGGCAAACAAGCGCACGAGCATGTGCGGGAAGGCGATGACCGTGAGCGAGATGGCCAGACCCCAAGATGCCGACGCGCCCGCTGCAAACTTGGGTCGCTCCCCTTTGGACAAGAGCTCTGGCGCGTCGCTGGCCACGCGCGCCATCGCCTCGCCCACCCCGCCCATCTTGTAGGCCACCAGGACAAACGCGACCGTGATGAACGCCATGAACACGGCGCCCTGAAAAACGTTGGTCCACATCGTGGCCCGCATGCCCCCCGCGGCCGTGTACAGCAGCGTCAGAGCCAGGATGAACGCGGCGGCTGTAGGCAGCGAAACCGCATCGCCGGTCAAGGTGCTCACGGCGACGCCCACCCCCAGCACCGAGGTCACCAAGTACGGCAGCGTGTAGACCACAAACGCGGAGAACATCACCAAGCCCACCGCGGGGCTGCCAAGGCGCTCAGCGTACAGCTCCGCAGGTGTGATCGCCCCCAGCCGTCGTGACACTCGCCAGGCCGGGTCGCCCACGAGCCAGAACGTCAGCGGAATCCCCAGGGCCACGATGGCCGCGTTCTGGCCGAACACCCCCACCCCCGCGTGGTAGGACAGGCCCGGGATCCCCATCAGCACAAAGGGCGTCACGTTTGTGCCCAGCAGCGCCATGAACAAGACGACGGTGCGTGCGGAGCGGCCGCCAAGAAAGTACTCCTCCGCTCCGCTCCCCGTGCGGCGCGCCGCGGCCCATCCGATCACGCCTACGACGGCGAAGTAGACCGCGCAAACCGTAGCGATGGTCGCCAGCGTCATGGCGAGCGGGTCTCGGGGCGAGCGGCCGGAGCCTCATCGTCGGCGGCGTCGACCCAAACCCGACGCACCAAGAACACGATGGTCGCCCACGCTGCGGTCATCCAGAGCAACGGGTACGCCAAGTCCCACGGCAGCCACCCGCCCAGGAGCGTGGTGCTCGAGGCCAGCGGTGACGCAACCGGCCAGACATGCAACCCGAGCAATAGCACCACAACGATGGCGAGCGTCCACGCGTGGCGGCGGCGGGGCTCGTCGGGGGAATGGGGAGGACGCGGCACAGGCGGGAGCGGCCGATGGTAGCGCGGCTACCATCGTAGCGGCAGTCGACCCAGAGGGCGCGACTCGACCGAGCGCCGAAAGAAACGAGCGCCGCAAGTACGGGCTACCGCGCCCGACGGAACTTGCCGAGCATCCACTGCGCCTCATGAGGGCGCAGAAAACTCGCGTACGAAGCCACCATCAACGGGGTGAACCACGCCACGTACAGCAGCACCTGGATCCCCACGTGCATCATGACGCCAAAGCCCAAGAACGCCCAGCGCAGGTCCGGCCAACGACGGGGGCGCCCGGCCACATCGCGGAGCCACTGCAGGATCACGAACCCACCGAACCCGAACTCCCACACCAGCACGGCCCAGGTCATCGGCCGCAACACGTAGGGCTGCAGCGCCGCCAGCGTGCCGCTGATGACGAAGTGGCGGTTATACGGGTTGGCGAGCGTGTAGTAGATGGCGGTGCCGTCGTCTCGCCACGCCTTGCCCGTCTTGAGCAGCGCGGTCGCCACGTACACAACGCCTATCTGCAGCTGCACGACCCGCCGACACCACACAGGAACCGGCCGAGGACCGACGCGACGGGCGTCGAGCGAGACGCCGTGCCCGGTCGGCATCAGCATCATGACCAGGGCCAACGCGCCATGGAGCTGATCGGGGAGCGAGTACAGCAGCGGGTTGCGGCCCACCATGCTGATCCAGACCCCCCAGGCAATCACCGCCGCAATGGGGGTGCGCCAACCGACCAGCCAAGCCAGGTGCGCGAGGACCCCAACCCCAAACACGCCGCGAACCGCCCACGGGTCGGTCACATAGAAGAACAGCGACCACCGCGAATGAAACGCCTTGCGCGCGGCCTCCCCCGCAAGCCACGCGTCATCGGAGAAGTACTCCGCGACCGATCCGATGTGGGTCAACATGCTGGCGGTCATCACCGCCACCAACGCGATCCGCATGAGCCCCAGCGCGGTGGGATCTTCGGTCTCCAAGAACGCGCGGTCTATCGTGCGCCGCACCAACCCGCGATCAGCCATGGGCTACAACGACTCCTGCAAGGGCGGCTGTCCGCGTCGCTCGCGATCCGCCTCGATGAGCTTGGTCATCGCTCGCGTCTTGCAGGGCATCATCGAGATCGTGCGCCGCTTCTTGCGGCCGAGCTCAGGCTTGCCCTTGCGAACCTTCTTGGGCGGGGTGAACCGACGGCGCACCTGCTCCATGATGATCTTGGTGGGCACCTCGCCCTTGCGAGCCTCGCGGATACAGACCGCGCGCAGGTACCAGCGACGGTGATCGTTGGCGCGCTTGGGATGGAAGTTTGCGTAGTGGCGCCACATGTCGACGCGACTCTTGTTCCCGGCCCACGTTGTGCCCCACCCCTCGCGCTCCTGCAGGGTCTCCTCTAAGTCCACCTTGCGACCGCCCGGGTAGTGCGCGACGAGGTTCATGTAGGTCTGCGAGCGCTGCGGATTGGGCGCGTACATCCGCCAGCTCTGCGCAAACGACAGCGGCCGCAATGCCCCGGTCAATCGGCTCGGGGCGGGGCCAAACACCGATGTCGGCAAGTTTGGGCCGACGATCAAGGCGCCGAGCGACAATGCCCACAACACGTGCAGTGCGCGTCTCCACCCACCAACGATCGCGGGCGGTGGCCCGACGGGCGGATCCGCATCCCCGTCGGGCACAGCGTCTCGCTCGGACGCGGCCTCGGACTGCGCGTCGGGTTCGCCCTGCGCCTCGGGTTCGGTCTCGGGCGCGTGCGGCGGACGCGAACTCATCTCTGCGCAGATCCCCGCCGGACACGGCGGCCAAGCAGCAGCAGCGGCGCAAAGAGCCACCACGCTGCCGCGGGACTCCGCCTACCCGGCCGGCTGCGGCAGGTGCACCCCCCCACCACGACCTCGTCGGTCTCCACGATCTCAACCCCGTCGGGCGGCATCTCACCGTCCGTCTCGCCCACGACCTCGTCGTCATCCTCGGGCTCTTCGGGAACGGGCTCGGTCGTTCCAAGCCGAATGCTCGAGGCGACCGCAGTGGTCGTGCTGGTGTTGACGACCGCAATGTGGAGCACGTCGCCCGCGGCCACGCCCTCGATGAGCGCTTCGTACTCGTGGGTCGCGTACTCGACCGGTTCGAGTTCGTCGTCCCAGTCGCCCGTGGTCGAGATCACCTCGCGGACGGGGTCTGGATCATCAGGCTCGCCGCCCTCGTCCGGGAGCTCGACCTCTTCGTCGGCGCCCACCAGGTGATAGTCGTACTGGATCGGCGCGTCGGCGCGGCGTACCAACACGTGGGAGGACACCGGGTTCGTGCTCCCCGAGGGGATCAGCCGGAAGCGCACAAAGACCGTGTCCGTGCCCGACGGGACGACGTAGCGCAGCTGCAGCGGGGCGGGAAAGAACGGCAGAATCCCGCTGCTGCGCCGCTTGAGGTACATCGACGCGCCCGCCTCGACCCTGACGGGATCGGAGATGACCCGCGGGCAATCGAGCAACCCACGGGATTGTAGCGACCGGAAGAACACCTCGCGCTCGTCCGCCGACAGCGCCCCCGCGTCCATTTGCGCATCGGCCAGATCCAAGAGCGTCCCCGCAGCCCCATCGAGCGTGGCATCGGGCGGCAGCTGCATGAGCATTTGCAGCACCAAAGGGTCCAACACCGCGCCCCCCACACGCTTGCGAATCGCCCACAGCGCCGCCGTCATCGGCTCGCCGTCGTTATGCTCCTGCCCGTTGAGGTTGTCCGGACACACCCGCGTATTCTCGGCATTCCGGATGAACGGCTTGGAGCTGCTGGAATAACGGCCCACGTACTCCGCCAGGTGGGGGTCCTCGGTCAGCACGATCGAGAAGTAGTCGGCGAGCGACTCATTGATCCCACGCGCATCGACGAGCGCGCCGTCCGTCCGCAGATGGGTCTCCCCCAGCCCGGCTGGCGACAGATGGGCGACAAGGCCGTGCCCGAGCTCGTGGTACACGACATCGCCGTCGTAGCCGTAGTCGACGTCGGTGCCCTGCCCGAAGATCATCGTCGGGCCGTCTTCGATATCGCACTCGTTGGTGTAGTACGCGTTGTTGAGCGGGCTGTACTCGAGCGCACCGCTCGGCTCGAGCGTGTGGAAGTTGGCCAGCAGCGTGGCCTTTTCGCATGCAAACGACTCGACGCCCAGCTCCGCAAACCGCTCGAAGAACCGCTCTGCGTGGTAGTACATCGACAGCTGAGCGTAGCCGTCGTCGACCACCTGGCTCTGCTCGGGGTAGATGATGTCCGGGAGCGGCGGGAAGTAGTCTCCCTCGTCGTCGGAGAGCAAGCCGACCACGCCATAGCACTCGTCGTCGCTGTGCCAGGCGTAGATGGCCTCCTCGTCTTCGGGCGGCTCATCGACGCAGTTGAGTGCCATGACGGTCGGCCCGTCCAACGGAACGCCCGGGCCGTCGGTCACCAGGCTGAGCTCAACGTCGATGGGCGTGGGCGTCACCGCGGGGTTCTCGGCAAAGACCCGCGCGCTCGCCGACAGGACCTCCTCGTGCTCGTCGAGGACCCGGCCGGTCGCCGCGCTGACCCAGAGCTTCTTTCGCGTGGGTGCTGGCCCGAGCTGGAGCGGCATTTGGACCTCCCACACCAAGATGGGCTCACCCAGAACGATTCGGTAGACCAGCTCTGGCGGGTCGGCGGGCAGCGGCGCGTCGGGAGCCCCGTGCATGGCCACCACAGACAGAACGTCGCTGGCCGACAGGCGCGCCTGGTGAGGAAGCAGCTGGGGGGCGACCGATGGCGCGCGCTGGGTCAGCACGCGCTCGGTGCCGTCGCTCGTTCGCAGCACCCGCTCAAACGCCCCGCGCACGGGCAGACCGTGCAACGACAGCGCGCGGTGCTCGACCACGCCGCCGGCCAGGCTCGCCGTCACGGGGACTGGCGCAGCAGACGCAACCTCGGGCGGCGCGGCAGATCCGTCCGTGGACACCACGCCGACAAGCAACGCGGCGGCCGCGACCGTAGCCCCGCGCGCTACGCTCGCCAGCGCGTGCCCCGGGGTCCATCGGCCCCGAGCGTGGCGCTGTCCTCGTCGGTCCTCCGCAAACCCCATCGCGGCCGAACTATATCAGGGCCGACGCGCGCCCCAAGCGGGGTCGCGGGCGCCTCGACTGCTGTCCACGGTCCGCGCCTGCGGGGCATGGTGGCGGCGCGCACGCCAGGTCCGCCAGAGCCTCTCGCCGACCGCGGCCCAAAGAATGATTCGACGCCGCGGGCTCGCGCAGTACGGTGGTACCGTGACAGTGGGTATGTGGAAAACCGGTCGGATGATGACGCTTATGGCCGCCCTCAGCGGCGCCGCCCTCGCCACGGGGTGTAGCGATTCGGACTTTGATCTGGGACAGCCTCGGTCGTGCGAAGTCGGCGACCAAAACGAGTGGGTGATGGGCGTGATGCAGGACGTCTACCTGTTCGCCGACGCCATGCCCACGGTCGACCCGCTCGACTACGACGACCCAGCCGCGCTGGTCGCCGACCTCCGCGTCGACCCGGACCGCTGGAGCCGCGTCTCCGACGCCGAGGCAACCACGGCCCTGTTCGAGGAGGGCAAGTTCATCGGCTACGGGTTTCGCACCAAGCGCGACGCCGACGGCAACGTCGTGGTCTCCAAGGTGCACCCCGAATCCCCCGCGGGCCGAGCCGGTCTTCGCCGCGGCGACACGTTCCGCAGAGTCGGTGGGCTGACCATCGCCGAGCTCGACGACACCGACGCGTGGAGCGAGGTCTACGGGGTCAAGGAGCCCGGCGTCAGCGTGTCGCTGGTCGTGCAGGACACCAGCGGAGAGCGATCCGTATCGCTGACCAAGGACTGGGTCCAGATCGTCTCGGTCCCGATCCACGACGTGTTCACCGTGGGCGACAAGCGGGTCGGCTACCTCTTTTTCGAGACGTTTGTCGGGCCCGCACTCGAGGAGCTCGACGACGCCTTCGAAGCCTTCAACGCCGCGGGGGTCACCGATGTGGTCGTCGATGTTCGCTACAACGGCGGCGGCCTCGTCAGCGTGTCTCGCCACCTGACCAACCTTCTGGTCGGGGGCATCGCCGACGGAGCGGTCTCGTATCATGTGGAGTTCAACGACGAGTTGTCCGACAACGACTACGCGCGCAACGTCGATAGCGTCGCGCAGACCTTGCCCGCCGTGGACACGGTCGTCTTCATCACGACCGGCAGCTCGCTGTCGGCAAGCGAGCTGCTCATCAACTCCGTCCGCGCGCATACCCGCGTCGAGATCGTCGGCGGCACGACGGGGGGCAAGCCCGTGGGCAGCAAGCACTTCTCGTTTTGCGACTCGGTCTTGGCCCCGATCACGTTCGAGCTGACCAACGCCGACAAGACGGGCGGCTACTTCGACGGTTTGGACCCCAGCTGCGCCGCGACCGACGACCTGACCGCGGCGCTCGGGAGCGAGGCCGAAGCATCGCTGGCGGCGGCCTTGTCGTTGATCGATGGCACGGGTTGCCCAGCCATCACGCCCGAGCCTGCCGACCGCGACGACCCGAGCAAGCTCGAGCTGGGACAACTCGAGCTCATCGGCTGGCACTAACGGGCGCCCACGCGCCGCGACCCAAATAGGATTATAGGATTAGCCGTCCGCCGCGTGCGCTACGTCGGCAGCTTGTCCGACCACGGCCAGTAGCACATGTTTGTGCCCACGCAGACGTTGGTCATGACGGGCTGCGTGCACAGACCACTGCGACACTGGTGCCCGCCGTTGCACGAATCGGGGTTGGAATGCTGCGGTGCGCAAGCGTTGCCCTGGCAGTACCCGCCGGCTTCACAAATCGTGTCGTTGTTATCGCAGCGGTCGTACAGCAGCGCTTCGGGCTGGCAGGTCGGCAGCTCGAACGGGTTGTCCGGGTTGGTTGGCTGACAGTTCAGCGACTGACACTGGTACGGGCCCTCGCACGACACGCCGTTGGCAAACGCGGGCTCGCACGAGTCCGGGATCATCATCCCGTCGCCTTGCAAGCACCACGCAGCGCCCGACTCACACCCGGGAGTGCACTCGCCGCCGAGCACATCCGGCGGCTCGCAGCTGTCGGTCTCGGCCCCGGGCACGCAGATCTCACCGGCCGCGGCGCAGAACTGATCCGCACCGACGCACGACAGGCCGCCGGACTCGATGATCACGGGCGACTGGCACTGCGAGCCGTTGCAGCACTCGTCATCGGCACACGCACCGCATGCGGTCAGACCGCCGCATTCTTGGCCCAGGCACTCGTTCTCGAACAGGCTGCCGTCGCAGATGTCCATCGGACTCGTCCCGAATGCATCCGCATCGAAGTTGCACGCGGCTTGCTCGCGGACCGTGACTCCAGGCCCTTCGACCGTGACCGACACAACCGGATCCCCTTCGGTGGCGGCCGAGCAGTACGCCAGCAGGTACGCGCGGTCGGGGTACTCGTCGACCCGCGTCGCAACCTCCGCAAACGCGTTCTCCCAGTCGTCCGGCGTCGGCGCGAGGAACGAGCCGTCGCGACCGATGGCGTTCAGGTCCTCGTCGTCGACGTCGTCGCTGATCCCGATCGAGATCAGCTGATTGAGCGTCTCGGTCACGAGGTTGTTGTCGAGGCTGCCGTTGGAGGTGTCGTTACCGTCCGTGATGACGACAACCGTGCCCGTCGACAGGACGCCATCCCAGGTGACCGCCGCGCGCAGATCTCGGATGCGCTGGGTCCGTCGGATCCCGACCTCGACCGCTTCGTACAGCGAGGTTCCGTTGCCGTTGACCAAGGCCGCAGTGGCCACGGGGTCGTTCTGGATGGCTTCGAGCGACGCGTCGATGATCGACAGATCCCGCGTGAACGGCTCGAGTTCTTCGACAAAGCGACCAAACACGTAAAGCGAAACCGCCACATCCGGCTCACCGGGCGCGGGCTCGAGCGCGGCGACCGTCTCGCGCAGCGCGAGCATCAGCGCGGGAAGATCTTCGTTCTCCGCAACCGAGTCCGACATGTCGAGCATGATCGTCACAAAGGACTCGACGTCCTTGTTGATGACGGCGGCCTCGGCCTCGACGTTGTCGAGGATGTTCACGCCCTTCTCGTCGAGCACCACCATCTCGAGGTCCAGGGTTTCCACCCAGTCTGGGGTGACTGCCGTGCCTGAGCAAAAATCCAGGGCGAAGAACAACGAGACGGCAGGCGCCTGGTTGACCATCTGCCGACAGCGGTCTTCGAGGTACCGCAGCTCAATGCAGCTGCGGTCGACGAGACACTCGCTGCCTTCGGCATCCAGCACGTAGCCGTCGTCGCACGCACAAAACGCCATGCCATCGCGCTCCAGGCAGGATCCGTGGCCGATGCACTCGATATCCCCGCAGTTGGTCACCCCACCGCTGGTGCCCGAGTCCGCGCCCGTCGACGCTCCGCCCGAACCCGTCGAGCCCCCGCTACCGCTGCTGTCGGCGGCGGCGGTTCCACTGCTGCCCGATGCCCCCGTGGATCCGGGCGGCACAACGCCCGTCTCGTCCATCGACATCGGAATCGGCGAAGCATTTCCACCGTCATCTCCACTGCATCCCGCGCCAGCCCCCGTCCAGAGGCTAAAGGCGGCAAGCGTGACCAGCGCATTTCTAAGGTTTACGGGCATAGCGTCGTTTGCTGGACCCGCGGCCCAGCAATCCCCAGCCATAGGATACCGCGGGACCGCCCCGCTCGGCGAACAAAGGGCGCCAGCGCGGGGTCGCGGGGGGCTGAAGGTAGGAGACTTGGCGTGGTTTTTCCCGGGCGGGTAGTTTGCCCCCGTGGGAATCGGCACCGTCGTCCGTCTGGGCATTTGCACCGCCGCCGCGAGCGCGTTGCTCGTTGGCCTGCCTCAACCCGTTGCCGCGACGACGTCTGTCGCCCTCAACGCGCCTGCGCCCGCGCCTGCTGCGATCGGGTCGCTGAGCGACCTCATCGACCAAGCGCTGGCAGACCCCTTCTTGGTAGATGCGACCGTCGGTGTGCGCGTGCTCGATCTCGAGACGGGCCGCGTACTGTACGAAAGAGGGGCGGAACAGCCGCTCAACCCTGCGAGCAACGTGAAGATGCTGACCACGGGGGCGGCGCTGGCGATCCTCGGACCCCAGCACCGCTACACCACCCGGGTGTACAGCGCCAACGACGCGCGCGATGGCACGACGATCAAGGGCAACCTGTATCTCAAGGGGAGCGGCGATCCCAACCTGGTGACCGGCGACCTGTATGAGCTCGCCGCCAAGATCGCCGCGCAAGGCGTCAAGAAGGTCGGCGGGGTCGTCGTCGATTCCACGGCGTTCGACACCGATGAGCTGCCGCCGGGCTTCGATCAGAAGACCGAGATGGCTTCGTATCGCGCGCCCAGTGGCGCGACCGCGGTCAACTTCAACACGTTTGTGATCCGAGCGCGCGCGGGCGAGGCCGTGGGCGACCCGGTGACGGCCCACGTCCAGCCGCCGCTCAAGTGGCTCGACCTGTCGGTCAAGGCGACGACGGCGACCGGTCATCGGCGCAAGCTGTGGTCCGAGGTCGAGCACCGCAAGGATCGCGTTCGCCTGGTGCTGCACGGCACCACGGGCGTGGAGTCCGGCCCGCAGTCGTTCCGCTACCCCGTGGGCGATCCATCGCGCTACGCGGGTGAGATGTTCGTGATGGCGTTGCGCACCGCGGGGATCAAGGTCGGGCGTCGCACGCCGACCCAGGGCAAGACACCCAAGGCCGCCGATCTCATTGAGGCACACCGCTCCGCGCCGCTGTCGGTGCTGGTGCGATCGGTGAACAAGTTCTCCAACAACTTCATGGCCGAGCAGGTGCTCAAGACACTCGACGATCACTCGCCGGCCACGTTTGCGGGCGCCCTGGCCCGCGTTCGGGCGCAGCTGGCGACCATGGGCGTGGACCCCGAGGGCCTGGTCCTGGGCAACGGCTCGGGCTTGTACGACAACAATCGGGTCTCCCCGATGCAGATGACGACCCTGCTGGCCGCCATCTACGGCGACTTCCGCATCCGCCCCGATTTTCTGGCGAGCCTGGCGGTCATGGGCTCCGACGGCACGACCCGCAGCCGACTTGCGGAGACGCCGGCCAAGGGCTGGGTGCGCGTCAAGACGGGCACGCTCAACGGCATCTCCGCCCTCTCTGGCTTTGCGGGAGCGGCAGACCGAAAGCCGGTCGTGTTCTCGATATTAATGAACGACTTGCCCTCGGGCGGCACGAGCAAGGCCCGCAATGTGCAAAATCAGATAGCCGAGCTGCTGGCACGCCACGCCGCGGGCCTCCCCTTGGTGCTGACCGAGACGCGCTAGCTCGCGGCTCGCCGCTCGCAGTGACCTTGCGTGCCGCTAGTAGCGGTGCTTGGCGAGAAAGACCAACGTCTCGTTGAGTGTCTCGCGGGTGTGACGGTCGCGACGCTTGGCGGCCTCGGCGTCGTCGTGCTCGCCCAACAGCACCTCGAGGGCGTGCGTGGCGTTCGTCTCTTCGGCGGGCGACAGATCGTCGGCCGTGTGCTCGTCGCGCTCGGACAAGAGCGTCAGCATGCGCTGGATGCTCTTCTTCACCACGACCTTTTGCTGGTTGTAGTAGTCCTCGCGAAGCAGCGCGAAGTAGTCCGCAAAGATCTCAGCGTAGGCTGGATCTTCGTTGGGATGAGACAGCGCCCACGCACCCACGCGGGATAGCAGGTCGGCGCGATGTTTCTTGCGCGAGGCATCGCCATCGACGTCGGGCGCCATCGTCGACTCAAGCTCGGCCATGAACTTTTCGTCCGGGTCGGTGGAGTCGCCCGTGACCTCGTCGAACAAGCGCTCGCCCTTGATCTTGTGCGAGACGTGCACCACATACTTGCGAAACAACTCGAGGTAGCGCTCTTCGTCGATGAGCCCCAGCGCCTCGCGAACCTCGCTGTCGGACAGATCGAGCCACCGCTCCCAGCACGCCTCAGAGATCGATGCGTCGCCTTCCAGATCATGAAAGTGCGCGTCGGCCTGCAGCGACATCCAGCGATGGTTGTCTTGGTCGGTGAGGAACTGGCGCAGCTCGTCGAACACGCGAGGCACCGTGACGCACGACGCCCCCGCTTGCGACGCCGCGGCCAGCAGCAGCGCCTTGAGGTCGCGAACGGAGGCGCCAAAGCTGCCCTCGTAGTCACCCAGCACGTGATCGGAGCCTTCGGCGCGCACCACCGCGTGGGCAAAGCGCTCCTTGTACATGTCGGGGACGGCCGCCAGCAGCTCACGGGCCTCCTCAGACGAAAGGCCGCGCGGCACCCGGCCGTAGGCGTACAGATCGGCTTTGGCCAGCGGCGTGAGCTTCTTGAGTACGGGCGAGAGCTTGTCGTCGTAGTGCTCGGGATTGGGACGACGCAGCCGCGTCATCACCCCCCACAGCGCCAAGATCTTGGTGACGTGCGGAGCGACATGCACTCCGCGGAGGATGTCGCCGACCTGCTCTTGGTAGATCTTGCGTTCGACGCGGTAGTCGAGCAGGAACGGCACGCGGATCAACGACATGCGCGCGCGGAACGACTGGTACTCGCCCGAGCGCAGCGCGCGAAACTCGAGCAGGTCGAGATCGTTGGCGCTTCCGCAAAAGAGCTGGTCCAGCCCGAGCATCATGTGATCGAGGGCCACGCTGCCCGTCTCGGTGGCCGTGAGCAGATACTTGAAGTGCTCGTACGGGCGCTTGAGCAGATCCGAGAAGTTGAGCACGCCGCGATTGGCGTCGACCACATCACCTTGCGACGCGTACAGGGCGTGGCCACTGACGGAGGCGGGCAGGCTCGAGTACGACGACTCGTTGGTCACCGGGAAGCTGCGCGCGTCGACCGTCTGCTTGGGCTCGACCGTCACCAGCCCCACGCGATAGCGACGCGACAAGAAGAAGCGCTCGACCTGGACGTGCCGAAGCACGCGGCGCAGGTCGCCCTGGTACGCCGTCAGCAACGCATCGAAGATTCGCTTGTTTCGGTGCGACAGCTCGCCGTACAGGAGCGCGTCGCTGATCACGAAGTCGGGATGGTCCTCGCAGATCTCCTGCAGGAGCCGCCGCCGAGCCGCCAGCGGCACCAGATAGATCGGATGGTCGCGGACCTCGTCGGTCACACGTGCGTCGAGCTCATCGGGCCCCAGTCGGGCAAACGTCTCCTCGCCGAGCGCGTCGCGCAGGCCGTCGGAGGTCGCAAAGCCAATACCGCCGCTCTGCTGCTTGCGCGTGGGGAACACCCAGGCGAAGTGGTACAGCGCGCCACGCTCGGTGCGGGAGTACGACTCGAGCGAGCGCTGCAGCGACTCCAGCATCGTCGACTTGGCGCTGCCATTGGGCCCGTGCAGCAGCAGCAGTTTGTTGACCCGGCCGACGCGGACAAACCCGTCGATCGCCTCGTACAGCTCGTTTTGCGCCTCTTCTTGGCCGACGAGGCGGTGCCAGCCGTCGACCTCGCAATCGAAGATGCGGTAGCGCGACACCTGGCCGCTGGGGGTTCGGACCCCGCGATGGCCGTAGTGATCGAACGCGTCGCGAATATAGTGCGGCGCGCTGCGGGCGTGCACGGTGGGGTCGCGACACAAAAGGTCGAACCACTCGTCGTAGCTCAGCAGCTGACGGGTCGTAGCAAACTCGTCGTTGACGGCTCCCGCCAACGCCTGGATCTTCGACTTGCCGACGCTTTGTTCACCCACGCGGGGACTAGCGTACCACCGACTGCGGGCCCCCGCGTCGGGACCAAGGTGGGACAGCCGGCTCGAGCTGCGCTTGTTTTGCGGCTAGGGCCTACTTGACCGCGACCTTGAATTCGACCTTTTCGCTGACGGGCACGCACGCCTCGTCTTTGCAAACGGCGAACTTGAACGTGCCGCTGACGGTGTGATCGCCAGCCGCCGATGGGGTGAAGTCAACATTGTATTCGCACCCCGTATCCTCGAGCTTGGCCAGGTCTGCCTTCTTGAGGTTTGCGTTTGCCACAGCGAGCGTCTCGGGCGCGGTCAGCTTCAGGGACGTGGGGAAGTCGAGGTTGATGTGCCACGGCTCCTTGGGCACGATCTTCACCACGGCCGTGCCCGCCTGGCCCGCCTTGGCGTCGGACGGCGAGACAACCTCGACCGCGTAGCGATCGTCGGTTCCGTCGGCGTCGACGACCTTCACTTTTTCACCGCCCGCAGGCTCCGCCCCGTCCTTGGCGGCGTTGGCGACTCCCGCGATGCCCGCGCCGCCGCCCTTGGCCTTGGCTGCGTTGTCTTTGTTGCCGGCTGCGGTTGGCGTGGCGCCCGAGTCGGACGGCTCTTTGGAAGCCTTGTTGCCGTCACACGCCGCCAGGCCAGCAACGAGGACAAGAACGGGGAGCAGGGAACGTGAAAGAGCCATCGTTGAGACCGGGTAGTGAGAGCAGTGGTGAAATCGGGTGGCGAGCCAGCCGCCGCCGCAGAGTCGCGGGCTTTGCTAGCCCCTGTCAAACCGAAGATCGACCCCTCTTGTTACGTGCCCGCGGCGAATATCGGTCTCTTGCGCATCTGCCGCCAGTTCCTCGGACCGGGCCGCGGGCGGGGCAGCCGCCGCGGTGTAGTCGCCCTCAGGCAGCCCCTGGACGCTCCACTTGCCCGCAGCGTCGCTGTGGGTGACCACCGCCTCCTGTGATCCCTGTGCGGGTGTCACGACCACCCGTGCGCCCACCACGGGGTCGCCTCGGTAGTCGGTGATCCGGCCCGAGATGCCGCCGCCTTGCGACAAAAACGCCTCGACCTCCGCCCGACCCCCCCCGCTCGGTGCCGTGATCGTGGATCGCCACACCCCGTACTCCGCTGCCTCGACCCGAACGCTCACCGAGTCCCCGGTCAGATTGTCCAAGGCCGCCTCGCCAAAGGCGTTGGTCTGCGACGACCGACCCCCCGCCACCACGCGCGCGCCATCCACAGGCGACCGGGTGCCCGCCGCCCGGACCACAAGGTCCACTGCCCAGCCCTTGCGCAGCGACAGATCCGTGGGCACGGGCGATGCCGTGCCGGAGTCCGACACCGACAGCGTCGCGGCCCCCGCGGCATGGTCGCGGTGGTCGACCTCGATCTCGGCCGCGCCTGGCGGAACGTCCTCGAAGCGATAAAGGCCCCGCTCATCCGTCCATGCGATCCGCGTCGACGACAGCCCGTCTCTGGGGCGCAGCGTCACGCGGGCGTCGACAAGAACTTCGCCGTTTTCGCCCTGGATCCTGCCCTCGACGATCCCATCGGCGGCGCGCATCGTCACGTCGATGTCGGTGGCGCCGCGAACGTTCACCACGCGCTGCACGGGTGCGTACCCGGAGCGACGAAACACCAAGCGTTGCGTCCCGCGGCGACGGCCGAGATCAAAGACCCCCTGCGCATCGGTCGTCGCGCTGGCGCCATCGCCCGCGACGACCATCACGCCCGACAGCGGCTGTCCGTTGCCCGCATGCACGCGGCCGGTCAGCACAAAGCCCGTGCGCAGCACCAGCACCAGCTTGCCCCGGGTCGCGCCCGCAGCCACCGAGACCGAGATGGCCTCGCTCGCGGCGTAGTGGCCGTGGTGTGCCGCGAGGCGATAGCGTCCCGGGCTCAGCATCTCGATGCGGAAGTTGCCCAGCGCGTCGGCGTGCACCGAGCTCGTGGCGCTGCCAACATCGGTATCGGTCAGCGGAATCGGGGGGACGGGCCCCTGCGTGACGCCCAGCGACCCCGCCGAGGACAGCGCCGCGGCGAACATGCGCGCCCGCGCCTGGCCCTCCCCTGCCGTGTGCAGGTGCTCGGCCTCAAACTCGATCGTGGCATCGGGAACGGGCTGGTCGTTCTCGTCGACGACGGTCCCCGCGAGGGTGCCCGGGAGCAGGAGCGTGAGCGTCGTTTCGGGCGCGGCCTCGTCGGGAGGCGGCGGCGCCAAGGTGACGGCGACCGGCTCTGCGGGCAGAAAGCCATCGGCCTCGCCGCGCAGCACATAGGGGCCGGGCACGACCGGGCCCAGCGCGACCACGCCTTCCGCGTCGGTCACCGCGACACGGGACAGCATGCCCACCGACGCGTTCGCGAGCGTGACACGAGCGTTGGGTACGGGTTCGCCAGACGGGCCGAGCACCCGAACGTGGGCTCGCACCGCGGGGCCCAGCGCCAGCGTGACGTCGAGCTCAGGGGTCACGTTCTCCAGTGGAAACGAGGCCAGCTCGGGCGCGTCGGGCTCCGCCTTGGGTGCGGGCGCGATGGCCTCGAGCGCGTAGATTCCGTCCGGGATCTTCGCAAACGCAAAGCGCCCGGTCTTGGGGTCGACCTCCGTTTCGATCGCGGGCCAGATGGCGCTGCCCTCCAGGCGCACGCGCGTGCGGGCCAGCACCTCCGGTTGCCCCACAACGCGACCGTTGAGATCGATGAGCGCGCTCAGGGTCGCGACGACGTCGTCCTGGGGCGCCAGGGCCTCCACCAGGCTCGGCTCAAAGCCATCCGCCGACACGCGCATGGACACGGGGCCGGGCGGAAGGGTGTCCAACACAAACACGCCCGTCGCGTCCGACCACGCGCGCCACGGCTCGGGCTCCGACAGATTGGGCGACGGCATCGCGGCGACAAGCGCCCCTTGGACCGGGTCGCCCCGCGCATCGACGACCTGCCCTATCACACCAACGCCCACGCCCAGCGCAACCTCTGGGAGCCGCCCTGCCCCGCCCGCGGGCACATCGACCTGCAGCACCGCGCGCAGCCGACCTGGAACCAGCACCTCAAACGCCGTGACGCCGCTTACCCCCGGGTCGAGCGCGACCGAATACGCTCCCGCGTCGTCGCACAGTGCCTCGCCCACGCGCACGCCCTCCTGCCACGCGACCACCCGACATGTGCCCGGCTCGGGGGGTGTCAGATCGACCGGAGCGGGTTCGACAGGCTCGTCCGCCTCGGCGTCGTCGGTGCCTTCCGTATCGCTCGGCTCACCCGTATCACCCGAGCCCGTGTCCTCGACGTAGACCTCGCCGTCACTGCCGGGAATGACCACCACGACCGGCGGCTTGGCGCGCGGGACGGGCACTTCGAGCCAGACCTGACCGCGCACGTGGGCCACCGCTTTGGGGGTGTCGTCGCCATCACCCGCTCCCGCTGCCGCGCCCGTCGAACTTTCGGCCTCGGCAAGCGGGTCTGCGTCGCGGGCCGAGCCGCCGCGCGTCGCCAGCCACAGCAACCCTGCCAGCACGGCAGCAAACCCGATGAGCAGACCCCACGGGCGCTGACGGGCAGCGATGCCGTCGGGGCCGGTCTCGGGTTCGCTCACCGCAGCACGATAGCCCGATGGCGCGGTGGGGGCCCTACCCGACCGCGATCAGGTCGATCTCGACCGCGACGCCCTTGGGCAGCCCAGCGACCTGCACCGTCGCGCGTGCGGGCGGATCGTTGGGGAACTTCTCCGCGTACAACGCATTGACCGCGGCGAAATCCCCGAGGTCGGCCAAGAAGATGCCCGCCCGCGCAACGTTGCCCCACTCCATGTCGGCCGCCTTGAGCACCGCATCGAGGTTCTTCAGCACCTGAACCGTCTGTGCGCGGACGTCGCCCTCGCCCACGATCTCACCGTCCGTGTTCAGCGGAATCTGCCCCGACGTGTACAGGGTGCGCCCACCCGACACGAGGACGGCCTGGCTGTAGGGCCCAATCGCGGCGGCTGCAGCGTCGGTGTGGATGATCTGGCGGGTCGCAGGCGTGCTCACAAGCGCGACTTTTGCCGGTCTGCGGCACCGGATGCAAGCAGAAGTAGGAAAGCGAACGTCCCAGCTTGCACCCATGGGGAAGCGGCGCTATACCCCGTGGCCCCTGGGCGCATAACTCAGTTGGTAGAGTGCCACCTTCACACGGTGGAAGTCGCAGGTTCAAGTCCTGCTGTACCCATCGAAAACCGCCCACCAGGGCGGTTTTCTGCTTTCTGGGGTGGTGTTGGCCGTTTCGGTTGGCCGGGCCACCGTCAGGATTCGGTGCGTCTGAGGCGGCGGTCCCTCAATGCCAGCACCAAGAACACCACGGTGCCCGAGCCGGCGGCTACGCCCGTGGGGAAATACGAGAGCTCGTACATGGTCGGGTACAGACGGAGCCAGCAGAGCAAGCTGACTCCGATCGTGATCGCGACGACAAACGCAGCGCTGGTTTCCAACCTCCGCGTCGGGGAAATGACGTACGCCCCGACCGGGCGTACGAGCCAACGATGCAAGCATGCAAGTACTCGGCTGGATTGCCGGCCAGACCGCGGCACGCGGTCGCGCAGACGCCGCCCGCGACGATCGCGAACGGCACCCACGCGACAACTGCTGCCCAACGCACTCGGTGGCTGAGGACCTCCCGCACGCTCAAGAGCGTAGCCGAGTGCTCTAGGCTGCTGACCTGCGTTCGCAGGACACCTCCGCGCGGGAGCTAGCGCGAGCGCTGCCGCTCGACGACTCTGTGACGCGACTGACCCTGGACCTCCCCGCAGCGACCAAGCTTCGGGCCGTGCACGCTTCGAGTGCAGGGGTCGGCATCCCGATGATGTCAGCCCAACTTGAGCTGCGACGCCGGATCACCGTGCTCGGACGGGTGGGCCACACTCACTCGTTCGGATCGTCGCAGCAACACTGGAACGCCCCATACTCGTCGAAGGGAACTGGGTCGTCGCACGCGAGCATGAGCGGTGTCATGTTCTGTCTGGTTCCGCAGAAATCGCCAACAACCTCCGCAGGCGCCTTGTATCCGAACGCCGTCGCACCTTCGCACCCATTCGCGACACACTCAAAACCTGCGCCGCCGCACATCTCGCCGCACGTGCGTTCGTCGTCGAAGGGTGCCATGCAGAATCGAGGAGATGGCCCGCACTGCCCGTCGATACATGGCCGGATCCCAAGACCACCCTCGCAGAAGATTTTGTTCTCTCCGCACAGTAAATTCTCTGGGCAGGACCTCTCGCCACAAGCGTCGGTCGCCGATTCTTGGGCGGAAACGGCACCGTTGTCCTCGGCCGGATCGTATGTGGTTGTAGATCCGCAGCCACATAGAAGAACCGCTATCATGAGCACCTGGGGTTTGGGGGGCATATGTGTTCTCGCAGTGACTCGAAAACGGACTCCTGGGCTTCGCCACAAAACGCGCGATGCGCCGCGATCTTACTCCCCAAAAATGGCTGCGTTTCGCCGTGACCCAGGGGGGCTCCTTGGACGCAAGGCCAACCGACCTCGCGAAGGTTGACGCCCGAGCGCACCGCGCTTGGCAGGAGATCTGGTAGCCCCGTGGGAGTCGACACGCACCTGCTGAGCACGGTCGCGATGCTGCGCGCGGCCTTCCCGGGAGGCATCCCAGCGGCGGACGTGCTCCCGGTTGCCAGAGTCCTGTACGACCACATGTCCGATCGCAACCTCGCCGAAGTCCTCGCGGCGACAACGGGCGGCGAGTCCCTGGTGCTGCTCAACGAGATCGCCAAAGCCACCGCGCTTGCCGGGTCTGCTCCACGAGTGGTGTCGGCGCTGGCCCGGCTCGAGGCGCACGGCTTCGCAGAGTGGACTCGGTCGCGATAACCAAGCATCGAGAACGCGGGGCCGAACGTCATCGCGAAGGGGGGTGCCCAGGCGTTCCTGGGTCAGCGGGGGGTTGGCATGCGGTCTAGGGCGGCAAACACTCGCCGTAGCAGTTACCGCCGCATTGAGATGGGTTCGCAAGAGGGAAGGTGCAGCACCCGTCGCAGGACCCCGTGCACACGATGCGACGCAGTCGAGACGAAGCATGAGGTTCCGATCCTACCACCCGGCGCTACCGGCCCAGCGGCGCGCTCAAAGCCTCCACCCCCCTTTGGATCTACCCCCCACCGCGGGTGCGGCGCCGGGTCGCTACAGACCCGCCGGTCCTTCGGCATCGGCCCCACTCCGTCGTCCTCGACCTCTCGCGAGTTCGATCGCCAAGCAGTCCATGGCATTGCGGGTGCTCGGTCCGCGCCTTTGGGAGCCCTCCGGACCGCGGCGGCTTGGGTTGAGCCCGTTTCGAGACCTCGGGGTCGGCGGCTTCGCACACCGGAATCAGCGCATCTCGAGAAGCGCCACCTTGGTGAGGAAAACTCCCAAGTTGTACCCGGCATGCGCGAGAAACGCACAGAGTAGCGAACCCGTCCTTTGAAAGACCAGTCCGAACGCCATGCCAAGAACGAAGAAATAGGGGTGGTTCGCCAGTCCGTAGACGACCACATGCACAACGTGAAAAGTCGCCGCGGTCACACCAATGCACGCCCAGTCCCGCATGCCCCATCTGCGGAGCACCGCAAACCACAGTCCACGAAACACCGACTCCTCCGCAAGAGGGCCGCAGGTTGACGAGATGATGATCAGACCGATTGTGGTCGCAGAGACGCGCCCAGCCGACAGGAAGAGATGCGTGCGCAGAAACTGGTCGGCGCTCCCGTCTGTAGTCAACGGGTCCGCCAAGCCGGCATAGACGATCAAAATGTACGCCGCCCCCGCAGCCGAACCGAGAAACCCGATTGTGGCCGCTCGCCGCCAGGGCCAACGCGCGACGCCGAATGCTCTGAGCGGCTGATCCCCCCACCGGGTTGCTACAAGAACTCCAACCGCGCCGGTCGCCGCGAGCGCAAGATAGGCACACACGTTCCCTGCGATTGGGCTGATGGAGTAGGTAGTCCAAAGCCACCTTCTGCAACCCGCAATCACTGCGATGATGGAGAGCGAGGCAATCGCACTCCCGACAACTACCGCGAAGCTGCCTCGCTCGTCCTTCACCACAAGCCTTTGTACCGACCCTAGCTGACTCGTCCGGAGGTGGCACCCCCGATGGGTTGGAATGGTAACCCCCTGCTGGTCACCACCACGGCAGCCCGCAGCCGCCCTGATAACCGGGCGGGAGTCAGTCAACTTGGTGCGCACGATTGCCGCGGGTGCACCCTGGTTGGGGCTCGAAGAGCGCCCACTGCGTGGTTCGCACACTTGTCAGGCCTCGCTTGACCGAGACGTTGGGTCGAAGCAGATCAGGCCACCCCTCCGGGCCTCTGCCCAACGACCTCCCAAGGCAAGGCAGGTCGTCATGCACAGCGTCGAGAGGCTCCGCGAAGGGGGCCGTCGGAGCCGACGGTGGGCGTCGACTGGTCTCGCCTGGGCTGGGCGGCCCCCGACGGCGACCGCCCCTCTCGCACGTGGCGCGATACGCCGAGCCCGGTCGACATCACGTCCAACGAGCCGTAGCCAAGCCCGAGTTTCAGCTGAGCCTCAGGAGTGATGGATTTGGCGCGGCTTTGAAGCGCCGCCCTGAGCGCGGAGCGGATACTCGGGCCTGAGATTGACCAAACCCGGTGACGGTTCAGACGGCTTGCCTAGTCGCACGGCCCGACCGCCTCGATCTCGCCGATCGAGAACCCATTTTCGTCGACCGACCCGACGAGCGCATACGTCGAGAAGGTGAGGTCGTTGTCCAAGTCACCGAACGCTTGTGCTGTGAAACGGCACGCACCGTATCCCGTGGACTCATTGGCCGAGATGAATTGGTAGTGAAAATGGTGCGACCCGATCATCCGAAAACCGAGCCCGACCCACACGGGGTCCTCCTCCCACAAGGCGGGGTCATAGCAAGGCGGGGCGCCGCCAAGGTTGCTGCATTCCGGGCACTCCATACTGGGCCAGTCTCCATAGGACACAGCGCAGCACGGCTGAGTGGCCTCCATATCAGAGCAGGCGTATGAGAGCGGCGGCGTCGGACCCTCAGGCCACGGCGCGTCCTCGTTAGGACAACCGTGCAAGGCCATCTGCCCGCCGGCCGCATGTTCCTCGTAGAAGTAATCCACTGCGCCCTCGGCGATCGCCTGGAGCGCGGCCAACACTTCCGCGTCGGCCACGGCGCAGTGCCGGTCGCCCGAGTCCGTCGGCGAATCCATCCCCCCGGTTGCTGCCCCTCCTGTCGGGCCAATCTCTGGCCCGCACCCGCACAACATCGCGGACATGACCGGGAACGTCCCAATCGCGACAACGATGACCGGAATGGCGCCAGCTCGAACCTTCAGTCCACCCACCTGGGCGGCGGACGGTTCACGAAGCATGCCTACGCTTTGGCACCATACGCTTGTCGTGTTTACAGCGGAGCGGACCGCTCGCAGGTGACCAACCGCGGCACCGAGATGCCGCGATTGGTCACCGCGGACTGCGGCCCGCACGACGATTGTGCGCAAGGCCAGCGGCGCAATCATCGTGCTGCTGCTGCCCTAGCCCAGCGTTCAATCGGCCGGCAGCCGCCCCTAACCCCACCGCGGGTGCGGCACGGGGTCATTGCAGACCCGCCAGTCCTCGGGCATCGGATCCTGCTCCTCATCCGCATCGACCCGCGCGAGGTCGAGCGCAAGACAGTCCATGAGGCTGATCGGGTGCTGGGTCGGCGAGTCGCCCGGAGTGCACCGCGCCAGCGGCGCCTCGGGGAGCTCTGCCGGCTGCTGCAGCTTGCGTTCGGCGACCATCGACCTCACGACGCTAACACCCAGCGCCGCGCGTTTGCGTGCACCTCCAAAACAAAAACGCGACTTTGCGATCACCTCCGCGGGCACCCGACTCGGCCCCCCCCTCGAGCTAGTACTGCTCGCCCAAAAAGCGGATCAAGTCTGTGGAGGTGACGATGCCGACGAGGCCGCCCTCGGCGTCGACGACAGGCAACGCGTGGAGGTTGCCGACCCCGAGCTTGTCGACCGCTTCCTTGACGGTTGCGCGCTCGGACAATGTGACGACATCTTCGGTCATCGCCTCACGGATGCTCGTCAAATCGAGCGCTAGCTTCGCTGTTTGAACGTCTTGGGCGTAGACGTTGCCGTAGCTGAAGCGCATGAGATCGATAGAGCTCAGGAGCCCGACCAACCGCCGACCGTCGACAACGGGGACGTGGTGCACATGCTGCTCTCCCATGAGTTCGTAGACCTCCGAGAGCTTCTGCCCGGAGTGCACGGTGTGCACGTTCGCCTGCATGATCTTGGAAATGGACTCTCGTTGCTTCATGACGTTCCTACCGCAGCAGCAATGTAGGCATCCGTGGCGCGTCTGCAGAAGCAAGTCCTTCGCCGCAGCGCGTCGGCAGGCCGCAGTTGTTGCGCGGCGCAGTCTCCGTGGTCGAGGGCACGGCCACCATGCGACACTCGGCGCGTCATGCGACTGACCTTTCACGGAGCCGCTGGGACGGTCACCGGCTCCCGTTATCTCGTCGAGTCCAACGGTCGTCGCGTGCTCGTCGACTGCGGTCTGTTCCAGGGCTTCAAGACACTCCGCGAGCGCAACTGGTCCGCGCCCGATTTTGACGCTGCGTCGATCGACGCTGTCGTCGTGACGCACGCGCACATCGACCACAGCGGCTACCTACCGCTGCTGGTCCGGCGAGGGTTTCGCGGCCCCGTCTACTGCACCGACGCCACGCAATCGCTGTGCAAGATCCTCCTGCCCGACAGTGGTTACCTGCAGGAAGCCGACGCGGCCTACGCCAAGCGGCACGGTTTCTCCAAGCACCATCCGCCTTCGCCCCTGTACACGGAAGCGGATGCGCGCCGCTCGCTCAAGCAGCTCAAACCGCTCGCGATCGACCAAGATCACGAGATCGTCCCTGGGTTCAAAGTCCGCTTGATTCCCGCTGGGCACATCCTGGGAGCCTGTTCGGTGGTGGTCAAGGCGGACGGCGGCACCCTGTGTTTCTCGGGAGACCTCGGCCGGGACGACGACATCATGATGCGGGCGCCCGCACCCCGTCCGGCGGCGGACTGGGTCGTCGTCGAATCGACCTACGGCAACCGGCAGCACCCCGACGAGGATCCACTCGAGGTCCTCGGCGCGGTCGTGCGTCGAACGATCGAGCGCAACGGGACGATCCTTATCCCGGCATTTGCGGTCGGGCGCACGCAGCTGATGTTGGTATTGCTCTCGCGCTTGCGGGACGCGGGGAAGATCCCGGACGTCCCGGTCGTCGTCGACAGTCCGATGGCCACCACCGTCACCGAGGAGTATCGAAACCACCACGGTTGGCACCGACTCAAAGCGGCCGAGTGCGAAAAGGCATTCTCGCGCGCCCGATACACCCGCTCCCCCGAGGAGTCCAAGGAGCTCGACCGCAGCGGAGACCCGATGATCTTGGTGTCGGCCAGCGGCATGGCAACCGGAGGTCGCGTCGTTCACCACCTCCGGCATTTGGCGCCCGTCGAGCGCAACACAATCCTCTTTGCGGGTTTCCAGGCCCCGGGAACACGCGGCGCCTCGATCGTCGCCGGTGCACAATCGATCAAGATCCACGGGGCGTGGGTTCCAGTGTGCGCCGAGGTTCAGCAGATGGACTGGCTGTCGGCCCACGCGGACCGCGACGGACTGCTCCAGTGGGTCGCCGGCCCACGACCTCGCCGGGTGTTTGTCACCCATGGCGAGCCCATCGCGTCCGAGGCACTCCGCGTGCAGATTCAAGAGCAACACGGCTGGCCCACGACCGTGCCCGAGCACGGCGCGCAGTTCACCCTGTAGCGGGCGGCAGGCGCTACCGCCAGCTCACCGTTGTCCCGTCGACGACCCGATCACTGGGGTGCACGATGACCCGTACGCCCGCCTCGAGCCCCCCGACAATCTGTGCTTCGAGGCCATTGCGTCGCCCCACCTCGACCGTGGTGAGCGCTGCGGCCTCGCCGTCCACCACAAACACGGCCCAGCCCTCATCGTGGCGGAACAAGGCCGAAGACGGCACCTTGAGCACCGACTCCGCACGCCAGACCGTGATCTTGGCCTCGACCCGGTAGCCCTCGCCCAGGCTCTTCCAGTCCTCGTACGGTTGATCCAGATCGAGCACTGCATTGACGCGCTGCTCGGCGACCCCCAACGCGGACATCCGCGTAAACGCCGAGGGCTCCACCAGCCGCACCTTGGCCCGCAAAGGAGCGCCGCCCCAGCGGACGATCATCGCGGGCGCCCCACGCTCGATGGCAACGGCGTCGCGGGTCAGCACGTCCACGACGATCTCCAAGGCTGTGGGGTCACCGATCTCGACCAAGGGCGCGCCCGGCTGCGCCACGCCCTCGCTCTCACGATGCACTGCCAAGATGCGTCCCGAGATTGGGCTGGTCACGACCAGCTGGTCGCCGCGCTCCGCCTCGGTACCGTCGATCCGCCCCAAGGCGGAGCGAGCCATCTGCAGCTCATGGGCCGAGACACGGGCCGCGAACTTGGCGGACGTCAGCTCGGCTCTGCGCGTCGTCGCGTCGAGCGTCGCCCGATCCAGCACGGCCCTTGATTCGACCCCCTGACTGACCAAAGGGCTGATTCGCTCGATCTCCTGCTCCGCAAACTGCAGCGCCGCCTTGGCGCGCTCGATCTGCGCCTTGGCCTGCTTGCCTCCGGCTTGCGCCGCAGCGACCCGAGCATCGGCCTGCTTGCGGGTGTGCGTATCCATCAACGGGGTGACCAGCGGCATGATGCGCGCCAAGACCTGCCCCTCCTCGACATCGTCGCCAGGCTGCAGCTCGATGCGGGCCAGGTTACCGGCCAAGGGCGCCGAGACGATGTAGCGATCTTTGACCCGTGTTCGGCCGTCTTCTGTCACGTTGACGACCAGCTCTCCCGCGGCGCCAACGGCCGTCTCGACCGGCAGCGGTTTGGGCAGCCAAGCGATGACCGCCATGGCCGCCACGCCCGCAACGAAGGCCAGCATCAAGATGCGTTTGATCCACCGGGCGAGCTGGCGATGTTTCTTTTTGGCCATGGTCTCAATCCCTCGTCTTGAGCACCCCGATGAGATCGAGGTGGTTGAGCTTGCGTCGCACGAGCAATGCGCTGGCCACCGCGGCCCCCAAGGCGACGAGCGACGCGTAGATATAGGTGCGGTTGGAGATGACGATCGGAAGCCGGTACGTCTCAGGGTCAACCGTCGACATCATCGAAACGACCATGACGTAACCCGTGACAAGCCCCAGCGGGATCGCCAGGGCGACTTGGATCGCCTGCTCCCCGAGCAAGATCCGCGCAATCTCGCTCTGCGTGTAGCCAAGGACCCGCAGACTCGCCAGGTCGCGGCTGCGCTGAGACAGCGCCACCCTCGTATTGTTGTAGATGACCCCCACCGCGATGATGCTCGCAAACGCGGTCAGCACGAGCGTGTACACAGCCATCATCTCACCGCTCTGCTCCTCGAAGCGCTCGCGGAAGTCTCGCGGGCTCGAGACGCCAGCGACCCAAGGTTGCTCCTTGAGTCGCTTGTTGATGGCATCAAACTCTCGCGCATCGACGGCGAGGAGCACGGCGTTGACCACCCGGGTCTCGCGGACCAAGCGGTGCAAGGCCTCGGCCCGCATATGCCCTTGGAGCCCGAAGGACTCGTCGACAAAGCCCGAGACCACCACGTTTCGTATCCCGCGGTCGCCCTCCCGCAGCTCAACCTCGATCGTGTCGCCGACCTCGACGCCCAGGATCTCGCCGAGCATGGTCGTGAGCATGATGCCGCCCGCGTCGGGGGGCTGATGCGTCTTCCCAGCCCGATCGATGATGCGGCGAAGCTGTCCGTCCTCGGCGTAGCCGTTGATGACGGAGTCGCGCCAGCGGTGCCCAGCCCGAAAGCGCACGCCGACGCTGCGAACGCCCTCGGCGCGAAAGACCCCGGGAAAGTGCTCCAGCTCCGCGACCGTGCGCTGCGGCATCGCCCGGACCAGGCCCACCCGGATGTCCTCCCGCATCGCCCGATGCACTTGCACATCGATCATCGTGTCCATGGCGTCGACCATGAACCGGCTCACGACGACGATTCCAATCGCCATCGAGATCCCTACCGCCGACAGCATCACCCGCAGCGGACGCCGCTGGACCTCACGCAGGACCATCTTCGTGGCCGGCCCGAGCCATCGGAACAATCCGACTCGCTCCAACAGGGTCCGCTTGTAGCTCGCTGGAGCAGGCGGGCGCATGGCCTCGGCCGGAGGCAGCTTGGCCACGCGGCGCACCGCCGCCAGGGCCCCCACGACGGCCGCCCCGAGACTCACGGCCACGCCAAACAACGCAACATCGACCTCGAGGCGGTACTCCGGATCGGGGAACCGGAAGAACTCTCCCGTGTACATCCCGAGCATCCCCTGCCCGAAGTAGACCCCAACGCCTATCCCGAGCACGGCCCCGAGGAGCACGATCACCGAGACGAGCTGGAGGTAGTGCAGCCCAACATCCAAGTCGCTATACCCAACCGCCTTGAGGGTCGCTATCTGTGCGCGCTGCAGCGTCACCAAGCGTGTCAGGACGACGTTGAGCAAGAACGCGGCGACAAACAGGAAGATGAACGGCACGACCGTCGCCATGCTCTCCAGCTGCTGGATCTCGCCCGTGAGCATGTAGTTGGAGGGCTGCTTGGCGCGGCCCACGGCACCGAGCCCCCCATAGGGCCCCAGCACGCCATCGACGGATTCCAACACCGCGACCTCGTCGGCGTCGGGCTGCAGGCGCATGACCACGTCATTGAACGCGCCCTCGAGTTGGTATGCGGCCGAGACCGCGTCGCGGTTCATCCACAACACCGCAACCCGCTTGGGGTCGAACGTCATCGCGCCCGGCGGCATGGTGAGCACAAACTCGGGCGACATGCCGACGCCTGCGATCGTCAGGTCGCGGAGGGTGCCGTTGATGACCACGGGGATGGAGTCGCCCGGCATCAAGCCATGCGCATCGGCGAAGGCTTCGAGGACCAAGACCTCGTCGGGCCGTGCCGGATCCAGCCAGCGCCCGCGCCTGAGGTACACGCCGTTGAGCGGCGAGCGCCCATCCGCGGGCAACCCAACCACCGTGCCCGAGGCCGGGCGGTCCATGTCGGGCATCGGGACCATCGCCGCGGCGACGACGCGGGCGTAGACCTGTGCGACCCCTGGCAGGGCTTCGAGTCTCGTGACGACGCCAGCGGGTGCGCGCTCCAAGTGGACAAACGCGTCCCCAAAGCGATGCTCGGCGTAGTAGGTGTCGCGCGACCACAGCAACGAGTCGTAGGTGCTGCGCATCGTCACGAAAGCCGCGATGCCACACGCGACGACAAGAGCGATCGTCACGACCTGCCCCTGCATCTGCCGAAGGTCGCGGAGCAGCTTGCGAAAGACAGCGCTCACCAGACGACCTCGCTGGGTTTGATCTTCGCTTCGCTGCGAACATCCGAGACGATCTGCCCATCGGCGAGGCTCACGACGCGATCAGCGATTCGGGCAACGGGCGCATTGTGGGTGATGACGGCCGTGGTCGTGCCCAGCTCGCGGTTGACCCGGTCGATGACCTCGAGCACTTGCACGCCCGTGCGGAAGTCCAATGCGCCCGTCGGCTCGTCGCACAGCAAGATATGCGGACGCTTTGCAATCGCTCGCGCTATCGCCACCCGTTGCTGCTCACCCCCCGACAGCTGCGCGGGAAAGTGGTGTCTGCGCTCGCTCAGCCCCACGAGATCGAGTGCTTCGGCAGGCTCCATCGGGTCCTGAGAAATCTCGGTGACAAGCGCGATGTTCTCCTCGGCCGTGAGGCTCGGGATCAGGTTGTAGAACTGGAACACGAAGCCGACGTGTTCGCGTCGGTACCGGGTCAGCTCGTCGCTGTCGGCGTCGGTCAGCTCCCAGTCTCGATAGTAGACACGACCCGCGGTCGGCACATCGAGGCCACCCAGGATGTTGAGAAGCGTCGATTTCCCGCTCCCGGACATGCCCAGCAGCACCAAGAACTCGCCCTGGTGCAGGGCAAAATCCACCCCGCGCAGTGCGTGCACGTCGATCTCGCCCATGCGGTAGACCTTGGTCACCGCATCGGCCCTGAGCACCGCAGGCGAGCTCGAGTGACCTGCAGTGGAGTCGGGCACCGGGACTCTCAGTGCGGGCATCGACGCGCACCACGGCCGCAACATCCTCATCGAGAGCGGCTCGGTGCACACCCGTGCGCGCAGAAATTGCCGCTTCGTAGCCGCCGACTGCGCAGTTCAGGGAGACTGCGGCTTCGCTGCACGACGTAGTACTTGTGGCAGACTCCGCTCGTGTCCGGTTCACGGGCGAGCCACGCGTTATCCACGGCGGAGCGAGACATCGCGGTGCGGCGCGTGCTCGTGGTCGAGCTACTGCTCAATCTGGTGGTCGCGGCCGCGAAGGGCGTGTTTGGGCTGATGACCGGCTCTCTGTCGATCACCGCCGATGCACTCCACTCCACGGTGGACGCCAGCGCCAACGTGCTGGGGATCTTTGTCGTGCGGCGGGCTGCCGAATCTCCCGACCCCGAGCACCCCTACGGGCATCGCAAGTTCGAAGTCCTCGGCGCCATGGGCCTCGGCGTCGCGATTGGAGCGGTGGGGATCAACCTTGGGATTCAGACCGTCACCAGCTTGCTCCGGGGGCAAACGGCACCAGAGCCCGAGGTCCTGGGCGTCGTGGTCATCGTTGGCACCTTGGTCGTGAATCTCTTTGTCGCAACCTATGAGGCGCGCAAGGCCAAGGAGCTCCAGAGCAAGTACCTGGCCGCCGACGCCGCGCACACCGCCAGCGATATTTTGGTGACCGCCGCCGTGCTCATCAGCTATGGAGCCGCGTACCTGGGCGTTGACTGGGCCGATGGGGTCGGTGCTCTGGTTGTGACGGCCGTCATCATGAAAGTGGCGTGGGATGTCATCCGCTCCAACCTCAGCGTGCTTGTCGACGTCGCCCAAGGCGATGTCCAGCGGATACAACGCGTCGTGCTCACCGTGCCCGGGATTGAGAGCTGCCACCGCATCCGCTCCCACGGGACGCCCGATGCCATCATCGTCGACCTGCACGCGCATGCCGACGGCAGCATGACCCTGGCGCAGAGCCACGAACTGGCCAACCAGATCGAGGCCGCGCTGTACGAGGACGATGCACGCATCGTGGACGTCACCGTGCACATGGAGCCCGAGGGCGACCCCGTCGATCACCTGTAGCTAGCGAGTGGACAGCGCAAGGCAAGCACGCCCCGCGCTGCCGCTTACTCGGTGAGCGGCACGGTCTGAACCCCATACTCGCCCATCGGGCACATCGCTTGGTCGGTCAGGAGCTCGAGCCCCCAGCAGCCGTAGCCGATGAGATCGTGCACGGTGAGCCCAGGCGCGGCCGCATCGCTGGCATCCAGTACTGCCAGCCCAGCGTCGACGTCGAACACGGCGCGGTCTCCCGCGGCCCGGACCGGCCCGAGCCACCAGCTGCCAAACCCGACTTGGGTGGTCGAGGAGACGTAAAGGGCGCTGTCCGTCCAATCCTCGAGCACTGCGATGGAGTCGGTGGGCACCGATGTCGGCCCGCCACCGCCACCGCCTTCGCCGACCGCCCCCCACCCCCAGCTGCCTTCGGACAGCCGCGCAAAGACACGCGTGGAGCTGGCTGCGACCGACCGCAATGCCCCTGCTTCACCTTCGACATCGACGGTGGACAACAGAACGGCGCCGCCCTCGACCAGGTGCACCGATTTGAGCGCGCGGTGAGCCACCAAGCAGGTCTTGGCGTCGTAGTCGTACCCGTAGAACTTCGGGTTGTCGTAGCAGGCCTGCTCGTCGTCGGCTGGCACGACTTCCGTTTGGAAGTCCACCGTGATGGCACGCCCGCTGGGCGCGTCATAGCCAGCGACGATGCCCGGCACGTTGACGGGCTCCGCAAGCACAGGCGCGCTTGGGTCCTGCACGTCCAGTCGGTCCAAGTAAAAGCGCACGCGCGACGGGTCGTCGGGCAGCGGCTTCATGTGCCAGGACACGAGCGTGTCCCCGTGGACCTGAAGGTCGCCGTACGCGACCGCGCTGGGCCGCTCGACGGGTGGACGCACCACAGGCGCGGCCGGGTCGGACAGATCGATGACGATGAACCGAGCCCCCTGGTTCTCCTCGTCGCCGTACCCATAGCCGTAGCCGTAGCCATCACGGGCACTCACAACGATTGCATCGCCAGCCTTGAGCACACGCGACTCATCCACCGACACGATCCCACCGCCGCCCCAGCCAAGCTGCGCATCGACATCGAGCGTCTGGACAAACGTCGGCGCCGTCGGGTCGGTGAGGTCGAAGACGTCCACGTGCATCGCAGCGTTGTCGTACTCGGCGTCCCATTGCTCGCGCACCAGGTACGCGTGCTGGCCGTGGACCAGCAGCTCGGCGTTCCAAAGGCCCCAGTGCCAGCAGCCCTCGGGCGTATCCTCGCCCTGCAGGACGGTGTTGAGGTTGAGCTGGCCCAGCGCGTCGGGCGATGTTTCGTCGCCGCGGGCGACCACGTCCAGGAGCGTCTCGTCGCTCCACCAGTCGCGCGAGAGCCGAACGACCCGATCCTCGCCCACGCCGAGCTGGGTCACGTTCTTGGCGAGCGCAACCTCGGATGTGCTGACGGGCTGGTCGCGATCGGTGATGTCGAACGATTCGACCACCTTGTCGCTCATCGCCAGCAGTCGGTCGTTGTGCACCAAAGCGCGCCGCGCAACCCCGTGGGCGGGCGCTTGCCCCCGCCGCGTCAGCGTGTCGTCCGCCCAGTCGATGAGCTGAACGGCGCTGTTGTAGCGCCCATAGCAGCCGTAATCATCGTCGTCGTTGTACTCCCAGCCCGAGAAGGGCACGGCGAGAAGCTGGAGCTCCTCGAGGATCGTGAACGCCTTGTGGATCCGGTTTTGGTCTTCGGCGAAGCTGGCCCAGTCGCCTCCAAAGTGCACGCGGGACAGCATCGTCGGATTGTTCAGGTCCGCGACATCGAACAAGCTGACATTGATCGCACCATCGGGGTGGTCGGGATCGAAGCCCAGCCCCAGCAACCGATCGCCGCGGGGCTCCATGTGGTGCACCCAGCCGGGGATCTCCAGCTCGCCTATCTGCGCGGGACTGCCCGGGTCGGAGAGGTCCAGGGTGAACAGCGGATCGACGCGCTCAAATGTGATCGCGTAACCCCGCGGACCATCAAACCGAACCGCGCGCAGGTCCTCGGGGCGAGGCAGACTCATGGTCAAGCTGCCCAGCGGCTCGATGTCGTCGGCCGAGGCGACCGCGAACGTCTCTACGACGGGCGGCTCGCTGCCTCCCCAGAACCCTGGCTGGCTGACGACGCGCAGCACGCCCTCGAACTCGTCCATCTGCCACCGGTTGCTGACCTGGCCCGCAACGGGGACCGCCGCGCCACGCAGCAGCGAGCCTCCGGGATCGGAGATATCCACCACGTCGATGACCGAGTGCCCCTGCTCCCAGTCGCCGCCGAACTCCATGCCCGCGATGTACATGTGCTCGTCGGTGGCGCTGACACTGCGCTGACCATCCCAGCCCCACGCGTCGGTCTCGTCGTCGCCCGTGAACCGCAGCCGATCGACGAGCTCGACCTTTTGCGGGTTGGAAACATCGAGCGAGGACACGGTCGTATTGCGCTCGCTGTCGCACCCCCAGCAGTACCCGTCCTCATGCGTCACCAGGTACAGCACGTCACCGACGCGGCGTGAGTCTTGGATGCGCCCGGGCATGTCGAACTCGCCCGTCGATACGATCTCCGACGGCGTCGTCGCATCCAAGGCGACAAGCTTGCTCGACGTCTGCCACTGGTAGCCGCCCGCGTCCTCGTCCCAGCCGTAGCGGCCAAAGTCGGTGTACATGACAAACACCTGGCCGCCGTCGATGTACATCTCGAAGGGGGCGGCGTGGGCACGGTAGCGGCCCAGGATTTCCATGTCGTCGGGGTTGGCGACATCGATGACCGCCAAGCCGCCATACTGCGACAGCGCATACAAGCGGTCCCCCTCGATGTGCACGATATCGGCCTCCGCGATCTCTCGGCCGGGGTCGCCGCCGTTGTCGTCGCCGCCGTCTTCCCCCGCGGCCCCCGTGTCTCCGGCGCCGTCATCGCCGCCCCCGCCGAATGGGTTGTCCGCGACAAAGTCGCCGATCTCCCCCTCTGCGGTGCTGCCATTGCATCCCGACGCAAAGACAGCTGTACACGCTACGACACCCACACTGGCTAGAGTTCGCTTCATGATTTCACCACCCAAGCTCGTGCACCGAGCCCTACCCTTGGCATAGCTGACGTACGCTGGGGCGGTGCCCGCAAAGGGTGCGCAGCCACCCTACGGGCCGTCGATCCAAAGCCGGATTTGCCTCACGTCATGCGCGAACTCAGGCGATGATGTCGGCCGCGACGCACCCGCTACTTGTCGTGGAACGCGACGCCGATCAGGCACTTGGTCTTGCCCTTCGACATCACGTAGGGCGTGATCCCACGGCCCTCGTTCAACGCGGTGTACAGACGCGCAATCGTTTCCTTGTCGGGGACATCCGGGCAAGTCGGCGTCCCAAACCAGGCGGTCGACAGCTTGCCCCCCGCCCACATGGTGATAGCCCCCTTGGCGGACCCGAAGAAGACTTTGACCGTGTGGAGCTTGAGCGAGTCCGCCGCGTGCGCTGGGGTCGAACACAATGTAGCGGCCGCGAGCGTCGCGGCCGTCAGAAACATGCTGATACTTCGCATTGATTGAGAACCTCGACCAGGAACAACGCGCGGCGAGAGGCGACGCCTCATGCAACGAGCTGTGAGACAATGAGCCCCCCTCCGCGTTCCCTACACAGAGCCTATCCGTGCAATCTCGATTCCGTAGCCCATTCCTCGCCGTGCTGGCTTGTCTCGGCCTGGCCGGCTGCGCTTCAGACCCCCCGTCGGACGGGAGCACAGACAAGCAGTCCGCGCCCGACACGGCGCCACCAAAAACAGCCGCCCCGCCCACAGCGGCCGCCCCGCTGCCCGCGACCATGACGCACACCCTCAACGGCACGATCGAGTCGATCCGCTTTCAGAACATCAACAAGGCGGCCGGCCGTTTTGCGTACAACATCGAGCTGACGGTGCGCGTGGAGTCCGTCGACCCGACCCCCGCGCTGTGGCGGAGCGACAATACGCCGCACAAAGTCCAGGTGCGCGTGGCGCAGAGTCGCGGCTGGAGCGGCCTTCCGGCCGACGAGCAAGCCGCCCTCGCGCCCGACGGGCCCAAGCCGCAGCTGTTTCCGGAGCGTTGGCGGGAGTATGTGACCGGCGAGAGCATCGAGCTCACGGTCCGCTTCACGTCCACCGATCTGGCCCACCTCGAGCCTTAGGGCTGGGGGTCTCTCCCCGCGCCGCGCTCGCGCAGGGGACGATTGTCGACTTGTGGAGCCTCCAGGGACGTCGGCAGAGCGGTGATGCGTGCCCGAAAACGGGACCTCAGCCGCACCGCGCAAATCTTGCGCGATTGATGTACACCTGGAATGCCCCGGGTGGGCCCGACGCATGGAACGCTCCGCTCGACTCCAAATCGCCGACGTCCCGCTGGACCGGGATGTATTCCTTCGAAGCCTGGTGCGTGAACTCGCGGGAACGCTCGAGAGTGTCGTCGGGATGGCCGACGCGACCGGCTTCATCAGCGTCGTCGGCCAGAACATCGGCCAAGTCATCGACGCCGACTACAAGACAGCGCTGAAGGTCGGTGCACTGTCTCGCGAGCAGGTCGGCGACGTGTTGGTGGACCTGAAGCGGAGAATCCAAGGCGACTTTCACATCATCGAGGAGAGCGACGAGAAGATCGTCCTGGGCAATCGCGCGTGTCCCTTCGGCGACAAAGTCGCTGGCCGGCCGTCGCTTTGCATGATGACGTCGAACGTCTTCGGCAACATCACCTCCAACAACCTGGGCTATGCGCGCGTCGTCCTCGACGAAACGATCGCCAGTGGGTCTTCAAGGTGCCTGGTGACCATCTACCTGAAACAGCACTCGAGCCCGGACGAGGGGCGCGAGTACTTCGGCGAGTAGCGTGCGGGGCTCCAAGTGACACCCAAAGGGTTCGCCGAACTTGCAAAGCTGATCCCAGCCCAGCTGCTACTGCTCGATGCAGGCGGACGTGTCCTCGAAGCAAGCGCCGGACCCGAGGGGCGAGCGCTGTGGGCACCGCAACCCAAAGGCAAGCTCCTCACGCAGCTCGTCGAGGACCCGGACGAGACCGTCGCCCAGTTCCTGCGGTCTTGCCGACGTAGCGGGCAGCCGTTGGTCGGCGCACTGACATTCAAGAGCCGCGAGCCCGGCGAGGAGGCAGTGCGCTGTCGCTGCTACGGGGCCGGTGCAAGCCCTGCCGTTGGCAACGACCGACTCATCGTGCTCCGGATCGTGGCGCGGCATGGCGGGGGCGAGCGCGACAATTTTGCCGACCTTAGAAAGCAGCTCGAGCAGCGCGACAACACGCGCCGTACACAACTCAAGTCCGCCGCGGAGATCGCCAACAAAGAGCAACGCCTCGCGTACCTCGTCGAAACGACGCAGGACGCGATCATCTTCATCGACGCCGACCACAACATTTCTCAGTTCAATGCTGCGGCCGAGCGCGTGTTCGGCTACGCGCGCGACGAGGCCCTGGGGCGTCCTGTCACGATGCTCATGGCCGCCCCTCACCAGTCGCGGCACGAGGACTACATCTCCCGGTACGAAGCAACCCGCGAGGCCAGAGCCATCGGACAGATTCGCGAGGTGGAGGCGCTGCGCAAAGACGGAACGCTCTTCCCGATGGAGCTGTCGGTAACGCCCCTCGAGCCCGACAGCGGTGTGTACGCCGCGTTCATCCGCGACATCTCGGAGCGTCACGCCATGCGCGATCAACTCCTGGCCAAGGAGCGACTGGCCGCCATCGGCACGACATCTGCCATGTTCGCGCACGAGGTTGCCAACCCGCTCAACGGGATGTCGATGCATTCCCAGCTGCTGACTCGCCGTCTCAAAAAGGCAAACGTCACCGACCCACAGATCCACAACAACGTCTCCCTCATCACCAAGGAGATCCATCGCCTCACCCAGCTGCTCGACGACTTCCGCGGACTGTCCAAACAGCAGCAGTACTACCGCTTCTCTCCTGTCGCGCTGAAAGAGCTGCTCCACGAAATCTGCGAGGAGCAAGCACCGATCCATCGGACCCAGGGCATCACAGTCTGTGCTGAGCTCTCGGACGCGGTTCCGGCTGTCTATGTCGACCGCAGCAAATTCAAACAGGCGCTGCTCAATCTGTGCAAGAACGCCACCGAGGCGATGCCCGATGGCGGGACCTTGAGCGTGAGGCTGAGATCAAGCGGCCGGAGTGTTCGCGTCGAGATTGGCGACACCGGCTGTGGGATCCCCAAAGACGTCAATGTGTTTGAGCCCTTCGCCACGACGAAGCTCGGCGGCACAGGCCTCGGCATGCCAGTCGTCGGGCAGATCATCGACGCGCACAACGGGACGATCACTTACGACAGTGACCTCGGAGCAGGAACGACTTTCACCATCGAGCTTCCTGCGGCCCCCCGGGACGGCGACTGAGTTCGAGCGCGACACGGTCCGACTCAGGAACCCGTCCACGCAGCGCGGTGTCGCGCTCCCGTCACGATCGGAGAGTCGAAACGCGCGCCCGCGGCATGCGCGCGTCGACGATTCGACGCCCACATCGCCATGGCACTCGGGCGCGGGGTCGTGCGGTGCATCGGTGCTCACCCAAGCGGTATCGTCGCGCGGTCAGGGCACGTACCATCGTCATGGTCTGGGATGGGGACGTGGTCCAATCTGCTGACTTCCGGCTTGGACCCGGAAGACACCGAGCCTGCACGGATCGACCGGATTCGCACGATCAACGTGGGCTTGCTCGTGATGGCAGGGACCCCCATCCCGTTCGGGATCCAGTACGCGCGACTCGGACTGCCCTACATGACCGCGGCCGTGCTTGTGACGGCGTTCGTCGCATTGGCGACCCTGTGGCAGCTGCGGCGAACCCATGATGTCGACCGCGCGGGCCTCGTCGTCGGATTGACGGTGCTTGCCTTGTTGGTCGTCAGCAACGTGACCTCGGGTGGTTTTTACGACCCGAACTTCTCGTGGTTGTACGTGGTGCCACTGGTCGGAGGCGTCGTCGCCACGCGTCGCGCGGTGGCGCTTTTTGGCGGCCTCGTCGTGCTCGCCACGATCGTGTTTTGGGTCTTGCCCGAGCTGGGTGTACCCATCGTCAACCGCATTCCTCCCGAGTCGCACGCCTCGCAGTCGCTCCTCAACCGCGTCTCTGCCGTGATCGTCATCGTGATTCTCGTCGCGACCACGGTCACGCTGCACCGTCGCAACGAGCGAAGGATCGAGAGGATGGCGAGCTTCGACGAGCTGACCGGGCTGCCCAATCGTCGTTCCCTCGAGCGCGCCCTCGCCGAATACGTCCCCCGTGCTCGCGCCGCTGGCTTGCAAACGGCGATCCTTCTGGTCGACCTCGATCGCTTCAAGACGATCAACGACACCTTGGGCCATCGCGGTGGGGACTCGCTGCTGTGCGAGGTAGCCCGCAGAATCGAGCGCTACGCCTCCGCACCACCGTCGGGCCGACACTTCGTCGGGCGTTTTGGCGGCGACGAGTTTGTGGTGCTGTTCGAATGCGTGCCCAGCGAAGATTGGGCCGCCGAGGTTGCCGAGGGCCTGGTTGCCGAGCTCCAGGCTCCGTTCGTCGTCGGCGACTACGAGCTGTTCCCGGGCGGCAGCGTGGGGATCGCGGTCGCTCTCGACGACGAAAACTGGGAGGACCTGCTGCGGCGGGCCGACAACGCGATGTACGAAGCCAAGCGCCGCGGCGGGGGCTGCTTGGTCTGCAGCACCGCAGAGCTTATCGCGGCCGAGGAACGGCGCCTCCGCATCGAGTCGATGTTGGGCCGCGCCCTGGAACGCAAGGAACTGTGGCTGGCCTTCCAACCCCTGGTGAGCGCCGCCGACGAGCAGGTGGTGGGCTGCGAGGCATTGTTGCGCTGGAACGCTCCTGCGGGTGCCATCTCTCCCGCCGAGTTCATCCCCATCGCCGAGCAAACGGGTCATATCGTGCAGATCGGCCGCTTCGTGCTGGAGAGCGCGTGTCAGCAGCTCGCCGAGTGGAATCGGGCGGGCCTGCCCCACCTGCGCATGTCCGTCAACGTCTCCGCCCTACAGCTGCAGGCCGAGGGGTTTGTGACGATGGTCGGCGAGGCGCTACGCGCCGCGGGCCTGCAAGCCAACCAACTCGAGATCGAGCTGACCGAGACCGCATTGGTCGATGCCAGCGAGATTACGCAGCGAGCGATTGCTGGCGTCGCCGCGCTCGGCGTGGGGCTCGCGCTCGACGACTTTGGAACCGGATACAGCTCGCTGAGCTACCTCAGCCGGTTCCCCTTCCAGACGCTGAAGATCGACCGGTCGTTTGTGCTCGCATCGCTGACCCGCGAACAAGACGAGGAACTCGTGAGCGCGATTGCCATGCTCGGGCGCCGACTCTCGCTGCGCGTCGTGGCCGAGGGCGTCGAGACCGATGGTCACGTCGCATTGCTCCGCGAACTCGGTTGCGACGAGCTGCAGGGCTACCACTTCAGCCGGCCAGTGGCGGCGGAGGCCTTTGAGCAGTTCCTGCGCGCGGGTCCGCCCGAGGCCTCAGAGGCCAGCTGAGTGCCTTATCGCAGCCCCCCTCCGGTCGCG
>Ga0316189_10000360_pt1 | contig 45204 bp, 40 predicted proteins | sample LowCovwburrow_MG_FD_204930 | JGI IMG/M metagenome (GOLD analysis project Ga0316189, IMG submission 204930) | Coastal sediment microbial communities from Maine, United States - Lowes Cove worm burrow | ecosystem: Environmental > Aquatic > Marine > Coastal > Sediment | place: USA: Maine... | reverse complement strand
CCTTTCTGAATATGCGCCTTATCTAACTCCGTCTCGTATACCTGTTCCGGCACAGCATCTTCTATATGGTGTAACCACCGATGCTCAATAAACATCACAGGATTATCATCCCTGATCGCGGCAATCAACATCCCTTTAGCATCTTTCGCAGTTGTCGGCATCACCACTTTAAGTCCTGGAATATGGGCAAAAAGTGCCTGCAGACTCTGTGAATGCTGGGGGCCTTGCCCCCACCCTCTACCAATAATAACTCTTACAACAATTGGTACCGTCACTTGCCCATCAAACATGTAATGCCATTTAGCAGCATTATTAATGATCTGATCCATTGCCAGCATGGCAAAGTCAATTCTCTGGTGAATCATTACAGGCCTTAAACCATTCATGGCGGCACCAATACAAACACCGGTCATGCCATTCTCAGCCAGAGGCATATCAAACACTCGTTCAGAACCAAACTGATCGCGCAACCCTGCTGTTGTACCAAAAATAGTCTTGGGATCAGGGACACCTTCACCAATGACAATAACAGTAGGATCCAACGCCATTACCTGCTGCAACCCTTCACGAACAGCTTCGGAGAATGTCTGTTTACGTATCGCCTGCTCAGACGGCATATACTTTGCCTACGCCGTCACTGACAGACGGGGCCGGGCTTGATAATGCAAAATCAAATGCTTGCTTGATCTCGGCCTCAATAGACTCACTTAATTGATCCAGCTCGCCTGCTGAGATGTTTTCCTCTTGCATCAGCTTCGCACGACTTCTGGCTACGGGGTCTCCGGCCTTTCCGGCGGAAATCTCATGCTCAGTTCGATAATTTAATTCATCGTCAAAATTTGGCCCGCAATGTTCACGCCAGCGGTATGTATCAAATTCCAAAAACTGTGGGCCTTCACCCGCACGGGCACAATCAGTTGCTTCAAGTGCAATCGCATTGACTGCCTCGACGTCATTACCATCTGAATGCCATGTTTTGCATCCATGTGCCTGCGCTATGACATGAATCGGCCGATTAGGCTGGCGCTCATTAAGCTTGGTATACACGGAGAACCCATTGTTCTCACACACAAACAACATAGGAAGCCTGTGCAGGGCAGCAAAATTCAGCGACTCATGCACCACTCCCTCCTCGAAACATCCATCCCCAAAAAACACAATACTAACGCTACTCCTTCCTTGGAGACGTGCTGCCCAGGCAGCACCGACAGCCAATGGAATCGTGCCGCCGACAATTGGCGTAGCACCCATAAAACCGACGGCCTGATCAATCAAATGCATTGAACCACCCCGGCCTCCACAACAACCAGTTGAACGGCCATAGATTTCAGCCACCATGGCATCAAGGTCGCCACCCTTGGCCAGGTAATGACCATGTGCGCGGTGATTGCTGTATACAACATCATCATGTTTTAGTGCGGCACAAATACCAACGGCTATTGCCTCCTGTCCGATGCACAAGTGCATTGGACAGCGCATCTCCTGCTCGACATATCGATCAGCAAGCGCTTCTTCTACTAACCTGATACGTAGCATGCCTCGGTAGGATGAACTTAAAGATTGCATAGTTGTCATAGACCCTACTTTAACAATGTCGTTATATATTTTTTAAGGACACCTGAAGTAATCGGTTCGCGATTACATACAATCTGGACATCAATGGCAGCAGCAGCGCTACCTACAAAAGCAGCAACTTCCGATGGCAATCCTCCACCCAGGCATATGCCAGCTAGCGACAGAAAAGAGTCTCCTGCCCCGATTCGATCCACCACTTTGGTGGAAAGTGCCGGCACGGTGTGCACCATGCCGTCAACACGGTCGAGCATCATTGCACCTTTGGTTCCACGCGTTACGGCAAAGTGTTTTGCCTTGACTCTGTCACCCACGTCCTGTGCCACCGATTCAATTGGATCGTGACGATTGTGCGCAGCCAGCCGCACCTCCGGCTCATTGAGTGAAGCGAAGTCAGCTCGCGCATAGCGATGAATGACATGGTATCCCCGGTTGCCACTGTTCACCTGAGTGTTAACAGCCAGGTATTTGGCGCGATCACACAGTACATCAATCATGGCAGCAGAAATGAATCCGTTACCGAAATCAGGAACAATCACGACATCATAATTGGCAACATGCAGATTGAGCCAGTCGCAGACCTCTCCTTCAATCTTACCTAGAACCGGCTCTTCCTTATAATAATAAACCTCGAGAAACTTTGACAGGTCTGCATCTGCAAATCGGCGCTTAATGATCGTTGGAGCACCTTCCATATAAAAAAAGTTAGGCTCAATATTATCAAGGAGTTTTAAACGGATGAACTCCTCCTGACTGTCGATTGTCCCGAGGCCCGTGACCAGTGTGACCTGGTCGGCGAATGACGCCAGATGATTGGCAACGGCGATAGCACCACCTGCGAACTGCTCCTCGGATTTATAATGGACAGCCAATGTATTTCCTTTGCCTGTCTGCCCTAACGGAGATGTATAGTGATACTGATCAATAATAGCATCACCGATCACCAGAACTCGCAGTCCGGACAATGACTCCAGCATGTCGTGGACATCAATATCAGACCACTTCTCACGGAATGTATTGAGATACTCTTTGGTGGCAGGTGGAAACAGACCAAAATGTTCATTCAGCAAGCTGCTGGAGCTGAACACAATCTCATCGGTATAGAATATGCGGCCACCATGTGCTTCAACCGCTTCCTGTTCACGCGCAATATTTCCAGTCACGTCATCACTATGTGACTGGTAATCGCTACCTTTTACATACAGGTCTGGGCGGATTTCGTGCAAAAGTTCAACAGCAGTGGCCGCTTGGTTGACGGCCACTAAATCAACGCAAGCCAGCGCTGCTAGGTTCTCAGCACGCAAATGTTCGTTGAATACCGGTCTGCCCGGCCCCTTATTTACAAAAGCATCCCCGGTCACAGTCACTAATAATACGTCACCTTCCTGTTTTGCACGCTGAAGATAACGAATATGCCCGGTATGCATGAGATCAAACGTTCCATGACATAAAACAACTGACATCCCCTGCTTCTGAAGCTGAAGTGATTTTTCAGCCAGTTCGCTTATACTTAAAACCTTCTGTGCCGTCATGAGGAGCTTTCCTCCATGTAGCCTCCCCCAAATCGATCAGACATATTGTGTAAAATAAACTGATGTCCGATTTCTACTAAACCATAGTCATTGGAATCAAGCCAAACGTTGATCTCACCCATTGAACGAAGAGGATTGTCATGATTAAACCCGCTGAGAGTAATAACCGCTCCGCCACTGGACACCATCTGTTCAGCTGCATTACAAATGTTCTTTGAGCTGCCAGAGCTGCTGATTGCAATCAACACATCTCCAGGTTTTGCAATCGGAGCCAATATCCGGGCAAAAGCATTTTCATAACCGTAATCATTTGACATACAGGTCAACAATGAAGATTCGTGGAGCGTCAATGCGTTCAGTTTTGCTACATTAGTAAAATCGACGGCCGCGTGACTTGCAACACTTGCGCTGCCGCCATTTCCAATAATGAAGACACTATTATAACTTTTTCGTACATGGGCGAGCATTTGCATCACAGATTTCAAACCATGTTCCAGCTCGAGTGTGGGACCATTTTTTTCTGTTATCTCACAACATTCAAGAAGATTGGAAAAGTTTTCAGCTCTGGAAGCAAGCAACATCTCTGATTTCATTGTTTATCTTCACCCAAACATTTAAACCAGCTCGCCGTAGCATCACTAATGGTGGCCGGGTCCCACACCGGAGCATCCTTCCAGTTCTCAATCACTTCAAGCATTCGGCTCACACCCTCTTCAAATGAAACGCGAGCCTTCCAACCAAGCATTTTTTCAATCTTAGAGGTATCTGCAAAAGTACAATCAGGCTCACCCGGACGTTTAGGTATGAACTCAACTTCCCCACCAAGTAGCTCAACCAGCCGGTTAACGCTATAATGATTTCCACTGCCCACATTCATGGCCTCGCCTGAAATGTTCGACTCTGCAGCGCATAGAAATGCCTCGGCAACATCAGTGACATAGGTAAAGTCTCTGGTCTGAGTACCATCCCCCACAACAGTAAATGGCTTGCCTCTCAGCTTCTGGGCAAGGAACACGCCAAATACAGCACCATAAACGCCCGTAGTACGTGAACGTGGCCCAAACACATTAAACAAGCGCAATGAAACTGCTGGCAATTTGTATAGCTGAGACCAGTGAAGGAGTAGCTCTTCGCCCATATATTTGGTCAAGGCGTATGGATATTGTGGCTTAATCGGTGATAACTCAGAAGTAGGATAATTATCCGGAATTCCATAACTGGATGATGATGCAGCATAAAGAATTCGTTTCACACTGTTTTTACGCGCGCATTCAAGCACATTAAACGTACCTGAAACATTAGTGCTGTAATACTGATCCGGCATTTCAATCGACGGCACAATATCTGCTAGTCCTGCAAGATGAAACACCCAGTCTACCCCCTCAAATAGAGGCTGAAGTGAAGACAGATCGCGTATATCCACATCAGCAAAACTGAAATGTGGATGGTCCACAATTGCCTTTAGATTCTCAAGACGCCCTGAAGTCCGGTTATCAACAACAATGACCTCATGGCCTTTTGAAATTAATAATTCTGCCAAATGACTGCCAATAAACCCGGCACCGCCGGTAACTAGTGACTTCATAAGATCCCCTCTTTGGCCAGATTAGATAAAGTTTACGTGTGGAACGTTATTTTCGCTCAGTTGAAAAAGATAACGATTCACCTCGTCCATTCTACAATTCGTTCGGCATTCATGGATATCCAATTCTTTCCTGATATAGTGAAAGTTCGCCTCTCTTTTATCACCCTGCCAGATCTCCTGGAAGGACTTCTCCATCAAGTTCCCGTATTCAAAACGCTTATCAAGCAAATAGGCGCTACACCCGTATACCGCCCCGTCCGCCATAACATAGCCCCAGACAAAAGGTGTGGCATTACATTTTTTATAACGGTTTTCTTCAGGCTCCATATACTTTTTCATGGTATTGCTTCGAAACACAACATTGAAGCTACTATTGCTGATAGCACGCAGAGTCTCACCCATCTGCAAATACTGATCGTAATCAATCCCGTCATAGACATGTGTATCACTAAAACAATGCTGTGAGTAAGGTTTTATCACTAGATAATCCAAGCCAATCTCATCGCGGCAAAGGTAGGCTAACTCCTCCATCTCAGCCGCATTTTCTGGCAACAACAAACTTTGAGCGCCAATAGTACAATCCAGGTTGTTCTCCCGTTTGAAACGAATGGCCTTCTTCAAATTCTCAACCACTGTCAGAAAATCTTTCTCTTTGGTCTGATGAATTTTTGCATACGTCTCGGGAGTCCCTGCATTGATAGAAACCTTGACCCATGAGGTTAAGGGCAATGATTGCTCAATAAACGCGTCATTAAGAACGGTTGCATTCGTTGTAAACGAAACATCAATACCGGCAGCTTTAGTGCTGCGAACAATCTCATTAATGCCTTTATGCAATAAGGGCTCTCCTTCACCAGCATACATAATGCTTTTAACGCCGAGCCTGCCCATCTCTTCAAGACGAACCTTGAATACATCCAAGTCCAATCTAGTCGTCTGATAACCGATATAGTCCACAGCACAAAAAGTACAACGATGGTTACAAGCTCCGATAGGTGAAACTTCTAAGTATATCGGATAAACTTCCTTGGCCTTCTCCCAGTCGTCGCCTACATCAATCAACTGAGCCACGCGACCTGGATGATAAATAAGCTTCTGGCTATCAATTTTGAAAACATCTGTCATAGAACACTTCCTTCTCAATCACTGCTTCGCAGGCACACTAAACATTTAGCACAATCGCATTGACACGCAAACTTGCTTTTCGGCTCATCACTCATCTTGCTGACATCAATGCCATAGCGCCAGTTGTGGCAGGGGTGATCCGTTACAAAAATCTTCAGACCCTCCCCAATAAAAGCCTAACCATGTTCAAATAAAAAAACGCATCTCGACCAACTGCTTTCTAACAACTCATTAACTTCCAACGAGCTTCAACCCTAAGCAAGAAATCTACTATACATATTAATCTCACATTTAAATAAAGCCTTATCTATAAAGTTTCTGTGGGTTTACGTACAGAGCATCTCTTCATTAGAAGTACAGTAGCATTAATTAACCATGATTATATCGCATATTCATGCTATTGATAATCGGCCAAAATGGCGTAAATAACCCCTCCATTTTTATCACGATTTCTTTACTATCAATACAACATTAAATATCTGAATCACAGATCCAGATACCATCCTGCTGTTTTTCGAATTCCAGTCTCAAAAGTCTCTTCGGGCTTCCAATTCAATTCATCACCCATCTTTTTTGCATCAATCGCATAGCGCCAGTCATGACCAGGGCGATCAGTAACAAAAGTAATCAGATTTTCATGCGGTGCGTTTTCAGGCCTATACTCATCCATCAACTGACAAATCAATCGGCAAATATCAATATTCTTCCACTCATTGATGCCACCGATATTGTAGGTTTCACCCAGTTTTCCATTACGGATGACCGCATCAATGCCGGAACAGTGATCCTCTACATAGAGCCAGTCGCGGATATTGGTGCCATCGCCATATATTGGAATTGACTTCTGTTCCAAACAGTTACGAATAATGGTTGGGACCAGCTTTTCACCATGCTGATAAGGCCCGTAATTATTCGAACAGTTGCTTGTCGTTACTGGTAGTCCATAAGTATGGAAGTACGCTCGTACCAGATGGTCAGAACCAGCCTTGGATGCAGAGTAAGGTGAGTTAGGTGCATACGGTGTTGCCTCAGAAAATGCCGGGACATCTGCTTCCAATGTTCCATAAACCTCATCGGTGGAAATATGATGAAATCGACAATCTGACTTCCCCCAGTCCATCTCTTCTAACCAATATTGGCGCGCGGAATCCAGCAGTGTAAATGTGCCCATAACATTAGTTTGAACAAATATTTCAGGGCCAGTAATAGAGTTGTCGACATGGGATTCGGCGGCAAAGTGAACAATGGTATCAATGCTGTTTTCACGCAGTAGTCGGTCAATCAACTCCCGATCACAGATATCCCCCTGCACAAAGGTATGGCGGGATTCATGCCCCAGGGCACCCTCTCTGCCTTTGGCATTCACCTGATCGCCATTCACCTTGTACCCCAGGGCACCCTCTCTCGGCTTTGGCATCCTGCGTCGCTCTACCTCCCCCATCCCTGGGGTCGTTGCTTCGCCATTCACCTGATCGCCATTCACCTTGTCCGGTAAATCTTTGAGATTGTCCAGCGAACCTGCATAGGTCAGCAGATCAAGGTTAATGATTTTCACGTTAGGGTCTGTAGCCAGCATATATCGCACATAGTTACAGCCGATAAAACCGGCACCCCCGGTTATCAGCATTACCCGTGGTCTGTATTCAGACATCATTCAACTCCTTGATAACCTCACTCAAAGACTCTCCCCATGGCTTGATCTGCACACCAAAAACTCTTTCCAGCTTCTCACAATTGAACTCCGAATTAGCCGGCCGTTTAGCTGGTGTCGGGTAATCCTCAGTTGTGATCTCTTTTACATGCTTCACCTTCAACGGCCACTTCTGTTTTTCTGCTTCGGCAAAAATAGTTTTAGAAAACCCATGCCAGCTTATCGACTCTGGCTGGGCCAGATGATAAATACCCCAATGACCTTCAGCATGAGGCAAAATAGCCAGCGTAATACGGGCAATCTCGGCAGCGCTGGTCGGTTTGCCAAACTGATCGGCTACCACGCCAAGTTCTTCACGCTCGCTTCCCAAGCGTAACATGGTTTTAACGAAGTTGTTCCCATGCACTGAAAACACCCAACTGGTTCGCAAGATAAGGTGCTTCGCACAACTCTTAGCAACAGCCAGCTCGCCCTCAAGCTTGCTCTCTCCATATACGCCAAGCGGTGCAACAGCATCATTCTCATGATAGGCGCTGCCTTTACTGCCATCAAACACATAATCCGTGGAATAATGAACCAATAGAGCTCCCTGCTCTTCACAGGCAACTGCAAGATTAACAGGGCCGTCTCTGTTAACCGCAAAGGCTGCATCAACATCATCTTCTGCAATATCTACAGCTGTGTACGCAGCGGCATTAATAACCACATCTGGTTTCACATCATGAATCATCCTGTTGACTGTATCGGCATCTGTAATATCAAGTTCATCACGATCAGCTGCTTTTACTTCCCAGCCCAGTGAGAGCGCCTGACGAACCAGCTCACTGCCGACCTGCCCGAGACAGCCTGTAATCAATAGCCTCATAGTGAATAAACGGGTAATTTTTCTTCAGGAGTGTCAGACAGAGTAGGATAGGCTTGATCTTTCACTGACAGGTTAGGAGATGTGATTGGCCAAGGAATGCCGATACCCGCGTCATTCCAAAGAATGCCACCCTCGTCATCAGGGCTGTAAAGATCGGTACACTTGTATGTAAAATCAACAATATCTGAAAGAACACAAAAACCATGTGCAAAACCGGGTGGAATCCACAACTGGCGATGATTCTCTTCCGTCAACTCATATCCAGCCCACTCCCCGAAAGTCGGAGAGCCGACACGTATATCCACAGCCACATCGAACACAGCGCCTGTTGTCACTTGTACCAGCTTGCCTTGCGGATGATTTAACTGAAAATGCAATCCCCGCAACACACCCTTGCTGGAGCGCGAGTGATTATCCTGAACAAATGTCACATCAGGAAAGCCTGCATCGATGTAACGCTCACGATTCCACGTTTCTAAAAAGAACCCTCGATTATCGCCAAATACTTTCGGCTCAATCAACAACACTTCCGGGATACTGGTTTCGATTATTTTCACTTAATTAAATCTCAATCCTTTAAACGGCTTAACAGGTATTGCCCATAGCCGCTCTTGTTAAGCGATTGCGCCAAGGTAGAGAGCTGCCCATCATCAATATATCCCATTTCCCAGGCAATCTCTTCCGGACATGAGATCTTCAAGCCTTGACGTTTTTCAAGCACCTCAACAAATTGACTTGCCTCTAACAATGAATCGTGTGTGCCAGTATCTAACCACGCTGTTCCCCGCCCCATACGCTCCACATTCAGGTTTCCTTGTGAAAGATAGGCCTTGTTTACGTCGGTGATTTCATACTCGCCTCTGACTGATAGCTTCAGGTCAGAAACAATATCAACAACCGAATTGTCATAAAAATAGAGGCCAGTTACAGCATAGTTTGATTTTGGCTCTGCTGGTTTTTCTTCCAGAGACTCTGCCCTTCCAGACCTGTCAAATGAGATAACACCATAACGCTCGGGATCGTGTACATGATAAGCAAATACTGTGGCTCCATGCTTTCGTTCAGCCGCTTGCCTCAACTGCCTGGTTAACCCATGTCCGAAAAAGATATTATCTCCAAGAATCAGGCTGCATGAGTCACTGCCAATAAAATCCTTACCGATTGAGAAGGCCTGGGCTAAGCCATCAGGGCTAGGCTGTTCAGCATAAGAGAAACTTACTCCCCACTGTGAACCATCGCCCAGCAGGCGATGAAAATGAGGCAAATCTTCCGGCGTGGAAATAATCAAAATATCACGTATTCCCGATAACATCAGTGTTGAGATCGGATAATAGATCATCGGCTTATCGTAAACCGGCATAAGCTGCTTACTCACAGCTAACGTCAACGGATGAAGCCGTGTTCCTGAGCCTCCAGCAAGAATAATACCTTTCATCTATTCACCTTCAAATCCACATCAATTAGAGAGACTGACAACCTGTTCTTCGATTAAGTAACTGACAACCTGTTGCACTGACTCCTGCACGCTTAACACCCCTGTGTTGACAACAATATCTGCTGAATCAGGCACTTCATAGGGTGATGAAATACCTGTAAAATCCTTAATTTCGCCAGCTCGCGCTCGCGCATAAAGACCCTTCACATCACGCTTTTCGCATGTTTCCAGTGAACTGTCGCAATAGATTTCAATAAAATCATTCCCCATCAGTTTTTTCGCCTGCTGGCGATCAGCCCTAAAAGGGGAAATAAACGCGGTAAGCACAACAACACCTGCATCTACAAACAGCCTGGCTGCCTCGCCAATCCTTCGAATATTCTCCCTTCGCGCTACGTCGGAGAAACCAAGATCTCCGCACAGACCATGACGAACATTATCTCCATCCAAAACATAAGTGCGTACATTATTTTCGAATAAATACTCTTCAACAGCATGGGCTAACGTTGACTTTCCGGAACCGGAAAGGCCTGTGAACCATAACACAGCACTTCGATGCCCATTCATCTTCTCACGCATTTGGCGTGAAACCTGCGAAGAGTGCCATACTATATTCTTACTCAAACTTCTCTCCCGTAAGCATCATCGAAACGTTCGATATCATCCTCACCAAGATAGTCGCCGACCTGCACTTCAACAATCTGTAAAGGAGTGTCGCCTTGGTTAGACAGACGATGTTTTTCGCCTATTTGAATATACGTACTCTCATTCTTGGAGACGGTGTAGACCTCTTCATCCCTTGTCACAGTTGCCGTGCCGGAAACCACAACCCAGTGCTCTGATCGCTGACGGTGGCTCTGCAGGCTTAACGAAGCCCCCGGATTGACCTCAATCCTTTTCAGCTTATAGCCACTATTGTGATCTTCCAGCACAGTATAGCTGCCCCAGGGGCGCATTACCGTTCTGTGTTCAATATGTTCCCGGCTTCCACGAGCCTTGATCACATCAACAATTTCACGAACCCGCTGGCTCTCCCCCCGCTTACTCAGAAGAATCGCATCCGGTGTCTCCACAATAATGACATCTTCAAGGTCCACAGCTGCAAGAAGCTTCGATTCACTCCGGATAAGAGAGTTTTTACAGTCAAAACTGAGCACATCGCCAGCCAGCGCATTACCATTCTCATCACGGTCTGAAATATCGTAAACCGCATCCCAGCTACCAACATCAGACCAGCCGATATCACACGGTACAAGCACAACCCGATCAGACTTCTCCATCACACCATAATCGATTGAAATGGATGGCATATCAGCAAACCCATGGCGGATCACCTCCTGCCAGGCTTCACCCCGCTTCCATTGGTCTCGCATCATCTCTAGCACCAACCATACATCAGGCATATGCAGTCTGATCTCTTCAAGAATAGCCGAGACCTTCCAGACGAACATGCCGGAGTTCCAGTAATAGCCACCCTCTTTAAGGAATGATTCAGCAGTTGCAAGATCAGGTTTCTCAGCAAAGCGGATCACAGGGAAGGCTTCCGCTTCACCAACGCGATCGGCCTGAATATAGCCAAAGCCTGTATCCGGTCGTGTCGGCTCAATGCCAAAGGTGACCAGCGAGCCATTTTCAGCTGCATTCATAGCTGTGTTCAAACAGGCGTGAAAACGTTCCACATCCTGAATCAGGTGATCAGCAGGCAGAACAAGCATAACTGGATCGTGATCTGACTGGTCCATCAGTAGTGCGGCTGCAACTGCAATAGCAGGTGCCGTGTTACGTCCGACAGGCTCCAGAATGGTGTTTAACTCACTCAGGGCCGAATAGGCCTCGCCAGTAGCCAGCGCTTCGCTGGTAACTACCCATACATCATCTGCCGAAATCAAGGGCTGCAATCGGGATATCGTTCCACCCAGCAGGGTTTCATCACCTTTCAGGTTCAGGAACTGTTTCGGAAGCTGCTGACGGGAGAGCGGCCACAGGCGAGTACCAGATCCCCCTGCAAGGATCACTGCAACGCAGTTGTTACTCTGCTCTGTCATAAGCCCTACCCAGCCTGCTTCCAGCTTGTTCCATGAGCCCCATCTTCCAGCACAATACCTTTGGCTGCAAGCTCATCCCGAATTGCATCGGCACGCGCAAAATCGCGGCTCTTTTTGGCCTCACTGCGCTCGACAATCAACGTCTCGATCCACTCAGCATCCGCATCCGCGCCATGAAACCAGCTATCTGCATCCTGATTAAGGATTCCAAGCTGTGAACATAGCTCTAAAAACTGCGCAACGGCAGCGTCGGAGACCTTGCCATCCCGGTCCAGCGACCGATTCACTTCACGACAGCGATCAAACACCACGGCCAATGCTTCCGGCGTATTGAAATCATCGTTCATGGCATCCACAAATGCATCAGGTAGCTCTGCCTGACCGGAAGCAGATAAACTGCCAGCTTCATGCAGCCGCCGTTTGGTCTCATAGAGGCGATCAAGGCCTGCCTTTGCCACATCCAGTGCCTGATCGGAAAAGTCGAGTGGCGAGCGGTAATGGGTGCCGAGAATAAACATTCTGAGCACTTCCGGATGATATTTCTTAAGCACTTCACAAATGGTGAAAAAGTTACCCAATGACTTGGACATCTTCTCTTCATTAATGTTCACAAAACCATTATGCAGCCAGTAGCGGGCAAACTCGCCGCCATTGGCAGCCCTGGCCTGAGCGATCTCATTCTCATGGTGCGGGAATTTCAGATCCATGCCACCACCGTGAATGTCAAAAGTTTCCCCAAGGTGAGCACAACTCATCGCCGAGCACTCGATATGCCAGCCGGGGCGCCCCTCTCCCCATGGAGAATCCCAGGCAGGCTCTCCAGGTTTGCTCTGTTTCCAGAGCACAAAATCAAGCGGGTCACGCTTGCTGGTATCGACTTCAACACGCGATCCGGATTCCAGATCATCAATATTCTTACCTGAAAGCTTCCCATAACCATCAAACTTTCTCACTGAATAGAGCACATCACCGCTATCGGCAACATAGGCAAAACCCTTCTCTACCAACTGGGCAATCATTTCGATCATCTCATCCATATGCAGGGTTGCACGTGGCTCATGCGTTGGACGCAGGCAGTTCAGCGCATCCATGTCGACATGAAAGGCATCAATCATCTGATCGGTAAGCTGTTTGGGATCAACGCCTGCCTCACTGGCACGCTTGATAATCTTATCATCCACATCGGTGAAGTTGCGGACGTAATTCACATCATAACCAAGCTGTGTCAGCCAGCGATAGATCACATCAAACACAACCATGACCCGTGCATGCCCTACATGGCAGTGGTCATAGACCGTCACACCGCAAACATACATGCCTGCGCGTCCCTTTTGTATGGGAGTAAACAGCTCCTTGCTGCGCGTCAAACTGTTATAAACCTGCAAACTCATGATTCCACCCGCTCAATCACATCTTTCAGACACAAACCTACACCCTCACGACCAAGAAACGGTACGACAAGCGACATCTCCGGGCCAGAGAGAGCTCCTGACAGCGCCACACGCAGCGGCAGAAACAGCTGCCTGCCTTTTCGGCCACTCTGCTCTTTTACCGCGTCCGCCCACACCTTCCAATCAGTGGCCTCCAGCTCACTCCATATTTTGAGTGCATCGCGAAAGAAACCGACTCCCGCTTCACGGAGAATCTGCATGCCCTCATCACTGATTGCGACGCTACTATCAACAATCCGTGCAAAACCTGTCACATCCTCGACCCTGTTCAGATTCCCCTCAACCAGCGCGGCAAAAGAGAGCAGCCGATCATCGGCCAACCCGGGAAAGAGAGGTTTGAGAAGTGGTGCAAGCATGGTCGGATCAAGGGTATGGAGAGTGCGTGTATGCCAGCGCCACATCTGCTCATCAGACCAGCGAACCGATGAGGTGGAAATATGTTCGGCAACAAAATGTTCTGCCAGTTCGTCAGCCGTAACTGCATCTTCCGGAATGTTCGGATGCCCCAGCCTCGCCATTGCCTGAATCAACGCCTCCGGGAACAGTCCATCGCCGCGCAACGCCTCTACACTGTGGCTACCTGTTCGTTTGGATAGCTTGGCTCCGTCCTCACCCAGAAGAAGCCCGTGATGGAGATAGACAGGTGCAACATAACCCAGCCGTTCAAGCAGCCAGACCTGATAAGCGCTATTGGTCAGGTGATCATCACCCCGCATCGTATGCGTGATTCCATCGAGCGCATCGTCAATGGCGTTGGGCAGAAGAAATGTGAATGTGCCGTCTGATCGGACAACAACCGGATCATCCAGATCCGCACAGGAAAAATGGACATCGCTTCGCAGTGCATCCCGCACAACCACCTCGCTCTGATCACCGCGAATCGCCAGGCGCCAGACAAATGGCTCTGACTCGGCACGCTGCCCGGACTCCTCTAAAGAGAGTGCCTTGCATCGTCCGCTATAACGTGGAGGAAGACCACGGGATGTGGCCAGTTTGCGATCAAGAGTGAGCTGACTCTCGGAACAGAAGCAGCGGTATGCATCGCCCTGCTCAGCCAGTCTCTCCAGTGCCTGCATGTGTTTTTTTTGATGGGCAGACTGGAAGAGAACTTCACCATCCCAACCAAGACCCAGCCATGCAAGATCCTTCTGGATGGCATCAATGTACTGCGCCTCTGAGCGATCACGGTCCGTGTCTTCAAAACGGAGAAGAAAGCGCCCCCCATGTTTACGGGCATAGAGCCAGTTTAACAGAGCAGTTCGAACATTGCCCAGGTGCAGCATGCCAGTCGGAGATGGTGCAAAACGGGTTACCACATCACTCATTGGCTATTCTCCCCTTCGGACTTGTCCTCTCGCTCTCACCCTCTGGTATAATCAGCATATACTCATCCGGATAGACATAACCCAACTCCCGATGCACCAACTCCTCCAGAGCGGCAGGATCACTGCGCAATCGCAGAATCTCTTTCGCCAGCCACTCACGCTTAACCTTCAAAGTCTTGAGATCACTCTCCAGCTTTTCAAGCTTTTCATGTTCGGCCTGATAAACGCGATAGCCGTAATCGGAAAAGAGAAGATCCCAGCTCATCCATACAAGAGCCAGAATGGCCACTGCTAACAGCAACCAGCGCCACACTGCTCCGGCAATGTCCTTCTTCAGAATTTACCCTTTGGAAAAAGCGCTATGGCCAGCATAGCGGGCACGGCTGCCCAGCTCCTCTTCGATACGAAGCAACTGGTTGTATTTGGCCATGCGATCCGAACGGGATGCCGATCCGGTCTTGATCTGTCCACAGGAGAGTGCCACAGCAAGATCAGCAATCGTTGCATCTTCAGTTTCACCCGAACGATGGCTCATCATGCAGCGATAGCCTGCGTCATGTGCCATATTCACAGCGGCAACGGTCTCGGAGAGTGTGCCAATCTGGTTAACCTTCACCAGCAGTGCATTGGCGATACCCTTATCGATACCCTCTTTCAGAATCTCCGGGTTGGTCACAAACAGGTCATCGCCCACCAGCTGCACCTTGCTGCCAAGGCGTTCAGTCAACAATTTCCAGCCATCCCAGTCATTTTCATCCAGACCATCTTCGACTGAAACAATCGGGTACTGTGCGCAGAGTGACTCAATCAAATCCACCATGCCTTCGGCATCCAGCGAACGGTTTCCTTCGCCGGCCAGCACATAAGCACCATCCTTGTAGAACTCTGATGCAGCCATATCACTGGCCAGAACGATATCACTGCCGGGTTTCAGCCCTGCTTTCTCAATCGCCTCAAGAATTACAGTAATACCCTCTTCATTGGAGCCCAGATTCGGAGCAAAACCACCCTCATCACCGACGGCAGTTACATGCCCGGCAGCCTGAAGAACTGATTTTAGCGCATGAAATACCTCAGCACCCATATCCATCGCTTCGGAAAAGCTCGATGCACCAGCAGGTACAATCATGTACTCCTGAAAGTCGATGCTGTTATCGGCGTGGGAACCGCCATTAATGACATTCATGCATGGAACAGGCATCAGGTTGGCATCATCACCACCCATATGCTGAAACAGTGAAACCTCATCTTCTGCAGCCTGTGCCTTGGCCACAGCCATAGAGACACCCAGAATCGCATTGGCTCCCAAACGTCCTTTATTCGGCGTACCGTCAAGTTCGATCAGCAGATGATCAAGGCCACGCTGATCTGCACCGTCCATACCTTTCACGGCCGCAACAATATCCTTGTTTACATGCCCAACAGCCTTGCGCACACCTTTGCCACCCAGACGCTTGTCGCCATCTCTTAATTCCACAGCCTCACGCTGGCCTGTAGAGGCACCGCTGGGTACCGCAGCACGGCCAAAAGCACCTGATTCGAGTCTTACATCCACTTCCACGGTCGGATTCCCACGGGAATCAAAAATCTCACGGCCATGTACACTTACAATTTCACTCACTTCTCACTTCTCCTACTTACGACTTACAAATTAACTACTGATTCTGACTGCTCAGAGTGACTTTGCCACGCTATCCAAGCGGCTCAACTGGTTCAGAAGCGCTTCCAGTTCATCCAGCGGCAAAGAGTTCGGTCCATCCGAAAGCGCCTCATCGGGATTGGGATGCACTTCCATAAACAGTGCCGCCACACCAACAGCCACGGCCGCTCTTGAGAGGCCCGGTACAAACTCACGATTACCCCCGGTTGCTCCGCCCAACCCACCGGGTTGCTGAACCGAATGGGTTGCATCAAACACAACCGGAGCACCTGTTTCAGCCATCACCATCAACGAACGAAAATCCGAAACAAGACTATTATAGCCAAAGCTGGTTCCACGGTCGCAGAGCATAATATCACTGTTTCCGGTGGCTCTTGCCTTCTCCAGCACATGCGGCATATCCCACGGTGCAAGAAACTGACCCTTCTTGATATTGACCGGCTTGCCGGTTTTGGCAACTGCACTGATAAAATCGGTCTGCCTGCACAAAAATGCGGGCGTCTGTAGAATATCGGCTACTTTAGCCACTTCGGCAGCCTGTTCAGGGGTGTGGACATCAGTGATGACAGGAACACCCAACTCATCTTTGACCCGCTTCAGGATTCTTAATCCCTCTTCCATGCCAGGGCCTCGGAAACCATCTACACTGGTTCGATTCGCCTTGTCAAAACTGGATTTGAAAACAAAAGGAACACCACATCGTGCGGCAATATCACGAAGTGCTGCTGCTACTTCCAGCGTAAAAGCCTCACCCTCAATAACACATGGGCCAGCAAAGAGGACAAACGGCAGATCATTGCCGATTTTAATATCCCCAACGCTAATATGATGCATGGCTCTCACTTAAGCCTGTTCCAGATGACGTTTGCTCGCTCCAACAAATCCGGCAAACAGTGGATGCGGCGCATAAGGACGCGAAAGGAATTCAGGATGGAACTGGCAGGCAACAAACCATGGATGATCCTTCACCTCAACAATCTCAACCAGTGAATCATCAGGCAGCGTGCCGGAAACCACCAGGCCTGCATCCATCAACTGCTGCCGATAGGTATCGTTAAACTCATAACGGTGGCGATGGCGTTCACGAATCTCAGTCTCACCATATGCCTTAAATGCCTTGGTGCCTTCGATTAACCTGCAGGGATAACCACCCAGACGCATGGTTCCACCAAGATCATCGGAGCCACTTCTATGAACACGCCTGCCTTCCTGTTCCCATTCGGTCATCAGGGCAATCACAGGGTGTTTGGCATGCTCATCAAATTCACTGCTGGTTGCATTTTCCAAGCCTGCCACACTGCGGGCAAACTCGACTACAGCCAGCTGCATGCCCAGGCAGATTCCCAGATACGGGATTTTATTTTCACGCGCATAACGGATCGCGTTAATCTTTCCTTCCGTGCCACGTTCACCAAAGCCGCCCGGAACCAGAATGCCATGAACATCGGCCAGACAATCCACATTTCCCTTGTTCAGCGATTCTGCATCGATGTAATCGATAGTGACCCGAACACCATGCTCCATGCCACCGTGAAACAGCGCTTCGTTCACCGACTTATAGGCATCAACAAGCTCGACATACTTGCCGACCATGGCGATACGAACCTCCTGGTTAGGGCTACGAATCTTACGGCAGACCTCCTCCCACTCGGAAAGGTCGGGCTCGTCATCCTGCATACCAAAGTGCTCAAGGATAACGGACCCAAGTCCACCACCGCGCAGTGATAACGGAACGCCATAAATGGTGTCCATATCAGGCGCTTCAATAACTGCCCGCTTCTCCACATTACAGAAAAGTGCGATCTTATCTTTCTGACCCTGGGAGATCGGATGTTCACTGCGGCAGAGCAAAACATCCGGCTGGATACCGATCTCTCGCAGCTTCTGCACGGAGTGCTGTGTTGGTTTGGTCTTAAGTTCACCTGCCGAAGCGATATAGGGAACAAGCGTCAGGTGAATAAAGGCTGTGTTCTTCACCCCCAGATCAAAGCGAAGCTGTCTGATCGCCTCCAGAAACGGCAGTGACTCGATATCACCTGCGGTTCCACCAATCTCCACCAGAGCAATGTCGACATCATCAGAGCGAAGGCTTAAAACCGCATCTTTAATGGCATCTGTGATATGTGGAATGACCTGAACCGTTGCACCCAGATAGTCGCCACGCCGCTCTCGACGAATGACAGACTCATAAATCCGGCCAGTGGTGAAGTTGGATCGCTTGCCCATATGGGCATGGGTAAACCGTTCATAATGACCAAGATCAAGATCGGTTTCAGCACCATCGTCGGTTACAAACACCTCACCGTGCTGGTAGGGGCTCATCGTGCCGGGATCAACATTGATATAGGGGTCAAGTTTCTGCATCGTGACCTTCAGGCCACGCGCCTCGAAAAGCGCTGCCAGACTGGCTGCGGCGATGCCTTTGCCTAGCGAGGAGACCACCCCACCGGTAACAAAAACGAAACGTGTATTTGAGCTACTCACAATGGTCGCGGAAGTTAACAAAACAGCGGTGTAAAAACCACCAATTCGTGCAGATATGTAACAGTCGGCCAGCCATTAAAAAGAAGTGTGCAAAAAAAGCTTTAAATCATTTGGCTTAGCTCACTCCAAACAGCAGTGGAAACGGGCTGTTAACCCAGCCATCTTCTCGCATTGCGGAACATTCTCAGCCACGGGGCATCCTCGCTCCACCGGTCGCCATGCCAGACATCAGGGCTCCATGAGTTCTGCACCGTTCTGAAGATACGCTCCGGATGCGGCATCATGATAGTGAAACGGCCATCATCGGTTGTAAAACCGGTCAGACCATCGGGTGAACCGTTCGGGTTGGCCGGATAGTTTTCTGCCGGACGCCCATCAGCTCCGATAAAACGCAATGCAGCATGAGCCGTTTCAAGGCTACCTGTCTGTCCAAAAGAGACCCGACCTTCACCATGCGATACCACCAGCGGCATCTTCGAACCCTGCATCTCTGCAAGAAAAACCGATGGCGAATCAAGCACTTCCGCCATTAGCAGGCGCGCTTCAAACTGCTCGGATCGATTACGTACAAACTGCGGCCACGCCTCAGCTCCCGGTACAATATCCTTTAATCCGCTCATCATCTGACAGCCGTTACAGACACCGAGCGCAATAGTGTCATCTCTTGAGAAAAAGCCTTCAAACTGGTCACGGGCACGTCCATTAAACAGGATGGAGTTGGCCCAGCCGCGCCCTGCTCCCAGCACATCGCCGAAAGAGAAGCCGCCACAGGCGACCAGACCTTTGAATTCGTCCAGCCTGTGACGTCCCTCGATAATATCGGACATGTGCACATCAACACTCTCAAAACCGGCCCGATCAAAGGCCGCTGCCATCTCGATCTGCCCATTGACCCCCTGCTCTCGCAGAACAGCAATCCTGGGGCGATTCATATTCAGATATGGCGCGGCAATATCCTCTGCCGGGTCAAAAGTCAGTTCGGCATAGAGGCCGCGATCATCACGATCTGCAATCGCATCAAACGCCTCTTTTGCACACTCGGGATTATCTCGCAACGACTGCATGCGGAAGCTCGTTTCGCCCCACAGCTGTTGCAGTACCTGCACATCTTCGTCCAGCAGCAGCTGGTCACCCGATGCAAAAATCACCCGTCGATCTTCACGCGGATGACCAATCAGGTGCGAGATACTGCCAAGCCCCGCCTCTGACAGATGCGCCAGCACCTTTTCGCGATCGCTGCGACGAACCTGAATCACCGCACCAAGCTCTTCTGCAAACATCAGTGCAATCTCGTTGCCTTCATGGTTGCCGCTCAACGTCTCCAGATGCACTTTAAAACCACAACGTCCTGCAAACGCCATCTCACAAAGAGTGGCAAACAGCCCGCCATCAGAACGATCATGGTAGGCAAGCAACAATTCATCCCGGCTCAACCGCTGGAGTGTGGAGAAAAATGAACTGAACAGTGCCGGATTCTCCAGATCGGGAACCTCTTCACCCGTCTTGCCATACACCTGTGCCAGCGCCGAACCACCAAGGCGATGTCTGCCTTCGGCCAGGTCGATCAGAATCAGATCGGAGTCGCCCCGGTCGGTTCGCAGTTCAGGCGTTAGTGTCTTTCGTGTATCGGTCACCGGTGCAAATGCGGAGATAATCAGGGATAGCGGTGAAGTCATCTGACGTTTTTCATCGCCACCCTCTCCGCCGCTGCTCCAAACGCTCTTCATCGAGAGCGAATCTTTGCCCACAGGGATGGATATCCCCAGCTCAGGGCACAACTCCATACCCACCGCCTTCACCGTATCGTAGAGGCGCGCATCTTCACCTTCATGCCCGCATGCAGCCATCCAGTTGGCAGAGAGCTTCACATCGCCGAGCTTCTCGATCGAAGCTGCTGCAATATTGGTCAACGCCTCACCCACAGCCATACGTCCGGAAGCCGCAGCATCAAGCAGCGCAATCGGTGTGCGCTCGCCCATGCTCATCGCCTCACCACTATACCCTTCAAAGTCGGTGGAGGTCACTGCTACATCAGCCACAGGCACCTGCCATGGGCCGACCATCTGATCCCGTGTTACCAGGCCAGTCACCGAGCGATCGCCAATAGTGATCAGAAACTCTTTACTGGCCACAGCAGGCAGACTCAGCACGCGCTTGGCAGCCTCCAAAACATCTACCGCATCCAAATCCAACGGTTCGCAGGCAGGCGTTTCGTGTGTGACATCCCGGGTCATCTTCGGAGCTTTGCCAAGCAGCACTTCAAGTGGCAGGTCAACCGGCTTGTTGGAGAACTGAGGGTCGTTAACCGTCAGGTGACCATCGTCAGTCGCCTCGCCCAATACGGCAAAGAGGCAACGCTCGCGCTCACAAAGGCCGGTGAACAGGTCACGGCTATCCGGCGCAATGGCCAGTACATAACGCTCCTGAGCCTCATTGCACCATATCTGCATCGGGCTCATGCCCGGCTCCATATTGTGAACTTCACGAAGATCGAACCAGCCACCACGGCCGGCATCGTGAATCAGTTCAGGCACGGCATTGGAGAGGCCGCCTGCACCAATATCGTGGATAAAGAGAATCGGGTTGTCATCACCCATCTGCCAGCAACGATCCAGTACCTCCTGGCATCGGCGCTCCATCTCAGGATTACCTCGCTGTACCGAATCAAAGTCCAGAGACTCCGCATTGGAGCCCGTATCCATGCTTGAAGCTGCACCGCCACCAAGGCCGATCAGCATGGCAGGGCCGCCCAACTGGATAATCAGCGAGCCTGCCGGCACCTCTTTTTTGTGCACATGGCGTGCATCAATATTGCCAACACCGCCAGCCAGCATAATCGGCTTGTGATAACCGCGAAGCTCATCGCCCACCTTCTGCTCATAGGTACGGAAATAGCCGCTGATGTTGGGGCGTCCGAATTCGTTATTGAATGCTGCTGCACCGATCGGGCCGTCGATCATGATGTCGAGTGCCGAAGCAATGCGCTCCGGTTTACCGTAATCGACTTCCCACGGCTGCTCAAAACCGGGAATCTTCAGGTTGGAGACGGAGAAACCGCATAGCCCTGCTTTAGGTTTGGAGCCGATACCGGTTGCACCCTCATCACGAATCTCGCCACCGGAACCGGTTGCAGCACCGGGGAACGGCGAGATGGCAGTCGGATGGTTGTGTGTCTCCACCTTCATTAGGATATGGGTCTGGTCGTCATGTTTGGCGTAACTGCCATTAACATCCGGATAGAAGCGCTGCGCCTTCGAGCCCTCAATCACCGAGGAGTTATCGGAATATGCCACCAGTGTCCCTTCCGGGCTGATCTGATGTGTGTTGCGAATCATCGAGAAGAGAGAACGCCCCATCGCCTCACCATCAATCACCCAGTCGGCATTAAAAATCTTGTGGCGGCAGTGCTCGGAGTTGGCCTGCGCAAACATCATCAGTTCCGCATCGGATGGATTACGCTCAAGCTTGGTGAAGTTATCGAACAGGTAGTCGATCTCATCCTCAGATAGGGCAAGTCCAAGCTCAATATTGGCATCCTCAAGCGCCTTGTGCCCGCCACCGAGAATGTCGATGGTCACAACAGGTGCAGGGGTTTGATGGGAGAAGAGATGCGCCAGTTCATCAGTCGAAGAGAGAACCGATTCGGTCATCCGGTCACAGATTAGCTTGCCAATGGCTGCATGCTCATAGTGTGAGGTTCCGGCAATCGTGTAGGCAACTCCCCGTTCAATTCGGATCAGTGAACCCAGCCCGCAGAGCCCTGCAATATCGGTTGCTTTGGAAGACCATGGAGAGATAGTGCCAATACGCGGTGTCACCAGAAATAGGTCATCAGAAGCTGATGCGCTGTACGGGAGCGGGTTGTCGCCAAGAATCGTCGCCAGCCGCTCGCTATCACTGCTGCTCCACGAACTCTCTACCTCGGCAACATAGATAAAACTGGCATCAAGCGTGCCGATGGCGAGCCCATTTGCTTTTGCTGCCTCCAGCAGTTTTGCTTTTCGAAAATCTGAAAGTGCCGATGCACCTTTAAGAATAATGAGCTGTGATTCTGATGGGCTTGATGACATGCCTGCATCCTATAAATTGATGGGAAGAAATGCTATCGCCTGTTTCGTGAAATTTTATGCCCTGAACATATAAACACTAAACCTCCGTTAAACAGGAAACTGTCGCCGGATTTCCTGACCAAAACAGTTATTGATCGTCGCCATTATTTAATCCGGGTTATGAGATGGTTCGAAGCGTTGAGACTTCAAGCCCTGCCGCATCGGCCTGACTGATGGCACGGGCAAGCCTTGCCGGAGCGCTTCGCCCCATGCAGCCATGATCGGGATCGCCATCAAAGGCCTCAAGCATGCCGGAAATCAGCCGCTCTCTTGGAAGTTCAGAGCCAACCAGTACTTCCTGAATATCCATCACGTCAGATGCCACATCACGGGCAAAAGCTTCATGAATGGCCCAAAGCTCGGAGACGGTGCCGCCTGTTTTCATCCCGGCAATATTGGTGGTGACGATATAGACATTCTTGCGCACCAGCTCATAGATCATCTCATCAAGCGTTTCGACGCTATGGGCAGGTATCCCGAGTGAGTCCAGTGCATCGGCCAGAAGCTGTGCCTTCGGGCCCCATGCGGGTGAAGAGATCAGAGGTTTAGAGTCCATCCCCTTCTTCTTCTCGAACCAGACGGAGATCACGGTCGGGTTTGGAAAGTTGTGTTGCTGCCAATCGGATGGGAGAAGCTCATTCTGCAGCAGTGCGATTTTGCCATGCCACGCCTTGGGAACCGTTTCGAGCACCAATTGAAGTGCGGCCTCACCCACGGCAACAAGAACAAGTTCCGGGTCGGGATATTCGCCTGCGACTATTTTTGGATCGGATGAACGTACAACGGGAACAACATTGTACCCCAGTTTCAAGAACCCACGGGCAAAGACACTGCCCATCTCACCCATTCCCCAGACAATCACCTGTTTACTCATCGAAAACACCCCCTAATACAGAAAGAAAACCTAATATATCAGGCTCACACCGTCACCCCTACATGGATGTAGGGCGGCGAACATCGTGAGCCGTAAGCGAAGACGGACATGTGCCGACGTAGCGATTCAAGCAAAAGTCATGGATGACTTTTGCGGATCAAATAAAAAAAGCCCGCCGTGTCGTCAGACAGGCGGGCTTTTTTGGAAACGTTAGTTAAATCAGGCCATTGCCTTCACGTGAGAATTCAGACGTGAAACACGACGGGAAGCCTGAGATGGGTGAATCATGCGCCTGCGGCCAGCACGAGCCAGCAGAGTTGTTGCACTCTTCAGCGCTTCGTTAGCTGCTGCCTTGTCGCCTGCTGCAACTGCAGTATGAACTGCCTTGATTGCAGTACGCATAGTAGATTTCTGGGTGCGATGCTGTGCCCGGATTTTTTCATCCTGACGTGCGCGCTTTAGTGCAGATGCGTGATTTGCCACTCTTTCCTACTCCTTGAACCATGACTCTATTGCATGGCCCATGCCTAAAATGAGCGGCGAACCATACGCAAACAGCACCCTCTGTCAACTCATATTGACGCCTGTAATACTTCATCTCCTGCAACTTGCCGCCTCTGTCAGAATGAGGCTAATATATGCATCATGCATATCAAAAGGGGCATCTCAGCCTAGATGGAATTTACCGAACAGCCGACCGCCGTATTTGTCATTGCAGTACTTGTTGCTGTCTTATGCCAGATGGCCTCTGCCAAAATGAAATTCCCGCCCATCCTGCTCTGGTTACTGGCAGGCATGGCGCTTGGCCCCTACGGCATCCATATCCTCCACCCTGAAATGGTTGAGCCGGCCCTGCATACACTGATTGAACTTGGCCTTGCCGTAATCCTTTTTGAAGGGGGATTGAACCTCAATCTCAAATCACTTAAAGAACATAGCTGGGTGGTTGGAAGACTACTTATATATGGCCCGCTCTTTGCCATCGTGATTGGTGGAGCCTCGGCACAGCTTCTTACCGGAATAAGCTGGCCGCTCGCACTACTCTTTGGAACACTGATTGCTGTAGGTGGCCCGACAGTCATCACCCCGATTGTTCGGCAGGTACGCATGGATCGCGAAATTTCACAGATCCTGACCAGCGAAGCGATGCTGGTGGATGCGGTGGGTGCCATTCTCGCCATTGTGATGCTGCAGGTCGTGATTTCGCCCACACTGGACCCAGCCACAACCATGCAGGCTTTGATTATCAAGTTCACTATCGGTGGCCTGTTCGGCTTTGGTGGTGGCTGGCTTCTTTCCAGACTACTAAAAACCAATCTTGTTGAAGATATCGAGGTTCGTACGGTATTCACCCTTGCATCGGTCTGGGGGATGTTCCTGCTCGCCGATGCAATCAGCTCACAGGCTGGCCTGCTTGCCGTTCTGATCGCCGGAACAACCATGCAGAAAATGGAGTTGCCGGATATCCAGCGTCTTCGCCATTTTAAGGGCAGCCTCTCCATTCTTCTGGTCTCGGTACTCTTTGTACTGCTTGCAGCCAACCTCGACCTTGGCATTGTCATGGAGCATCTATGGGGCGGGCTAGGCGTCTTTCTGATGCTGGCTCTGGTTGCCCGGCCTCTGAGCGTATGGCTCTCTGCCATTGAGACAGAACTCAAACCAAGACAGATTTGGTTTTTGGCAGGCATGGCACCACGCGGAGTGGTTGCAGCGGGTATCACATCACTGTTTGTACTGATTCTGATGGAGAACGGGCACAAAGAGGCAGAGCTGCTTCTTGCACTGGTCTATATCATCATTATCGCCTCTGTTCTTCTCTACAGCTTTCTGGCCTCCCCGCTGGCACGCTGGCTTAAAGTGACTGGTGGTGATGAACGGTCAGTGCTTATTGTCGGTGGCGGACAGATGGGCGCCGAGTTGGGTCGCGTTCTGGCCAGCGACCGTGAAGTTCGTTTTCTTGATCTGAATGCCGACGTGGTCGCCAATCTGAAACGGGGCAATTTCATGGCCATCTGCGGCAATGCGCTCGATCCCATCTACATGGAGATTCTGCATACCGAAGAGGTCAGCGCTGTACTGGCCATGACCGGCTCCTCCGATCACAACCTGCTGATTGCCAACCTTGCTCAGAACCAGTTCTACGTGCCTGAAGTCTATGTTGCCCTTCAGGAGGGGGATGAAGCCAAACATGCCAGCATGATCCGCCAGCTTCAGGCCAAGCGCCTGTTTGCCAAGTCCTACACCTTCTCCTACTGGCATGACCAGGCCATAAGAAAACGGCTGATGCATGAAACACGCGTTATTGAAGAACATTCTCCGCTAATCGGACACAAAATGATCGATGTACGAATTCCGCATGGTATCCAGCCACTGGCTGTATGCCGCAAAGATAAGATGCTGATTCCTCATGATGATCTGCGCTTTGAGGCCGGTGATGAGATATCACTGCTGCTGAGGCCGGAACGGATTCAGGAGGGTCAGGCGCTTATTCTTCCTCCAGCCTCCGACAACAGCATGATTATCAACAAAAACGGTGTCTCACCATTGGCCCGTTGAAACTAAAAACCCGTTTTGCCCCCAGCCCCACCGGCCTGCTGCATGTAGGCAACGCCTACTCAGCATTGATCTGCCAGCAGTGGGCGGAAAAACACCGTGCAGAGCTCCTGCTTCGTATTGAGGATATTGATCATACCCGCTGCAAGGATGAATACGCCACCCAACTGATTGAGGATCTTCACTGGCTTGGAGTGAAGTGGCAGGGAGATATCCTGAAGCAGAGCGAACATCAGAGCCGATATCGGAAGGCGCTGGATCAGCTCAAAGAGATGGGCGTGATCTACCCCTGTTTCTGTAGCCGCAAACATGTTCAGGAAGAGATTGAACGCATGGGTATTGCCCCGCATGCCGAGGATATCGGTGACCCCTACCCCGGCATCTGCCGGGAGATCGATCTGCATCAGCGCCATCAGCGTTTGCTGCATGAGCGTTTCGCCTGGCGGCTGGACTGTCTCAAAGCAGTAGAGGCTGTTAAAGAGTCTCTCTCGTGGAGCGATGAACATGGTCATCACCACCCGGTCAACCTTGCAGCTCTCGGGGATCTGGTAATCGGACGCAAGGATATCGGTATCAGCTATCATCTGGCCGTTGTGGTTGATGATGCCCATCAGGGCATCACGCATGTCGTCAGGGGTGAAGACCTGCTTCCGAGCACGGCCATCCATCGCCTTCTTCAGGCTCTGCTAAAGCTGTCATCACCCACCTATATTCATCACCCACTGCTTGTTGATGGTGAAGGCAGACGATTGGCTAAACGTGGCAATGCGACAAGCCTGAAATATTTAAGAGATGGCGATATCAGTGCCGACTCACTGCGTCATTTTCTGCTCAGGGAGGGAGAGCATCTATGGCCTTTCTCCATTGATCATATCGATGAAATCAGGGAACAGCTTGGCATCGCCGGTTAAAGAACCCAGAATGGCCGCCTATAAAGTTTCGACAAAGGACCTCATCATTGCCTGCAATTCTTGATCTAATCGGTAATACGCCACTGGCTGAACTGCGCCACATTACGGCGCATCTGCCGGAAAACATCCGGATTCTGGCTAAGCTTGAGCGCTTCAACCCCGGTGGCTCGGTCAAGGATCGCCCTGCGCTACGTATGATTCAGGATGGGCTGAAGTCAGGCGCGCTGACCAACGACAAGATCATTCTGGACTCCACATCTGGAAACACCGGCATCGCACTGGCGATGATTGGGGCGGCACTGGGTTACAAGGTTCGGCTCGTTCTGCCGGGTAACGTTTCTGATGAACGCAAACGTATCTGCCGTGCCTATGGCGCAGAGCTGCTCTTCTCCGACCCGCTGGAAGGCTCCGATGGTTCGATTGTTGAGGCGCGTCGAATTTACGAATCAGACCCCGATCGCTATTTTAAACCGGATCAGTACAACAACCCTGCCAACCCAATGGCACATGAAGAGACAACAGGCCCGGAAATCTGGCGCGATACCAACGGCAGCGTGACCCACTTTATCGCATCTCTTGGCACATCCGGAACGCTTGTCGGCACCGGGCGTTTTCTAAAGAGAACCAATCCGGAGATTCAGATTATTGCTGCAGAGCCGGATTCACCGTTTCACGGTATTGAGGGCTTAAAACATATTCAAACCGGCATCGTGCCGGGCATTTATGATGCAACGGTTCATGATCGCCTGATTGGCATCACCACCGATGACGCTTACGACATGACCCAGCGGCTGGCGCGTGAGGAGGGCATCCTCTCCGGCCAATCCTGCGGCTGCGCTCTGGCTACTGCATTGAAGGTTGCTGAAGAGCTGGCAGAAGCCGGTAAGCCGGGTGAAATTGTTGCCATCTTCCCGGATGGCGGTGAGAAGTATCTCTCCACACCTGTCTTTGCCGACGGATCAGTCTCCTCTGGTGAAGGCATCTAACCGGTATCCGTCTTTGAGTTTTTGTTTAAGCGAATGGTTACTCTGCTTCTGACCTGGCTTTTTCGGCCTTCTGCCTGATTCGTTCAATATCGTTATTAGCATTTTCCACATATCTGGTAATACAGTCGTTGTAGGTTTTCATTTTGGCATTGTAGTCAAGGACACTCTCGTTATAGGCGGTAACCTCCCATCGGGGAACTCTCCACTGATTGTTGAGTGAATCCGGCTTGGCAGGTTCGACCGGTTTATGACAGCGGTGTTTGGGGTAACCTCCTGAACTCAGGTTACTTCCTCCAGCCACTCGGGCATCAGCCAGAGTTGGTATTGATAAGCTTATGGCGATAAACAGCACAATGTATGAACAATCAAATCCCGTGTAACACCACCTGGGAAATTTTCTGTCAGCCTCTGTCGGGCACTCTCTATTCATATTTCCCTCCTTGCTATTGTCGCAAATGCCTGACTCACAACTTAATCCACTTCAACTATAGTCTAAATATTTTAATTTTCGAATATCCACTTTGTGTCAGGGGAGTCATTCGAGCTTCATGATGTTTGGTCTATAATCGTCTGTATGAGACTGAGCAGATGATAACTAAGAGACAGAACGTACTGATCGTAGGCTATGGTGAGATGGGGCACGCCATGCACTACCTGCTGGATGAGAGACACCACATCTCCATCTACGATCCCCGTCCAATTGAGGGGCTTACACCTGTCGATGTCGAGCAGGAGGCTGCATCCGCCGATATTGTTCTCTTCTGCATTCCTACCCAGCCACTTGAAGCGATGCTGAAAAGGCTCACACCCCACCTTCAAAAGCATGCGATATGCCTGAGCATCTCCAAAGGCCTGGATGATTTTGGGCGCACCCCTGCTCAGGTTTATCAGCAGACGTTTCACAGAGAGCAGCGCTACTGCCTGCTTTACGGGCCGATGATCTCCGAAGAGATCCGTGCTGGCCGCTACGGCTTTGCACAACTGGGGTGTTCGGATGGCGCCATCTATGAAGAGATAAAATCACTCTATCGGGGCTCTGCCCTCGGCATTCGCAGAAGCAGTGATATTACCGGTATCTCCTGGTCTGTAATCCTGAAAAATGTTTATGCCATCGCATTCGGCGCGGCAGATGAGCTGAAGCTCGGTGATAATGTACGTGGTTTCCTGACAGTCACCGCCATGGAGGAGTTAAGCTCAATTATGGAGAGGATGGGCGGCGAAGCAGCAACACCGCTCAGCCTTGCAGGACTGGGTGATCTTATTACAACAGCCACAAGCAGAGGGTCTCATCACCATGAACTGGGCATCAAACTGGCCCGGGGCGAAACTGAAGAGATCAGTGGCGAAGGTATTCATACACTGGAAATGGTAGAGAGGTATGCACTGTTTGACACCTCCTCCTACCCGTTGTTCAGCCTGGTTCACTCCATCGTACAGAACCCCAAGAATACGGAGCAGAGACTCCTCAACTACCTGAACTCGACGCAGTAGCAGGGGGCTTCAGGACAACTGCAGCTCCGGCATCCAGCTACTTATCAATGGCTCTGGCAGATGCGATGGCTGCCATATTGACGATATCGTCCACAGAGGCATCGGTCTGCAGCACATGCACCTGATTGGGCAGGCCAACCAGAATAGGCCCGATAGCTGTACCACCGCCCAGTTCACGCAGCAGTTTATAAGAGATATTGCCAGCCTGCATGGTCGGGAAGATCAGCACATTGGCAGCCTCCTTGAGCATGCTGAACGGATAGTTGGCAAGGTGAGCGGCATTCACAGCCGTATCAGCCTGCATCTCACCATCTACCATCAGATCCGGATACTCCTTGTGCAGAATCTGAACAGCCTCTGCCACCTTAGTGGTCTCATGGTGAGGTGCACTGCCGAAGTTGGAGAAGGAGAGCATGGCTACGTTAGCCTTGCAGCAGAGCGATTCAGCCGTATCTGCTGCCAGTACCGCCAGACGAGCCAGCTGCTCCGCATTCATCTCCACATTGACTGTACAGTCACCGAGGAAATAGCAACCCGATTCCATCACCATCATATAGAGACCATAGACATGGTGACGGTGTCCCGCGGCATCATGCCCAAGCACCTTGAGTATTGGACGAAGGGCGTCGGGGTAGTGAGCAGTTCGTCCGGTCAGCATGCCGTCAGCAAACCCCTGACGCACCATCATGGAACCGAGAACATTTCTGTCGTGACGCAAAACTTTGACTGCTTTGTGACGAAGAATTCCCTGACGTTTGCGATCGAAATAGTAAGCATCGGCCAGGCTATCAAATCGGGAGTCTTCCTCTTTGGGATTAATGATCTCAATGCCGTCCAGATCCAGCTGCATCTCCTCAGCATGTTTCCGGATCGTTTCGGGAACACCGATCAGCATCGGTTTGGCCACGCCCTGATCACGAATAACGGTGGCAGCGCGTACCACGGTCTCATCATCCCCTTCTGGCAACACAAGGCGAAGCGGGCACGTTTTGGCCTTGTCGACAATCAGGCGCATGAAGGTTCTGGACTGGTCGATACGTCCGGCCAGGCTCTGGGCATAGGCATCCAGATCAGTGATCGGAGAGCGTGCCACACCGGTTTCAGTCGCAGCTTTGGCAACAGCGGTCGGAACCACTTCAATCAGGCGGGGATCAAATGGTTTTGGTAGAATATACTCAGGCCCGAATCGTAACGACTCATTGCCGTAGGCACGAAGTACTGTGTCCGGCACATCCTGACGTGCAAGTTCAGCCAGTGCATGAACTGCTGCAACCTTCATCTCCTCATTAAAGGTGGTCGCACGGGCATCCAGTGCACCACGGAAAAGGAAGGGAAAACCAAGTACATTATTAACCTGATTGGGATGATCAGATCGGCCGGTCGCCATGATCAGGTCGGAACGTGTTTTCATGGCAAGATCATAGGCGATCTCGGGTGTCGGGTTGGCCATGGCAAAGATGATCGGCCTCTCTGCCATACTGACCAGTGTTTCCGGAGTGACAATATTACCCTGTGAGAGCCCTACAAAGACATCTGCGCCGGCCATCGCCTCTTCAAGCGTGCGTTCAGTTCGCTCGGTTGCAAAATAGGCCTTGTGTGGGGGGAATTCATCATCACGCCCTTTGTAGATCACCCCTTTGCGGTCAAGAAAGAGAATATTTTCACGTTTAGCACCCAACTGCTCGATCAGCTTCATGCATGCAAAACCGGCTGCACCGGCACCGAGGCAGACAATTTTTACCTCTTCAATCTTCTTCTCCTGCAGGATCAGGGCATTGATCAAGCCTGCAGCGGTAATGACCGCCGTACCATGCTGGTCGTCATGTAGAACTGGAATCTTGACCCGTTTCTTCAGCTCCTCTTCAATAATAAAACATTCCGGTGCCTTGATATCTTCAAGATTGATTCCGCCAAAAGTGGGTTCCAGACGGGCCACGGTTTCAACAAACTTCATCGGATCGGTTTCATCCACTTCAATATCGAATACATCAATATCAGCGAAACGTTTAAAAAGCACACCCTTGCCTTCCATGACCGGCTTGCCAGCCAGCGCGCCGATATTGCCCAGGCCAAGTACGGCGGTGCCGTTACTGATTACTCCAACCAGATTAGCACGGGATGTGTACTCATCAGCCATATCAGGATTAGCTGCAATCTCGAGGCATGGCTCGGCCACACCCGGTGAATAAGCCAGAGAAAGATCACGCTGTGTCAGACACGGTTTGGTTGGACGGACGCTGATCTTCCCCGGTGTGGGTAGACGGTGATATTCGAGTGCTTCTTCACGCATGGTGTCTTTCGGCATTCCAGGCTCCTGACTTTACAATTGGTAAGAACCGCGCACCCTAACCCGTTATGAGACGGTTTGCAGCAGGAGGGTGTGTGTGAAAATCGGTATAGCAGGTGCCGGAGCGGTGGGCTGTCACTATGGCAGTTTTCTGCAACAGGCAGGGCAGAATGTCGTCTATCTTGCGCGTAATGAGCATCTTGTGGCTCTGCAGCAAAAGGGGCTGACCCATATCTCTAACGGCAAGGCTTATCACCACGAAGTGCAGGCCGGTGATGATGCCGGGATACTTGCCGATTGCGATGTTCTGCTGCTGACATGCAAAACGACTGTGCTTGAGTATATGTGTCTTCAGATTGCATCTTCGATCAGATCAGATGCGTTGCTGATCACCATGCAGAATGGTGTTCTTGCTCCTGATCAGGTGGCTCACCACTTCCCTTCCAATCCTCTGATTGCGGCCTCAGCTTTTATCGGTGCACGTATTGAAAAGCCGGGTTTCGTAATTCATTCGGCAGCTGGCCATCTGCGTTTGGGTTGGTGGAAAAATGAACGTGAGCAGTGGTTGCCTCTTTTTGATGAGCTATTGTCGGCGTGGAACGCTTCCGGCGTTGATGCGCAGGAGACCGAGAACATGAAGGCGATGCTGTGGAATAAACTTCTGTGGAACTGCGGTTTCAATGCCATCACAGCCCTGACCCGTCGATTCGCCAAAGATGTTGCTACTGATGAAGATAGTGCCAGATGGGTGCGTAGTGCCATGCAGGAGACAATGGCCGTGGCGGCTGCCGGTGGCGTGATTCTGCCTGACGATGCCATTGAACAGCATATTACCCTGACTATGAAGGCTGGAGAGGTCAAAACGAGTATGTGGCAGGATATTGAGCACGGTCGACCCACCGAGATTGAAGTGATGAATGGTTTTGTATCACAAAGAGCAAAGCAGTTCGGATTGGAAGCGCCGACAAATGATCTGTTGGCCAGTTTGATTCGTGCTTCCGAAAGAGGTCAGTAACACCATTTTGAAACAGTATGATTTGATTATTATCGGGGCCGGAGCAGCAGGGTTGATGTGTGCGATTGAGGCGGGCAAGCGGGGTCGCTCTGTGCTTGTGGTTGACCACGCCGAGAAGGCTGGAAAGAAGATTCTCATTTCAGGTGGCGGACGCTGTAACTTTACCAACCTCTACACTGAGCCAACCAACTTTATATGCGACAATGCGCACTTCGTAAAATCGGCACTCTCCCGGTTCACCCCTTATGATTTTCTGGCGTTGGTAGAGAAACATGGCATTGCCTGGGAAGAGCGGGATCACGGACAACTGTTTTGTATCGACTCGGCCAAGCAGATTGTCGCCATGCTTCTGGCTGAGTGTGAATCAGCAGGCGTCTCATTGCATTTTAACTGCACCATTCAGGCAGTCTCAAAAAACGATCAATTTCAACTTGAAACAGACAGTGACAGGTTCGAAGCAGACTCACTTGTCATTGCCTCAGGCTCGCGATCAATCCCCAAAATGGGCGCAACAGGATTCGGACATCAGATTGCAGATCAGTTTGGCTTGAGCGTTACGGAGCTCAGAGCAGGACTTGTCCCGTTTCGACTGACAGGCGCAGAGCAAGAGCGTTTGAAATCGCTGGCTGGAATCTCAGTGGATGTTTCAGTCAGCTGCAGAGGCCAAAGATTTCGTGAGCAGATGCTCTTTACCCATCGAGGAATCAGCGGCCCGGTAATGTTACAGATCTCCTCCTGCTGGCGAGAGGGGGATCCAATCTCAATCGACCTTCTGCCTGGCGTGAATACGGTTGGCTGGTTAACCCGGATGCGTCAGGAGCATCCCAAGACAGCGTTGAGAACAGTGCTGGCCGAGAGATTGCCAAAACGGCTGGTTCACTGTCTGTGTGAATCGCAGATCAGTGATGAGATGCTCAGGCGACTCCCTGACCCTCAGCTGGAAAAAGTAGCAGAGACTCTGCACAACTGGCAGCTGAAACCGGCCGGAACCGAGGGCTACCGGACTGCCGAAGTGACGGTGGGCGGTGTAAACACCGATGAACTCTCATCCAAAACCATGGAGAGCAAGAGGGTTGCAGGCCTCTACTTCATCGGTGAGGTGGTCGACGTAACCGGGCATCTTGGAGGCTTTAACTTTCAATGGGCATGGGCATCCGGTTATGCATCCGGACAGGTGGCCTGATTTTACTGAGTCAGACCTCTGCGGCCAGCCTGATAAGTCTCTCTGTTTCCTGATGAAGTTTTTTGCGCCCGATCAGTAGTCTTAAGTGCCCACCACCATTTTTGTGCCACAGGTGAGCAGCACGGATACCAGCCAGAAGCAGGGCTCGAACCCTGTTGGTATTGCTGCTCTGTTTGAGATATTCCGGTTTGCCGCGCACGATAATGCTCGGTTTCAGTGTGCTGACACTGCTGCCATAGAGATCGGCTATGCCGCCAATGACACTTTCATGGATGACGCTGTTGAAATACTCCGACTGCTTTTTGATACGCACCATGCCATCGCCAATAGCTGCAAGCATCTCCCTGTTTTTCCCCAGTTTTTTCTCCAGTGCGATCAGCCCAGCAGCATAAGTCATCAGCGACTTGGCCCCGTCCACCTGAATACCGGACAGTAGTTTTTCAGAGATATGCAGGCCTGTCTGCAGCTGGTGAAGACCACCATAAATCCCTGCAACATCATCGTCGTGTTCAGTAAAGAGACTCCGAATGATGCTGTTGAAATCATCTGCATCACAGAGCCCGGTCCGGGCAATTCGCTCAACCATTGACACAGCCTGCACCATGGCGGCCAGTGCAATAGCCCGATTGGCTTGCGCTGTCGCCCTGTTTGCGTGAATCTGTGGTCTGTTCGGCATGGCGGTATTGTGGCGACAGAATGCTATTGTCTCAAGCTCTGGAGTGGATCATTGAATAATCTGTTTGAACCTGTTCGTCATGCTCTTCTTGCCGCTGATGTGGATGAGAAACTCCGGCTGACAAGAGAGGTTGCTGCGGCTTTCCGCAGGGGTGAACTGAAGGTGGCAAAGTTTGAAAGCCCCGTGGCTGTGGAGAAGCCCGGAAGGCCCCCGTTACCAAAACTGGTACGTGCCAAACATGTTCCCAAACGTGGTTTCGGCACACAAGAGGGGCGGGCAATCATGATGCATGCTATTGCCCATATTGAATTCAATGCCATAAACCTTGCGCTGGATGCTGTACAGAGATTTGGAGACATGCCTGAACAGTTCTATGCTGACTGGTTGCAAATTGCAGATGAAGAGGCCTATCACTTTGAACTGATTCGCGCCCATATGCGCCATCTTGGTAACGACTACGGTGATTATGATGCCCATAACGGACTATGGGAAATGTGCGAAAAGACGGCACATGATGTGCTGATCCGCATGGCGCTTGTCCCGAGGGTGCTGGAGGCACGTGGCCTTGACGTAACCCCCGGAATTCAAAAAAAGCTATCCCAGGTCGGAGACCATAATGCGGTCAGTCTGCTTGATATTATCCTGCGGGATGAAATTGGCCATGTGGAGATCGGCAACCGCTGGTTTCGCTACTGCTGCAGAGAACGCAGTCTGAAGCCAGAGCCGACCTTCTTTGAACTGCTCGATGAGTATTACCCGAAAGGCCTGATGGGGCCGTTTAATCTGGATGCCCGTGAGAAAGCTGGATTCTCCAAGTACGAGCTGGGACTGCTGACTCAGAAATAATTCTTAAGCCGTGGGTTAGCCATCCCTTTTTCACGGTATATTCATGCCATCAAACAGATCATACAGTTATAGATCGTGACTCTTTTAGTTCATTTAAATAAAAACCATCAAAAATGGAACGCGCGCCTATACGCATTGAATCGCATATACATTTCCGGTCATTGGCACCCGCCAAAAATACCTGCTACTCTATAGATGAAGGGCGTATACGGAGGAGACGTGTTAACCACAGATGGCGCAACTATTCTCATTGTCGATGACGATGTCGTAAACCGGCATCTCTTCTCCGGTATTCTGGGAGATCATGGATATTTGACCGAAGAGGCCGCGAGTGGTGAAGAAGCTCTCGCAAGGGTAGTGCTTAAAACTCCGGATATCATTCTGCTTGATGTGATGATGCCGGGCATTGATGGCTTTGAGGTTGCTCAAAAACTTAAAGAGAGCCACGATAGTGCATCTATCCCCATTATCATGGTTACATCCCTGAATGATCAGAAGTCGCGTGAACGTGGCCTTCTCCATGGCGTTGAGGAGTTCATCACCAAGCCGGTAAACCCGGTAGAGCTCAATACCCGGGTACGTAATCTGCTTCGGTTAAAGTTGGCCAACGATGTTCTAAAAAATCACAACATGGGGCTGGAAGAGGAGGTGCGTCAGCGTAGCAAAGATCTTCTCAACTCTTTTGAAGAAGCTCTCTATATGTTGATGCGAGCTGCAGAATTTCGTGATGATGAGACTGGAGCACATGTTCGCCGGATCAGTTACTACACAAAATCCCTGGCAGCTTCCCTCGGCATGGACTGGCACTATTGCGAAACGATTTTTCTGGCAAGCCCGATGCATGATATTGGTAAAATCGGTATACCGGACAAGATTCTGCTAAAGACAAAACCATTCAAGCCCCATGAGTGGAAGATAATGCAGACTCATACCACGATTGGCGCGGAGATTCTAAGCGGCGGCAGTTCTCCCTATATGCAAATGGGGAAAGAGATCGCACTCGCACATCATGAGCGCTGGGATGGCAGAGGGTACCCCCTCAAGCTAACCGGTAAAGAGATTCCACTCTCAGCACGTATCATGAGTATCTGTGATGTCTATGATGCGCTTCGCAGCAAACGCCCCTATAAGCTCGGCTATGACCATGACAAAGCCATCAAAATTATACGCGATGGCGACAGAAACATTGAAAGTGCCCATTTTGACCCCGATATTTTGGATGTGTTTATCTCCAAAAGCGCTGATTTTGGCGACATCTACGACTCAATCAGTGATCAATAGAAACAGAAAGCTTACAAGATTATAAGATAATGGCGCAGTTCCTTTCTGATGTTAAAAAGACATCCATAAAACCATGGCATGTTATGCTTAAAATTATACTGATTATTATCATTGTAGAAGCGGCTATCATGATACTGTTTACAGCGATCCCAGTGTCTCATCTAAACGAATATGAATTAGCATTTCTAGACGCTGTTTTGCTCGGCATTTCTACTGCGCCTGCATTATACTTTTTTCTTATTCTTCCTTTACAGCGAGCAGCACTCAGCGAACAGGAAAATAATTTTTTGATGTATGATTCTCTTACCGGGCTTCCCAACATGGGATTGTTCCATGAACTTGTGGAGTATGAAATCAGCAAGGCGAGAAGAGAGCCTTTTCACACAGCATTAATTGTAATTGATCCAAGCCACCTATCAGACATAAACGAAACATTTGGTTACAAGGCTGGTGATGAATTGCTTTCCCAACTAGCGAAACGCATACAATCAACGCTTAGAGAATCGGACGTTGTTTCCAGATTAAGCGGGCACGAATTTGGTGTATTACTGACATGCCCGGATATTAAAACTGTTAAAAGGATTATCGTAAAAATAAACACCGCCCTTGAAGAGGCCTTGATCATTGACGGGATTGATATTGATACTGTTGTCGCGATGGGGGTATCAATCTTCCCTGACCACGCAGGCTCTGCCAGCGATCTTATCCGGCGAGCTAATATGGCCCGAAACAGAGCCAAACAGGAAAAAACACTCTACGCTATTTACGACATTCAGGATGAATCTGTTTCTCATCAACGCATTATTCTTTTTCACCAATTGCGGGAAGCCATAAAGACTCAGCAGCTGGAGCTCTATTACCAGCCAAAAATTGATGTGAATAGTGGTGAAGTTGCTGGGGTGGAAGCGCTGGCACGCTGGACTGGAGAGCATGGGAAGCCACCCTCAGTTTTTATACCATTTGCTGAGCAGACAGGACTTATCAAGGAAATTACCCATTGGGTTATTAAAGAGGCCGTGAATCAATGCAGTCAGTGGAAGGAAAAAGGGTTACATATTCCAGTATCCATTAACATTTCCCCTCGAGATTTACATAACACCGATGCAATAAGATTTTTTAATCAGTGCATTGAAGAGAAATCTCTGCCTCATTCACTGATAACAATTGAAATCACCGAGAGTGGAATCATGAGCAATCCGGAAACAGCTATTGAATTACTATCTCAACTTAATAAAAGAGGGTACAAAATATCTATTGATGATTTTGGCACAGGCCACTCTTCTCTTGCATATCTTAATCGACTTCCGGTCACTGAAATCAAGATAGACCAGAGTTTTATAGCCAATATCCTGTCTGACAAAAAAGACGAGATTCTCGTCAAATCAACAATCTCTCTTGCTAAAGAGCTTGGATTTCAGGTTGTCATAGAGGGTGTGGAAACTGAAGATGTGGCCGAGAAACTACAAACATTTGAACCTGATATGATTCAGGGCAACTATTATAGCCAGCCACTGAATTCTAATGCATATATCGAATGGCATAAACAGTGGAACCTCAACAAACTTAGCTCCCCTAAGAGACGCTAAAATCTGTTCCATTCCAACAGCTGCTTTAAACCATAAATCCTGATTGTCCGTGCTGGCTCAAGCGGAGATTCAGACTTCTCTAATATGATTTCAGCCATTCCTGAAGTTTGCTGGATAATATCTCCACATCTCCATCAATAAAGATACGTTTGGAACGCGAACCATGGCCGGATGTAACTGAAATTGCAGATTTGGCCAACCCCAGCTCTTTGGCAATAAAACTCTCGATAGCGCGATTGGCTTTGCCATCCTGGGCCGCCTCTTTGACGGCTATTTTGATCGCGTCACCATGCAATCCTCTTAACATGCTGTTTTTTGCTCCGGGTTGGGCATGAACACTCAGATAAACACCCCTCTCCCCGGCCTTCAGCAGCACTTCAGGAAAATTCATTACGATGGGAATTAATGGATCATCGGTGCCGCAATGCGGTAGAGGCTGTTAACCAGAAACTCATCCAGAAAAAAGATAATCATTAAAACAATAATTGGGGAAAAATCGACACCACCGAAATAAGGCACCCTACGGCGAACTGGAAAGAGTACCGGTTCGGAGAGCTGGTTAATAATCCGAACGATCGGATTATGAGGGTCAGGTGATACCCACGAGAGAATCGCCCGTGCAATCACAACCACCATGGCAATGGTGAGTACAATATCAAGTACACCTGCTACTGCCTGAAGAAAATAACCCAAAATAAACATCCGTCAGAATCCTCCCGCCCTACTTCAACTCTTTTGAGCGTTTTGATGCTGCAATCACTCCGGCACGAACGGCATCTGGAAGCCCTTTCTCATACATTTCATCAAGTGCTGCCTGAGTCGTGCCACCCGGGCTAGTCACCTGATGCCTCAGCTCTTCTGCCTTTCGCCCGCTCTCGGCCAGCATTTTTCCAGCCCCTGCGGCAGTCTGGGATGCCAGCTTTTCAGCCAGTGCTTCAGATAGCCCCAGCTTTACACCGGCAGCCTGAAGCACTTCGGCAAGCAGAAAGAAATAGGCTGGCCCACTCCCTGAAACTGCAGTGACAGCATGCAACAGCTCCTCTCGATCCACCCATGCCGTCTCGCCCGATGCTCCCATCACATACTCCGAGCGCTCGCGATGTAACGGTTCAGCGCCACTGAATAGAACCGACATACCAGCTCCCAACAGTGCCGGCGTATTGGGCATCACCCGAACCACCGCCGAATCATTGCCCAGATAGCTGCTAATCGAATCAATACTGACTCCGGCAGCTATTGAGACCACGGTTGCATCCGGCTTCAAGCTATCACTCAAACCAGAGGCCGCTTTCTGCATCATCTGGGGTTTGACAGCCAGAACAACCACATCGGCCTGACTGACGGCAACAGCGTTGTTACTGTTTACCTGAACACCATACTCCTGCTGCAGACTATCCAGGCGATCCTGACGAATATCGGTGACTGTCAGCCTATCCTGTGGATGCCCGCTTCTGATCAGTCCTGCAATGAGAGCCTCGGCCATATTACCGCCGCCAATAAATGCTATCTGAAGGTTTTTCATATTATTCCTGCCTGTCCATGCTCAACGGCATTTGCTCCGAAAAGGGCTGTGCCAAGGCGCACCATTGTAGCCCCCTCCTCTATTGCGATGCGATAGTCACCGCTCATCCCCATACACAACTCGCAAAGGCTTGCACTGCCAAGCTGATCCCGCAAGAGACGAAGCGATCTGAAACTCTCCCGCACATCGCCTCCCCTGGCTGCCATTCCCATCAGACCGACGACCTTAAGTGGCTCGAGAAACCTGACCTGTTCGAGCAAACCTCCGGCCATCTCGGGAGTAACCCCATACTTCTGTTGTTCGCCTGATATGTTCACTTGCAACAGCACCGGCAGCTGTCGACCCTGCACACTTTTTGCCACTGCTTCGGCACTTTCAAGATCGCAGAGGCTGTGCCACATCGTGGCAAATTTTCCTACATACTTGGCTTTATTTTTCTGAACCGGGCCTATCATATGCCAATTCAGGTTTGAAAATTTTTGTGCCCGATCACGAAGCGCTTGAGGGCGTGACTCGGCAAAATCAATCTGGCCAACCTCAGCCAATGTCTGCACCTCTTCATCACTGTGATACTTCGAAACAGCCAGCATCCTTACATCGGCATCTATCATCTCGCTATGCAATTGCTGCCATCTATTAAGAAGCTGCTGCTTTCCGGCAAGAAAATCAGCCATGACCCGCCTGCCGGAGCATCAGGAAGCTAAGGAAAAAGTAAAAGATCACGGCCTGAATCAGAAGCAGCCAAACAACAAAGATCGAAGCTTTCACAATTGCCAATGCCGCAAACCCCATGATCAGAGCAAGAGCAACAATCACCAGTACCGTCTGCAGAGGACTGCAGCCAAGATTCATCAAGCGGTGATGCAGATGATCGCGCCCCACAAACTCAATCCAATCGCGAAAACTCTTCACATCACCACGATGAATACGGGCGACAGTGGTATAGATCATGTCAAAGATCATCACGGAAAAGATCAATAGAGGTGCCGAGTATGCCTTCAACGCCCCTTCCGATGACCAGTCCCCCATCACCGCAATCGCAGCCATGATCCAACCGAGATAAGTGCTTCCGACATCACCAAGAAATGAGCGTGCCGGTTGTTCATAACGGGCATTATCGGGAAGAAATCCGATAGCGGCGCCAGCCAACGAAAGGCTGAGCATCAGCATATAGGTCTGGCCGGTATGCCATGCCAACATCGCCATCAGTATGCATACAGCCGCTGCCAATGAAGAAGCCAGCCCATTGATACCGTCCAGAAAATTAAACGCATTGGTAATGCCAATCACCCAGAGCGCGGTCACAAGATACTCCAGTGGAAGCCCCCACCATGCATCAGTAGCAAAGTGGACATGGACGCCACTGGCCATAAGCAGGCCCAGTGCGAGTAGCTGCCCGGCAAGTTTGATCGCTGCGGAGAGTTCTTTTAGATCATCCCAGAACGATAGTGTGGCCACAATCAGTGCAGAGATACAGACGCCCTTTAGCTCCATCGAATAGTTGAAATTCAGAAGCAGCGTCAGATTCACAGAGAGCAGAACGGCCAGGCCGCCAATCCGAGGTGTTGGCTCTGCATGAACCCGTCTGGCATCCGGTATATCCAGGGCTCCCACCTTCCATGCAAGCCAGATCACCATTGGCATCAGGCCATAGGTTAACAACGATGCTGCAATTGCCAGCTTGGTCCCTTGTGTGAACAGGCCGGTAAGCTGCCAAGGAAAACTGAGGGCTATGCCCAATAGCAGTGCTATAACACGCGGGGCAGTTCTATCGATCAACTGATGCATGATTCCACAGCGTTTTTATACTGCTCAAGTTCAGCTTCACTGATATCCGCCAGCACGGGTAAAGAGACCGAATCCAGCCAGGCCTTCTCCGCTCCTGGAGAGTCCACACCGAGCAACCTGCTGATCGGAGTGGTCACTGGCCTGGCTGCAGCCACGCCATGCTGCATGAGCCTGTTAATGAACGATTCGGCTTCCCCGGCAGTCCGAACAATATAGCGATAGTGGTTTCCGTGATGCATGCCTGCTACCGGGACAACCGAGCCACTACCAAACCAGCCATCCATCACATGGGTCAGGGCCTCGCGGGAGTTCTGCTCATCAGCTGCGAACTTCAAACGTACGCTAGCCATGCCTGCAAGCAAGTCGGAGAGCTGATGATGCCCTGCATAATTCTGAACCTGAATAGCTCCATCAGGATCTCTCATAATCTTAATAGCCTCGCAAAGCGCATGATCATCAGATGCTACCATGCCGCCATAAGCACCACCCCACGGTTTTGTGGCATAAAACGAAGCAATAGTGACATCACCAAAGCTGCCAACTGGTTTTCCATCCAGCTCTGCTCCCGCTGCCTGGGCAATATCCTCAATCACAGGACATGGCCATGATTCAGCGATCATCGGCTCAATCATACCAAACGGGTGAACCATAATGACTGCATCGAGAGATTCCGCCTGTTTCAAGGCCAGCTCGGGAATCAGGCGAAGATCTTCGCCACAATCCATGCAGACAGCTTCATAGCCTGCAGCCTGAACAGCATAGAGAACCGAGCTGCAACAGTAGGCAGGTATCCCAACCCTGTTAACACCTTTACCTCTGGCTAGCGCCCTTAGAACCAGTGAAATAGCACTGGTTCCGGAATCAACAGCAACAGCACTCTCCTTTTGAACCAATCGGGCAACCTGCCGCTCCAGTGTAAGCGCCTCACCACCCATAGCTACATGGCCAGATTCAACAATACGAATCATGGCATCTTCAAACGCCTTGCCAAAAACAGGCCTGGAATGGGGAATCATTATACTGTGACTAACTACAGGCGCAGTCGAACAGGCATAAATCCTTCCGCACAACTGAGCTTACCCTGCACACCACGAAAATGGGCTGTTGCAAGTGCTATCTCGATAATATTCAGTTTTACATGGGTGCGGTCCACCTGAGATGCATGCGCCTCAAGCGCCTCTTTTTTTCGTGACATCGTATCGTTGATATCCATGAACAGGGTGGGTTCAAAGCCGATGGATGAGGGCGTCTCATAGGCCAAAACATTGGGGACATAACGGGTGACCGAATTGGCCACCTGAGCCAAAACCCGGTGGTCCTGATGGGTATCATCACGATAATTCATATATACGGTGTCCGGTTTCACCTGCTGTACAAGCTTTTCAAGTGTCTCCATCAAGGCCATTGCCTGCTGTGGAAGACAGGTGTCCAAATAGCCTCCCCAGTGAATCTCTTTTACACCAAGAATTTCAGACGACTTCTGCTGCTCAGTCTTACGGGTATCCGCACTACCACCAACACCACCCTCGGTGGCTACAAACAGATGCACATCATCACCACGATCGGCATGGACAGCGAGAGTGCCACCACATCCAATCTCAATATCATCCGGGTGTGGAGCCAGCGCAAATATAGTACTCATGGTCTCTTCTCTCCCATTTGGAGAATTATCTCCGATGTTGCTGGACCCAGATTAAACAGCATATCGATAACCGACAAGTGTGAAATAAACTCGCCATGCAATTGAAGGTAGTGCGGTGCCTCCACCTCCTGGAACCATAAATCGATTCCAGCCTGGCTAAACCTATCTGCTTCCAGGTACCCTCGTCCTTCACGACCGGAGAGATAGGCGTCACCTTTCAACTCCTGACAGAGCGCAATAAGCCGCTCGGTCGGGTCCGCCGATGCCGTCTCCATTTCCGATGCAAGATGAAGGGGGGCAGTGCACTCCAACATCTCTCCCAAAGTTTGAATGACTTCAGTATTTAGCGGTGAAATTCTATCCCATGGCCTTAATAAAACCTCTTTCAACTGTGGCCAGTACGCGTCCAGATAAGGGGCCTTGGCATATGCCTGTTCAATGGCTGAAACCTGCTTACGCGCCCAGCCTGGTGTTGCTATGGCCACCTCGCGAATAGTCTGTGGAAAACGATATGAAACAGGGACCGTTAACCAGTGAGCCCCGTTCGCTGTCTTGATACGATTGCGGTTTTGCCACTCGTTTTTATGGTATTGGACCGTATCAAGAATGATAAAGGCATCTGAAATCAGCCACTTATGAAAAAATCCGGGCCATGGCAGATAGTTTGGCTGATGAATAGTAACCAGCATCGACTTACCGCCTCACTCGTAGAAGGAATGGATTAGCCTCCATTCGGACGCCCTGCTGATTTGGAATTTGCAACCGAACCACATGCTGGCCAGGCATAAGTTCCAATGGTGTGACTGAAATGGTGTCATCCATGGATAGCTCAACAGTAGCTTCTACCCTGCCATCAACTATCCACTCGCCCTTAAGTGATTGAATTCCACTGCCTGGAGAACCCTCTGTAGGCCCCCACTCAGAAATCGCGGCATGCAGTTTCACCTGCCGTTCAACCGTCTTCTCATCACCCGGCAGAAGTCGCGTACCACTCTGGTCTTCAAGAAAGAGAGCGGCCATTTTCAGGTTTTTCTCTTTGGTCATGAACCAGCTCGTGTTTCTGCCTGCACGAAGTGCTTCCATCACAGCTTCGGAACCTTCGCCATCAGTCCATACATCCATCGGAAAATTGCCCAGGTACTCCCGGGACTGTCCCTCTTCATGGTAATCACCCGCCGACACAGCCCAGATCGGCTTTGGCCTGTAGCCCATCATATACTCCATCATAAAACGATCCCAGACACCCCCAGGAACCGTATTGTTATCATTGTCTCCATAAACAGCAGCAAAAGCATCCGCAGTAGGGGCTTCAAAAACACGTTGGCTATAGGGAGGCGTGTCCAGCTGAACACCCATTGGCCCCTCCCTTACCCCGGACTGTGTTCCCGGATGCGTCCAGATCACAAACAGCCCCTGCTCCCTGGCCGTGTTGATAAAATCGACATCCGGATCAATCTTTTCCTGTAGAAGCCACGTGCACAGTACTGCGACGGAAGAGGCTGCCAGAAGCAGCAGAGCCATACGCTTTCTATGGCGCAGAAAAATCAATGGCAGTAACAGGGCAATAAACCAGACGGTGAGCGAAAGTATGAAGCTGCCCCTGATGTTTCTCAGGTCATAACTCGGAAGTGCCTCAACCTGCTCCGGACGCTCAATGCCCAATGCAATGATATGACGCTCGGCCTCATGCAATGACAAATCCTTAAACGGAATACCGCTCCAGA
>Ga0316189_10000359_pt1 | contig 45374 bp, 33 predicted proteins | sample LowCovwburrow_MG_FD_204930 | JGI IMG/M metagenome (GOLD analysis project Ga0316189, IMG submission 204930) | Coastal sediment microbial communities from Maine, United States - Lowes Cove worm burrow | ecosystem: Environmental > Aquatic > Marine > Coastal > Sediment | place: USA: Maine... | reverse complement strand
CCCCAGTTATAGATACTATTCCTATTACTATGCCAGAGGATAGTACAATTACAATATGTGCCGATAGCTTAACTGATTTTGGTACAAGTGCTACAAGTGTAAGTTTAGGGTGTGGACCAAGTAATGGTACAACATCTATCTTAGGAACTTGTATTGATTATACACCAGATTCTAGTAACGTGGGTAATGATACAATATGTATAGTAAGTTGTAACGGATCAGTTTGTGATACAACCGTGGTTATTATTAATATAATACCTTTAGTTCCTCCAATTGCTACTAATGATACCATTACAGCCGATTCTCTAGACTTAACTATTGAAATTTTAAACAATGATACGATTGCAGGTGGAACTACCTCTATAAACATCATAATTTCTACATTTGGTGGAACAATAACATTAGAAAATGGAGTTATCACGTATACTCCAGATTTAGGATTCTGTGGCACTGATAGCTTGCAATATGAAGTCTGTAATACGGATGGATGTGATTCTGCTTGGGTATTTATAGAAGTAACTCCTTATGATACAGATCAAGATGGAATACCTGACTATATAGAAACCTTGACTTTAGATACAGATTCCGATGGAGTTCTAAATTACTTGTCTTTAGATAGTGATGGAGATGGAGTTCCCGACATTGTTGAGTCCCTCGGAGATTTATCTGATCCGTGTAATATTATATTATTAGATACTGATGGAGATGGAATTCCCGATGTAATAGATATCGATGATGATGGAGATGGAATTTTTACAGAAAATGAATTGGATAGTGATGGAGATGGTAATTACGATGATTGTGATGAAGATGGAATACCAGATTATTTAGACCCTGAAGAATGTAGTCTACTAAGTATAGATGTTCCAGAAGGGTTTAGTCCAAATAACGATGGAATAAATGATCTGTTTGTTATTTCAGGAATTGAAGCTTACGAAAATGCAACAATGGTAATATTCAATCGATGGGGTAATAAAGTTTACAAAACAACAAATGGCTATAGTAATGATTGGGATGGAACAAATCAATTTGGAATGACTGTAGGGAAAAGAGAATTACCAACAGGAACATATTTCTATATACTTGATTTAGGTGATGGAAGTAAAGTTATTAAAGGTTATGTCTATTTAAAAAAGTAATATGATGGTAAAGAAAATATTAATGGTAGGATTAGCATTATTCTCATTTTTTGGAGTAAATGCCCAGCAAGATGCCATGTTTACACATTATTCATTCAATACTCTGGCAGTTAATCCTGGGTATGCAGGAAGTAGAGATGCGCTAACAGTGACAGGTTTGAATAGGTCTCAATGGGTTGGTTTTCCTGGAGCACCAACAACACAAACCTTAACATTACATGCACCAATCATGAATGAAAAAATAGGTTTAGGCTTATCTGTACTAAAAGATAAGATTGGACCTACAAATCAAACGGCATTTTATGCAGATTTTGCTTATAAGATAAAAGTTGGAAAAGGAAAATTAGCTTTTGGATTAAAAGGAGGGTTAAATATGGTGTCGAATGACATAAAAGACTTGTCTACCACATCAGGAAATGATTTAGCATTTCAAGAAAACACCCAAAGCCAACTGTTACCTAATTTTGGTTTTGGAGTATATTATTCAGCAGCTAAATATTACGTTGGTTTATCTACACCAAGGTTACTTGAAAATAATTATGAATCTAATACTACAAGCGGAAGTATTAACGGAGAAAAACGTCACTACTTTTTTATTGCAGGAATGATTTTTAATCTAAATGAAACCGGAAGTATTAAATTAAAGCCAACGACCTTTGTTAAGTTAACAGAAGGTGCTCCATTAGAGGTAGATTTAACAGCCTTATTTTACATCCACGACAAATATTGGGTTGGACCAATGTTAAGAACAGGAGATGCAGTAGGAGTATTAGCCGGTTTAGATATCACAGATCAATTTTCATTGGGTTATTCATTTGATTGGTCTTATGGAAATCAAACCTTTAAATATAATTCAGGCTCACACGAATTAATGTTAAGATACGATTTTATTTTCAATGAAAAAGGAAATATTAAGTCACCACGTTATTTTTAATATTACCACAAAAAGAAAAATAAAATGAAAAAGATATATTTCAGTATCGCCTTTTTAAGCTTAGGTTTAATTGGATTCACACAAGCTAGTGGAGGGAAAATTAAAAAAGCAACAAAAAGTTTTAAGTCCTATTCATATAATAAGGCCATTGAAAAATATTTAGATGCAGAAGATAATTCTATAGAATCGAGAAGGAATTTAGCAACAAGTTATTATAAAACAGGGAAAATTCAACTAGCTGAAGAAATGTTTGCTGAAATTGTAAATTTAGATGGTGCAACATCAGAAGATGTTTATACTTATGCTACAATTTTACAAGAGAACAAGAAATACGATCAAGCTGATGATTGGATGGCCAAATTTAATGCTTTATCTTCAGGTGATAGTAGGGGAGTTGCTTATGTTCAAAATAAAGGAGCTTACGTTGAACTTCAAAAAGATAAAGGGCAGTTTACAGTTAAAAATTTAGAAGTTAATTCAGAGCAAGAAGATTTTAGTCCAGTTTATTTTGGAGATAAAGTACTGTTTTCGTCATCAAGAGAAGGAGTAAAGCCAATTCGTAGAAAATGGAATTGGAATAATTTACCATTTTTAGATCTTTACATAACAGATAAAGGTGAAGATTTGGAATTAAGTAATCCAAATGTCTTTCAAAAGAAGATCAATAAAAAATACCATGAAGGTCCAGTTTGTTTTAATTCAGATGAAACAAAAATGGTATTTACTAGAAATAATTATAAAGGAAAAAGTCTTGATGGTACGGTTAAATTACAACTATTTACATCTAATTTAAATGAAAAAGGAGATTGGACTAAACCACAATCATTTCCATTAAATTCAAATGAATATTCAGTAGGTCATGCCTCACTGTCACAAGATGGTAAGTGGATGTATTTTGCTTCAGACATGCCTGGTGGTATTGGCGGTGTTGATATTTATAAAATAGAAATAAAAGATGATGGTAGCTATGGTATCGCCATCAATTTAGGAGATAAAATTAATACAGAAGGGAATGAAATGTTTCCTTCCATTAATAAAGAGGGAATGCTGTTTTTTTCGTCAAATGGATTAGTTGGATTAGGAGGGTTAGATGTATTTGTAGCTCAAATTAAAGAGGATTTATCAATAGGGAAAGTATTGAATGTTGGTGTTCCAATTAATTCAAATAGAGACGATTTTTCTTTTATTTTAGATAATGAAACTAAATCAGGTTATTTTGCATCAAACCGTGAAGGCGGAAAAGGAGATGATGACATTTATTCATTTAACCTTTTAAAGCCATTTACATTTGATAAAGCCATAAAGGGTACTGTTCGTGATCTAAAAACAAATGAACCAATTGCGGATGCAAAAGTTTACTTTGAAACGATTACAGGTGTAATTGTAGACTCTACATTAACAGATAATAAAGGTGAGTACGAATTCTTAGTAGATAATGTATCAAGTTTAAAAATAAAGGTATTATCCGGTGATTATTTTGCTAAGATGAAGTCAATTGAAAAAGAGGAATTGATAGAAGAGGAATTTGTACTTGATTTTAATCTTGAAAAAGATCCAGGATTGTCATTATATGCGGTAGTTACTGACAATAAAACAAAAGAGCCTTTAAGTGGAGTATTAGTTACATTAGTTGACAATCTTTCAGGTAAGCTAGAAACTTATACTACAGAAGAAACAGGTGATTATTTAAAGTCTTTAATCACTAAAAAGTTGAATGATAGAGGTAGTTATAATTTCACACTTCAAAGAGAAGGATACTTTACAAAAACAATAACCTATAATGTTGAATTTGATCATGTTGGTCAATATGATGTTCATGTAGCACTTGATATGTCAATGGATCCACTAGTTGAGGATTTAGCATTAATGATAGTTATTAATCCAATTAATTTTGATTTTAATAAGTTTAACATTAGACCTGATGCAGCTGTGGAATTAGATAAAATTATTGAAGTAATGAACAAATATCCAGGAATGGTTATTGAGTTAGGTGCGCATACCGATTGTAGAGGTTCGGACTCATACAATGAAAAATTATCAGATCGTAGAGCAAAAGCATCAGCAGAATATATTGCAACGCGCATTACAAATCCAGAACGAATTTACGGAAAAGGATATGGTGAAAAACGTCCTCTTGAAGATTGTAGTAGCAACTGTAATGAATGTACAGATGAGCAGCATGATAAAAACAGACGAACTGAGTTTAAAGTTATTAAAACAGGAAATGAAGATGTGAAAATAAATAACACAAGTTCAGATTCATTTGATCACTGATTAAGTATTTTTTGTTAAAAGGGACGAATACATTATAAAGTACTCCCCATCCTTAGGACAGGATTAATATAATTCTTCTATTTTAAGAAGCCATAGCTTTTTACCTGAATTCGATTAATAACTCTCTTTTATTGAGTTAATTATGTTAATAAGTTGCTTTTTTAAAAATAGGTGAATTGCAAATAAATTACGATATTAATGGTGCGTAATCATTTAATTAAAAGTAGTTTAATATGCAAATCACCTCGGATAAAGTTATGGATATTTTTTACTTGGCGGACGAATTTTGCCAAGAATTTTCTAAATCAATGGAAAAATACAAGATCGGAAATGCTCCAAAAAGGAAGCCCAAAATGAAAGATAGTGAGGTGATCACTATTTTAATCTTGTTTCATTTTTTCTGTTGTACTCATTTGCCTAAGACTTTTCTTAAAAAATCATTCTCTACCTCTAATCTTCCGATTTTACCATAGAGCTTGTCTTTCTCTTTTTCAGAGTCATCTGTTTTAGATTCCTTTTCAAATGCCGCACTAGCATTGTTTAAAAACTCCTTCTTCCAAAGCGTTATTTGATTAGGTTGGAGTTCGAACTTAGAAGCCAACTCTTGCAGGGTTAGCCGTTCTTTCAACGCTTCCAAAACCACCTTCGTTTTGAAAGTAGCTGTGAATTTTCTTCTTGGTTTTTTCATAATTGACAGTGTTAAATTTACGATTTAAATTACTGTCCTAATTTTGGGGGGTATTATATTATATGGGGAAACAAAAAAGCCAACCCTTATTTATAAAGGGTTTGGCTTAATCTGTAGTGACCTCGGCAGGATTCAAACCTGCAACCGCCACAGCCGTAATGTGGAATTCTATTCAGTTGAACTACGAGGCCAAGATTTTAATATATTAAATTCAATCGTTATTGAATTTGGTGCGCAAAAATAGCAATTCTTTTTATTAAGTCAGCAAAGAACTAATGAATTTTCGCATTTATTCCTCTATCACATAAAGCTTCCCGCATTGGGTTAAGCTTATCGAATGCATCTGTCTTTACAGCACATTTTCCATTATAATGAATTATCCAAGTACATTGCTCAGCTTGAACTAATTCATGGTTACAAACTTTAACCAATGCATCAATTACATGATCAAATGTATTCACATCATCATTATAAATGATCAAATCATTGTTGTTTTTCACCTTTTCTTTGGTCTCAACTTGTTCTTTTACAATTGGCTCAGTCATAAAATTATCTTCCTTTAATTTCTCTAGCTTTATTTACTGTTATTTGCACATACTTGTGGAATGCTACCACTTTGGCATCAGGAATATCACTAGATACCCTATCTAACAGCTCTTGCGCTTCTACAAAGGTATCAATATTTGTTGTATGTAGAATAATACTACCATCAACATCTGTTTCCTGTTCAGTCTCATATTCAGTAATCCGCCCAGTAGCTGATATCACCGCATTAGGTATGGCATTGTCAAATGTACCAAATTCTATTCTATAATAAATTGCATCTGGCTCATAGAAAATATCATCAACACTAATGCCATCTGGTTCTTCATATTCTGTTAACGGATCAACTTGAGTGCCTTTTAAAATATTGGTGGCTTCTCCAAATGGGATGATCTGAATATTATAATAAGATACTATTTTCATATTTTCAAAACCAAGTTCATTGATCTCCACTAACCTCTTTTTAACATCATTCAAATCAAAGAACTTTTGCGTATAAAGATAGACGTAATTTTCAATATCTAATTCAGTTTCAAAATATATACTATCGTCATTGAACAAGAAATTGGCCACATTACTTGGTACAAAATTTTCATATTTTCCAATTAAAATTCGATAATAAACATTATCAGTATTATATCGAGATGCTGGTATATTCTCTTGAGTTTCTGATATTGTTTTTCCTGATGCAAGAATTGATTCACCTTCTTCGTCTAATAATCTTTTAGATTCTGCAATAGTGATACGTTCTCCATTATAATAAGCGGTTACAAAAGCATCTACTAAACCAGTTTCAATTAATTCGTTTTTTCGAATTGTTGCATCTTCAATTGATCGGTAAATACCTGTAGAGTATCTGATTTTACCATTATCAGTCAATTGGCTATTTAAAGGAGAGACGTTAAAGAGCTCACTTGCTGGAACTGGTTGACTAAATACACCAACCTGAACGGTATAGAATAGTCCAGAAATAATTTCAACTTGATTCGCTGGTGCTGCATCTGGCGTTGCTGTGTAATAGCTGATCGCTTCTTCTTCAGCTACAGATTTAGGTTCAAAATCGAATTGTTGTGTTGTTGGAGTAGTATTATCAGGTCTTGTACTATTATCTTGAACAGTATTATCTGTTGTATTGTCAACTACAGTATTTACAGGGTCTTGTGTAGTATTGTCAATTGGATTATCAATAACCGTATTAACTGGTGTATTATCTACTGGATCTGTTGCAATGGTATTATCTATATCCGCTCCAGGAATAATTCCGCTCTCTTCAATTGCACGAGCTTCTGAAATCGAAATTCTTTTTCCATTTAAATAAGCCACTACAAAGGCATCATCATATCCGCCAATGCCATGAATTTCAGTTTTAGCACCATTAGCTGGAACAAAATTGGTGAAGTAACCAACCATATATCTTGTCACACCATTGTCAAGATTTTGTCCAGATATTGGAGCAAACTTGTTAAAATATTCCGGTGGTAATGGGTTTCTAAAGGCACCAACTTGAACTTTATAAACTAATCCTTGTGGTTGTTTGGCATCAACTGGAATTGGCTTATCTCTAGAATAAACAGCTGCAGTGGTTGTTCTAAAAATCTGACCATTCAATCTTTCTGGTGGGATATAATCGGTTGAGGCTTCTTCAATAAATGTGTTATTGACTGGATCTGTCTGATTGGCTGCAACAGTATTATCAATATCGTTGGCAGTTAAGGTTATGTTAGTTTGAGGGGTCACTTTATTGGTTGCCATGGCCACCATGTTTTCTTTAACGTTTTCTGGTTCTGTAGAATTATTTAATATCTGTTCAGCTGATTGATAATGTTGAATAGCTTCGTCTTTGTATTGTTGCTGCAATCTTCTTAGAGAATCAATTTTTTGCAATGACTGATTAATGTCATCATTATTGGCTAGAGATGTTTCGTCAACATCTTGTCCTTGAATAATAGCTGCACGTATTTTTTTGGACACATCTGATTTGAGTACTTCAATTTGCTTGCTGACTTCGGTTGCATTTTTAAAACTTTCATCAGCGGCCGTCTTTTCTTCATAGTAATCATTGTAATCATTCGATTTGAGAACTGCCAATTGGTCAACATTTGAAACTTCTCGATTCACATTCTCAGGAACTATACTCTCTAACTGCTCTTCCTGCTCTGCTAATTCATCTGCATTATATCTTAAGTCATCAATTTTAGACCGTAGTTCATTTGCTTCAACATCTATTTCTTCAGCTTGATCAATAATGGCCTGTCTGTATTTCTTTTTGACAAACTGCGCACTGTCTTTTAACTCACTAGATCGCATTTCTAGATTTAGTGCCTCCCTTTCTAATTCATTTGCTAAATCGTATAACTGGTTTGATTGTTTATTATCATCATCTGCAGGTACGTCCATCACCACAACCTCAGCATCAACCATATTAGAAATCACAATTGCAGATCGATACGTTCGATTACTTTGTTCCAAAAGTTCTTTTGCCTCAAACTCTAATTGGGCTGCCTCTTTTAATAATTCATTTGATATGATATCACTCTTAGTATTAGCAGCTTCAAATCTTAATTCTTTAGCTCGATCAATTTTTTCTTCAGCAATTCCTACTCCTTCATTAGCATTTCTAATGTCGTCATTTGCTTGTCCAATACTTTTCAGTTCAAGTGCGTTTTCCTTTGCAAGGCTTAATTCTTCATTTATCCCCAAATCAATTGTTGGTTCAAGATCAATAATTAATTCATTTTGTAATTCACTTTTTTCAGCTTTTAATTTGTTGATGCTTTTGTCAAGTTTCTTAGCATCCTTCTCACCAAGTCTTGCCTGTTTCTTTTCTAATTCTTCAATCTCATTTTCTAAACCTTCAATATTATCTAAATCATTTTGAAGGGAGGTCTTTTTATCTTCTGTTAAAAGATCTCCAAAATTTTCTGGATCAAGTGGATTAGTTGTTCTGGTATTGTCTAGAGCAGCGACTTCACCGGTTGAATTTTCATCAATGTAATTATTGTTGACATTGATTTCAGTTTCAATGGCTTCTTTTAAGGATTCCAAATTTGTGATGCTTTCTTGAATATCATCTGACGGGTTGTTTTTATATTGTTCCTCCAGATCATTTATAACTTTATCAACCTCATATAACACAACATTATTTAATTCATTCGTTCTTTGTCTTTTATCAATTTCGGATGTTGAGGCATATTCTATTTTCTCTTTTCTTGTCTCGTAATCTGGCATAATATCAGAAATATCAGCAAGGGTTTCGTCAGTTGTTTGACTACCTTCAACAATATCTTGACTTGTCATTTTTTCATCATAAATAGCTGACTTAATTTCCGTTAAGTTTTCAATTTTCTTTTCAGCATAGGCCTTATTTGGAGAGTCAATTCGCATATAAGTTTCTAATTCTTTGATTTCCTGATCTAATTTGATTAGTGCTTCATCATACAAGGCAATCTTATCGTTCTCTATTTCGACAGCTGATTTACCACTATTTTTTATTGCTACTATTCTATCACCATAGCCTTCAATAATTTCATCAATGGTCGTTTCTTCATAGATTACTGGAAATTGTACAGGGTCGGTTGCATTTGTGTCAGGGTTCTGTTGACCATTATCTACAAGATTATCACTTGTTTCAATAACCCCAGCTATTGGCAATTCTGGATTGGCCTCTATTTCTGCTTGAAGCTGCTTATATTTCTCAATTAGGAGTGATTTTTTATCGGATGAGTTTTCTGCCAGTTCAGCCTCTAAAACAGCTACTTTGCCTTCGATCAACTGGACAGTCTCTTTATTCAATGTTTTTATAGCTTCATTCTGCTCAGTTTGATCTTTTAAATTAGAAATTGATTCGATTTCATTGATGTAATTAGGGTTAACGTCTTCTATCTCAACTACAATATTGTATTCAATAAATTCCTCTCCAACTATTAATTCACTAGCCTCAATCTCACTTAGTTTGTCTGATTTAAGACCTTCCAAGTTAACGATTCGTTTGTCGAGTTGCTTGGTATTTTCAGGATGTGTGTTTTTTGCATTTTCTAGTTTTCGAATATTTTGATCAATCTTAGCAATAATTTCCTTATTTAATTCTATTTTTCTCTTTTCATGATCTTTTTTAGATACAGCCTCATCTTCAATTTCAGTTGTTCTATCATCTAAGTCAGGCATGACATCATATAGCGTAACATTTGACTTAATTTTTGACAGGTCACCATCTTCATCAAGGACAACCACACCATAATAATCTTGATCAATATTCTTTTCGACTGTTGTTGCCAATTTATTTAACTCAGTTATTGCAAAAGCGAGTTCTTCTCTAGGATTAGCAGCATTGGCAATTTTCAATTCTTTTTCTCTGTCTCTAATTTTTTCTACTGTAGTTTCATTCAATTCACGAATGGCTTCTTTTTTCTCAGCATCAGTGCTTAGTTCATTGATTTTGTGAGATTCTGTAGTGTAATCAGGATAAATCGATTCTACTGAATTGGCCAAATCAGGATTTTCTTTTACAATTTCGTCAATGGCATTTTCACTGGCTAATATGTCTTCTTCAGTTTCCGACTTTAGGTTTTCTAGATTTTCAATTCTCTTTTTAAACACCTTAGTGTTGCCTTCTTTTGCTTCAATAGCATCAGTTAAAGCTCCTATTTCTGAATTGATTTTATTAACCAAGTTTGTATTGATTTGCAACTTAGCTTTCTCTTTATTATAATTGCTTATTGGTGCATTCTCTATTTGGCCAATCTTTTCATTGTAATCTTCAATAAGTTGACTTGCGTCTACATCTTCAACAATATTAGCCAGATCAACTTTAACTTGAGGTTCAATTAAAGGTAATGTTTTATTGGTTTCTAATTCATCAATTAATTTGGTCAAATGCTTTTTCTCTTCAAGGGCTTGGTTATCATTAGTGTTCTGGCTTAAAATAGAATTGACCTCTTGTAGGCGTTCTTCTGCATTTGCTAAGGTTGATTCATTTAAGGTTTTAACTTCAACTGCTTTCTCCTGATCAGATTTTGATGAATTGTAAATTTCGTTGACTCGATTTTCGTAATTTGGATTAGCCGTAAACAAAGCATCCTCATAAGTGTAATCTGAATTAGAGTTATTAGATTTCTGAGATTCTTTCCATGCATTATAGGCTTCCATTTCATTGTCTACTGACTCATCCAAAGTTTTTAAATCTGCTAATTCAGATTGCAATGTCTCATCATCAGGACTATCCTTTAACAACTTTTCTTTCTCCTTGATGGTGTTTTTGATTTCATCAGAAAGGGACTGATTAATTTCGAACTCTTTCTCTTTTCGTTCTTCAGCGTCACTTATTTTATCAATAGCTGCTCTTCGATCATCATAGTTCTCAATCAAGTCATCTTTTGTTATTGAAGTTGACGCAACAGTATTATCAAATTTATCGGCTTTTAAATCTTCTAATTGATTAATGGCATCTAAAATTTTTGCTTTTTCAGACTCATCATCAGAGTTATCATAGTCTTCTTGTAATCGCGCAATTTCATCTTCAAACTCTGTTTTAGATTCAAAATTTCTTGCTTTAATTAATGATTCATTCAACCCAGCTAAATCTGCGTATTCTCCGGCAATATCATTTTCCTTAAAGACCAAATTTGCCTCAGTTACATCAGACTTAAAATCATTATCCTCAACAAGGTATTTAACTTTTAATTTTTGCGTATTGGAAATGTCAGCCATATTTTCTGGCGTTCTATTCTCATTGTCTTTAATTGTTGAAGCTGCTTTTGCAAGGTCAATAAAAGATATGTTTTCAGATTCATACCTATCCAATTTGCCTTTATTTCTAATGATTTCATCTTCAACAACAGCTAAATCACTTTCAACATCTTGAATTTTTTGTTCAATAGCTTCCTTATCTTTTTTCTTTTTGGTATTAATTAAGGTTTCATTGAGACTAATTTTTTTAGAATTTAAGGCTCTTTGCTGCGCATCTAAACTAGAAATGACATCTAATATTTCATTTTTCTCTTTCTTTTGAACATTGCCTTCATTTTCTAAATTATCAATTATATTTTCTTTAGACTTACTTGTGGCTTCTGCTAGAGCACCTGCATGTCCACTAACAAATTCAACAAAACTTTCACGGTCGTTTTGATCCACAGCTTTGATGTTAGTTAATGCAGTATTTGCAGAAGTTAATTTCTTTTGATTACTTCTAATTTCTTCCTCTATCTGTTCACCAGCAGCAAGCAACTCTCCTGCTTCTGTATTTAACGCTACAGCTTGCTGTGTTAGCTTATAGGCCCTTGTCAATTTATCATTTTTAGTGGCTGCGTCTGTTTCATTTTGTGCCTCACTAATTAATGATTTAGCATCTGCTATTTTCGCTTTTGCATCATTTTGCTTTTTAGTTGCCAAATTGTGAGCAATTAATGAGTTGGTTTTATTTTTATCATTATCAGCAGTTAAAGCTTCAATGGCATCTTCTATTATATTTTGAACATCTTCTGGCGTTGAGTAGACATCAATACCAGCATCAACAAATACTTGATCTGCATTTCTAAGTCTATCAAGGGAATCTAAATTATATTGCCCAGCATTAGGCGAAAGTTTTGCCAATTCCTGAAAAACATCAGACATGATTTCAGTTGGATTATCGAATTCTTCATCAAACAATGGTTTGACGATAACTCTTTCTAAACCTGTTTCATCATACTCATGGGTAAATTCCATTTTTAATGGTCTCAGTGTCTTTTGGTAAGGGATGGACACTTCTCCAGCATGAGCAATATCAGATTCACCAACGGTCATCACAAATTGATACTGTCCACTTTTAGGGATAGTCAATAAAATGTCACCGTTACCTGGTTTAGAATTGTAGACGCCAACTTGCTCACCTGTAATACTATTGTTAACAATAACTTCAAGTTCTCTATTACCGGGGTCAATTTCATTACTAAAACTACCTTTAATAACTGCAATTTGCATAGGTACTTTTTCAACACGGACTTTATAAACATTTAATTTTCCAGCTTGACTCTCCCTAGAAGATGAAAAATAGGCAATTCGATTGAGGCTATCAACTATGTATAATATATCATCATCAGGAGATGAAATGGCAAAATCCATATTTTCAGGTGATGAAAATGAATTGCCTTCAAGTATGACCTTACTTCTGAATACATCATAACCACCCATGGAATTGTGTCCCTTGGAAGAATAATACAAATATTTGCCGTCAGTGCTTAAATAAGGATAATCTTCATCTTGATTTGTATTCACATCACCTGCAACTTTTGTAGCTTCTGACCATTTACCATTTGGTAACATGTGTTTAACATAAATGTCCAACCCTGTTTTTCCATCTTCGCCATAACTTGAATAAAAGATGTACGGTGAATCTTTAGGATAAAAAATAATAGGCCTATGATCCATTTTTTTATCATGTTTTGTTTGAAATTCATCCGTAATAATTAAAGAGCCAGCAATATGATCTAATTGATATAATTCATAAAAGTCTTCAGCTTTAACCTCCGTCTTTTCAATCACAATCATGTCCGTGATATTGGTTAAGAGCTGCCGACCATTTTTACATGCATTGATGTTGGCCTCAATATTGTACTTCCTTTGATCGGAGGCTGACGCCATTCCTTTATACTTATTATAATAGGATAAAGCATTATTAAATTCAAAATTGAGATGATAGGCTTTTCCTAAATAAAAATTTGCCCGTGAATCTATGCCAGGGTTTTTAACAGAAAAACTCAAAAACCGAATCGCCTCTGATTTATCTTGCGAACTATACAGTAAACAGGTACCATATTTAAAATTCAGTTCATGATCTCTTGGCTCGATATTGAGCAGCTGCAAGTAAAGTTGAGTAGCTTCAATGAATTGCTCATTTTTAAACAATTCATCTGCTTCTTTTTTAATATCGTCGGTCGTCTGAGCGAATCCTATTCCTGAAGAAATTAGGGTGATAAATAAAAGTGTTATTTGCTTTATTGCTGTATTCAATTATACGTCTTTTAATCTCACATTAATATACGGTTCGGAAGCCTAAAGGTTCAAAAATAGTCAAATTTATTTTCTAGCCATCAAATAAACTTCCAAACTGCGCAAGATAAATGGATTTGGTAGAAAACTCGTAGGATAATTTTTTTTGCTTCTTCTTGTCCTCTTTAATTTCCATTAGGTAAGCTTCCAACAATTTGTCACTTGTGAAAATTTGCAATCTTGTTTCCTTTTTTATCCTTTGAAAATCGTAAAAATAATACTTGTTTCCGGGCAAGTCTATTTTATACATTAGTTTATCACCTCTATCAGAATTTTTAACAGAATACTTGATGGCAAACTTTACAGTAAAATCTTTCATAATTGGTGTGTTATATAGATTAACAATTCCAGTAATTTCTCTAGATAAAAAGGCTTTATTTCTATTGTCCCACTCAAGTCTTAAATTTGTAAAATAAATTGGCGTTTGCATTTCTTTCGGAATCCTTTTAACTTCACCTTTGATTGTATAATCTGATTTAAAATTTTCGGCAGACTTTTCATCAACTAATTCTTTAATGGATTGTTCTAAGGTAGTTCGTTTAAAATCGACCCCTGTAAGCTCTTGAGTTTCCAAAATTGCAGTACCCATCATTTCCATGGCTTTCTCATCATAATAATGAGCTAGACTCCCAGACAAGTTCATGTTTGTTTTTTGGGTCGCCATATTATATTCAATGGTACCTACGGTTTTAAGTTCAACATCAGGCACATTTATAGCTAAATCAACAATTCCATCTCCTTTCATGGAACAACTTTGAGTATGGAGACTGATATAATTTCCTTTTTCTGCACGGTTAATAAGTTTTTCAGCACTTGCAATTCTGTATTCTTTTGCTTGATCATTATACGATAATACACCAGAGGCAGTAAACAGAACTTTGTCTCCTCTATTTTCTAGAGATGATAGGAACGCTGGGTAGACACCTAGACTGTCATAATCACTCGTATTTCGAAGTATTATACCTACAGCAATATCTTTTCCATCAAGGTCTTTCATATTATCATTTACAGGAATCTGAATATTATTAGGATCAATATCAGCTCTAAACTTCATCCAGTTTTTAGCAAACTGATTACAATCATGATTTATTCTGGTTGCACCGTCAAAATCAAGAAATTGAGAAGACGCCTTCAGGTTAACGCTTCCGTAAAAATCAAATTGAGCACTCAACTTAAATTGCTTGTCCTGAGTTATCTTACCAGTTGCCACAGTTTGATAAGCAGTATCTAAATTGACTTTGTCAAAATGAATCAATTGTTCAGTTTTCTTATCGTCTATATATTTATAGTCGCCATTGGCTTCATAATCTCTCCGTGCTTTAATTTCAACATGTGCCTCAATAATAGTATGATATTTTGTAATGAAATTGGCAATAATAGTTGCTTTTTCAAGCGGATCCATCTTTGCTTTTTTCCGAATAATTATTTTACTATCTATAGGCTTAATCCTAGCATCAGCTACATCAATATAATCCACTTTATCACAATTTAATATTTTCGATTTAATATCGAACTGTGCTTTTGGTGATCTAAAATTAAGTGAATCTTGTTTGTCATTTATTGAAAAGAAATTTGATTCTGCAATATCAAGATCAGAATCAATATTTAAGTTATCCTGTTCCTTTTTCTCCATCCCTAAGATGTCATCATCCATCAACCAGGTGAATACATCCATATAACAGATGTATTCATTTTGCGGAAATTCAACAATTGAAGTACCATCATTACTCTCAAAACGACCTTTACGATCTTTAAAATCAACATGGCCATTGACATTGTTTGTTGCAAAGGTGATATCTTCCATATTGGCAATTGTGTCAATATCTGCTAAATTAAAGTCAGATGTATCAGTATCTATTACATGTTGTTTAAAATCAAATAGCCGCGACTGGAATTCGGCTTTACCAAAATATGTCGCGCCATAGCCAGTCATTCCATTAGGTGTCAATTTGGTAGTCCCTAACATCATCACTTCATTATTATATAAACGCATGCTCTCTGTTTTCGTTTGCGTTTTTAATATCTTACTCTTCGGTATATAAGTTACCATAGCGTTATTGGCTATCACATCCGGCACGTCAATGCCATCAGCCAAAGATTGTGACCGATTCCTAAAGGTTGAAATCCCCATTGTTGAATCAGCAAAGAAAATAAAGTCTTCGCTTTTTGTATTAGAAGTTAAAAAATTGATTTCCCCTGAGCCTCTTAAGCCATTATTACTTAATCTGATATCATTCTTATACTTGGCATCATTACCATAAAAGCGATACCCTTCATCTGGTGCCTTTGTTTTAAACCCAAATGAATAATCTTCCTGAATTCTTAACGGTTCTCTAAACAAAGGGAAAATACCTGACGACCTCAATTGTCCTTCAAATGAGACGCTGAAATCATTAAAATTATCTAAACTATCAAATGAAAATGGATCCATTTTAAAATAGAAGGTTGCACTATCATAAGTCCCATTAAAAATGGACTTATCATTATAATAAATATAGGCGTTTTGGTCAGTTGAAAGAATAGGATAGTCTGTGATTTTTCTATTATTCCCTGACTTGTTCCTAGCATCATCAATTTTGAGTTCCCCTACAAATCCTGAAATATGTGATTGCATTGGAATTAAATTTTGACTTCCTCCAAAAATTGGCTTAACGCGAAGCAGTGCAGCATCTACTTCTGAGAGATTAATTTTAAAATCATTATAGTCAAATTTACCTTCTTTAACGTAAATTTCAACTTTACCAGCAATAACAGCACCACCAAAAATAAAGTCCCGATTGGCTTTCATGATCACTTTGCCACTATCTGGAAACACCACTACTGATTGGGTTTCGGACAATGTAATTGGCTCAACTTCATTTAATGCAAGATCTAAAGTTGACAAATTTATCGTTCCAAAATCCTGATTTTTTTGTTTTCTTCTATTGAGACGATCGGCTCTAGCATTTAAATAGGAAGCATCTCTATTTTCTGATCCATCAGGGTTTGTTTCTGACAATTTTTGAATTGGGTTGAAATCAGAAATAAAAACGATATCATCATAATCACTTTTGCCTGCTCTGGCATCTATGTATTTTTTTGTCTTAGGCAAAAGCGTAATCATTTTACTATTTGAATCGTAACTGATAAAACCATGGTTAGATAAATCAAGAATTATAGGAATGACCTGCTCTGTGGTAACTCCCATGTAATTAGCAACCTCTCTTACTGGAAAGGTTTCTTTATCGAATTTATAGAAATACCCATAAGCAGCCACCAAAGGATGCACCTTACTCATCCCTTGTAATTGACTGTATAACTGAGGACTAAAGTATTCTTTCGATTCAAATTTAGCCTGTTTATTATTAGTTCCAAAATTCCACTCCAAATTTAATCTTCCTGTTGTTTTATACCAAACTAAACGGTCAACATACATGTCAATATTATGATAGGAATCAGAAAAAGGAGCCTGGGCTAACCCTTTCTTGTCTCTTGAAAAATCAACACTTTCATTATTATACTTTAATATCAATCCCGGATGATAAATTGAATCATTTGTACCAATATAAATAACTGACCTACAGTTTTCAGAATACACACCTTTTTCATTAATTGTAAAACGCATGGCGCTAGTCTTAATGAATGATTTACTATTTCTAAAGAATATTAAACTTGCGGGTTCATTACCAAACCCTACTCCTGTAAAACTTGCCCCTTTAAGTGAAAAACCACCAACATAATCAATGTCTGGTAGAATACTTTTTTTAACTATTTTTTTACTAAATGAAACAAACTGTGGGTAACTGAATTCATTATTCCTGTGCAGTGCCTGTGCTTGATCAATAAACGATCCATCCAATGGTTTTTCGTAGAAATCAGAATGAACGGTTGCACTATCACTACTAATTTTCGTTCCCTTTAGCGTCATAGTATAGTCTGTAATAGACACAAAGTTTTTATCAGCTTGCAAACCAGTTTTAGCCCAATTTACTGTTCCGCCTCTACCAGTCCATTTTTTAATTAGGGGCTGAAAATCTCCTGTAGTTTCATAAATGACTACGGAATCAACATACTTATCAGTTCTTTTTGATTGTGTTTTGTTCAAAACATAACAATACAAAGTGACTTCATTAAAAATAATCTCAGGTTTATTTTTAATGAAATCGAATTGGTAATCACCTCCTCTTACGCCCCACAAATGCTTCTGATTACTATAAATTGTACCATCAGAAAATAATCCAGAACATGTTTCAATAAATTCTTTGAACGACTTCGCTTTTTTAGATTTTAACAATTTATCTATGGTTGCATGCCATGATTCAAAACTTGATTCTGGCTGATTATTTTTCACAAACCCATAAGCAGAAAATAGATATCCATGTAAATCAGGAAACGCGGCTAACCCTTTACTTGAAATTAGATTAGATGTGTTTACAACTTTTGATTGATAGGCAGGCGAAAAATCATTTAGCCAAACGGGGGTAAACACCTCTATAAATTCTTTCGTTTTAACCCTATTGGAAGATGACAAATATTTATCCACCTCTTTAAGAAATGTCTCTGGATGATTAGAAAAAACTTGAGCATTCGCTCCAAATCCTAAAAAAATTATAAGAAGTATTAAAATCGTTTTCATCTTCAATTAATTTATTGTTTTACAAATTCCAAAAGGGCCCATTCATCTTTGCTAAATTCCTTTTCAAAAATAAAGCCATGTTTTTTCGCAGCCAATACCAAATCGTTAATATCTGTTGTAAAAAAACCGCTAATCAATAATTTAGTCCCCACTATTGACGAAAGCGCATATTGTTCAAATTGAGCTAACAGTACATTTTTATTGATATTTGCTATAATTACATCAAATTGTTTATTTGCAATAAGGAGATGAGTTCCTAAGGCAACATCAACTATGGAACAATTATTTAATTGGCAGTTTTCAATGGCATTACGGTATGACCATTCATCAATGTCCGGTGCAAATATTGAGGCAGCACCCAATTTTTCGGCAAGAATTGCTAAGACACCTGTTCCTGTCCCCATATCAAGTACCTTTGCCCCCTTAAGTGCTAGTGTCAACATTCTTTTAGAGGCTAACCATGTTGTTTGGTGATGCCCAGTACCAAAAGACATTTGAGGTTGAATTATAATTTTTAATTGATGTGTGATATCTTGATTATGAAAGGGGGCTAAAATTGCCAAACTATCACCGACGTACACTGGATCAAAATGTTTTTCCCACTCCGCATTCCAGTTTTGATCTTTAATGGTTTGAATAGAATAATCACTGATATGGTTTTTAAACTCTGTCAGACAAACCAATTGAGACTCTTTGTAATTATCCTTTGGAATATAAGCCTTTAGCACTTTTTTTTTTTCAGTAAAGCTTTCAAATCCTTCATTAGATAGATAGGTGATTACAATTTCCATCCAAGGGATTGTAGATTTAAATGCGATATGTACCTCAATATATTCCACTAATACAACATGCTTATTTTTGCGAATGCTTCAGCCTCTAGTGAAGCCCCTCCAATTAGACCGCCATCAATATCGGTTTGTGCTAATAGTTCATTAGCATTATCTGGCTTCATACTTCCACCGTAAAGTAACGGTATAGCCTTAGACACTTTTTCGCCATAATTTTTTTCTAACCTCAGACGAATTAATTTATGAATTTCTTGTGCTTCAGCAGCAGTTGCGGTCTTACCAGTGCCGATTGCCCATATAGGTTCGTATGCAATTATTATCTTGCTAACTTCTTCGGCTGATAAAGTAAAGACAACATCTTCAATCTGTTTCATTACAAACTCCTTAAACACATTGCTTTTTCTAACCTGTAACTGCTCCCCGCAACAGAATATTGGGGTAAGACCTTCTTTTAAAAGCGCTTTAACTTTTTGCAAAAGGAATTTATTGTCTTCCTCAAAATAATCTCTTCTTTCTGAGTGACCAACAATGACATACTCTACACCTAAACTCTTTAACTGAGTTGGCGAAGTCTCTCCAGTATACGCACCTGCATTTTGTGAAAAGGTATTTTGTGCACCCAACTTAATCCAATCATTTGATTTTAATAATTCATGAAATACACTTAAATAAGGCATTGGTGGACAAACTACAATTTCTGCATCAGAATTAAAGTCATCTTTAAGCTTTGCAATTTCTTGCAATAGGGATTTTGCTTCAGCATAATCCAAATTCATTTTCCAGTTACCTATGATTAATTTTTTAGCCATTCTATTATTTCAATTTTTCTATTATATCATTAAAATTAGGAATACTTCTGCTTCCCCATTTGTCGATTACAGTTCCTTTTTTCAACAAAACTAATCCTGGGTTTGATCGCACAATAATCTTTATCTCTGTACCATCCATTGACAATACTGGCGCGTCAAATTCAAACTTGGATTTAAAATCTACAATCTGATAATCAGCAGCAGGCGTCAAAATAAAAAACGGAATACCCGTTGATACCGCTTGTTCATAAATCGTCCTAACATCTTCTACTCCTGAACTATAAACATGTTCGATATCTCTTACGGTCATTAAAATAACTTCGTCAAGACTTAAAACGTATCCTGTTAAATCAACTTTGAATCTTGAATCTTGATCAATCAAGCCCATGAATGGTTCGGTGAGTTTTGAATAAAAAATTGTATCAGGACTCAATACAGTATCAAAAACATAAGGGATATAATCATAAATACCAATGGTGTCAACACGATAAAAATTTGATTCTATTACAATTTGCTCTTGGTAATACTCCTCAAACGACTCACTTAAAATGGAATCAATTAAAGGGTGTCCTTTTTGTTCATCTGTCAAGTTTTCGTAATCTGTAGTCAATACAAAATCTGAAATCGGTGGATCAATTCCAGCTTTGATCAGTTTTGGCTCTCGATCAACAAAGTCCCAGTTGCCATTCCCATATTCCTCATATTCATCCATGGCAAATCGGCGATCTTCTCCACTTTCTTTATTTTTATAAATAAAAACATAATCATAAATGGCAGCTTCGCCTTTATTCATTTCATCAGTGATATTATTACCTACAGCGTAGGCTCTATAATCCTTTACTGGCAAATAAAGCGTGGTGTACATGGCAAAAAAGAAAGAAATAATAGCCACATAAATAGCCATTTTCCATGGTTTTTTGAGACCACCAAGATTCATATTACCGAATATGAACGCACCTAATAAGGCAAATACGTAAAAAATAATTGGAAAGTACCATCCAAATACCCAGGAAAAAAAGATCACCACTAATAAGGCACCTGGTACCATGGTCCAATTTTGTTGGTAGGTATTCAATTCAATTTTCCATTGGTTGATAAAAATAATGATGACGAAATAAAATAAAACAATGTCTTTCCAAAAAGATTCGTAAGGGGTTAATGAGCGACCTACAGATCCTTTTAACGCATCTCCAAAGCAACCACAATCGGTTACACAATCTCGACTTAAAACACCCTGTTGTTCTGGTGTTAACTCTACACCTTCAGCCACTAATCCCTTAAGCATTTCTGCCGTTTCAACACAGCTAGATGTAAAAAAGGTCAACCATGTAAAGAACCCCATCATAAGCACTAAAAGCCATGATGTTAACTTAATTTTTCCACCAACAATAACAGCTACTCCTAGCACAATTTCTGCAATACAAACTAAAATCGAAATTTGAAGTGTATAATCCTCAAAAACACCAAAGAAGGGAAAGTCATAAGCCAAACCACTTGGCGAAAAATATTCTTCTAGCTTGAAAGCAAAGCCCCAAGGATCATTAGCCTTAACCAAACCAGACACAATAAACAATCCACCAACAAAGGCCCTAGCTACAAATGAAAACATAAATAGCCCCTTTAACGCAACAAGGGCAGCTATACCAATAATGAAGCAACTAAAACCAATTGTGTTGTAAATCCACATACTTGCACCAGCGCTTTCATGAAAACCTTTTGCAATAAAATAAACACCAACTACATTGAATAGAATTCCTAAAATATTAAGCAACATTGACCTGCCTTCAACTTCAATTTTGTTTTCTCTTAAACTCATATTTATTCATTTATTTAACTTCAGCCATTTCACCTAACTTAATAAGGGCAAAGACTGCATAATTTAACATATCGTGATAATTGGCATCAACACCTTCAGAAATCAAAGTAATCCCTTGATTATCTTCGATTTGTTTAGTTCTTAAAATTTTCATCATGATCATATCGGTAAGTGAGGACACACGCATATCACGCCAAGCTTCACCATAATCATGATTTTTTTTCATCATTAACTCAAAAGCTTCATTTGATAAAGCATCATATTTTGCAATAGCTTCATCAGCAGAAATTTCAGCACCATTTGCACCAAGTGAAAGTTGAATCAAACCTATGACACAATAATTGACTATGGCTATAAATTCATCCTCAATAGCTTCACCTACTTTATTGACGCCCGTCTCTTGAATCGTTCTGATACGTTGTGCTTTAATAAATATCTGATCAGTTAAGGAACTTACCCTTAAAATTCGCCATGAAGTGCCGTAATCCTGTGCTTTTTTAGCAAAAATAGCTCTGCAGGTTTCAATAACTTTTCTATATTGGTCAACTGTTTTTGACATATTAGTTTTACGAAATGTATTCAGCCGTGAAAGATACTATTTTTAGTCCAGATTTTAGTTTGAATTTTAAAGGTAATTTAAGAGTTTATAAACAACCCATTGTTATGGGTATTATTAATTCGACACCTGACAGTTTCTATCTGGAAAGTAGAGTTGACTCTACAAAGAATCTTTTATCAAGAGTTGAACAAATGATTAACGAAGGCGTTGAAATAATTGATATCGGTGGATACTCCTCTCGTCCAGGAGCAGCTCACATCTCTATTAACGAAGAAATAGACCGAGTCTCAAGTTTAATTCAAAACGTAAAATCTGAATTCCCTGACTGTTTAATTTCTATTGACACATTTAGAGCTGAAGTTGCAGAAATTGCCATATCAGCAGGTGCTGATATGATTAATGATATTTCTGGTGGACAAGCAGATATTGAAATGTTCAATATAGCGGCCAAAAACAGCGTTCCTATCTGTCTCATGCATTTAAAAGGGACACCTCAAAACATGCATCTGAGTACCGATTACAATAATCTCATTTCTGATTTATTATCATATTTTTCAACTCAGATTAAACTTGCTAAACAAGCAGGTATTAAAGATATTATTATTGATCCTGGTTTTGGATTTAGCAAAACATTAGATCAAAATTATCAACTTGTCAATATGTTAGAACAATTCAAGTTATTTAACCTTCCAATATTAATAGGTGTTTCTAGAAAATCAATGTTATACAAACTTCTGGAATCAACCCCTCAAGAAGCACTTAACGCTACCACAGCATTACATATGCTCACTTTAATGAAAGGTGCAAAATTATTGAGGGTTCATGATGTTAAAGCTGCATACGAAACCATACAAATATTTTCTAAATCCAATTCATATTAACTCTTAATTACCTTTTGTTTTTACTAGCCATTTGTGGGTCCAGAAGAATTTGCAGGTGCATTCCCTTCAGGTTTTGACTTGATAGTACCTTTAATTCTAACAACTTTGCTTGGTGCATTTGTTGCATTTGAAATAATAGTCACAGATTTATTTATAGTACCTGTTCTTTTGGTATCATACTTCACATTAATTTCAGCTGAAGCACCAGGAGCAATTGGTTCTCTTGGCCATGTTGGCACGGTACATCCACACGTTTTTTTACAATCTGAAATAATTAAAGGTGAATTTCCAGTATTTGTAACAACAAAAACACAACTCCCATCAGCACCATTCTCAATAGTACCATAATCATGAATGTTTTTATCAATTGATATTATGGGCCCATTGACTACTTCGTTCGGAGACGTCTCTTCAACTTGTGCTTTTGCTTCTAAACTAACCACTCCTGAGTATGTTAACAGGAGTAAAATAATTGTCTTTTTCATTTTTATAAGTTTTATATTATTATAATCTAATGTATCAACAATATCTCAGTTAAATAAAAGTTTAACAGTTCATTAACACGATTGTGAAACCTATGAATAAAGGAATGAAAAGAAATTTAGTTTAGCGATAATCAAGAAGTTAATTTATGTAAGAAAAGACCAAAATTTTATTCTTCTTTTTGGTTATTTTTTGGAATGACGACTACTTTAATTTTCAACTTTGTAATTGATTTCTTTGCATTAGAATGAATGGCAATAACCCTACTTTGATATCCGTATTTATCATTAGTATCAAAAGTCACTTTTATTTTACCTTTTTGCCCTGGTAAAATTGGGTCCTTAGGTAATATAGCCTTAGTACAAGAACAAGCAACCTTATAATTTGAAAAAATTAAAGGTTTATTTCCAGTGTTTTCATACTCAAAATTAGTTGTTAATTGTACACCCTCTTTTGTGTCAGGAAATGAATAAGTGTCCTCGTAAAATGAAAGTACCGCTCCATCTTTGTCAGACGGAACGGCACCAATAGCTATTATGATCGCAAAAAATAGCTTCATCAATTCGATTAACCGTTAGCAGGTCCACCAGAATTTACTGGAGCAGTACCAGCTGGCTTAGGCTTAACCTCCCCTTTAATTCTTACAACTTTTCTAGGCTCATTACTAGCGTTAGATGTAATTGTAACTGATTTATTAATTGGACCAGTTCTTTTTGTATCATACTTTACATTAATTTCAGCTGTAGCACCTGGTGCTATCGGCTCTTTTGGCCAAGTAGGTACAGTACATCCGCAAGACCCTTTAGCATTAGAAATGATTAAAGGAGCATTTCCTGTATTAGTTACAGTAAATACGCATACGCCATTTGCGCCGTTTTCAATTGTGCCATAATCATGTTCATTTTTATCAACGCTGATTACAGGACCATTAAGTACTTCCTGAGTTGCTTCTTCTTGTGCTGCAGAATGAGTATTAAAACCAACAACAGCTACACTTAATAATAATAAAGATAATAGTGCTTTTTTCATAATGTTTAATTTTTTTCTTTGAAACAAATATATCAAATCTATTCTCACAATTTTTAAACTTTAACAAATCGTTAACATTTTTTATTTTTTGTGCTTTTATAATGTAAATCTTAATTCAATTCCATTATCTTTATGTTAGAATGAAAAGATAAAAACCTATCTCTCGATTTGAACTACTAAAGATTTTGATACCTAACTAATATTAAATGAACACAGTCCCAAATAGTGATCTTACTATAGCACTCAAAAAATTTTTTGGATTTGATGCTTTTAAAGGATTTCAAGAACAAATTATAAAGAATGTACTAGATGGCAAAAACACATTTGTCATTATGCCAACTGGTGGTGGAAAGTCTATGTGCTATCAATTACCGGCACTAATGTCAGAAGGTACGGCTATCATAGTTTCTCCATTAATCGCTCTTATGAAGAATCAAGTGGATGCTATTCGAAATGTTAGTGAAACTGATAATGTAGCTCACTTTCTAAATTCGTCGCTAAATAAAACTGAAATTAAAAAAGTAAAGGAAGATGTTACTAATGGTTATACAAAATTATTATATGTTGCACCTGAGTCATTGACTAAGCAAGAAAATATTGAATTCTTAACTTCTGTCAAAATTTCATTCTTTGCGATTGATGAAGCGCATTGCATTTCCGAGTGGGGACATGATTTCAGACCTGAATATAGGCGATTGCGAGAAATTTTCGAAGCCATTAGCGAAGTTCCTATTATAGCTTTAACAGCTACTGCTACAACTAAAGTACAATATGATATTCAGAAAAATTTAAACATGCTGGATGCCACTATTTTCAAGGCATCATTTAATCGGGATAACTTATTCTATGAAGTATTACCTAAAATTGATGTAGAAAAACGGATTATTCAGTTTATTAAAAAGCGAGAGGGTTTATCTGGAATCATTTATTGCTTAAGCCGAAAAAAGGTAGAGGAAATTGCTGAAATTTTACAAGTTAATGGTGTTAACGCACTTCCCTATCATGCTGGACTTGATGCAAATTCGCGGGCCAAGCACCAGGATATGTTTTTGATGGAAGATATTGATGTCATTGTTGCTACCATTGCCTTTGGGATGGGTATTGACAAACCAGATGTTCGATTTGTCATCCATCATGATATTCCTAAAAGTCTGGAATCTTACTATCAAGAAACTGGTAGAGCTGGAAGAGACGGAGGAGTTGGACATTGTTTAACTTTTTATAGCTATAAAGACATTGAAAAACTAGAAAAATTTCTGCATGGCAAACCAATTGCGGAACAAGAAATCGGCAAACAGTTACTGCATGAAACAGTTTCTTATGCAGAAACCTCGGTTTGTCGTCGAAAATACATTTTGCATTATTTTGGGGAAGCCTTTGATGAGGCAGGCTGTGATAAGCATTGTGACAATTGTAAGAGCCCTAGAGAGAAGGTTGAAGGCAAAGATGAAGTTAGACTCTTTTTACAAGCTGTTCAAGCATTAAAAGGCATGCAAAAGGCAAAATATATCTGTAATTTCTTATCTGGAATTCAATCATCCGATATTATTGCTTACAAACACGATATTCTACCACTCTTTGCTGCTGGTAAAGCTCATGATGTTGTATTTTGGAATGCAGTATCCAGACAATGTTTGGTGGCAAATTTGCTAACCAAAGAAATTGAAAGTTACGGCACCTTAAAATTGACCGAAGAAGGCAGAGAATTTATAAAAAACCCTGTATCTTTTACTTTATTAAAAGAACATAATTACAGTTCTGCAGAAGGTGACGATTACATCAATAGTTCAAAAAATGGTGGGCAACTATCAGCAGATGAAGTCCTTTATAAAATGTTACTTGATTTAAGAAAGAAATTATCTCAACAAAAAAACATTCCACCATTTGTCATTTTCCAAGAACCCTCATTACAAGATATGGCTATTCAATATCCTATCACCAGTGAAGAATTAATGAACATTGTAGGAGTTGGTCAAGGAAAAGCAATGCGGTATGGCAAACCTTTTTTAGAGCTCATTAAGCAATATGTAACTGAAAACAAAATTGATAGACCACAAGATTTTGTTGTAAAATCTTTAATCAATAAATCTGGACTAAAAGTCCACATTATTAAAAATGTAGATATTAAAATGCCTCTTGACTCTATTGCTAGCTCCCATGGTAAAGAAATAGATGATATTATAGTTGAAATTGAGGCAATTGTAGCTTCTGGCACAAAAATAAATATTGACTATTATATAGATGACTTAATGGATGAGGATGAGCAAGAAGAAATTTATGACTACTTTAAGGAGGCAAATACAGACGACCTAAAAGAGGCTTTTGAAGAGTTTGATGGCGACTACGACGAAGAACAACTAAGATTAATGCGAATTAAATTTATGTCAGAGATGGCCAATTAATAAATAATTAAACTAAAAAATGATGAAAAATTTTAAACTTATATTGGGACTTGTTCTTATAACAATTACAGTAATCAGCTGTCAAAAAACACCAGTAGCGAGCTTTACATTAGTGAATACCACAGTAAAAACTGGAGAGATCGTTCAGTTTACAAATACCTCTGAAAACGGTCTGAGATATGAATGGGATTTTGGTGATGGCGAATCTTCAACGATTACGTCGCCAACACACATCTACTATAGACCTGGAGAGTATACGGTTACCTTATATGCCTTTTCTAAATCAGGCAAGAAAAGTCATATGACTTCCATGACCATTTCAGTAGGTACATTTTGGAGAGGAACAAAAACTACATTTACAAAGGCTGATGGTGCAGATTGGACCTTAGCAGGCAATCAAGATCGACTTACTGACAATGTATGGATTACTAGACAAAATCAGCAAGGACTTTTCAATATTGCCAATGAAGACAGCTATAATGGTATAGGACCTTCAGATACCGAATGGGCATTGGGAAGCTTTGATGAGATTCATAGCCTATCTTTTTCAAACTGGGTAAGTACTGTCCAAGGGACACCTCCAAATTCGGTAGGTATTAATATGGTTTTGCACCTCATATCTGAAGATATTTACATTGAAATAAAATTTACTAGTTGGGCTTCAGGTGGACAAGGCGGACAAGGTGGTTTTAGTTATGAGCGATCTACAAAATAATGGATTTTACTGATAATAATTTTGGTAAAATCAAAGATAGCCCATAACCCAATAAACACTGTAACCAACCCACTCGTGTAATAGGCTATTCCATGATGTAAAATTGGAGGCATTTGGCGCCAAATATTGATCCCAACTAATGCCTTGTGTTTTATAGTGATCAGTGGAAAAAGTAGACAGATTATTAAAACCTACTTTTTCAAAGCAAGCTTTGCTTCTTGGCATATGAAGTGCCGAAGTCACTAGTAGAACTGATGGATCTGAAAGGTGTTGATCTAATATTTTTTTAGATTCAATTGCATTTTCATGTGTGTTTTTTGACTTTACCTCAACCAATATATCTGATGATGGAATCCCTTCATTAGTTAGAACGGCTTTAAATTGGGCGGCCTCATGAAGACCATTCTCACTTATAAAACCATTGTCACCAGAAATTAAAATTTTATCTACTTTTCCCAGATGATATAGATGTAATGCCTGCCAAATTCTATCCCCCCCTCTCCTTATACTTAGCCGATCATGTTTTTTGTCAAACTCAGCCATTCCTCCTAAAACAACGGCAACATCATAATGACCAACAGCATCAATATTCTGTCCTTCATCCTCCCATAACCCAGCAACAAAAGTGAAAATGGCAGTATTGGAAAAAATCAATAAAATGATAATTCCCCATTTAGTTAAAATACGTCTATCCATCTTATGTCTAAACAAATAAGCTAAAAAAAAACAAAGCATTGCCCAAAAAAAAGGTTGGGTAAAAATTGAAAGTATTTTTGAGAGAATAAAAAACATTTGAATGATTATATTTGCCTAAAATAATCATAAAATAAACAAACTATGCCTGAAAATTTAAATACAGTAACTGAAAAATCATCCTCATTTAACGTTGATTGGATTTTAGACAAATCAATTGAGTATGGAACGCAATTATTAATAGCAGTTGTCATCCTGGTAGTAGGCTTATTTATTGTCAAAAGAATCTCTAAATTATTTGCAAAATTAATTGACAAGAGAGGAATTGATAAATCTCTAGGATCATTCCTTGGAAGTATGATAGCAGTCAGTTTAAAAATATTGGTTGTCATTACTGCTCTTACCAAACTAGGACTTGAAATGACTTCTTTTGTTGCGTTATTGGGTGCTGCCGGTCTAGCCATTGGTATGGCTTTTTCTGGTACATTAAGCAATTTAGCTGGCGGTGTAATGATTTTGATTTTCAGACCATATAAGGTTGGAGATTTCATTGAAGCTCAAGGTGAAATAGGACACGTCAAAGAAATTGGGATTTTCAATACTATTTTATTAACTCTTGATAATAAGACAGTTATTGTTCCAAATGGTGCTATGGCAAATGGCAACATGACTAATTATACTATGCAGCCAAAACGCCGTGTTGACTTTACAGTTGGTATTGCATATGGAGACAACTATGATACAGCCCATGAAACGCTAAAAAAGTTCATTGATGAAGATGACAAAATTTTAAAAGAAGAGAACAATTTTATTGGATTGGTTGAACTAGCTGACAGTTCAGTAAACATTGCCTTAAGAGTTTGGTGTAAAACTGAACATTATTGGGATGTTTATTTCAAGATGAATGAGCGCATTTATAAAGAATTCGGAGGAGTTGGTTTAAATATTCCATTTCCGCAAATGGATGTACATGTCAACCAACAATAAAATATTTGTTTATATTTAAATCAATTATTTTAAAACTAACTAATAAATTAAAAAATTATGTGGAAAGAATTTAAAGCATTCATCATGACTGGCAATGTTATAGACTTAGCTGTTGCTGTCCTTCTTGCAGGTGCCGTTGGACTTGTTGTCAAAGGGTTTGTAGGTGATATTATGATGCCATTCGTGGGTCATTTTGCTGGGGGTGTTGATTTTGCAGAATTCAAAATTATCTTATCTGAAGCGATTTTGAATGATGCTGGAGAAGTAGCAACACCAGAAAGCGCTATATACTATGGCAGATGGATCAATACTTTAATCAATTTAGTAATTGTTGGTTTTGTATTATTTATGATCACCAAAGCTTACAACAAAACGAAAAAGAAAGCAGAAGAAGCTCCTGCTGCTCCACCTGCACCATCTAATGAAGAAGTGCTATTGGGAGAAATTAGAGATTTGCTTAAAAAGTAAATATAACTTTTATCCAAAAAAATAACCTAGAGGCGAACCTCTAGGTTATTTTTTTATGAAATTGTCATTAAAAATTTTATGGTAATGTATTGATGTCATTATCCATACCTCCAATTGAACCATTTAATAACGGTGTTAAATTGATAGTAGTTAATGGACAAGTAACGAAAGTAGAATACACAATATTGTATGTATTTAACCCTGTATTAGGATCCATCTGAATCACAACTACTGAAACAAAATGGTTTTCTGGTGCATCAGCATGATATGTATCTACACCATTATATTGTGCATCTGGAACATGAATCATAGCATTCATTCCATCTAGAGAAATAAATACATCCGTAAAATTAGGATCAGAACCTGTAGGCACAATAACGTCTACATGACACATTGGAAGACCTTGAACATCAAAGTTGATCCAACCAAACTGCGGAATTGAAGCAACATATCCGGCATCATAAGGCTCTAATAATCCATCTGGCGCTCTATCATCACTCTCAAATAATTCCCAACCGTTTCCAGTGTTTTTCCAAAGTTTCATGTCTGGATTAGGATTCTCGTTTGACACATTCAAAGTCATCATATCAATCAATCTTAAACTTTCATCAGAACCAGGTAAAGTAGCATTAATAAAAAACTCACCAGCTGATATCAACATATCTCCATCAGCTGCAAGAGTAGTCATGTCCATACGTAGCATATCTGCTTTTTCGAAAATCTCAATCAATTGAATTTCAACATTACCTTGTACTAGATTTCCTGAAGCATCCAAAAAGTTATTCGCTGGAATGGTTAATACAGATCCTTCTTTTCCAGTTATAGAAATTGGAGCATTAGCATCAACAATAAACGTTTGCGTATTGTCCTCAATATTGTCTTCATAATAACTCTCTAAAGACCTGTTGTTAGTTGTTTCGTTTGCTTCGACCACATCCTTAACTAGACTTGCATCTTCTTTTTGACATGCAAATCCGCCAATTAATAATAATGCTGAAGCAATAATTACATACTTTTTCATAATATTTAAATTTTAGGTTAATAATTGCATTCAATGTTGGAAGAATAAATAAGTTTTCCTATGGCCAATCGTTGATCTGCCGATTTCAATCCATGAACGGTAATGCTCAATAGATAATAGAAAAAATGATACTGACCCAAACTTTAAAATACTGATAAACAGGTATTAAAAAACTAGACTATCAGAAAACCTTCCAAAATCCGTATGTTTCAAAGTTTATGATTCATATTTAAAAACAACATTCAGTATTTTAAGACAAGTTGCAAAGTTTTCTTTATATTCGTTTCCATGCGTCAATTTATTATTCCACTATTCCTAGTTCTTATTTGCGCTTGCCAACCGCAAGAAAAAATAAAAGCCGAAATCGAAAAAAAAGTTGACTGGGCAGAAATTAAGGAAAAGGAAGTTCTTACAATTTTAGCAGAAAATGGACCCGCTTCATTTTTTATATACAAAGGAAAGAATATGGGATACGAATACGAATTATTGCATGAATTTGCCAAAGACAATGACATTAGGATCAATGTCAAAATGGTTCAAAATCTGGATTCGATTTATAGCATGTTAAATAATTTTGAAGGTGATTTACTGGCATGCAATCTAACCATCACACCAGAGAGACAAGAAATCGTGCAATTCTCTAAACCCCATCTCACTTCAAGACAAGTATTAATCCAGAGGAAACCAGAAGGATGGCGAAAAATGAGATCTCAGCAAATTCAAGATTCTTTAATCAAAGAAGTAGAAGCCTTAAAAAATAAAACGATCCATGTTTGGAACAATTCGACCCATAGAGGACAAATCGAAAAAATTAATGAACTATTAAACCTCAATCTTAATATTGTTGCATTGGATGGTGACGTGACAACAGAAGAAATTATTCGAATGGTTAGTAAAGGTATTATCGAATATACAATAACTGACGAAAACATAGCTAAGGCCAACCAATTCTACACTCCAAATCTTGATATCAGCCTTCATTTGAGTAGTGAGGAGTCACTAGCATTTGCTGCAAGATTGCATTCAACAACATTGATTGACACCATCAACGCTTGGCTCATAGACCCTAAAAACAGATCGACTATAGGAGAAGTCCGTCGAAAATATTTCGAACGTAGGAGCTTATCAACAAAGGCAAGTAGAGAATTTTCAAGTACAATGGATGGTCAGCTTTCACCGTATGATGATATTATTCAAAAAGAATCAGAAAAATTAGGATGGGATTGGAGATTAGTTTCAGCCATTATTTATCAAGAATCAAAATTTGAAACTTATAAAATATCTTGGGCTGGTGCATTCGGTATTTTTCAATTCATGCCAGCAACTGCCGAATCATATGGTATTTCGCCATCTTCATCTGCTCAAGCACAGATAAAGGCTGGCATAAAAAAGCTAAATAAAAATTACAATCAGTGGCTGCCATTGGTTCCAGATTCAACAGAAGCCATTTATTTCACCTTAGCGACATTTAATTCTGGTCGAGCACATATTGATGATGCCCGGTCTCTGGCTGCCTATTATAGCAAAGACACAAGTACTTGGTATGGTCACGTAGACTCTATGGTTTTAAATCTTTCTAAACCAAAATACTATAGAAATCCTGTTGTTAAATACGGTTATGCCCGAGGTTTAGAAACCTACGAATACATCTACGAAATTATGGAACGTTTTGAAGAGTATAAACATGCCTTCCCTACAGAAGAAGAAAAAACAAAAACAAAAAAAACCAATTAACTCTTCACCAAATAAACTATCTAAACCGAACTATTCTTAGCATAATCCGTTTATTTTTGCATCAAAAAACTTGAGTAATTCCACTCCAATAGCAACAAAGTACAATCCTAATAAGCAATTAATAATTATTGCCGGACCAACTGCGGTTGGAAAAACTGCTTTAAGTATTGAATTAGCTCAACTCTACAACTGTCCCATTTTATCATTTGATTCAAGACAATTCTATCGTGAAATGAGCATTGGAACAGCCAAGCCCAACCCTAAGGAGTTAGCAATGGCAGAGCATCATTTTATTAATTCACATTCAATTAATCAAACCTATACATCAGGGAAATTTGAACTTGAAGCCCTTGAAAAATTAGAAAAGATATATCAATCTCATGATGTTTGCCTAGCAGTTGGCGGAAGTGGTCTTTACATCAATGCATTAGTATATGGCATAGATGCAATGCCATCAGATCAAGCTACAAGAGCTAAATGGGTTGCCATACATCAATCACAAGGTTTAATTCCTTTGATAAATTTTCTTACCGAAAAAAATCCAGAGGTTTTTGAATTTATTGATAAACAAAATCATGCCCGAATGATCCGAGCAATTGAAGTGATTGAACTATCGGGTCAAAAATTTACTGATTTTCGAAAAAATATGGCAAAGGCAAGAAATTTTACACCAATATGGATTGGCTTAGACATGGAACGAGAAATACTTTATGAGAGAATCAATCAAAGAGTAGATTTAATGATTGAATCTGGCCTAGAACAAGAGGTTGAACAACTCAATTCATTCAAAGATCATTCAGCTTTGAAAACGGTTGGCTATGCAGAATTTTTTCAATATTTCGATCAAAAAATAACACTTGATACTACTGTAGATCTTATCAAGAGAAACTCTAGGCGCTATGCAAAAAGACAATTTACATGGTTTAAAAAGAATGAAGATATTACTTGGTTTTCAGCAGAACATAAAAATAGAATTGCCTCTTTTACACAACAAAAAATTAATGAATTAAAGCAACAGTTCTAAATTTTATGCGTTTTTTTTTGGTAATTAATAATTCAATTCTAAATTTGTTACTCAATATAAATTTATTAAACGACGGGAAAGATGAATGAGAGAAACGACGAAGTTTTTTCAGAAAAAGTAAAAGCTGGAAAAAGAACTTACTTCTTTGATGTAAAAAAAACAAGAGGTAACGACTTATACCTGACTATTACAGAAAGCAAGAGAAAATACGGTAGCGAAGATTCTGATAGAGTTGAATTTGAAAAGCATAAAATCTTTTTATATAAAGAGGACTTTGAAAAATTTCAAAACGGAATGACTACTGCTTTAGATAAAATTCAAGACTTATGGGATACTGGTGACTATAAAAAACCAGAACCAAAAGAAGAATTAACTTTTGAAGAATTATAAACTTCAACAAATTATTTTGAGAGCGCCTTTAATTCACATTAGAGGCGCTTTTTTTTGTTACTGGCGCTACTTTAATCAATATTCCTATCTTTGCACGAGATATGAGTCAATACAAAAAAGTTGCCTTCTATACTCTGGGTTGTAAACTGAATTTTTCAGAAACGTCAACTATTGCGCGAAATTTTGAAAATCAAGGCTTTGCAAAGGTCGATTTTACTGATCGACCAGACATTTTTGTAATTAATACTTGTTCTGTAACTGAAAATGCAGATAAAAAATGTCGCCAAATCGTTAAAAAAGCCCTTAAAATAAATCCAAATGCTTTTGTGACCATGATAGGTTGCTATGCACAACTCAAACCACAAGACATTGCCAATATTGAAGGTGTAGATTTGATTTTGGGAGCCAATGAGAAATTTAATATTCTGGATCATATCCATGAAACCGAAAAGCTTGATCAAACGAAAATTGAAAACGAAAACATCAAAGAAACAACTGATTTCGTTCCATCTTTTAGCTTTGGAGACAGAACGCGATCGTTTTTAAAAGTACAAGATGGCTGTGACTATTTTTGTACCTTTTGTACAATTCCTTTGGCCAGAGGTAAAAGCAGAAATGCTACAGTAGCTGAAACGATTGTTGAAGCTAAAAAAATTGCGAAAACAGATATCAAGGAAATTGTATTAACTGGTGTCAATATTGGTGATTTTGGTCAAAATGAAGGTGAGAATTTTTTCGACTTGATTCAAGCACTAGACGAGGTAAAAGGTATTGAACGTTACCGTATATCATCAATTGAGCCTAACCTACTTAACACAAATATTATTGAATTTGTGGCTAAATCAAAACGTTTTTTACCACATTTTCACATCCCATTGCAATCAGGATCAAACACACTGCTTAAAGCCATGCGCCGAAAGTATTTGAAAGAACTTTATGCTGAGCGCGTTGACGCTATTAAGTCTTTAAATCCTGATACCTGTATTGGTGTTGATGTTATTGTTGGCTTTCCTGGTGAAACAGACGAAGAGTTTATGGAAACTGTCAATTTCATTAAAGATATTGATGTCTCCTATCTTCATGTTTTTACTTATTCTGAAAGGGCAAATACTACTGCCCGAAAAATGGCAGATTCAGTGCCAATTCCAATTAGAAAAGAACGTAGTCAACAACTACATATTCTTTCAAATAAGAAAAAACGAAGCTTCTATGAATCACAATTAGGGAAAACAAAGTTTGTTCTTTTTGAAGGTGAGGAAAATGAAGGTGTAATGTATGGTTTTACTGAAAATTATGTCAAAGTTAAAACTGAATTTAATGCCAATTTGATCAATCAAATAGTTGAAGTCAAATTAACTGAAATTGATAGAGACGGGGTTGTCAAAGTTGAATTTAATTAGACATATTCTTCTTTGACCCGTATTTTCGACATTTTTATCAATTTATTTGTATTTTTCTATCCACCAATGACCGCTATTCGCAGATAAGAATTATTTTTACGCAAAATTTATTAAGCATGAGTAATACTTTCCATAAATTAACAATTAAAGCGGTCATTCAAGAAACATCTGATACTGTTTCTATTTTGTTCGATATGCCTGATTCACTAGGTAGCCAGTTTTCCTTTAAAGCAGGCCAATACCTAACGTTAAAAGCCATGATAAATGGTGAGGATGTCAGAAGATCATATTCATTAAGTTCTGCACCACATGAAAATGAATGGAAAGTGGGTGTCAAAAAAGTTGAAAATGGAAAATTTTCGACATATGCTCAAACTTTAAAAGCAGGTGATCAACTTGAAGTGATGGCACCACAAGGCAATTTTACGCTAAAGTCAAATGATGTTAAGCACTATGTGCTTTATGCTGCCGGAAGTGGAATTACACCAATGATTTCTATTACCAAATACATCCTGAACCAAAATGAAAGCACGGTCACTTTATTCTATGGCAATAGAACTGTATTAGATACAGTTTATAAAGCTGAATTGGATGAAATGGTAAAAAACAATTCAAATTTTAGATTATTCTATATTTTAAGTCGTGAAGATGGTGATTCAAGTTTACATACTGGTAGAATTGATAGTCAAAAGATTAAAGAATTATATGATGAATATTTATCTCAAACACAAATCAATGATGTATATTCTTGCGGACCTGAGCAAATCATCCATGCTGTAAATGACTTTTATACTGAAAAAGGATTAGCTAAAGAAAATATTCATTTTGAACTATTTACAACACCTGTATCTGATGATGCAGCTATAGTAAGCGCACAGCCTAACGAAATTCCTGACATTACAAGTTCTGTGACTATTATCATTGATGATGAAGAGTTTGATTTTAATTTAGAGTCAAAAGGCAAAGATATTTTACAAGCTGCTCAAGATGCTGATGCTGACGTTCCCTTTTCTTGTAAAGGAGGTGTTTGTTGTACATGCAGGGCTAAAGTTATAGAGGGGAGAGCGGTTATGGATTTAAATTATGCGCTAGATCCTGAAGAGGTTGAAGAAGGGTTTATTTTAACTTGCCAAGCCCACCCTGCCACAGAAAAAGTGGTCATTTCCTTTGACGAATACTAGACCCTATGAAGAATATAGTTATTATTGGTGCAAGCAGAGGTATAGGGAAAGCTCTTGTCACTTTGTTGTCAGAATCTCACCAAGTATTGGCTATTTCGAGAAATCAGGAAAAACTAATTTCACTTAAAACAGAACTTAAGAAACAGCATGTTTACATTGCTCGAATTGACATTTCAAAGGATACTGCGAAAGATGAAATTAGCGCTGCTGTAAAACAACATTTTAACAGTGTCGATATTCTAATAAATAACGCAGGTGTTTTAGTTAATTCACCAATACTTGATCTAAAAACGAGTGACATGCATCATGTCCTCAATACTAACATAATTGGTCTAATACAAGCTTGTCAAGCCATAATTCCTTTTATGTCAAATGAAGGTCATATTGTTAATATTGGCTCTATGGGAGGTTATCAAGGAAGTGCAAAATTCTCTGGACTAAGTATTTATAGTGCTTCAAAAGCAGCAGTGGCAAATTTTACTGAATGTTTAGCAGAAGAGTTAAAAAAGACCAATATAAAAACAAATTGTCTGGCATTAGGGGCTGCACAAACTGAAATGCTGACTGAAGCTTTCCCTGGATATGAAGCTCCAGTATCTGCGGAAAAAATGGCCGAATACATTGCTGATTTTAGCCTAACAGCACACCAGTGGCTTAATGGTAAAATTATACCACTTGCACTAAGTACACCCTAACAACTTAAATTATTAGTACATTTATTTTCATTTAATAAAATCAGACAACTATGTCAGTGCATTCAGAAGTAAAAAAAATTACAACTCACGTCCTTCAAGAAATGAAAGACAATGGGGAGAAAATTGCCATGTTAACAGGCTATGATTTTTCTATGGCCAAAATACTTGATAGAGCTGGGATTGACATTATCTTGGTAGGAGACTCAGCTTCAAATGTAATGGCTGGACATGAAACCACTTTGCCAATTACACTAGATGAAATGATTTATCATGCCGCTTCAGTTGTAAGAGCTGTCGATCGCGCTTTAGTAGTTGTTGATATGCCGTTTGGGTCATACCAAGGTGACTCCAGACAAGCACTACATAGTGCTATTAGAATCATGAAAGAATCTGGTGGACACGCTATTAAAATGGAAGGAGGCAAAGAAATCATTGAGTCGATAACTCGGATTTTAACTGCTGGAATCCCTGTGATGGGACACCTAGGTTTAACACCCCAGTCGATATACAAATTTGGTACCTATACGGTTAGAGCTAAAGAAGAAGATGAAGCACAGCGCTTGATATCAGACGCCAAATTATTGGAAGAATCCGGCTGTTTTGCCATTGTTCTGGAAAAAATCCCCGCTCAATTAGCTGGCAGAGTTGCCAAGGAAGTTAACATTCCAATTATAGGTATCGGCGCTGGCAATGGTGTAGATGGTCAAGTTTTGGTAAGTCATGATATGTTAGGAATCAATAACGATTTTAATCCACGTTTTTTAAGAAAATACCATAATTTATTCGAAGAAATGATGAATTCTTTTCAAACTTACATCAAAGATGTCCGTCAAAAGAATTTTCCAAATGAATCTGAGCAGTATTAATCAAAGACACTTATTCAATAGATAAACAGTGATTTAGCCCTTTATCTATTTTAAAATCTAATGATAATTAGGGTTTTAAAAAAGGTTCTGTCGCATCTAATACATTAAGGTCTTAAGTTATAAATTCAATCATGAGTCAAGCAGCTAATAACTTAAAAGGTTTGAACATAGTTTGGTCTACTTTAACACCTCTGATTTGCATTAGTTCCTCTACATCTCGATAACTAAGACTAAATCTTAATTTGAAATAAACTGCCTGAAGAATGATTGCTTTTGGAAAACAGTGGTTTTTGAACATGATTTTCTATCAAATCTAACATATTTTTATTTTTTGTAAATTTAGATGCCACAGATCCAAAAATTCAAAATAAACGCTGGATATTCTTATAAGATAAAGAACAAACCATGATCAAATTTCCCTAATCGGGATAATAAAACCATTTTAAATCTGATTTGTTATAATAGGTATGACTGGTTGATGTGGATTGGACGTAAAATTCAACAACAAATGATTCGGAATCTCTTAACTCGTAAGAGATACGTCTTTTAAGGTTTGGGTATGTGAATTCGTATTCATCTAGGCTGTTTGGGTAAGACCCCATGTCTACCTTTTGTTGGTACGCATAATTTGTAACGTTAGCTGTTTCTTCTCTTAACTTGTTCATCATATCACCCAAATACAATTGGTTAGGTACTAAAAAAAGAAAATATGAAAGCATTAGAATTAAACTAATGCTTTTCTTTTTAAAAAGATATAAAACAACAGCAAGTATATTAATAGCGATCAGCAGTAGGATATAAATTTTAGAATGAATCTCTGAAGATGTAAAATACGCCAATTTTGAAGCATAGTATTCCAGTCCAACTATTAATAGAAATAATGAGATAGTGGGAATGTTCTTTTTCACAATGGATACAAAGTTACTACGATCAGTTAATTCACTTGCTATTTTATTATCGACCATATCGCATAATTTTAATTGATTTTATATTTTCATTCCATTTTGGGTCATTTGCAGGAATCCAATCTCCTGTAATTTGAATGGAATTTCCAGAAAAATTTTCTCCACTATAACAGGTGATAGCCCATCCTCTTGGTACACGAATGGATTTTATTTTTCGCCACCAGTCGAAAAAATCGTCATCATTATTGATGTCTCCAAACGACCAATCCTCATCCACATATCTACTTTCTCCGCTGAAATTTACCGTTTTGTAAACGGTTACTGCTGGATTCAATAAGTTTCCCCAATAGTCTTCAATTCCTTTTCGCACTATTTTAATTGATTTTATATTTTCGTTCCACTTTGGATCATTGGCAGGAACCCAATCTCCAGTAATTTGAATGGAGTTCCCAGAAAAATTTTCGCCACTATAGCAGGTGATAGCCCATCCTCTTGGTACACGAATGGATTTTATTTTTCGCCACCAGTCGAAAAAATCGTCATCATTATTGATGTCTCCAAACGACCAATTCTCATCAACGTATCTACTTTCTCCGCTGAAATTTACCGTTTTAAAAACCCTAACTCCTTCTGAATAATTGGCTGTAGGATATTGATATTGTCTTGTGGAAGTTAGAATCTCCTTTTGTTCGTTTTTTACTGTTGAAATGGGCATGTTGTTAATCTCACTTTGAGATAAAATAGGTCTGTAATTATCAGAAAGGATGTCTACAAGATGACCATATAAATTTTTCTTTGGGCCATCTGGCTTTTGTATCCATCCAAATATTTCATTCCCATCAATAATGATTTTGGCATTGACTTCATTTCCATCATCCATTGTGAAAATCAACGACATATCAACCGTATCTATAAATGGATTTTTTATTTGATCAACACCAAAAAATGCCTTAGAATTATCGTTAAGCACAAAATCACTTGTTCTACTCCATAAATCTTCTGTGCCATCTTGTAAATAGCAATGATAGATCATTCCATATGGTTTTGTAAAATCTAAAAACCGAATAGAGGATATTTTGTTATTCCACGACACATCTTTTTCTAAGGCTTGCCAATCTTTATCCAGTACCTTATGAGCTCCCGAAAAATCTGTATTTTCATAAATTATTACAATAGTTCCTTCAGGGATTCGAATAGAACTAATTTTATTATCCCAAATTGAATAACTGTCCCTTGCTTGCCAATTCGAATCTAATTCAAAATAAGCTGCGCCGTAATTGGCATCTTCATAAATAATAATTTTATTATTTTCTTGAGCGGTTAAGTTTAGCCCTAGGATAATATTGAGAAAAAATAGTGCGACTATCTTCATATATAAAGCGTTTTTGGTAGTCTTTCAATAATTATGCCATTCAAGAAAGTTTAGATTAAGAATCTTTTGGTTTGTAGACTTGCAACAAAAATGGACAAAAAGATAGGAGAAAAGTTTGATTAAAATAATTGAAAGAGAAATTGACTATTATTAATCAATCCAAAACTCAGCCCCCCTAAATTGCCCTATAAACATCCATTAAATAGTCTTTTTAAAAGTTCGAGTAAGCTCCTTGTTTGACACGTCAAGTAAGTTATTCAATCATCTGTTTACTGTAAATAAAATCCTCCAAAATTTGGTTTGATTTCTTACCGTTTTTATTTTCTTTCAAAAGCTTTGCTATTGCTTGGATTAGTGCAAATATTGAATTCACCCGATTGGTTCGAACTCTCTTGTTTTGTTTGCTGATATTAATCCCGTCGGGAAAGAGTGTTTTTTGTAGTTTCAGTTTTGAATCATTGTCATAATGGTTTAATGTAGAGCAATTTATTATCAATTCCTGCAAATACTATTATTTCTGTTTTAACAGTGACTAGTCTAGACAACAAACAATCAAACCTTCCAAACTAAACTACCTAATTGATAAATCAGGTAGCGCAAATACTGTCATAATAGGTTAATAATTTGGATATTGTTCGCAAAACGACAATCTTTATCATATGCAAAAAAATATAGTCTTTTTGGTTACGATATTTACCATTTGCACAGGATTTATTAACAATGCCTTTGGCACGAGCATCCATCTGCAAGAAACGCAATCTACTCCCCGGCTAAAAGGTCTTAACTATACTGAAATTTTATGCAATTACTATACGCATTTTGATCAATTGAACGATAGCCTTTTTTTAGTGCATTCTCAGATTGTTAAACTTGAAAATTATGAATCTTATATTCAGTATCAATTTGCCTATTCAGCTTACCTGCATTCCAAGGAGAAGCCTTTTGAAGCACTACTCCTTTTAAAGAGGGTCATGGATGAAGGAGCAGTGCAGTCGCAAGACGCATTATTAACATACTATGCAATTCGAGGTGTGATTTTTAATGATCTTGGTCGATCAAAAGAAGAAAGAGAGTCCTATAGGTACTGTTTAGATATTGCAATTTCTTTAAAGGATAGCTTTAACATTAAGCAATACCTCATAAATGTTGGTGACACTTTTTATAAAGATGCTCAATACGATTCAGCTAATCATTATTTTGAATTGGCCTTAGATCTTGAGAAGAAAGGGGTAATGGATTTTCATGCTCCACTCTATAATAGTCTTGGTGTCATTTCTTTGAGGGAGGGACGAATTGAAGAAGCCATTTCAATATACAATAAACTTATTGAAGATAATAGAGATTCACCAGCACCAATTCCATATTTAAATCTTGGAAAAGCTTTCAGTCTAAGCGAAAATTATGATCAGGCAATAAAAACGCTTGAAGAAGGTGTTAGGGTAGAAAAAGAAGGAAACAATGATGGTGATGTTCTTCAAGTCTTCTACCAGGCATTGAGTGAATTATATAAGAATTTAGACAACTCAAAGTTGGCTTTTTTCTATTTATCCCAGTCAGACAGTATAAGAAAACAACAAAAAGAAGCTAAAATAAATTTAGCAATAAACGAATTTAACTTAAACAGCCAAGCAGAACTTTATAAGCAAGAAATCATCCAAAATCAAAAAGAAATTGAAAAAGAGAAGAGTTCAAAAAATCAAGTCATCTTTATCTTTTTTATACTGACATCTTCAATCTTAATTGCAATGATCTTTGTTTACTGGTTTAATCAAAGACAAAAAAAACTAACAGGACATCTTCTTAAATCAAAAAAAGAAATAACAAAAATAAAACGGTTGAAGGGTAATAAATCTGAAGGGGTTAAAAATGAAATGATTCATCTTGTAGAAAAATATCTTCTAGAGAATAGTGCTTATTTAGCCCAGGGGTTAACACTTGACAAGCTGTCAAAAGCAATAAAAACAAACAGGAGCTACCTTTCTAAAGCAATTAATGAGCATTATTCAATGAATTTTAATTCACTAATAAATACCTTAAGAATAAAAAAAGCACAGGAAATGTTTTCTGATCAAAATTATGATAAGTACTCCATACAGGGGATTTCAAAACTAGTAGGATTTAAAAGCTTATCATCTTTTAATCTTTTTTTTAAGAAAGTAACGGGGTGGACACCCTCTTTTTATAGAAAAAATGCTATCGAAATTAATAAAAATTCAAAAAGAATTCTAAATGGTGAAAGGGTTGAAATATTTCAATCTATATCTGACTCTGAGAAATTATTTTCTAATATAAATTGACCTCTTGAGTCTTTGTTTTTTTTCAGAAAACTCTCATTACGTGAATAATAAATACATATGAATTGATCAATCCAGAAGTATTTATCTTAAAAACAATGGTTTTAAAGTCTACCTTGAGCCAACATTGTGTTTACAAAGTACTTTGCACTACTTGAAGATGTTTTTGCGAAAAAAAAGACAAAGTGATTTCTACAATAAAATTTCAAATTTCAAACGCCCGCAAATCCTAAAAAAAATTAGAAGTTAATCTTTTAACTCTTTGTAATTACTAATGAGCTGAAAAAAGTTGCACAAAACAACTTTATGTCCATAAAGACAGGTTGTACAAAATATAATAAATGAAAATTTTCATATTAATAATTGGGTTCTTTTTAATATGTCCTTTAGCAAGCGTATCTCAATCACCTGGAAATGTCAGCACCAACTTAAACCTATGGTTAAAGGCTAATGCCGGTACCGGTGCAATAGGAACTTCCTGGCAAGACCAAAGTGGGAACGCCAATGATTATACAACGGTTACGGGCCCAACTTTACAAAGTAATGCCATTAATTTTAATCCTGCAATAGAAATATTATCTGGCGGATTTAATGCACCAGCTGGTGCTGCGCTGGGCACAGATTGGACCACCTTCTTCGTCTCCCAAAAACTTGCCTCGGATAATAACGGCAGATTATTTGACGGCCACTCGGGGAATTATTTGTGGGCTTATTGGGGCACCTATAGAAACAGCATATATCTTAATACTAATCCTGCCAATCATAATAGTGGCATTGCTACAACTACTGGAATACAAGATGTTCATCTTTTTGCCTATGCCAGAGAATCTACCGGTGGAACATTGGAAGCCAGAACAGATGGAGAGAGTCTTAATACATTCGGATCAAGTAATAGTGCTAATGGTATCCAAATAGACATCAATCAAGGGGCATTTGCCGGGGAAACCTCTGATTCAAGAGTAGCTGAAATGATCGTGTATAGCGCCCAACTATCCGCTGCAGATATTAACAAAGTAGAATCTTACCTAGCTGTTAAATATGGCATTACTTTAGACAATGGTGCCGGAGGTGCTGCAGGTGATTATACTGCTTCTGGTGGAACCATTTTATGGGATGCTTCCGCTAATACTACCTATCACAATGATGTAACTGGAATTGGAAGAGATGATAATTCGGGATTGGACCAACAAAAGTCGACAAGTTCTAATGCTACTGGTGTAGTCACTATGGATAAAGGTAATGCTTTTGGTACTGATGGTGATTTCATCCTTTGGGGGAATGATAATGCAGCAAAGGGAATCTCTGCTGATGTTGATTTAACAAGCTTTGACGCGCGGTTAAACAAAATTTGGAGAGTGGCAGTTTCAGGAACCCCCGGAGTGGTTGACTTTTCTATTAACCTTAAGGATTTAGGGCTACCGACTGCTTTGTCTGCTACCGATTATGCCCTCTTAATAGATGCAGATGGTACTTTTGCTACTGGTGCCACAACGCATACAATAGGCGCAACAATAAATGGCGATACCCTTTCCTTTACAGGCGTGAATTTTACAGACGGCGATTATTTTACAATAGCTGCTAATAATATAGAAGCTCCCGGTAATGTGACCAGCAATTTAAGATTATGGCTTAAAGCAAACGCTGGTATAATCGGTGTTGCTCCTATTACAAATTGGCAAGGGCAATGGAATGGATATGATGCAACAGTACCTACTAATGGACCAGATTTAGTAACAGATGGCTTAAACTTTAATCCTACCTTGGATTTCACGAGATCAAATTCTGAGTATCTATCAATTGTTGATGGTATACTGGGAACAGACACTTACAGCCATATGTGGGTTTACTATGTGTCAAAATCAGATATTCTCACCACCAATACTGTTTTCAATGAGAGCTTGACTGGGGCTGACCGTTTTGCTGCTCTTAATGTCTGGAGTAATAGCCATGTGTATTTTCAATTGGGTTCAGATGGTACCGGAGGTGGAGGTGGCAGAATCAATGGTCTCTGGGGCGGAACCTTGGGTAACTTTAATATGTGGACCAATGGCATTAGTAGTGGTACTGCCACACCTAATGGTACCAAAAAAGCCATTTCCAGAGATGGAGCAGTGATTTTATCAAACACCAATAATGATAATTCTGTAACAGGCAACAACCAACCTTTCTACATTGGTGGTCGGTGGACTGGTGCTAACAATTTTTACATGGATGGTCAGCTAGCTGAATTAATTATTTACACCAGTATTCCCACTCCTTTGGAGCAAGAAAAAGTACAGTCTTATCTGGCTGTTAAATATGGCTTAACCAAAAACAGTGCAGACAATGTCGGTACAGCAACAGAAGATGAACAGGATTATTTTGCCTCTGACGGTACGGTCATTTGGGATTATTCTACCAATACAACCTATCATAATGATGTAGCAGGAATAGGAAGAGATGATGCTTCTGCTCTGGATCAGCAGAAATCGAAAAGCTCTAACACTAGCGGAGTAGTTACAATGGATAAAGGAACGACTTTTCCTAATGACAAAGGCTTCATTCTTTGGGGAAATAATGGCGCAATAAACGGGACATCTAATGATGTAGATTTAACAAATTATGACATGCGGCTCAATAAAGTCTGGAAAGTAGCTGTTACAGG